>OODA01000038.1_pt1 | contig 118549 bp, 103 predicted proteins | sample 1671341 | NCBI WGS metagenome assembly OODA01 (sample SAMN06348147, study PRJEB24527) | human gut metagenome | biome: human gut; feature: ankylosing spondylitis patient; material: feces | host: Homo sapiens | place: China | collected 2015-10 | reverse complement strand
ATGTTGATATTTTCTAGAAAAGTGCTGAAAGACAGGGGGAAAGCGGACACGATGTCCGCGTCAGCCTACAGTCGACATGGATGTCGACTGTAGGCGGCCCTGTCATGACGAGAACTACTCATCACTTTTCGTAGAAAATTCACATCCGGAGACGCGACCTCAAGGCGTGATGTTCCGTTCGCCGCGGGCGTTCGTGGGGTCTACGGCAACCCTACGTTACGAGCCATGCCCCCAATTCATAAATGTGTCGCAAAGGGCGCTCCACATTTATTTCATTGACGGCTGTCGCCGTATAAAAATAGAACGAAATAACCTCTTGTGTGAGCAAGCTCCCACCGAGGTATTCCGTTCTATTTTTGCATGGCTCGTAACTCTCAATTTAAAAAACTACTTTTATCGTCGTTCCTTTTCCCGGTTCACTCTCCAGCTCCAGATTTGCATGGCTTTTAGCGATGATATGCTTCACAATTGCAAGCCCCAGTCCGGTGCCACCGGTGGACTTGGAACGGCTCTTGTCCACGCGGTAAAAACGCTCGAAGATCCTCTCCTGGTGTTCCTTGGAGATCCCGATTCCGGTGTCTTTTACTATCAAGTAAGTATGGTCCTCTCTGGCATAGGTCTGTACATCCACGCTTCCTCCCAGGTTGTTATACCGGATAGCATTATCGCACAGATTGTATAGCAATTCCTCCATCATCTGCCGATTCGCCGTTACGTAGCACTCCGTACCGGAGAGGGCAATAGTCACATTGTGTTTCTCGGCACTCATGGAGAGCATTTCCACACAATTTTTTGCCATCTCATGAAGGTTCAGAATCTCCGTATCCGCTTCCCCTTCCGTGCCATCCAGCTCTGACAAGCGAATAATATCATTGATCAGTGTAAGCAGACGATTCGCGCTGTTATGAATCCCGTGAGCAAAACGCACCGTATCCTGTTCGGAAGCCATTCCGGTCTCAATCAGCTCCGCATATCCTGAAATAGATGTCAGCGGAGTCTTCAGTTCGTGAGATACATTTGCACTGAATTCCTGACGCATTCTGGCATTTTTCATAATGTCCTCATGCTGTTTGCGGATCATGACCATGAACGGTGTCAGCTCCTCATAGGTCTGCATTTCCGTACACTCACCTATGTTCTCTGCCAGTTTTTCAATGGGGGCGATCAGCTTCGCGGTCAGCACTTTGGCCGCCACCATGCACAAGATCAGCAGCACTATGAAAATACCAGCCATCATAGGCAGCGCCTGGCTGAAAATGCTGTAAATACTCCTGGCATCTTTGGACAGACGTAAGATACTGCCATCTGCAAGCCGGATGGCATAATAAAAAGTGGACCGGGATAACGTCTCGGAATTACGAACCGCCTCGCCCTCTCCGTCCTGCATGGCTTCCCGGATCTCGGGTCTGGAAGAGTGGTTTCCCATGGCCACGGAATCCGCTTCATTATCATACAATACCCGGCCGTCACTGCCAATGATGGTCAGTCGAAGATCCGATTCCACCGGCACACCGCTTTGCTCAATTTCCTCTACGGAAGAGCAGTTGCTCAGCAACAATCCATAGCTTTTCAGATCCTCCAGTACCTGTCTGCGAAACAGATCATAATAGACCACTGTGATCAATACCATCGTCAGCAGAATCGTCACCGTGGCAATGAGAATCATCATTTTGTTAATCTTTTTCTTCATCTTCTGTTACGCTTTCTCACCGTTCATAATGTATCCCACATTACGTACCGTCTTGATCAGACTGCCTTCTTCCTTCAGCTTCTGACGCAGAGTCTTGATATGCATATCCAGCGTTCTGGACTCTCCCTCGAAATCAATCCCCCACACCCGGTCTAAGATCAGTTCCCTGGTAGTCACGATACCGGCATTCGTCATCAGAAGCTTTAACAGTTCATATTCCTTGTAAGTCAGTTCCACCGGCTCCTTACCTACCATCACGGAATGTTTCTCTCTATCCAGCACAATATTGCCAAGCCTCAAAATCTTATCTTTGTCCTGAGTCTTCTGACTTCTCCGAAGCATTGCTTTGACCCTGGAGATCAGTTCCATGACACCGAAGGGTTTCGTAATATAATCATCCGCTCCCAGATCCAGGCCTTTCACTTTATCGATCTCCGTGGTCTTGGCCGTCACCATGATCACCGGCACCAGTACTGTATCCTGTCTGATACGAAGCTTTTTCACGATACTCAGTCCATCCTCATCTGGCAGCATAATGTCTAACAGGATCAGATCCGGTGCTGTCTCGTTCAATGCTGCATAGAAATCTGTGGCGGAGTCAAATCCTTTTACCTCATACCCTACATTGGTCAACGCAAAGGTCTCAATCTCCTGAATGTTTTTATCATCTTCTACTACATAGATCAATGCCATCTCACAGCACTCCTCTCTGACTGTGCTTTCTCTTCTTAACTATACCTCTGTAAATCCTTACTCCGCAAGTAATTTTGCATTCTTTTCCATAACACGATCCTGCTTTGTAGGAGGTAACTGGTATTTTTCACGGCATGCCATCACTTTACCCTGAAAATCCAGATTATCCTCCTGGCGCAGTTCATCCAGATAAGCATGCGTATCGAATTCATCTTCATTCACCTGTACCAGGCAGACCGCAATGTTGGAGCAGTGATCACTGACACGTTCAAAGTTCGTGATCACATCGGATAAAATGAATCCCAGTTCAATAGTGCATTTTCCCTTGCGGAGTCTGCGCACATGACGCTGTTTCACATCCAGGCTCAATCCGTCAATAACCTCTTCCATGGGTTCTACCTGTCTTGCCAGGTTCAGGTCTCCCTTTATAAAGCTGTTCATGGTAATATCCAGAATGTCATGTACCGCTCTTTCGAATACCTTCAGTTCTTCCTGTGCTTTATCGGAAAAATCCAGCTTTTTGTCATACATTTCCTGCGCAGCTTCTTTCACATTGCGGGCATGGTCGGAAATCCTCTCAAAATCACCGATGCAATGTAAAATAGTGTTCAGCGTCTCGCTGTCTTTACCGGACAGCTGTCTGGAGCTGAGCTTCACCAGATAAGTACCAAGTTCATCCTCAAAGCGGTCCACATCTGTCTCCATCTGTGCTACCTGCTCTGCTTTTGCCTCGTCATACCCCTGCAGTAATTCCATGGCGAGGTCCATTGCCTTGCGGGATTTGTCTGCCATAACAGACGCTACCTGTCTGCTCTGTTCTACCGCATAGGCAGGTGTATCCAGGAATCGGGGATCCAAAAGGCTCAGTGTCTTGTCTGTCTCAGACATTTCCTTCACATCTTCATGCGTAGGCAGTGTCAGGCAGGCAAGCTTTACCAGTCCATTGGAAAATGGCAGCAATACCAGCGTGGCAGCAACATTAAAGCAGCTGTGGACCACTGCAATGCCGAAGGGGGTTGCCACTTCTCCTAAAAAAGCAAAGGGATGAATGGCATTTGCAGTATAAAAGATTCCAAGGAACAATATCGTTCCGATAATATTGAAATACAAGTGGATCAGTGCCGCACGCTTTGCGTTGCGGGAAGCACCGATACCGGAGATCATAGCGGTAACACAGGTACCGATATTCTGTCCCATGATAATGGGAACTGCTGCGCCGAAGCTTACCGCTCCGGTCATGCACAGTGCCTGCAAAATACCTACAGATGCAGAAGAAGACTGGATCACCGCTGTGAGAATGAGTCCTGCCAGCACACCGAATACGGGATTTTGGAACTTGATCAGCAGATTGGTAAACTCCGGTACCTCTGCCAAAGGTGAAACTGCCGCACTCATGGAATCCATGCCAAACATCAGAATTGCAAAGCCCACCAGGATGGTTGCCGCATTTTTTAATTTATCTTTATGGGAAAACAGTAAAATACCCACACCCACGATTGCCAGAATCGGCGAAAAAGAACTGGGTTTGAGCATACGGATCCAGAAGGCATCACTCTCAATGCCTGCAAGGCTTAAGATCCAGGAGGTCACCGTGGTACCGATATTGGCGCCCATGATGATGCCCACTGCCTGTTTCAGGCTCATAATGCCGGAATTGACAAATCCGACTACCATTACAGTGGTAGCGGAGGAGGACTGGATCACGCCGGTGACCACCGCACCCATCAAGACTGCCTTGACCGGGTTGCTGGTCAGTTTCTCCAGGATACGCTCCAGACGTCCGCCGGAGGCCTGGGACAATCCATCACCCAACAGATTCATTCCGTATAAAAATAGTGCAAGTCCTCCTACCATCTTCAACAAATCAAAAAAGTCCATACTCTAATCCTCTCATTTTACATAACATACTTTACATTTTCGGTTTCTATCTTCACTTTATCGTGCTTATGTAAAATGCAATATCTTCGAATGTAAAATTTATGTAAAATTGCAACGATGCAGAGCCATGAACCTTGCCGGATACTCGTCGAATGCTGGCATTCGTAAGAGTATATGGCAAAGGTTCTTTGGCGAGCACGCCTCAATGAGCAAAAGAAAAGCCTCGCAGAGGCGATTTTGCGAATTGAGGCGCTGCATCGTTGCCGGGATCGTCGAATCCTAGTATAATTTTACCCCTTCCATGTCTCCGGTCATACGGAAGATCGCCCACTGGGCAATATTTACTGCATGGTCGCCTACCTTTTCCAGGTACTTTGCCATCATCAGATAATCCACCACACGATCAGCATCCAGATTCTGTTCCCGGATAGCCTGCATCATCTCTTTCTTCATATCGTTAAAGAGGTCGTCCACCACATCGTCATGCTCCACAACTTTTTGGGCATTCGCTTCATCTCCCTCCACGAAAGCCTCCACAGAATTATGGATCATATCCTTTGCCTCTTCCATCATTTTCAGAAGCAGCTTTTCCTGTTTTCCCTCGGAATTCATATTCCCCATCCGCAAATACAGCTCCACCATATCTGCCACATGATCACCGATCCGCTCAATGTCTGTTACAACCTTCAGTGCTGCACTCACCAGCCGCATATCTCTCGCCACCGGCTGCTGTCTGGTCAGCAGACTTAAGCACATAGCTTCAATGCTTCTCTGCATATCCACCATCTTGTGATCCGTATCCAGCAGAGTCTTTAAAATATCCTCTTTGTTCTCCCGCATTCCATATAGCATACGATCATAACTGATCTCCGCATGTTCTCCCATCTCCGATACTTTGTTTTTCAAAGTCTCAAGATCCTGTTCAAATAATACTCTGGGTGACATCTCCCATTCCTCCTATCTATTCATTCAAAATCAACCAAATCGTCCGGTGATGTAGTCTTCTGTCCGTTTATCCCGGGGTCTTGCAAAGATCTCGGAGGTTGCATTCTTCTCGACCACTTCTCCTACCAGGAAAAATGCGGTATCATCTGACACTCGGGCTGCCTGCTGCATATTGTGGGTTACGATGACCACGGTGTACTTTTTCTTCAGTGTCTCCATCAGTTCCTCAATCTTCAATGTAGAAATTGGATCCAGTGCAGATGTCGGTTCGTCCATAAGCAATACCTCCGGGGATACTGCCAGGGCTCTGGCAATACACAGTCTCTGCTGCTGTCCGCCGGACAGACCCAGTGCGGATTTATGCAGACGGTCCTTTACTTCTTCGAAGATAGCAGCACCCTGCAGGGAACGTTCCACGATCTCATCCAGTTCCTTTTTATTCTTGATGCCATGCAGTCTTGGGCCATAGGCGATATTGTCATAGATAGACATAGGGAAAGGATTAGGCTGTTGGAATACTATACCCACCTTTTTACGAAGCAATGTGGTATCTACCCGCTTATCGTAAATGTCCTCTCCGTCCAGGATCACTTTTCCTTCCACTCTGCAGCCGTCCACCAGATCATTCATCCGGTTCAGGCAGCGCAGGAAAGTAGATTTGCCGCAGCCGCTGGGCCCGATAAATGCGGTAATGGCATGGTCTGCAATCTCCATATTTACATTTTTCAGCGCGTGGTTCTCTCCGTAATGGAGATTTAAGCTTTCCACGGTTATTTTACTGTTATCCATAAGGTTACTCCTTCTTGTGATTTTTCTTACTCTCGTCTCAATTTATTTGCTGCCAGCTTGGTCAGCAGGTTCAGGATCAACACGATAATGATCAGAACGCAGCCGATACCGAAGGCGTTGTCGTACTGTCCCTTCTGCATCTGCAAATACAGTTCGATCGTCAGGGTACCGCCGGACTCCATTGCCTTGTGGGCCATCTTCGCCAGATTGTCCCCGAAAGCTCCGGTGAACTTTGGCAGCTTATAGTCGCTTCCTGCGGTAAATAAGAGTGCTGCGGATTCTCCTACAATTCGTCCCAGCGCCAGGATGATACCGGTGACGATACCCGGCATGGAGGACGGCAGAAGGATGGTACGGATCATATGCCATTTCGTAGATCCCATTCCCAAAGCACCGGTACGATAGCTGTCCGGTACGGTTCGCAGAGCTTCCTGTGTATTTCTGGTGATCAGGGGCAGCACCATCAGGGTCAGGGTAAAAGAACCGGTGAGCAGCGAGTAACCAAATCCCAAAGTCTCTCCGAAGAAGATCATACCGAACAGACCGAAAATGATAGAAGGAATACCGGACAGGGTCTCGGTGGTAAATTCAATGAGGGAGACCAGCTTGCCTGGCTTGGCATATTCGTTCAGGTAAATAGCGCTTCCCACACCAATGGGGGTTGCGATCAACAGAGTGATCACGATGATGTACAGAGTATTTAACAGGTTGCCGGCAATACCTGTGGTCTGTTTTCTGGCACTGGTCACAGTCGTTAAAAATGCCCAGTTCACGGTGTGAATGCCTTTCACAAAGACATACAGGATAATTCCCAGCAAAAGTGCCACCGCCAGTGTGGCGGAGATGTAAATCGCTGCCAGTAACAGCATGTCCGTGGGGCGTTTTCTTTTTACATATAAGGTGTCTTTATTCATTGTCGTCCGCCCCCTTTTTCAATATTTTATTCAGTACTACATTAATGATCATAATGAATACAAACAACACCAGTCCGATGGTAAACAACACCTGTCTGTGCAGTCCGGAAGAATATCCCATCTCGCTGACAATGGCTGTGGTCAGGAATCGCACGGAGTTAAAGGGTAGGGGCACATTCACACTGCTGCCGGATACCAGCGTGATCGCCATAGCCTCACCGATAGCTCGTCCCACACCCAAAACGATAGCGGTCACAATACCGGATTTGGCTGCCGGAAGGATGGACCGGAAAATGGTCTGCACGTGGGAAGCTCCCAGTGCCAGAGAGGACGATTTTATTCCAGTGGGAACGGCGCGTATGGAAGTCTCGCTGATATTGATCACCGTGGGCAGGATCATGATCGCCAGTACGATCACGGCAGACAACAGGTTCGCACCTCCGGTGAACTGGTGTGTCGTGGATCCTTGGAAGATCAGTCTTTCTAATTGATACATGAGAGGATTTAATAAATAGATTCCCAACAGTCCGTAGATAACGGAAGGGATGCCGGCTAACAGCTCTACCGCAGGCTTTACAATGGCAGCTAAGGGCTTAGGTGCCACCTCTGCCAGAAATACCGCTGTCAGTACGCCGATGGGTACACCCAGTAAAATTGCCAGTGTTGTACCAACGATAGAAGTCAGGATAACCCACAGAATACCGAATTTTGGCTCTGCCGCCGTCGGCATCCATTCTGTACTGAACAGAATCTCTTTTAATCCTACTTTTAAAATTGCCGGAGTGCCACTGATGATCATATATAAGGTAATGGAAACTACCGCCAGTACAGCGAAGAAGGCACAAATCGTAAAGACTATTTGTGCCACAGTTTCCACTACCGCTTTATTTTTTCTGTTTCCCATTACGGAAGCGTGTGTTTGACTATTCATCGCTTTTTCCTTTTCTCGATTTCGAAACTTACTTTACAGTGATCAGACCAACTTCGGAAGCGATCTGCTGTCCTTCATCGCCCATTACATAATCGAACCATGCCTGTACCAGATCGTTCTGCTCGGAGATCTCACCTTTGGTAGCCATTACGAAGGGTCTGCTTAAGAAGTAGTTACCAGCCTTGATGTTCTCTGCGGTAGCCTCTACGCCTTCCAGGGAAAGTGCCTTAACACTATCATCCAGTGCATCCAGGGAAGCGTATCCGATAGCTCCGGGAGTGGATGCTACTTTAGCGATCACAGCACCGGTGCTGTCCAGTTCGTTTGCATATTTGCAGGCATCCTTCAGGTCAACCAACTCTTCAAAAGCACCTCTGGTACCGGAACCTGCCTCACGGCCGATCACGATGATAGGCTCATCTGCGCCGCCGACTTCTTTCCAGTTGGTAACTGTGCCATTGTAGATGTTCGTCAGCTGCTCTTTGGTCAGATCTGCTACTTCGTTAGCAGGATCTACACATACAGCAATACCGTCAATTGCTACTATGTTCTCTGCAACGCCTGCTGCCTTTTCCTCATCCTTTAAGCTTCTGGAAGAGTTACCGATATCGGCAGTTCCGTTGGTAACAGCTTCGATACCTGCACCGGATCCTACGAACTCAGCAGTTACGGTTACATCAGGATATTCTTCCATGAAAGCTTCGCTCAATGCATTGGCTAACTTCTCCATAGAAGTACTTCCCACCATGGAAATGCTGCCGGACAGATCTGCGGTGGTTTCAGCAGGTGCTGCTTCACTGCTTGCTGCCACAGTGCTTTCTGCTGCGCTGCTCTCTACTGCGGAAGGCTGTGCTGTGGTTGCATTACTGTTGCCGCATGCAACCAGTGTGGTTACTGCCAATATTCCTGCTCCGATCAGAGCTAATAATTTGCTGTGTCTTACTCTCATAATAATGTCCTCCATGTGTTTGTTTTTCTTTCTCTTGATTACGCAATCATACTAACATGGAGGAAATTCACATAATATCACAGTCCGGTAATTTATTTGTAAGAATTAGGTAAAAAGGTGAGCCGTCAAAATGGCGACGGATGCGTAGCAGACGCTTTTATGAATGCAGCGTGGGCTGAACGTAAATCAGATGCTCTCCAGAATGCCGTCAGCAATTGCCCGGGCAATCTCATCAAACCGGCTGTCAAAGAGTTCATTGTCCGCGTCCGTATTGATAAATCCCACTTCTACCAGCACTGCCGGCATATTTGTGCTGTTCAGCACCACCAGATTCGGTCTTTCATTCACTCCCAGATTCACGAATCCCACCTGCTCCAGTCCGGCATTGATGTTGTACGCCATCCTGGCTGCCGCCCCATAGCGGTTGTAGACCAGACTCTCCACTCCGCTGTACTGGTTCGGATAAGGACTGGAATTGCGATGGATCGAGACAAAATAATCTCCTCCCACCTCATTTCCCTCCTGCGCCTTCTGATAAGGAGACTCGTAGATATCTGTGGTCCTGGTGTAATACACATCCACTCCGTTTTCTTCTAAGATGCTTCCCACCGCCAGTGTCAGCGCCAGCGCATCCTCACTTTCTTTTCTTCCCTTATACGTGGCCCCGGGGTTTGCACCACCGTGCCCCGCATCCAATACGATCAATGGCATAAAAAAAGCTCCCGCATATCCTTTTGTTTCATGATATGCGGGAGCTTCCCTATTTAGATATTTATTTTAAAAGTGCTGCCGTCACTTCCTGAGGGATTACAAATTCCGGTGCTCCCATAGAGCCGGGAGCCACTTCATATTCATCAAATGCTATGACCAGTTCTCCCCTTTCATTGAAATAAAAATTCGTCTGTTCCGTGATCCCCTGAAAATTGAATTCCGGCATATCGTCATTATCCAGGAAATAGATCACGCCTTCGTCCGCCGCCATCTGTTCCTTCATCTGGGTCTTAATGTTCTCGCTGATCGCGGAAATATAGTCACTCCCTTCTGCAAACAGATCTGCCAGTGTCACCACATTTCCCGTCTGTTTAGCAATCGTATAAAATTGATTATGCTCATAGCCGCTGGCCTCCGTCTCCAGGACACTCAGCTTGACTGTATAATACAGTGCATTATCTGTAACGACCTCCTGTGTTACATGCAGACCATGATAGCCTTCCTCGGATAAGGTATCCTCGAACTGACGGATCAGTTCCTCTACCGTAGCCTCCATATCCTGATTGACCGCTTCCACACCGTCTTCCGACAGCTTCGCCTCCGCAGCCTCCTGTCCGACACCGACTTCTTCCACACTTTCTGCAGCTGTGCCCTCCAAAGTGGCAGCACCAACTGCCACCTCTCCTGTGGGAACACCTTCTCCCGCATCTTCTCCATAAGCGATCTGTGCAAGTTCTACTTCGGCATCATGGTTCTCATCGCTATAATTGTACTGCCGCACCGTCACCAGTCTAAAAAAGCCTCCCAGCACCGGAATATTTTCCATGGCATGGGCGATCTGCATATTGGTATTTGGCAGTGCGATCAACACGATCACAGCCGCTGCTGCCGCAGTCCATGCGGAACGTCTTCGGACACGCTCCGCTCTTTTTTTCTCTATACGGGCTCTGTCGATACCTGCCTGCAACCGTTCCCGTCCCGCTTCGGGTATTGTCATATTCTCATACTCCTCTTTTAATTGTTTTAATTGTTCCTGTTCATTCATATCTATTCTCCATCTGTCCGGTCTGTTCGGACCGGTCATGTTATCTCTTCCTATATCTTTCTATATCTCTTTGCCTATATCTGTCTTATGTCCTGAATATATCGATGTAGGCGGTCATTTGCTCAGCCTGTGCTGCCTTCGAGGTTCAGCCGCAGCTTTTTCATCACCCGGTACAGTCTGCTCTTTACCGTGTTCAGGTTCTCATCCAGTATCTTCGCGATCTCCTCCAGCTGCCTGTCCTCAAAGAATCTCAGAACCACAATGGCACGATCCTTCGGGTCAAGATTTTCTATAGCACGTTTTAAATCAATATTTTCATAGATATCTTCACTTGCCGCCTGGATCTCCTCCACATCCGCGCTCTCCTTCCGGCTGCGCAGGAAGCTGCATGCCTCGTTGACCACGATCCGGTATACCCAGGTCTCCACGTATTGCGGCTCCTTCAGGCTGTCACTTTTTAAAATGGCTTTATAGGCTGCTTCCTGTACAATATCCAGCGCGTCCGCTTCATTATGTACATAACTATAAGCAAGACGGTAATACTTCTCATACCCCTCCGTCAGGGCACGCTCCACCGCCTGTTCTTTTTTTCTGTCTGACATATGTCCTTTCCTCACTTTTATGAAAACTGCATGCAATCATTTTCTCTGATATTCATTTTAACACATATTCTTCTTAAGCTGTCTATTATTTTGACGCTGTATTCCCACAAAAAGTTTCACCGGCAAATCAGGAAAATATTCCCAACAGCTTCGGCTACACAAAAGATCCCGGGCTGCTCACCCGGGATCCTTTGAAAAGAGATGTATGAAACTATGCGTTGCATTTGTTCCTGTCGATTCGAAATGTAAGCTCTTACATTCCGAACCATGATTATTTTACCATTATTTCGACTATTTGGCAAACAAATTTCCATCAGTTGCGACTTTTTCGCACTTTTAGCCAAAATCACACCTTCTTTTTTGTCTAATCCTCATATTTGAAGTAGTCAAAATCCGCTGCTTTGCGGCTTCCACAGCCTCCGTTGTTGGCATAGATGCCTACCAGCGTGCCGGTATGTCGCTTGGGATCGTCGGGAACACCCTCGTCGCAGAGGTAAATGCAGTTTTCCAGGACACCTACCTGTTCCCAGTTCTCCCCATCATAGCTGTAATAGAAAGTTCTGGTCAGTTTCTCCACCACTACTTTCAGATACACAGGACCTTCCTTCACCTTGTCCACTTCCGCCACCAGCTCCTCGCCGTGATTGCGGTTGATGACCAGCTGAATCTTCCGTCCGCCCTCATAGCACAGAGCGCATCTGGCATAGGTGGCTGTGCTGTAGTAGCAGGTCAGTCCGGCCTGTTCTCCGTCCTTATCCGGGTAGAACTCCAGCTCCGTCTCCGCCACATAGGACAGCTCCTGTTCTCTGCGTAACAACGTATTTTTCGCACGGATCTCATTCAGTTGTCCGTCTCTGGTCCAGATCCGGAAATATCCGGGACGTTCCGTCAATGACCAGGAACCGTTATCCGGGTTGCGCACGAACTCCCATTCCAGATTCAGCCTGGTATCGTTAAAATCGTCAAACAGATTTCTCTCATAAATGCACTCCGGCAGATCCGGTGCAATCTGTGTCAGGCTGGGACCTTTTCCCTCGTTGACAGTAAACCATCCATCCTCCGTCCACTGTACGGGATCCAGTGCCGACTCTCTGCCTACGGTCGTGTAATTCCCCTCATTGGGTCTTCCGCAGAGATAATAGCACCACCACTGACCGTTCTGATCCTGTACCAGCTTGCCGTGACCGGCTCTCTGGATGGGTGCAGCGGGATCCTTCTGACGCATAACCGGATTATAGGGAGAGCACTCATAAGGGCCGTAGAAATTTTTACTTCTTCCCACATTGATGCCATGGCCGTAACCGGTGCCGCCCTCAGCCACAATGGCGTAATAATAGCCGTCCTTTTTCATGATATGGGGACCTTCGGAGCAACGCTCGCCGGTGCCTTCCCATGCAGTCTTCGCAGGACCCGCCACTGCCAGTCCGTCCGCCGTCAGGGGAACTGCCTGTGCTGCCTTGGCAATGATCATATATCTGCTGCCGTCATCATCCACGAACAGGGACGGGTCAATATCGTCCACTTCCAGACATACCGGCTTGCTGTAAGGGCCTTCCGGCTTATCGGATACCATCACCAATTGTCTTCGCATCACATTATTGTCACGCTTGCCGTCCGCATTCAGACGCAAAGTTACATAAATATAGTATTTTCCGTCCACACATTCGATATCCGGTGCCCAGATGCCGTGGGAATCCCGGATGTCACTAATGTCCAGCCACTCCGGATTCGTGATGGCATGGCCGATGATATGCCAGTGCACCATATCCCGGGAATGGGAAATGGGGATCGCCGGAAAATACTGGAAGCTCGAATTCACCATGTAATAATCGTCACCGACACGGATCACGGAAGGATCCGGGAAAAAGCCTCGCTGTACAGGATTGTGATAAGTTCTGGGTTCGTTCATAGGAATCTCCTTTTGCATATAATCACAGTGTTTTGTTCCTGCTCTCAGTGTATTCTTTACGGGCTCTTCTGTCGTGCCAGTTCTGTTTTCAATTTGTGACATATATTGCAGCCATTGCCGTGTTTTTTCTTATCGCATCAAGAGTTTTCGTGCCCTATTTATTCCATAATAGAGTACTGCATCCACTCATACAAAAGCTTCGTACCTTCCATGATCTCAGGAGGCAACAACGCCCTGGCTACCAGTTTCAGTTCGTCGGATTCGATGTCCGTTCTGCGAAGGTGGGCGTAATCGCCGTCAATGCTTTCTACGATATACTCAAAACGATTCATTGCAAAGTCTCCTTATTAAATATGCACTAAAATATATCCATCCTGCAACGATACGGACCCATCCGCCGGCCACTCCGGCATGGTATCGCCGATCGTCCTGGCCTGCTCCAGTATCTCAGGATCTGTAACCTGCGGGAAAGAATGTCCGTGCATCTCTAGAAAATTCATCATCTCACGGTTTGTTCCGTCAAATGCATCAAATGCCCACTGAATAAAAGGATAATTAGCCTTCCCGTAAAACAATATCCCTGGGGTGCGAAATATTTTTCTTTCAGATGAGGATCTACTTTGTCTGTAATTGTTGCGATCACACGGTACTGCCATGAGCCATAGGAAACATAATAATCCTCCACCAGACTATACGGAGTGCTGTAATGTCCTGTAAAGATCACCGGTGTGCTCTTCCCATAATCACGCTCTATCTCCAATGCGATCTCGGTCAACACTTCTTTTGTATTCTGATATTTGTTATAGTCTACATAAAAAGCCTGATTCAACGCAGCCGCCTGATTATATATCATGATTCCGGTCAAAACAAGATATGCCGGTCTAAGCCACGGCAGGGCTCTTCGTTCTGAAAAAAACAAATAGAGCAATAAAAAACCGATACCTGTAAAAAAGGGCATATACTGACAGGAGCGATACAATGTCACTCTTCCTTCTACAATGGTCAGGAGAAAAGGCGTAATCATCATACCCATCAGGAGAAGAAGATACCATATATCTTTTCTTCGTATTCCCAGCACTACGGCAAACATGCCCAAAACAAAAGTTGCAATCACATATCCCAGTATGGGCAAATATACCACTGCATTCACATAATACACAATCCAAAATCTTTTTAGTAACATCCATAATTCCTGGATCGGTTGATTCGAGCCGAATATTTTCAAAACTTCAGTAATACTCCGCTGATTCATAAAGCCTACCATATCCTGTAACCGGAACACCCGTATCATAACTTTAAGGATTACAGATCTTAAGATTATAACTCCCAACGTGATCGATGCACCTATGATTAACTGGCCTATCACATATCCGCTCTTTAATCTTCTGTTATCTGTAAAAGCGCGTAAATATAAAAGTAGCAATATGCCTATGACAAACAGCAGCAACATAGACTCATAACATCCTATCGCCACGGTAATGCATATAAGACTTCCGAGATAATATTTTATAGCACTTTTACGCGTCCCGGACCATTTGTCCATTCCACTCCAAAAACATATCAATGCCAACGCTGAAAATACATATCCAATATCCACTCCGTCATGGTAGTAGTATACATACACTTCACTAATGATCGGATTGGATATGAATATGCAGGAAAATATGATATACCCTGTCAGTCCCACCTTGCGACCGAATATTCTGCGGAAAAGAACACAAAACAAGGTTGCACTGATACACAATAAAATAACGCCGATCAGTTCCATCATAAACGGCGAGAAGTCAGACAAATGAAATATTTTATTTATCAGATAGATGAACCATCTTCCCATTACGACTTCCAGTCCATCCTCCAAATACAGCGAAACAGCCGTATCATCTATTCCAATACTTGGATGCGTCATTTCAAACCCATACCCGCATATAGCAGTCAGGCATAAAATAATTACATATATTTTTTGTTGAAAAAAATATTGAAATTCCTCCCACAGTTTTTTCATGTTTTTTTCTCCGCCTTTGTTCTTACTTTATCCCAGTGTAAAGGATTTTTCCATCAACGTCAAGAACTGTAGTGGATTACGCATCCTCATTGATATCCTCGATAAACACCTAGAAAAAACAAATGCCACACCCGAGGAATTCGACGCAGCAGCGGCTTATCGCATAAATTGCTTCGCAATTCATGCGATATCCGCTGGACTTCGTCATATCCGTGACATAAAAAGTACCCGACCTCTCAAGCAAGCTTGGAGATCGGGTATTTTGCACATCCACGTTTATATCTTCGAAAATCGCTCTGCTTCGCAGAGCACGTGCTTCGCACTTATGATTTTCTCGATAAACACCCATAAAAAACAAATGCCACACCCGAAGGTGTGGCGCTTGTTTTTTCTATGGGGTGTTTACATCATTCCGCCCATACCGGCTCCACCGGCGGGCATTGCAGGAGTCTCTTCCTTGATGTTAGCTACAACGCTTTCGGTAGTAAGCAGTGTGCTTGCTACGCTGGTAGCGTTCTGCAGGGCACTTCTGGTAACCTTTGCAGGATCCAGGATGCCGGCACTTACCATATCTACATATTCCTCTTTCAGAGCATCGAAGCCGACACCGACCTCAGACTCACGTACCTTATTGATGATAACGCTGCCTTCCAGTCCTGCGTTTGCTGCGATGTGATACAGCGGAGCTTCCAATGCTTTCAGGACGATGCCTGCACCGGTCTTCTCATCACCTTCCAGAGTAGCTGCCAGTTTGGCAACTTCCTTGGATGCATGAATGTATGCGGAACCACCGCCACAGATGATGCCTTCCTCTACGGCTGCTCTGGTAGCTGCCAACGCATCTTCCAGGCGAAGCTTAGCTTCCTTCATCTCAGTCTCGGTAGCAGCACCTACACGGATGACTGCCACGCCACCGGACAGCTTAGCCAGTCTCTCCTGTAATTTCTCTCTGTCGAAATCAGAAGTGGTCTCTTCGATCTGCTTCTTGATCTGTGCGATTCTGGACTGCAATGCTTCCTTATCGCCTTCACCGTCGACGATCACGGTGTTCTCTTTCTGAACCTTAACGGATTTTGCACGACCCAGCATATCCATTGTGGTATCCTTCAGCTCATAACCAAGCTCGGAACTGATTACGGTACCGCCGGTCAGAATTGCGATATCCTCCAGCATAGCTTTTCTTCTGTCACCATAGCCGGGAGCCTTAACAGCTACTACATTGAAAGTACCACGCAGCTTGTTGACGATCAGGGTGGTCAGTGCCTCGCCCTCTACATCCTCAGCGATGATCAACAGCTTAGCGCCGGACTGAACGATCTGCTCTAACAGGGGCAGGATCTCCTGAATGTTGGAGATCTTCTTATCAGTGATCAGAATATAAGGATTATCCAGAACTGCTTCCATCTTATCCATATCGGTTGCCATGTAAGCGGAGATATAACCTCTGTCAAACTGCATACCTTCTACCAGATCCAGTTCGGTCTGCATGGTCTTGGACTCTTCAATGGTGATAACACCGTTGTTGCTTACCTTCTCCATAGCATCTGCAACCAGCTGTCCTACTGCTTCATCTCCTGCGGAGATTGCTGCTACTCTTGCGATGTGCTCCTTACCGTTTACCTTCTGGCTCATCTTACCGATGGTTTCTACTGCACATGCAGTTGCTTTCTTCATACCTTTTCTCAGGATGATGGGGTTAGCACCTGCTGCCAGGTTCTTCATACCTGCATTTACCATAGCCTGTGCCAGAACGGTTGCTGTGGTAGTACCATCACCGGCTACATCGTTGGTCTTGGTAGCTACTTCCTTTACCAGCTGTGCACCCATGTTCTCGAATGCATCTTCCAGCTCGATCTCTTTTGCAATGGTAACACCATCGTTGGTGATCAGGGGTGCACCGAAGGACTTATCCAGTACTACGTTTCTTCCTTTGGGTCCTAAAGTTACTCTTACGGTATCTGCCAGCTGGTTGACACCAGCCTCTAATGCTGCACGGGCTTCTGCGCCGTATTTAATCTCTTTTGCCATAATAATCAGCCTCCAATTTATTTGCTCTTAGTCTTAATTTCTTTTTAGGTTTTGCTTTTACTGAATAATTGCAAGGATGTCGCTCTGCTTTACGATAATATACTCTTCGTCATCCAGCTTTACTTCGGTTCCGGAATATTTGGAATAGATGACCTGATCGCCAACCTTAACTTCCATCTTGACTTCCTTGCCGTCTACAACACCGCCGGGGCCTACTGCTACGACTTCTGCCTGCTGGGGTTTCTCCTTATTCTGACCGGGGAGTACGATACCGGACTTGGTAGTCTCCTCTGCAACTAACTGCTTTAATACGACTCTGTCACCTAACGGTTTCAAATTCATGATAACTGCCTCCTTAATAGCTATTTAAAAATATTATTACTCGTTTTCATTTGTTAGCACTCATTTTTATCGAGTGCTAATTGCTATAGCTTATATTAGTTTTATATGCCCAGTTTTTCAAACGTATTCACAACTGTTTAAAATCTCTATTCTCCTTTTTTCTCTCATTTTCTCATTTTATCTTTCGTTTTTATATAGCATAAGTGAAAATACGATTTAATATTTCGTTTATAATTATAAAAAAGAATCTCGCTTATTTCCTATGAATTAAAAAAACAGCCCGGTGCTATCACCGGACTGTTTCCCATACTTACCTATAAAATTGATTTACTTTATGCTGTTTTGGCATCGTCATGGTATTTCTGCCACTTCTTCTTATAAATAAAGTAACAGGGAATTCCTACGAATACCATTCCACCTAAAATATTACCGATGGTAACGGGAATAAAGTTGTTCAGACTGTGAAGTATCGTCAGTCCCTGAATCTGCTCTGCCGTCAATCCGTATGCTTCCTGTGCTTTCGCCACGTAAACAGGATTCTGCGCAGCCATCATGCCAACGGGAATGTAGAACATATTTGCAACGCAGTGTTCGAAGCCGCCGACCACAAACGCCATGATCGGGAAGAAGATCGCCCAGACCTTACCTACGATATCCGTAGCTGCCACTGCCATCAGGATAGCAATACATACCAAAATATTACACAGAATGCCTGAGGTGATTCCCTTCAGGGGAGAAATGCCCACTTTGCCGACTGCCACCTTGATGGCATAGGCACCCAGCAGCCCACCGGTGTAATCCAAATTACCGGAAAAGTAGATCAGGGTATCAATGATCAGGGCGCCGATCAGATTGCTGAAGTACACCACGATCAGGTTGCGGATACATTCGAACCACGTTACCTTTTTGCCAACCACATCCATGACGATCAGGCAGTTACCGGTGAAAAGCTCTCCACCTACAAATACAATGATCATCAGTCCCACGGGAAAGATAATACCTGCCACAAATCGTGCCAGCCCTACATTGTCAATGGCATGTGCCGCGGTGCTGCTGGTGGCTCCGCCCAGCGCGATAAATGCACCCGCCATAATACCTAACAGGATCATCTTGCCTAAAGGAAGATGGGCTTTACCTTCTCCGGCTTTCATGTTGGTATCAATGACTTCTGACGGCGTATTAAAATGCTGTTCCATATAACCCTCATTTCTGCACAGCTCTCATCTGCTGTACTCTCTTAACTCGTTTATTCCTTATATTACACTACTTTCATGATAGTAAGCAAGATATTCACTCCATGTATCTGATTATATACATTTCTGTTTTCAAAGTAGAATCTCGTTTACAAAACGGGAAACTCGGATGACTATTGAGCAGCGTCTGATTTTGTCGAAAAAGAGTCTTTTTTTGTAATATTTTTGCCTTTTTTTGCAAAAAAATGCTAGACAAAAGACATAATGTGTACTATACTAAACTTGTTCGGTGAGAGCCGAACCGCTTATATAAGTAGATTTCCGGAAGAATTCCCCTTTTACACAATTAAAGTGGCTGCAGGTTTCCCGCCTGCGGCTGCTTTAATTGTGTTATAAGATAGTTTTTAAGCTTTGCTTTAAAATTGCAAAAGTTTTTGCAAAAATTTAAAATTTTCACTTGCTAAGTGATAAGTATCTATGCTATAATAGCTTTCGTCAGTGGTTCAGCTGATACAATTTCATAGGGGAATAGTACAGCGGTAGTGCGGCGGTCTCCAAAACCGTTAACGGGGGTTCGATCCCCTCTTCCCCTGCTAAGAAAAGTCGATTTTATCGGCTTTTTTTATTTCTGTTTTAGATACAATTTCACCCCGGCACGACGCGATTCATAGATCTGCGCCATGCCGGGGTGTTGTCTTTACAGCTATATTGTTATATCTCCTCTTTCTCCGAATCCGGTGCGATCACAGATCCGATGGCGGTCGCGTAATCAGAGTACTCCGGAATGCTGATCTTCACATCCCACAGGCTCTTGAAATCCTCGATGATCTGGCGGCACTCGAAGAATTTAGTCAGTCCGCCGATCAGGATATACTCTTTGATGCCGGTGCTCATAGATGCCAGGATTCCTGCCTGGCAGATATTCTCGATCACCATATGTACAATACCTGCCGCGATATCCTCCGGTTTGGACTGGGCATCTGCCTTACCAAAATTAGAAGCCGTCACATCCAGATTCAGGCCCGGCAACTTTTCTTTGGCCAGATCTGCGATCCGCAGGTCTATCTTCGCCACATCACCCTTACGGGACAACGGCACAATTTCATGAATGTCGCCGGTATTCAGCATGATCGAGGACAGTCCACAGATCGTTCCGCCTCCTAAGCCGACACCACCCAGGTGCTTCATCTCCTTCTCCGTCACTTTGACGAAGAAGCTTCCGGTACCCATACTGATGACAATGACTTCCTTTTTATCCGTAAGATAATATCCTCCGGTACCTGTAGCGACGAATTCATCCACTTTATAGGTAGGACGATCATATACCGCTTTCTCCACATATTTGCTTCCCACACCGGTGATATAGACTCCTTCCACATCAGCCAATTCCAGATTATTCTCATACAGATATCTTCCGAATGCACCATAGAGAGATGCCACCTGGCTATCTGCCTTGACCGCCATGGGCGGAAGCATATGTTCTCCTTCAAAAGCTACGATTTTTGTCGTACTGCTACCGATATCGATTCCTATTTTGACAGGCATGTTTTCAACCTCCTCATATCACTTAACTGTTCATCGTCTCATTTCCAGATACATTTCCACAGTTCGAGACCGTCAGCCAAACACTTTATCCACAGCATCCTGTACAGAACTGACGCCAATGACCCGGATCTTACTTCCTTTTTTACACTCTTCCAACGAGACAAGCGGCACCACACATTCTTCGAAGCCCAGCTTCTCTGCCTCTGCCACGCGTTGTTTTGCCATGCTGACTGCCCGGACCTCGCCGCTTAATCCCACTTCACCGAAAGCGACCAGTTTCGGATTCAGTGCCTTATTCCGGAAGCTGGACAGAATCGCCAGCACGATTCCCAGATCGATCGCCGGTTCCTGGATCTTGATACCTCCGGTGATATTCACGTAGGCATCACAGGAAGATAATTGCACTCCGGAACGTTTCTCCAGCACTGCCATCAGGAGATTTACACGGTTGAAATCCGTACCGGTGGTCTGTCTTCTGGGAATTCCGAAATTGCTGTGGCACACCAGCGCCTGCAGTTCGATCAGAAGCGGCCTGGTGCCCTCCATAGTACATGCCACCACAGAGCCACTGGCATTCTCCGGCCGTCCGTTCAACATATATTCCGAAGGGTTCTTCACCTCCGCGAGTCCCGTCTCCCGCATCTCGAAAACACCGATCTCGTTCGTGGACCCGAAACGGTTCTTCACCCCACGCAGGATACGGTAGGAAGCATGTCTGTCCCCTTCAAAATAAAGTACCGTGTCCACCATATGTTCCAACACTCTGGGTCCCGCTACGGTTCCTTCTTTTGTTACATGTCCCACAATAAAAATAGAAATCCCCAATCCTTTTGCCAGTTGCAACAGGATGCCTGTGGATTCCCGCACCTGTGATACGCTTCCCGGTGCTGCAGATACATTTTCATTATACATGGTCTGAATAGAATCTATGATCACGACCTCCGGCTTGCTCCTGCGGATCACTTCGCCGATGATGTCCAGATTCGTCTCACACAGCAGGAGCATATGTTCCGAAAATGTGCCAAGCCTGTCCGCCCGCATCTTGATCTGTACCTTGGATTCCTCTCCGGAGATATACAATACCTTACGTCCGGCCTCTGACAGATTGTGACACACCTGAAGCAGCAGGGTAGATTTACCGATCCCCGGATCGCCTCCTACCAGAGTCAGGGAACCCTGTACGATTCCGCCACCGAGCACCCGGTCCAGTTCTTTTATCCCGGTGAGTGTCTTGTTCTCCTCACGGATCGCGATTTCAGATAATACACAGGGTTCGGAAGCCTCTCTGCGCTCTCTTCTGCTCCCGGTGCCGGTGTTTTTCAATACCGTTTTATCTATCGTCTCTTCCACGAAAGTGTTCCACTCTCTGCAGCCGGGGCATTGTCCCAGCCATTTCGTGGATTCATAGCCACAGTTCTGACAGAAAAAAACGGTGGCTGTCTTACCTTTTGCCATGCTCTCTCCTCAATCGTTATAAAAAAGAGCCCAGACACGAAGTACTACAATATCCTCCGTGTCTGGACTCCTTTGCAGTGCGCCTTTACGCCTCTACGATCTTCACAGGTACTTCCCCTGCTGCTTCCAGTTCTACACTCAGGCTCAGCTTGCCGCCAAGTCCGGTCTTCATGGTTCCTACGTTCTTACCGTCAATAAATACTTCGTACTCGGTGTCGTCCTTTAATCCTACTGTGATCTGGGAATCTTCATCACCTTCTACGATGAATTCTACACTGTTATCGGACTCTTTGAACTCCAACACACTGGTTCCGGGAACAGATTCATATAAAAACATACCGTTCTTCTCCAGCTTTGTCATCTCATTGTAGGTCTTAACCTTCAGCAGATCCCCTGCATGCTCATAATCTTCTACCTTTGCCTTCTTGGCCAACTTATGATTACCAAAGCTGATAGATCCGTCTGCTTCACTGCGAAGTATTTCTTCCACTACTGCCATCTGTCTGTCCTCCTGAAAGTAACTGCATCCGCAACACTTCTTTATCTTTCGTCCTTTGCGAATGGGGTTTGAATAGTTACAGTATAATATATCTCACCCTGTTTTTCTACAAAAAAATTATTTATTTTTCACCGTGAATACAACTTTTCCGTCCTTGAAGCCTGCGGATACTTTATCTCCGGGTACCACCTTTTTCTGAAGGATCTCTTCCGCCAGCGCATCCTCTACCACAGACTGGATTGCACGCTTTAACGGTCTCGCTCCCATCTTGTTATCGGCGTATTTAGACACCAGATGTTCCTTCAATGCCGCCGTGATCGTCAGATGGATGCCCAGCTGGTCCTCGCATCTCTTATACAGATTGGATGCCAGCAGATTTACGATCTCTTTCATATTCTCATTGTTCAGCTGGTGGAACACGATAATGTCATCGATACGGTTGATGAATTCCGGCTTGAAGCTGCGCTTTACCTCTTCCATGACATTGGATTTCATTTTCTCATAATCCTTCGTCTCGCTCTTCTCCGTTGCGAAGCCGAGATTCTTGGGATCTACAATCCGCTGTGCTCCGGCGTTGGATGTCATGATCAGCACCGTATTCTTGAAGCTGACCTTTCTGCCCTTGGAATCCGTAATATGGCCGTCATCCAGCACCTGCAAAAGTACGTTGAACACATCCGGATGAGCCTTTTCGATCTCATCAAACAGAACGACAGAATAAGGATTCCTGCGGACCTTCTCGCTCAACTGGCCACCTTCTTCAAATCCCACATATCCGGGCGGGGAACCGATCATCTTGGATACCGAATGACCTTCCATATACTCCGACATATCCACACGGATCATGGCATCTTCCGAGCCGAACATAGCCTCTGCAAGCGCCTTGGATAATTCCGTCTTGCCGACGCCGGTAGGTCCTAAGAACAGGAAAGAACCGATGGGACGGTTCGGATCCTTCAGTCCCACACGGCCTCTGCGGATGGCTTTGGCCACAGCGATAACTGCCTCTTCCTGACCGATCACACGCTTATGCAATGTCTTCTCCAGCTTCAGAAGTCTCTCGCTTTCCTTCTCTGCCAGCTTCTGCACCGGGATTTTGGTCCACTGGGCCACCACCTCGGCGATCTCATTTTCACCGATGCTTAAAGTATTTTCCTCTTCCCTTTTTTCACGCTTTTTCAGCAAACGCTCCTGCTTCTTTACCAGAGCATCCTGTTTCTTCTTGATCTCTGCCATCTGGGCAAAAGCTTCCACGCGGATAGCCTTCTCCATCTCCCAGTCCAGCTCCCGGATCTTATCCGAGATCTCCTTTGCCTTATCCGGTGCATCCATTGCATGCAGTCTGGCACTGGCCGCTGCCTCATCGATCAGGTCAATCGCCTTGTCGGGCAGATTCCTATCATTGATATAACGACTGGACAGTCTCACTGCCGCCTCCACCGCTTCCGGTGTAATGGTCACATGGTGATGTGCTTCGTACTTCCCCTTGATACCCTCCAGGATGCGGACAGCCTCTTCCTCTGTGGGTTCTTCCACCGTAACCGGCTGGAATCTCCGCTCCAGTGCAGCATCCTTCTCAATATACTTGCGATACTCCGCGATCGTGGTCGCACCGATCAGCTGGATCTCTCCGCGGGCCAGAGACGGTTTCATGATATTGGACGCATCAATAGCCCCCTCGGCACCTCCGGCACCGATGATCGTATGCAATTCATCCAGGAATAAAATAATATTCCCATCCTCTGTGACTTCCTTCAGTACCTTCTTGATCCGCTCCTCGAACTCTCCGCGGTACTTACTTCCCGCTACCATTCCGGACAGATCCAGTGTCAGTACTCTCTTATTCTGCACCGTAAAAGGCACATCGCCCGCCACAATACGGGTTGCCAGTCCTTCTACCACGGCGGTCTTGCCAACACCGGGTTCCCCGACCAGGCAGGGATTGTTCTTCGTCCGTCGGCTCAGGATCTGGATCACTCTGCGGATTTCTTCATCTCTTCCGACTACCGGATCCAGCTTTCCTTCCCTGGCCAGCGCCGTCAGATCCCGGCTGTACTGCTCCAACGTAGACTGTTTCGCCTTACGGTCTCCTCTTTTTCCCAGGTCTTCCTTGTACAGATTGCCGTCCTGTCCGATAGCGATCAGGGTATCCACATAAATTTTCTGTACATTGGCTCCCAGCGTGTTCAACAGGCGTACCGCTACGTTTTCCCCCTCTTTGATCAGGGCCAGCAGCAAATGCTCCGTTCCGGTCTGCTTCTGTCCGAAACGTGCGGCCTGATGGTGTGCTTCCTCCAGGATTCTCGCGGCTCTGGGAGAATATCCCTCTCTGTCCTTCACTGCGACACCGTTCTCAAACGCGATCAGATCCCGGATCATGTCCATGACCTGCCCGGTCTCCACACCGTTATCAGCCAATACCTTGGCCGCCACACCGGTGTCTTCCTTTAATAATCCTACCAGAATGTGTTCCGTTCCGATGTAACCCTGCTTCAGACTCCTTGCACATCTGGAAGCCTGCGCCAGCGCATTTTGCGCCTTATCCGTAAACTGTGACTGCATCAATTCAGTCCTCCATACTCTTCATATATTTCATCAATCAGCTCATGAACTTCCTGCCTGGAAATATTCTTGCAGCTGCTCTTAGCCAGTATTACCTGCAATTCCTTCCGCAATTCATCTACCGCACGCATGCGATCCACATCGAGTGCAATTACCGCGCCTTTTCGCCGGTCTACCTTAACATAACCTTCCTGCTTCAGAACCGTATATGCCTTATTTACTGTATGCATATTGATCCCGATCGTATCCGCCAGCTGGCGCACGCTGGGCAGAGAATCTCCTTCATGAAATTGTGACGTGGCAATTCCCATGATGATCTGATTGCGTAATTGCATATAGAGTGCTTCATCACTGTTGAAATCTATCTCTATTATCATCAAACTCGCTCCCTTCCCATGTCACTGATTGTTATATTCCTATTATAACAGTGAACGCAGTACTGTCAACTGTAACCGGGGAAAGTTTATCGTTTTTTAATCAAAAACGGCATCTCACTTGTGCAAGATGCCGTTTGCATTTTATTGATCTTCGTCTCCGTCCCAATTCAGGAATTCAAATTCAAATTCATCATCATCTGACATGAAGTTTTTGGACTTCCAGCCGGGATTCTGATTGCCTTCACTCTGCGGTACAGGCTTTGTGGGTCTTGCCACCGGTCTGCCGGCCTGCTGCGCTGGTCTTTCGCTCTGCGGTGCCGTGGGTCTGCCTCCCTGAGGTGCAGGTCTTCCCTGTCCGGGTGTCACCGGTCTGCCTCCCTGAGGTGCAGGTCTTCCCTGTCCGGGTGTCACCGGTCTGCCTCCCCGGGGTGCAGGTCTTCTCTCCTGCGGTGCCGCAGGTCTTACGGTCTGTCCAACGGGTCTCTCTCCCTGAGGTGCGGGTCTGCCATCTGGACGTGTTCCCTGGCCTGTCGGTCTGGATGCCGGTCTTCTCTCGGCTCCCACTTCATGCATTACTTTCTGGCTGCCTTGCGGCCTGCCTCCCTGCGGTCTGCCTCCCTGAGGTGCGGGTCTTCCGTTTTGGGGTCTGCCTCCCTGGGGTCTGTCCACTCTTCTTCTGCGGGCCGTTTCCTCTTCCACGCCGGAGAAATAGGATGCGTCATTCATATCTTTGATTTTGAAGATCAACAGTGTCACCGCTGCTACCGCCGCTACAAGCAGAATCACCAAAATAATGATGACTGCTTTCTGGCTGCTGATCTTTTTCTGATTGGTCTCATACTGTGCATTGATCTCTGTGATCTGGTTCAGGGAATTGAACAGATCTTCAATCTTATATTGCTTCTGCCCTGCCATGTCCAGCAGATACCATGCATCTCCCTGCATCTGAGTATCCCAGTCTTTGGATGTGGTCTGGGTATCTTCCGCAGGCTGCTCGTCTGTGGGTTGTTCCTCTACCGGCTGTTCTTCTACCGGTGCCTGCAGCTCTCCGGATAATGCAACATAATCCGAACGAATGAAGCCTGTCACCTCGACACTGTTGGAAATAAAGCTTATCTGATACCATGTCTTTCCATCGGTTCCTGTTGCCTGTCCGGTCACAGTCAGTGCCATTCCATTCTCCGCAGTAGTCACGATCTGGCTGGTGGTAGACGCATTGCTGCGCACACGAACAGACTGACCTCCGGTCACGGTCGCACTCAGGGGTTCCACTGCAGTAACCTCCACAGGGGTCTCATTCACGGCAGGCGCCGGTGTTGCTGTGGTCGTAGTCGTTGTAGTCGTTGTTGTACCTGAAGAAGACGACGGGGTAGATCCGTCGGTAATGCTTACCAGATCGGAACGAATATATCCCAGCGTATTCGCATCCACATACACTTCATACCAGGTATAACCGTCTGCACCCTTGGTCTGACTCTTGATGGAGATCGTCTTATCCTTGGTCGCACTTCCGATGACTTCACTGGAAGAGTCCGCACTCTTACGGATCTTGGCACTGGATGCCGTTACCTTGGCCGCACTCTCCGCATGACTGACGATTGCCAGCTCCCCGGCAAAAAGTCCTGCTCCCAACACAAGTACCAGTGCAAGCATTCCCCAGAAAGCTTTACATTTACTTATTCTCTGTACTGTCTTTTTCATCTGCAACTCCTTTTGTATCCTGACCTTGCCTTACGCTTCATCGATTGCCTTGCCAATGTCATGACGCATGTATTTATTCTCGAAAGAGATCCATTCCGTTGCCGCATAGGCATTGGCACGTGCCTCCTTCAGGGTAGCTCCCTTTGCTGTCACTCCCAGAACACGACCACCGTTTGTGACGATTCCCTTGTCCGTAAGCTTCGTTCCGGCATGGAAGCAATAATAACCGTCTTTTCCGTCGAAGTTCTCCAGACCGCTTATTACAAATCCCTTCTCATAGGATACGGGATAGCCGTCGCTTGCCAGGACCACACATACCGCAGCATTGTCCTCAAATTGCAGGTCGATCTGATCCAGTGTGCCGTCCACACAGGCTTCCATCACTTCGATAATATCATTCTTCATACGCGGCAGTACCACCTGTGCCTCCGGATCACCGAATCTGGCATTGTATTCTAATACCTTGGGGCCGTTCGGAGTCAGCATCAGTCCGAAGAAAATGACTCCCTTGAAAGGTCTGCCTTCCGCTGCCATGGCATCCACGGTAGCCTGGTAGATGTATTTCTTACAGAATGCATCCACTTCCTCTGTATAGAAGGGGCTGGGAGAAAAGGTTCCCATACCACCGGTGTTCAGCCCCTGATCGCCGTCCTTTGCTCTCTTATGATCCTGCGCAGAAGTCATGATGCGGATGGTCTTGCCGTCCACAAAAGAAAGTACACTGACTTCTCTGCCTGTCATAAACTCTTCGATGACCATGCGGTTGCCGGCTGCACCGAACTTTTTATCCAGCATGATCTCATCCACGCCTGCCAGCGCTTCTTCTAAAGTATTGCAGATCAATACGCCCTTGCCCAGTGCAAGACCGTCCGCCTTCAGCACGATGGGGAAGCTTGCCTGCTCCTTCAGGTACTTAATAGCCTCCTCCGCGTTATCAAAATTCTCATAAGCTGCGGTGGGAATGTTGTATTTCTTCATGAGATCCTTGGAAAAGGCCTTACTCCCTTCCAGGATCGCTGCATTTTTACGGGGTCCGAAAGCCCGCAGGCCCTCTGCCTCCAGTGCATCCACCAGTCCGCCGACCAGGGGATCATCCATGCCTACGATGGCCAGGTCAATGGCCTGTTCTTTCGCAAATGCCACGATCTTATCAAATTCCATGGCTCCGATGGGAACACATTCTGCGATCTGACCGATCCCGGCATTGCCCGGAGCACAATAGATCTTATCTACTTTAGGACTTTTTGCCACACAGGTTGCAATGGCGTGCTCTCTGCCGCCACCGCCTACGATCAATACTTTCATACCCATATCTTCTGCCTTCCTTAATTTTCGCTGTTTGTATGCTTTACTTTTCCGTTCACGACACAGATCCGTCCATTGGCAATGTCATCCACTGCCTTCGGAAGAAGCAGCCACTCTGCCTGTTCCATCACACGTCTCTGCAACGTCTCCGGAGTGTCGTCGTCCTCCACTGCCACTGCCTTCTGTGCAATGATAGGGCCCTCGTCCATGCCTTCATTCACAAAATGTACCGTAGCTCCTGTCACTTTCACTCCGCGCTCCAGTGCCTTTTCATGCACATGTAGTCCGTAGTATCCCACGCCGCAGAAAGAAGGGATCAGAGACGGGTGGATATTGATGATCCGGTTGCTGTATTCATGCACCATTGCCTCCGGGATCTTCACCAGGAATCCTGCCAGTACGATCAAGTCCGGAGCAAACTCCTTCACCTTTGCAAGCAGTGCCTCATTAAATACTTCTCTGCTCTCATAATCCTTCGGAGACACACAGACTGCGGGAATCCCAGCATTCTGTGCTCTTTCTAAGCTCTTCACCGTCTTGTTATTGCTGATCACGCCCACGATCTGTGCGTTTTTAACCTTACCTGCTGCAATAGCATCAATGATGGCCTGTAAATTCGTGCCGCCACCGGATACCAGTACGACTACTCTTAACATATGGTCACACCCTTTTCACCGGCCTCACAGGTACCTACCACATAAGCAGTCTCGCCTGCTGCCTTCAGAGCTTCCATAGTCTTATCCACATCTGCGGGATCCAGTGCCAGTACCATGCCCAGACCCATGTTGTAAGTATTATACATCATCTCGTCTGTGATATTGCCTTTCTTCTGCATCAGGCGGAAAATAGCAGGCACTTCGTAGCTGTCTTTCTTCACGACTGCACGGATGCCGTCGGGAAGCATTCTGGGGATGTTCTCATAGAAACCACCTCCGGTGATATGGCTGCAGCCCTTTACCTTAACACCTGCGTTCTTCACAGACTTCATAGCCTTCACGTAGATTCTGGTAGGAGCAAGCAGTGCCTCACCAAGAGTCTTGCCCAGCTCGTCATAATAGGTATCCAGGCTCTCTTTTGTCATATCGAATACTTTTCTCACCAGAGAAAAACCATTGGAATGTACACCGGAGGAAGCGATGCCCACCAGTACATCACCGGGCTTGATATTCTCACCGGTGATCAGATCTTTACGTTCTACCACGCCTACGGCAAATCCTGCCAGATCATACTCATCCTCGGGCATCAGTCCGGGATGTTCTGCGGTCTCACCGCCTACCAGTGCTGCGTCAGACTGCTTACAGCCCTCTGCCACGCCCTTTACGATAGTAGCGATCTTCTCGGGAATATTGCGTCCGCATGCGATATAATCCAGGAAAAATAAAGGTTCGCCGCCTGCACATGCCACATCGTTTACACACATGGCCACACAGTCGATACCGATGGTATCATGCTTATCCATTAAAAATGCCAGCTTCAGCTTGGTACCTACGCCATCGGTTCCGGACAGGAGCACGGGATCCTCCATATCTTTGATGGCACTTAAGGAAAATGCTCCGGAGAAACCACCGATGCCGCCCATTACTTCGGGACGCATGGTCTCCTTCACGTACTTCTTCATCAGTTCTACAGACTTGTAGCCTGCTTCAATGTCTACTCCAGCTTTCTTGTAATCCATTTTCTCCTCATTTCCGCCGCAGGGGCTCTTTCGTTTTATTTAGTGGGGCAGCCTCTTAAGAGGTCCCGGATTCTCTGTCTTATCTTCTTATTTTTTCATGCCTTCCAGGTATGCTTTATAGCCGATCTCCTGCAGTTTTGCATCTTTGGCTTCTACCTGTTCTTTTAATTTTGTGCTGTATGCTTTCAGTTTTCCGAGAAGTTCTGCGTCGGAGGTTGCCAGGATCTTGGCAGCCAGAAGTCCTGCATTGGCGCCGCCGTTAATGGCTACTGTGGCAACAGGGATGCCCGAGGGCATCTGTACGATGGAATACAGAGAATCTCTGCCTCCCAGGGAAGTAGTGTGCATGGGAATACCAATGACAGGCATCGGGAAAATAGCGGCGCACATACCGGGCAGATGTGCTGCCATACCGGCACCGGCAATGATCACCTTGAAGCCTTTTTCCTCCGCACTTTTTGCATATTCAAAAAATACATCCGGCTCTCTGTGAGCGCTGATCACGGTCATCTCATAAGGGATGCCCAATTCTTCCAGAATGTCTGCTGCCTTCGCCATCACAGGCATATCGGAATCACTACCCATTACAATGCCAACCTTAGGGCAATTCTCTGTATTTGCCATAATGTCCTCCTCATGTATCGGTTGTACCGATGTTTATCCATATATTTTTATCTTACTAAAATCTTGTCAATGATGCAATGGTTTTATAAAATCTTATGTTTTAGGAAAGCTCCTGCAGCGGTTCGTTCAGTTCTTCCGTACCCGGCAGGACGAATTTCCCGTTTTTTATGATAGCGATCCGCCCGCCATCCTTTTTCACCGCGGTCAGTTCCGCCAGTTCATCATAAGGGATAGTAATATCTGTGTGACAGTTAAAATATGCCTTGGACGGATTCACACTGCGAAGCACCGCCACCTCGTTGTCTCTTGCCACGATCTCCTTGCCGTCAGGGTTATATACTTTCACATCCTCCGCATGGGAATAGCAGGTATCCCCCACGGCAAAATGCGGTCCCATCTTCTCTGCGATCAGAATGGGCATTTTGGACTCCACACCCAGTTTTTTTGCTGCCACATAAGCTGTGGTATTCGTGCCGATGGCAAATTCTCCTAAGGGCAGTGTCTTGTGGCGGAACAGGATATTTTCCTTAATAAATGCCTTATTTTCTTCCTCTGTGGCAAAATTGGCGCAATTATAATTTTGGATCTTACCGTTTTCAAAAGTGATCTCCAGGTCCTTATATTCCAGACCGTTTAAGAATACCCGGGTCACATGCAGCACACCGTTCGTACCTTCCAGTACCGGAGAGGTAAATACCTCACCCACGGGGATGTTCACATCTGCCACGCAGTTTTCAAAAATAGTCTCTTTCGCAGGGTTCTTCAGTTTCCATAAGTTTACTTTCAGATCGGTATGATTGCCGTTACAACCCTTAATTTCACAATGATCTGCCTGATCCAGGGCATCAATGATGGTCTGCTGGATCCGCTGATATTTTTTATAATCCAGCGTATTGATCTGTATCGTCTCCCGGAACAGTTCTTCAAAGCAGTCACCCACCTCCGGGATCGGGAACGCAATGATCGTGAAGCTGCGCTCTTCTTCTATAATGTACTGTCTCTGCAGCTGGCCCATCTGGGTACGGTTCTCTACCAGTAAAGCACTCTGCTCATCCGTCATTTTCAGACTTTCCGGCTTGTTCACCGGCTCGAATTCCTTCTCTCCGAAGGTCTCCACTACCGCCGGACCCGCATAACCGCGTGCCTCTTTTTTGTATTTTTCAAACGCGGTATGCATCACTTCCAGTTTCCGGCTGCAATACATTTTGTCTAAGAACAGTGCCTTATCATCCTTATGGTCGAACTCGTATTGTCTGTTGGGACTGACGCTGTAGAAGCCGTTTTTATAGATGGACGGATTGTATAAAATACTGGTGGCCGCACGGTAGATCACCGGCTGCAGTCCCATTTTCTCAAAATTCTCCAGGGCTCTTCTCATCATGCGCTCAAAGCCCAGCTGATACCGGACATCCACGGTTGCTTTTTTCGACAGATCTTTGCCGGTCACTTCAAAGCCGATGCGGTATCCTTCCGTGTAAGTATCCGCCATGGTATGAATGGTTTCTTCGGGCAATGAATTCATGAATTCTGCCATTTTCAATTCATTTTCACCTACATATTCACCATACGCATATAAATAACGCAGATCTGTGAAGTCCGCCGTACGGATGATCTTTGCCGCGAAATTATTCTCAGAGCATACCAGTTCCTGAACTTTTTTCTCCGCTGCCACATCTGCATAATCACTGACAAACCAGTAGAGAATCTCTCGTATGGATGTATACGTGGGAAGCTTATGGTTTTCCTGCTGTTCATATACAAATGCCGCATACACCTCGGAGAACAGCTCCATCCGGATCACCAGCTCTTCCAGCCGTCCTTCGTAGGTAAATCCGATCAGACTCCGCATCTCTGTGTACAGGAAAGCTGCCAGTGCTCCAAATTTCTCTCCCAGCATCTTCACAGCATAAGCCGGATTGGCAAAGCTGTTCTCATAGTTTTCCGGTAAAATATCTTCATACAGGGCATGGTTGCGCTGCTGTAATTCTTCCAGTGTGGCCATTTTCAAACCATCCTGTTCCAGGAATTTTCTGTTGTCTTCGATCAGAAGCAGAAACTTTGTCACTGCCGTAAAATATTCTCTCCAGGGTTGTAGCGCTTCCCCCTGCCAGTCCTCCCCCGGGATCTCCCGGATCCGGAGAAATGCCAATTCCAGACGTTCCAATAATAGTTCTCTTTCTTCCATGTATTATTTACACTCCTTGCTAACCGAAATTATCATTTTCGAAATATCTCATTTCGAAGCTTTTTCCTTATCTACAAGCTACAAATGATTCCCCAGGTACAATAAAAAGCTGATTCCCGCCAATGCGACAAAATTAAATACCGTTCCCAGAACCGGGAATATCCGATAAATATCCTTATCTCTGAGCGTCACAATTCCCAATATCAGACCGATCAGGGAATAGATCGTTGCGAGTACTCCCGTGACACCGTATCCTCCGTGCATCACACCGCCTCCGCGATAGGACAGATAGGTCACGATCCCCATCGATATCAGGCTGATAATTCCCAGAATTGTGGACATGATCGCCTTGTCGGAATGTTTTTTATTTGTAAAAATGTAATTCTTTTTTCGCATAATACTCTCTCTGCTCTTTCTCCGTTCCGCGGCTATTTTTCACACCGTGAAATCCCAAAAAAGGCACTTCCTGTATGGAAATGCCCGATTTTCACGCCAAGGCGGCGCCTTTCTTCTCTTTTGTCCTCAGAACAGGATGCGGGATTTGCCGGAGATGAGCTTGCTGCCGCTAATGATCAGCAGTACTCCTGCCGCAATTCCGACTACCAGGGAGATGACTCCCAGTACAATATTCAGTGCACCCGCACCACGCATGATCTTATAGATTTTCTCTTCCATGGAATCCTCCTGTCCTCTTGCTCTCTTAAGCGCCATATACGGCGTAATATTCGTCAATTGCCTTCTTCAGGGTATCATCAATATATACTTTTCCCTTATAAGGTTTGTTGTACAGATGGTCAATGACATCCTGCATGGTTACGATCGCATGTGCATCAAAGCCGTACTTCTCCTTGATCTCTTCCAGAGCACTGACCTTGCCGCCCAGTCCCTTCTCCATACGGTTCAGGGATACCATCAGACCGACGATTTCCACATCTGCAGCTCCTCGTACCTTCGGTACCGTCTCTTCCATAGACTTGCCGGAAGTAGTAACATCTTCGATCATAACAACTCTGTCGCCGTCCTTCAGAGTACTTCCCAGAAAGCTTCCTTTATCTGCGCCGTGATCCTTCTCTTCCTTACGGTCGGAGCAATAGCGGATCTCCTTGCCGTATAACTTGCTGTACGCTACGGCAGTTACCACACTGATGGGAATTCCCTTATATGCCGGTCCGAACAACACATCAAAATCATCACCATATACATCATGAATCGCCTTTGCATAGCTCTCGCCCAGATTCATCAGCTGAGAACCGGTTACATACGCACCTGCGTTCATAAAGAAAGGAGATTTTCTGCCACTTTTTAATGTAAACTCGCCAAATTTTAATGCCTGACAATCTACCATGAACTCAATAAATTGCTCCTTGTACTGTTCCATTCTATACAAAACCTCCGTAATTTCCGCGTTTTTCAGTTCTGTCCTATATCATACCATACTTTTTTTTAACATTCAAGGAACAAAGAACATCTTAAAAGGCAGTAGAATTTTCATTTTTTATAGTGATCTGAAAGCAACAGAAAAGAGCAGTCCCGACGGTCTGCTCTTTTTCATAAATTTCCAGGTCATTCTCTGTTCTTTAATACCTCTGCAGGTACCAGCTTATTCAATCTGCCTACCAATAAGAAATTGATCACTATGTAGCATAACCAAATTCCACCATAAATCATGATATATATCTGCGGCGTGAACTTTAAGTCCATACCGATAGCAACATTTGCAATGCAATACGGATACACCAGATCCATGCTCCATTTTGCCAGTGGAACGCAGATCAGCGCCCCCAGCAGAATCACATAGAAATTTCCATCCAGATAGAGTCTTCGGATCTCCCTTCTACGGTAACCGAATACTTTCATCAGGGAAATGGAAAAGGCGGAACGATCAATCATCACTTTCATCATCAGGTACATGACGATCATAAAAATCAGCGCAGATATTGCCACGAGCATTACCACCATCGGTCCCATCATATCTGTAAAAATCTGTGAGCTTTCCTCCACATTTTCTTTGGACACTGTGGCATATAATCTGCCATTATCAATATCCAGTGCATGATCCGCAAACACTACATTATAATAATCGTCCTCCTGATCAAACAATTCCTGCATGACATCCCTATCCAGGAAAACATAGACGCCGGATGTAAAATTCACAATATTTTTCACAGTAAAAGCATACTCTCTCTCATTCACCTCATCGGAAAGCACCAGCTTGTCGCCCACCTTCACACCGAATTTCTGTGCCGCAGCACTGGAGATCACGATCTCGTTTTTCTTGTCGGCAGTCTCGATGGGAAAATACGGATTGTCATCATCAATCCCCAGCACTGTCACATCCAGATTGTATCCATAGGCTTCCTTTTTCAGATTCTCGACATACGCCGGTGTTCCTCCCGCTGGGACATCCTCCGTAGGATATTTATAAGTATACATATAAGCATATTTTGTTTCTTTCAGACAGGCATTTCCAAAATTGATACACAGTACCGCACAGTCTATGGACATCATCAGAATCAGCAGGCAGATGAACATACCGATCACAACAGCAAATGCAGAGCGTATTTCCCGCAGCATCTGTCTGATCTGGAATCTGAGCAGAAATTTCATATTTCCCAGATTCATGTTCTGTACCCTGCCGGCTTTTCCTGCCGTCTGCTCGTTACGAAGCAGTGACAGAGCCGTGCGTTTTAACTTTTTATTGATCACCAGATAATTTACCACTGCTGCCGTCACAGGTGGCATGATCAGACTGTAAAAAAGCAGATAACCGGGTGTCACGATCTGCATAGGCGGCAGAGAATAATATGCAATACTATCGCCCATCTGCCAGCCTGTTCCGTATTTGGAAAATCCCAGGATACATCCGACAGCTCCGCCCAGGAAAGAGATCAGCATGGGATTTAACAGATAGTGGAACAGTAATTGTCCCCTGGTCACACCCAGGGCATATAATGCACCTATGACGCTGCTTTCCTTTTCAATATTATGTATCACAAATACGGAAATCACATAAGTAAACAGGACCATGAGAATAATTCCGGCCAGGATACCGGCAAACCTATTGATGACCACATCCCCCGCAGCGGCATCGATACGGGGATTGTCCTCCGCTATCAGAAATTGGGTTAGATTATCAATATCGAAGGTGAAATATTCCTCGATCATATCATCGGCTTCCTCCTGCAGTTCCCGCACGCCATCCCGCAATTCCTTACTTCCGTCTGCGATCTCGCTCACTGCATCCGTATACTCGATGATTCCTTCCCGGAAATCCTCCAGATCCGCCAGGGTGTCTTTTGCTTCCTGCAGGGAATCCTGTAGTTTTATATCCATGCTGCTGCCCTCTGCAGCCAACCGATCCAATTCTTCCTTATAATTATCCGCGGTCAGATCCACAGTAATATTATTTTCTTTCAGCTGTGCCTCCACCATGTCCATCAGAGCATCCACTACAGCATCCGTTCCGCTTACCAATGGTTCACTGGCAGTATACAGGACACTCAATCCACCAAACAACTGCTGGGATCCGTCTGCTGCCTCTCCCACACCTGCCGTATAAGCTTTGACACCATCGCGGAACTGTGCCACAGTATCCAACTGTCCCTTCACCGCTGCCAGTTGCGCCGCTGCCTGGGATGCACCCATCTTCGTAAACACAGCTGCCATTTGATCCAGCTGTTCTCCGTAACCGTCCAATGTCAGTCCGGAAAAGGTGATCCCATAAGCCGCATATGGCTCTAGCTGAGCCTTTAACTGTTCATTGACCATACCCAGAATGGCATTGAAAATTCCATCGGCTCCCTGGTTCAGTGCAGCACTGTTCTCCGTAATCTTGCTCATACCGCCCACCAGCGCGCCGCCTCCGGCGGAAGCCGCATTGACACCATCCGTGTAGGATTTCACGCCGTCCCGGAACTCTTGCAATTCGTCCAGCGATTTTTTAATATCCTGCAGATCCTGCCGCATGGATGCGGTATAAGCATGCGGATCAGCAATCATGGTGTTCAGCTGCTGTTCGTAATTTGACGAAGTCAGCGTCACCTCCACACCGGCATCCTCCAGGCTGTCATTTACCTGCTCCAGCATGGCATCAAACAGGGTATCTGCCGCATCTGTCAGATCCGTATTATGTTCTGCCAGTTCATCTACGCCGTCCGCCAACTCATTCACGCCATCCAGCAGTTCCCGGATACCGTCCTGAATATCATTTTTCGTTTCTTCTGCATCTGCCAGCATTTCCAGAAAATAGGTATCTGTCACCTTGCTGCGATCCAGTTCGAAGGACTGTAGCAGTTCCTTCAGTTCCTGATCCGTCATTGCTCCATTCAGCAGATAGGTGTAGGTGTAATCCTCCGTCCGGAAATTCTGTCCGCCCGCTTTCAGTGCTTCGTAATCCTCTGCCGTGACGAATCCGACTCCAAACAGATTGCTGTCCACAGTGGTATCTGATGTTTTCTCATATGTTGCATCGTAATCCGGTGTACTTCCGATTCCCGCAACGATGAAATCTCTGCCTCCTACGGTAAGGGTATCCCCTAACCCCAGTTCATGTTTTTCCGCATAGTGCTGTTCCAGCAGGATCTCGCCCTGCATGGGCAGCTCTGCCCCCTGTTCAGGAGCAAACAGATCAATCTTCTCTCTCGCCTGATAGATACGCAAGGTAGCCTGGCCCTGATGAAAATCCAGTGAAAAATCCTGCTGTACCATCACACCTTTATCTGTGATCTGTGTGACCTCACTGTCTGTCAGGGGGACAAATACTCCAAACTGTCCATCCTCTCTGTGATGAACAGCGGCACTCTCCTCTGTTCCCTGCATGATCGTCTCAGCCGCTCCCACGATAGCTACCACCATATACATGACCATTGCCACCAGGAAAAACAATGCTAGATAGCGCAGCAGGTTTTCCCGGATATCCCGAAGTACGCGTTTGCTCAATATCCTCTGCATCCTACAAATCCTCCAGTTCTGCCGCCGGAACCCGCTTCTCATTACGGTAATTCTTGCTGATCTGTCCATCCTTGATCATGATGACCTGATGCACCATATTTTTAATGGAATTATTATGCGTGACGATCAGCATGGTGGTTCCGTACTGTCTGTTGATATCCTCCAGCAGCATCAGAATATCTCTGGAGGTTTTAGAATCCAGCGCTCCCGTGGGTTCGTCGCACAACAGAAGGCTGGGATTTTTGATCAGTGCTCTGGCAATGGCACAACGCTGCTGTTGTCCTCCGGACAGTTGTGCGGGGAACTTGTTCTGATGTTCCGTGAGACCAAGTACCTGCAATAATTCCTCCAGATCCAAGGGATTCTTCGTCAGATACTGACAGACCTGAATGTTCTCTTTCACTGTCAGATTGGGCACCAGATTATAGAACTGAAAAATGAACCCCAGCTTATTTCTCCGGTAATCGGACAATGCTTTGCTTCCAAGTCCTGCCACTTCCATTCCGTCTACGACAATGGATCCGGAATCTACGGTGTCTAAGCCTCCGATACAATTGAGCAATGTCGATTTACCGGAACCACTGGTACCCTGAATGACACACATTTCACCTTTTTCCACTCCTGCAGTGATCCCTTTCAATACCTGTACATAGCCGCCGCCTTCTCCATAACTTTTCTTCAGATCCTTTACTTCCAGATACATAGCCTGCCTCCCTGCTTATTGATAATGATTTTCATTAACATAACACTGTTATGTTAATATTCTGAAACAGCACCCCTGCAAAGTCCGAACTTTTTCGGGGTGCATATATCTTAGCTTTCCGTCATCATGCCCATCCAGCCCCGGGCCAAATACCTGGTCAGGGCATCCACATGCTTCAGTGCCATACTTTCCTCCGATTCATGCAGAAACAGATGCATGAAAGTATCTACCATAATGTGCGCCATCCAATGTGTCATATAATCATCGATCCGCGGTCTTCCGGTAGCGCCGGTCACCATATCGCATAATCTGCGGTACTGCTGTTCCGAAATATCCACGATCTCGTCCAGACAATTTTCGAAGCGGGATCCCTGAGACTTTGTCAACAACAATAGAAAGGCATCCCGATTCGCATACATTTGCCTTATGATCTCTCTCGAGGTCTCCAGGTCATCATCGTTCTGTTCCAGTCTGACCACCTGCGTTTCACTTCGCATCTCCGCAGCATAATGTTCCTCCATTGTGAGATAGAGTTGTTTCAGCGGTTTCTCCACCAATGCAGCAAAAAGATCTTCCTTATCTTTGAAGAAAAAATACAATGCTCCCGTGGTCACCCCGGCTTCTTTGCAGATGTTCCGCAGGGAAGCCTTCATATATCCCTTTTCCAAGAACTCTCTCCCCGCACATTCCAAAAGATGCTTTCTGGTCTCTTTATTCTCCTTTGCTGCTTCTTTTTTTATGTCATTTCCCTCCCTATTGTGTTTACATCTGTTCACTTGTTCACATAACATTGTTATGTCTGAATTATAAATAGAAACAGGATTGCTGTCAACCCTGTTTTTATTCGTATTTCTATCTTCTGTTTTATTTTGTTTTCAACTGATCGATTTTCTCCTGCAGATCTGCAATGGCACGCTGACTATTCTTAATGGCTTCGCACTGCTTCTCAAAAGGAGGCTCAGGCATATCACTGTACTGCTCAAAATAAATCTTGCCGATCTCCAGATAATTTTTCTTCATCACTTCTTCGCAGGTAGAAATCTGGCTCTTCAGATTTGCAATAGCCGCCAGTTCTTTTGCCTTATCTGCCGCCACTTTTCCTTTTTCTGTAATGGTATCGCCAATCTTCTCTATAATATCCATGGTATGATCTCCTTTCCGGTACTATTATTTTACTCTTGCACGCTTTCCACGTCAATAGCAGACCCTTGTGTTCAGTTTATGTTTATAGTAAGATAGAAATATATTATTTTTATCTTACGCTACAAAGGAGTGTTCATTTTCATGTCCAGATCAACCAAAAAAGAAAATCTTCTATTCTGCATTGTCTCAACTTTAATCTCAACATTTGGGATTCTGTTGATTCTGAAATCCAACGGCTTTTATCCTTTTAAGGAAGTAACTCTTTTTACCTTTGATATGAAAGAACAGTATCTACCGTTTTTCTCCTCTTTGCATTATCTGATCGGTGGAGATGATTCCATTTTCTTTCATTGGTCTAAATCCCTCGGCGGCAATTATATTGGTCTGTATGCCTACTATCTTGCAAGCCCTTTTTCCTGGCTGACAACACTGTTTTCCATTGAAAAACTGCCTCTTGCTATTTTTCTCATGACCGTCAGCAAAATCTCGCTCTCCGGATTAACGTTTTCGGTTTATGTTAATTTCCTGTGGAATAAATATAATTCATTACCCGCACAGACCTCTTCTTATCGAAGATTACTCGCTCATTTAACGTTGCTTCCTCTGCCCATTGCATACGCGCTGATGTCATATAATCTGCAATTTGCACTATCCATCATGTGGTTGGATGGTGTCATTTTATTGCCTTTACTCCTGCTTGGAGTGGAAAAGCTGCTGGACAAGCAACGTAATCTTTGGTTCATTCTGCCATTAACAGCAATTTTCTATTTCAACTATTATATCTCTTATATGGCAGGAATCTTTTGTGCCCTTTATCTTCTTTTCAGACTTCTTACCACTTACTCTCACTTCCGGCACGACTTTTGGAGAATTCTGAAAAATTTCGCTCTTTCTACATTAATATCCTTGGGACTGGCAGCTCCTTTGCTGATCCCGACTTTTTCCGATATGTTTATCGGAAAACTGTCGGATCCTCTGACCAGTGTTGTTTATGATCCTCGATTGATCAACCAGCCGCTATCCGATATATTGGGACAACTTCGCAATGGCACCGTTAACTACCTTGGAGTCACCGGACTTCCCAATATTTACTGCGGGTATCTCGCTATTCTTTTGTCCATTCTTTTCCTATTTTGCAAACGGATCTCTCTCCGGGAAAGGATTGGCGCCTTTTTACTGACAAGCTTCCTGCTTCTTAGTTTTTATCTTTGGCCGTTGAATATCTTTTGGCACGGCTTTATAACACCTAATTCCTTCAACTATAGATATTCCTTTTTATCCAGCTTCTGCCTGTTGTATATGAGTTGCCGCTTTCTATGTGTTCTTTCGTATCAATTACCATGTTTTTTAGAGAAGACGCATCGTTTCCCGGCATTGGAGCTTGTGGTTGGACTGCTTTTGCTAATTACCTGAGCCGATCTCGGTATCAATGGCAGAGCCATTTTCCGCAATATTGATTACGCAACTCCTTATATGCGTATGGATGAATACGTATCTTATCTGAATGACAACAAACCACTGATTGATGACATTAAAGCCTCGGACTCCGGAATGTACCGTATCTGTCAGAATTACCAGCTTACTTCCAATGATCCAATGCTTTTGGGATTTAAGGGAATGTTTCATTATTCTTCCACTTATACCCAAAGTGTCAACGCTCTGACATCTAAGCTCGGAATCGGTCAGGCATGGTTATGGAATACCGGCTATGGTACCACCCCTGTGACAGACAGTCTGTTGGGCGTGAAATATCTTTTGTCAGACACTGCAGAGTCTTCCGGATATTACTCCTTAAAAACGACGGATAATTCGGTGTCCGTTTACGAGAATCCTTCTGCTATGGAATTTATCTACAGTGCACCTTTGGCTTCGGCGGATATCTCATTTACTTCTGATCCTTTTGAAAATCAGAGCCGTTATCTGAATAGCTTATGCGGATCGAGTACTTTATTCTATCAGAAATACGATATAGAGCTCGCCAATCCTGCTGGCAGTCTGCCTGCTGATCTGGAATATGACCCTGTTTCCTCCTGGAGCTATTCTTTCATCGCCGAGAATACGGATCCGGTATATATGTATATGCCCCTGACTCCATTTGTCTCTGCAGATATTTATGTCAATGATGCTTTGGCAGGATCTTTTGAGTACGGTAAAAGTATTTATAATCTCTGTCTTGGATGTTTCCACGCCGGGGAAGCCGTTACGGTAACCGTTGTCTCAGCCTCAGCGACAGCGCCCGGTGATACTTATATTGAGTCTTTGGATACTTTAGCGTTGCAGGATGCTTTGACCTCTCTACAGACCGGTGAAATTACTCTTACCTCCCACAGCTCAGGAAGACTTTCCGGTAATATTTCGGTACATAAAGGTGATACCATTGTTACCTCCATTCCTTATGATGTCGGCTGGCATATTCGTCTGGATGGTCATAAAGTACCTGCCTCTGATATCGGAACCTATGCAGATACTTTTCTCACGATACAGGCCCCTGAGGGAGAACATCATTTAGAAATGTATTATCTATCACCCGGCATCGTCCCGGGACTTCTGATCCTTTTGATCACTTTAATGCTTCTTCTGGTCGTAAACTTTTTACAAACGCATAAGAAAAAGCAACGGTAATACATTGCGCCGCACGGAACACTTGTGCTATAATCGCTTTGTAAATCCAATGGAGGTGACAGCATGCAGCCGCTATACACTACTTTGAAAGTCAATAACGAAATTGAATTATGTGAAGTTTCTGATCCTGATTGTAAGCAGCTTATTGAGCGGGCTCTTTTAAAAAATCGGATTTCCTATTATATTCGTTGGCCGAAGTCCTCTTTTTTTAACAGGAAAAAGGATTCCTGTATTATCTGTATCAACGATAATGTCCGGGACACAGCTGAAGAGATCGTACGTGGGATCTGTGACGAGTCCGGATATAATGTCCGCTTTATTTTAAAACGCTCCTCTAATACATATTTATAAAAATACATTTTATTAATTTTTGTATATTAATTGACATTTTTCCCTTTATAGCGCATAATAATTCATTATAAAAACAAAGGAGGGGACTTTTATATGGAGAAACGAATTAATAAGCATGTATTTGCCTGGGTTTTCTGCTTTTTACTTGGTGAGTTGGGTGTTGATAGATTCGTCAGAGGTCAGGTTGGTCTCGGAATTTTGAAGCTTCTCACTGCCGGTGGTTGCGGAGTATGGAGCCTGATTGACTGGATCATTGCTCTTACCAAAGCATATGGTGCTGCTTATGCCAATTCCGAAGAGGTTGTATTTGTAGACGGAAAATATACTGCATAATCACATGATCAAAAAAGCTTTTGTCTTTTCAGGCAGAAGCTTTTTTCGTTTGATCATAGCAAACGATAAATGTGATATAAAAAATATATTATGAAGAAAAATACAAAACATATATTATTTTTTATTTTATTTATCCTACTGCTCCTGTTATTCCTGTTGCTGGCAGGCTATCAATGTCCACTGCGTTTCTTTTTGGGCATTCCCTGTCCTTTTTGTGGAATGACCCGGGCGTTTTTATGTGTCTTAGAGGGTGACCTTGCAAAATCCTTTTATTTTCATCCTCTGTGGCCTATCGTATTAGGAATTTTTATTATTTTTCCTCTTTGGAAATTCCGGCTTCTTCACTTATCGGACAAATGGATCGATCATGGGGCTTTTGCGATTGGAATTCTGTTCTTACTCTGCTTTATCATAAGGCATGTGACACATTCTCCCATTGTACAGATTGATTTTACAAAAGGATTTTTTCATTTCTTTTCATATATGAATACATGAAAAAGGAGCTGTATTACAGCCCCTTTTTCAATCCTCTTATGCAATCGCTTTATCAATCAAAATCGAATTTGGTGTAACGCTCATACATAGCGCCATAACGGAATCTTGCCATTTCATTCTTCTGAAGGACATCTTCTTCGGAACCTCTGTACTGACAACGCAGACAGTAATATTCCTTCTTATCCTTATCGTAGAACATATCCATATCGATATCTCTTATGAAGCAAGAGGGACATCTGTAGTTTAATTTGCCTTTTCCAGCTTGAGCCATGTTGCAACGACCTCCTTATCCTTGATCTTGGAATTGTAACCCAGTGTAAACATCGGGGAGAATGCGTATCCTTCCTTCACGTATCCGACAGCGCCTTCTGCGTTGGTGCTCATGGATACTGCGGTCTCGATCTGAGGGATCACCGCTCTTACTTCGTCAGCGTCTGCCTTCTCCATCTCACGGCACTTGTACTCGTAATCCAGAGTCTCTACCTCGTCACCCTTCTTGGTACTTAAGGTGATACCCAACATATCCTCGGAATACTCTGTGGTACCGTAGCAGGCTACGATATACTCGTTCAGTTCTACTTCAGCGTTCGGATCGCTCATCTCCAGGATCTTACGCTCGATCTTGATCGCAGAGCTGCCTTCCTCGAAGGAAACGATGGTCTGTAATTTTACAGTCAGATCATAGAACTCGATGTCTACGGGATCCAGTGTCAGGATTCTGGTGTTGCCTTCCTGAGAGAAATGAGCCTTGGTACGGCACAGGCACAGATCCACTTCTTCACCGTTGTGTTTTAACTTGGCACTTCTTACGGTACCTTCTCCTGCATAGTGCGTGAAGTAACCTGCACGGTACTTCTCCTGGATCAGGAAAGGATAGGATGCATCGGTCACATGCTTGGTACCGATACCTACCGGCCACTCCAGCTTAGCAGCGTAAGGACGCAGGTCAACGATAGCACCGCCCTGATCCATATTTACGCAGGCACGCATGAAAGGATCGCAATACCAAAACAACTGCTTATCGGAGCCATACAGGATATCTCTCCACAGAGCACACTCGGGCTCGGTGTAGGTCTTCTTCTGACGATAATAATCAGCGAACTCCGCCATGGTCATATCGGTAAGCTTGCCTTCCTTTTTCAGGTCGCCATAGTACTTCATACCGTCTTCATAGCTCTTCTTCAGCAGTTCGTAAGGTTGCTCCCAACGACCCATTTTGTTCAGCCAGCCGGGTCCTACGAACATCATGTTGTATGCGTATCCGTTGTTGTATTTCTCCAGGGAACGATACTGGTCGATCAGGTTGTACAGGTAAGGGTACTCCCATGTCTTGGTGTCATAGATCATACCACGCAGTACGTTCTGGGGATGGGTTCCGAAATTGGAGCCGTTACCGTCATAGCATGCCAGCAGGTCTCTGGACAGATGGGGGATCGCTACGATACCGCTGTCCTCTGCCTCATTGGCTGCGGGTGCATGGGTGTTCTGCTTGGAAGGGATCCAGGGTGCCCAGGGACCGCCATCCATGAAGGTATACCAGGAGTTGTTGCAGGTATGGTATGCCTTGGGGCCTTCTTCCCAACAGGTTGCTACCGCACATTTTACGGTAGGATAGGTTGCTTTGATATAATTGGTCAAATCTGCATCCATGTAGTAAGAACCGGTGGATTCGGGATAGAATCCGAACTTCTCATGGAACTTGCCGAACACATCATCCACGATAGACTTTTTGTCTTCCATGGAGAACATCCAGATACAGAAATCCTTGGTCTTGTACTTTTCACGGAACTCTGTGCAGGGCAGTCCCAACAGAGACAGTGCGATCTCATCACCGTACTTCTCGTGATCTGCCTTAGCCAGTGCTACCGCTTCGTCATTGAACAGGGAAGCATAGGTCATCTGAATGGTGGTCTTCAAACCATTCTTGTGCGCAGTTTCCTGCTGAAACTTGAAAATATCCAGAGACTCGGTGAGCAGTGCTTTTCTGCCCAGATCCTCTTCTTTGCCGTGTCCGGTTACTTTTTCCGCATACTCGGGAACCATCTCCGGACGGTGAATGATATTCACAATAAACTTATCCATCTTTTCCTCCATCTCGCCGTTAGGCATCTTATATTACTTTTGAAAGTCTCTGATCACTTTCAATGCGGGTAGTGCATTTCCATCATAATCGAACAGTGCCTGATTGGCCCATTCGTTTCCCCCGGGACCGGGATCCTGAATATACTTCAGGGACTCCTCGTTGGCCCAGCCACAGCCGGGCACCGGGATCCATGCCGGCTCCCAGTAATAGAAGCCTTTTCCTCTGCCATCCGGAACCTGCGCAATGCGTTCCATGACCTTCTGCATGAATGCAGCCTGTCCTTCCGGTGTCATAGGATACTCTACTGCCTCCGCAAGGTGAGGCTTGGTCGCCATGCCCTTGCGCTCTTTCGGTGCGAGCTTTTCTCTGTCCGCATAGTCTTCCATAGTAAATCCCATGGAAACCTCCGCTACGATGACATCCTTCTGATATCTCTGTGAGAGATCATTCATATTATTGGTCAGGTCATCAATGGTTCCGTGCCAGAAGGGATAATAGGACAATCCGATGACATCGAAGTCCTCTCCTCTCTGTACATAGGCATCAAACCATTCTCTGCAACGGGCATTGTTGCCGCCACAGTCCAGATGAAGCATCACCCTGCTGTCCGGGGATACTTCTCTCACTGCACGGATGCCCGCGCTGATGAATCTTGCAATATTGTCAACATTGTCCCATTTTCCGTGGGGCCACATCAGACCATTGGTGATCTCATTTCCCACCTGCACCATCTCCGGAAGCAGATCGAGACGCTTTAATTTCAAAAGCACATCCTTTGTGTAGTCATACACATGCTTCTCCAGTGCATCCGCGTCGGCATACGCCCACTCCTTGGGAGGGAACTGTTTGCCGGGATCTGCCCAGAAATCACTGTAATGCAGATCCAGCAGATAGCTGTAACCCAGCTTTTTGCCGGCCGAAGCCAGTGCCACCAGCTTGGTGAAATCACTGGTACCGGCACCGTAAGGCTTTCCGTCTTCGCTGTAAGGATCGTTCCAGAGACGGATGCGCAGAGAGTTGGCACCGTATTTTTTCAGGATCTCCAGTGCATCGCCCTCTTTGCCTTCATCATAAAACCTTGCACCGAGAGCCACCTCTTCCGGCAAAGTAGATACATCCATACCTTTGATAAATTCTTCCATAATTCAGTTGTTTACTCCATAGTTTACATAACATCGTTGCGAAAGCATCCACTACGTGGATGCTTTCAGGTTAAATGCTCTTGCATTTAACCTTTTACCGCACCACCGGTAATACCTTCCACATAGAACTTCTGCATGATGACAAACAATACAGAGATGGGAATGGACACCAGTACACCACCTGCGCAGAACTGACCAAAGTAAGTATTGATCAGGCTCTTATCCAGCATATTGTACAGACCAATAGCAACAGTCCACTGGGAAGATATGCCGGCATTTAACATCAGCTTTGCATATACGAAATCCATCCAGGGGGACAGGAAGGAGCTGATAACGGTATATACAATGATAGGACGGCTCATGGGGATAACAACCCTCCAGAAGATCGTAGCCTCACTGGCTCCATCCAGATAAGCGGCCTCGCGCAGGGAATTCGGGATCGTATCGAAGAAGCCCTTTGCAATCAGGTAACCCAGACCGGAACCGGCAGAATATACCAGGATCAGTCCGAGGTGCGTATTGGTCAGGTTCAGAGTCTTCAGAATGAAATATACTGCGATCATGGACAATACACCGGGGAACAGATTCACAATAACTGCTGCGTTCATCAGCGGCTTACGTGCCGGGAAACGCATGCAGGAGGTCGCATAGGCCACCATCAGTACAAAAGCGGTGGAGACCACGCATACCGCACATGCAATGATGAAGGTGTTCTTGAACCAGTTCGGGAACTGTGCCACACTGTCTGCTGAAAAAAGCAGATTCTTATACTGCGCCAGACTCCATTCCTTCGGGAAAAAGGTGCTGGTATTCATGCCGGTATATGCGCTGAAGGAAGTGACCACCAGCCATACGATAGGCACCAGCCAGACAAATGCCAAAAACGCCAGTAACAGGTTATGCAATAATGTTTTAACAAATCTCTTCATTAACGGAACGCCTCCTCTCTGTCACCCTTCAGGAATCTGCTGAAGGCAATGAGGGTAAATACCGCACATAGGATAAACACAATAATACCGATGGTGGATGCCATCTTGTAGTTGTAATAGCCCTGTGTCAGATTGAACAGCCAGGTGATCAGCAGATCCACTTCCTTCGCCTGGGAGTTCGCCATAGCCTGATTGGTGGTGGTATATACCCCCTGGGTCAACAGATAGATTACGTTGAAGTTATTAATATTCTTGACAAAATCCGTTACCAGAGAAGGGCCGGTGACGAACAGCATATACGGCATGGTGATATGAATAAAGCTCTGCATCGGAGTAGCGCCGTCAATCTTCGCACTCTCCAGCTGATCAGAAGGAATATTCATCAGCACGCCGGTGGCGATCAGCATCTGATAAGGAACACCGATCCAGATATTGATCAGGATGATCATGACGTGTGCCCATCCGGGAGCGGACAGGAACGGAATATAACTGGTACTGATCGCGCCGATATCTCTCAGCCACTGAGTAATTCCCGCATTGGCACAGATTGTGTTCATGATGCCGTTGTTCGCGAAAAAGTTACGTACCAGAAGAAGGGAAACAAACTGGGGAACTGCGATCGTTACAATGAACAGAGTTCTCCACAGCTTCGGCAGCTTCGTTCTCTTATTATTGATCAGCAAGGACAACAGGATACCGCCCAGGTAAGTGGTAAAGGTTGCGAACAGTGCCCATACCAGTGTCCAGATCAAAATCTTACGGAAGGCATAACCGAAGGTAATGGTCATTCCACCGTTAGAGAACAGATTCTTGAAGTTGGTAAATCCCACCCAGGTAAACAATGCGGAAGGAGGCATATGTCCCTGATCATAGTTCGTAAATGCGACAGCGATCAGGATCAACAGAGGAATGATCGTAAAAATAACGACTCCCATGACGGGAAGTGTCAGCAGTGTGATATAGAATTTGTCATTCTTGAACTGCTGCAGATCCTCTACAAACGTATTGATATGTTCTCCTGCCTGTGCTTTTTTCTGAAGCCGGTAAACAGTCACTTCATTCTTAAGCCAGATCACCAGGAACGTGAACCAGATGACAAATGAGACTACGGAGAACAACAGGATCATAAACGAGTTGTCATAATCGTTGAACTCATTCTGCATCGTTGCGATATTGAAAACCGTCTCCTGCTGAACCGTTCCCAAAGTTCCAAAATCACGTACATACTCTGTGGCAAAGCCAAAGGTGAATACAATGACTGCCACTTCGAGCAGAGTCATTAAAATACCTTTGATAATTTGTTTTCTGCGGATATATCCTGCTCCCATCCAGACCAGGGATAATTTTACGAACAGATCTCCTTTTACGACTGCTTCACCGAACTCCTTGAAGAATCCGCCGATTCCGCTCTTTTTCTTCTTCATTCTCTGCCCTCTCCTTTCTTCATATTAATATAAAAATTTTAGTAACTGTTCCGAACATCTTCCCGCGTTCATCTGACCAGTTACATAATCCGGCAGGCAGGAGTCGAACCCGCTTACCGGAAACGTTTCCTGTAAAAAAGGCATCCATCCACTACGTATTGTTGTTCATAGCTTCAGGACGCCTTTCTATTCTCTGTATTCGTTCTGCACCAGAACGCTTTCATCATTCATTTATAGCAGAACCGGAACAGATCATCTTCCCAAACTTATTCAGCGGGTACGGAAACACCTTCTACCAGTTCATCCAGTGCTGCCTGGATACCAGCTTCATCATCAGCCTTCAGCTGACCCTGAGCTACCTTCTCACCAAAAGTCTTGGAAGGATCCCAGTACTTGCCGCCAACGATCTGAACTACACCATAAGCGGACTGCTCAGACAGAGCTGCAATAGCGGTATTGGAAGAAACCTCCTCGGAACCAGCTACGTTGATATTGGAAGGTCCGATCTCTCTCTCTGCGAAACGTACTGCCTGGTTGTCTTCGTTGGTGATCCAGTCAGCCAGCAGAGTTGCCCAGCCTGCATTTGCAGAATACTTGTTAACGCCTACCAACTTGAAGCCTGCTACGGAACCCTGCTGGATCTGCTTGTCACCACAGGTGTAGGTAGGAAGCTTGGTAGCTGCGTAACCATCACCGAAAGCGGTCTGAGCTGCGGCTGCATCCCAGGTACCGGAAATTACTGCACACAGGTCGCCGGAAGCGATCTGGTTGGAAATATCACCATCAGCGATCGGAAGGAATGCGCTGTTGCCGGCAATACCCAGCATAGACTGTACTACCTGTACACCGGTAACGCCGTCAGCGCTGGTGCCGTTCCAGTCCATAGCAGTGCTGCCGTCATCATTCAGTGCGGTAGTGAAGCCTGCACCATAGAAGAAGGAAGCGTTATACCAACCGGAAGCAAGAGTCATACCAACCTTCTTGCCAGCCTTCTCAGCTGCTGCAAGTAAGGTATCCCAGGTCTGTGCATCTTCGGGAGTTACTAAAGCGGAATTGTAATATAAGAAGTAACCGTTATCAGCACTCATAGGGAATGCATACAGTGTGCCGTCCTTGGTTGCTGCTTCTACAGAACCGGAAGCATTTGCGCTCTTAACATCAGCTACGCTCTTGCCTGCGTAAGATTCCAGAGCTGCATCCATTTCATCGATGGACTGCAGGGCACCTGCATTTACCAGGTCGATCAGCTGATCAGATGCGAAAGCATACACATCAGCAGCAGCTTCAATATCGGCTAAAACAGTATCCTTAGCTGTGGACTCGGATTCGGTTCCAAGCTGGATATCGAAGTTTGCAGCATCTGCATAATGCTCCTTGAAGGAATCGATCATGCCCTGTAACATGGTCTGATCTTCCTCAGCACCCCAGATTCTCAGGGAAACGTCCTGCTTCTCAGCGGGAGCGGTCTGTGCAGCCTCGGTAGAAGCTGCGGTGGTAGCAGCGGCATCAGTGCTGGTATTGGAAGCATCAGAGTTTCCACAAGCTACCAGAGAGAATGCCATAGTCAGTGACATTGCTAAAGCGACTAACTTTTTCATTTTGTTATCCTCCTGTTTTGTTTTGCAAGTTTGTGCGTATTGCGCAACCGCTTGTCTACGATAATAGTTTAGCAACATTTCCTTATGTTGTCAATTTATAATAATGACTGATATTGCAGCTCAAAATTGTGCATTTTGCACAATCATCTTTTGAAACCCTTGATTTTACTGGGTTTTTAGCACATCCTATTTTTTGAAAAAAATGCTTTTTTTATGTTTTTTTTGAGTAAAATATAGGAAAACGTTTTTCCAAATTATGATTTTCACACTCTCATTCAGCCTTTTGTAGACTCCTTCAGGATGATCTCATAGTCCAAAAGTGTTTTGTCCGGTACTGTTTTGCCATGGATCATATCCAACAGCACCTGGCAGGATCTTCTGCCCAGCTCTGTGATATTGAATTTCAAAGATGTGATCGTAACAGGATAATTTTCCAGAATGCGGCTGTAATGACAGGATGCCACCTTCATCTGGTCCGGGATTCTCACGCCCATGCGGGCAAGCTTTCTGACCACTTCATCACAGATGTAGTCATCCTGGCACAGAATGCACTCCACACCGCTTTTTTTCAGCTCTTCCACCGCTTTTTCCACCATAGCCCTGCTGCTTAGATCCGTGTAGACCAGGTCCTGGTTCAGCTTCCGTTTTCCCTTGCGGTAGGCTTCCTCATATCCCTGATACCTGCAGCGGTTTACCATCTGGTCCATATTGCTTCCCAGATAGGCAATGTTCTGGATCCCCTTAGCAAACAGAACCGTCACCAGTTCCTTACAGGCTCCCACATTATCATGGTCTACCTGTACCACATCATCATCCGGGAATTTTCCAACTGCCACGAAGGGAATCTGCTTTTGTTTCAGAAATTTCACATATTTGTCGTTCTCATAAGTCCTGGTAAGGATCATTCCGTCCACTTTACGGTTTTTGATCAATCTCTCCAGTGGTTTGGTATCGTTTCCGTTCGTGGTTACCACAATAATGTCATAATCATTAGCCTGTGCCACCTCTTCCACTCCATACATACAAGTGTGGAAGAAAGGCATATCCACCAGAGTATTCACTTCCGGAAGGATGATCGCGATATTATTGGTCCGGGACTGTGCGAGGCTCTGTGCCGCCGCATTTGGATAAAAGCCGTGTTCTTCGATATAAGCAAGGATCCGGTCCCTCGTAGCCGCGCCGATGCGCCCTTTCCCTGAAATCGCCCTGGATACGGTGCTGGCAGACACCCCCAGTTCTCTTGCCACATCATGGATCGTCATAGTCTTGTCGTTGCCGGAATTGTTGTTCATCTCATTCACCCCATTCTCTGCGCAATCCGTCTGTTTTATGTCTTCCAGAGTCTGTTTTTCATGCGCAAACGATTGTTCATAATCATAGTAGCATTTTACTACTATGCTTTCAATGCGCCTTTTTACACAAATTGGCCATCCATTTCTATACAATAGTAACAAAACAGTGGGATTATTGATGTTATTTCATCTGTTTTCCTTCCTTCCGGTTCCGGAACTGTTTCCAATGCGCAACTAATACCGTTCATTCTGTTGTTCCTGTCTGCGGCAGGCTGTCTGCCACACACAACCTGCCATACCCCACCCGGTCATTAGGATATTCCCTCTCTCCCCTTAATGGTCTGGCACCTTTTCTGAGATATGCCTTGATTTTTTCGCCGTAGAGGAAGGGGTCATTTCCCTGCACGATCCCCCATTCCATCAGAAGCGCCGCGGCACCGCTGACAATCGGTGTGGCGAAAGAAGTTCCCGTAACAGGGAGAAAACCGCCATAAACATCCGGAGCCTGGATATTTACACCGGGAGCCACAAGATCCGGCTTGGTCAGTCCTGCTGCCGTCACACCGATGGTACGGGTGCTGTCGGCATAACCCCTGCCGGAGAAATCCGCATAGGTATCATAGACCGGATCGTAAGCCCCCACTGTGATCACCTTCGCTGCCGTGGAGGGAACCGTCAGTGTCATCTGCGGAGTGGAACGGTAAAAGCCAGTGCTGTCTCCCCTGCCGTTCCCCGCCGGAAGATACAGATAATATTGTCCCGTTACGGTCATTACCGGCTCCAGCCGGATCGTCCATATCCCTGCGTCGATATAACCGCCTGCCACCGGGATCATCTCCAGATAGATCTCCTGCGCCACCGCATAGGGCAGGGGTTCTCCCAGATAGACCAGAATCCTTGTCTGCTCCAACCTAAGCGTATATTTCCCGCCCTGAATATTCGTGGTTAGCTCTGCCTCCTCACCTCCCGGAGATTGCAGCCTTATCCGAAACACATCGCTGTAATTTTTCCACAGCTGGATATTCAGGCTTTTTTCATAATTTCCAACAGCCAGTTCTACACGGCTGTCTCTCGTTATATTCCCGGCGAAATGCCCTCTTGCCGCACCCTCATTACCACTGCCCACACAGATCACGGTTTTGCCGATCTCGGAAGCATTGTCCAGAAAACGCTCCAGCAGAGAGCTTCCGTCATGGGAACCATAGCTGTTACCAAAGCTTAGATTGATGACAAGTGGCATATTCAACTGTCCGGCTTTCCGCAGTGCATAGGTCACTCCACGCAGGATTTCGGTTGTACGGGGGAATCCTTCTTCTGCGCCCCCGCTATTTCCCGGCAATCCCAGCTTCACCACGATCAGTTCCGCCTCGGGGGCCGCCCCGGTATAGAGACCACCTGCACTTTTCCCGGCGGCGATCCCTGCCACCGCGGTTCCATGTCCGGACAGGTCTCTGCTGGGGATCCGGCGGTAACGATCCAATGCAGGCATCTGTAATGCCGCATTTATTTCCTCCGCGGTATATTCCGTCCCAAAGGCAAATCCATCCGGCATTTTTCCATATCCCACATTACCTGTTTTCTCCGGCACTGTCCGATCCTGTGGCAGCGTCCGATCCCTGAGGACTGTCTGGTCCCATAGATACCGTATCCTCGTACTGCCATCTGCCTTCCGGAACACCTCCTGATCCCAGGTGATCCCGGAATCCAGTACAGCCAAAAGAACGCCCCTTCCATTCAGAAAAGGCGTTCTCATAGTGACCGGTGGAAAACAGGATGTCCCCGCAGGAAACGTCTGTCCATAATAAAACCGCTTGGGTTTTTCCACATACTCGATCTCCGGGGTATCCGATACCGTATCCACCAGTGCCTCCGGCACCGTAAGGATCGCATATCCGGCGATCAATTCCTCCACCACAATATTCTGTTCCCGCAGTCTGTCCAGACTGCCGTGATATTTTACGATCAGCTCCCAGCTGCGGATCTCCGCGCTGTAACCGACATTCAGACTCTCTGTCTGTTCCCGTTCTTCCTCCGGGGTCTCTAATGCAAGGTTCAGGATGTTTTCCAGCTTCTGGTCCATCACAATTTCCGTCCTTGGTCCTGTATTTCCTACATCGTATGCAGGCGATACAAAACTATTCACGAAAGTCCTGGGTAATCTTCCACTCTTCTACGATTCCTTCGGGATCTGTCCGTCCACATGCAGGATATGGTTGATCAGCCAGTCCGTCAGGTAATTCAGAATATCCATGATCTGTTCATCCTGTTTGGCCTGATCTCCTTCATCCTTCTCATGCTGATCTATAAACTCATCCAGTTTCTTGATAAATTCCTGATGCTGGATCTTCTGGGTAAAAATCTTTTTGTACTGAATGGATTCCATATACGCTTCTTCATCTGTAAAATGTTTTACGGTATAATCACGCAGTTTTTCCAGAATTGCATCGATCTTGTCATACTTATCCGGTGTAAACTCCTCCTGCAGCAGCTCGTAAGCCTCATTGGCATAGTCAAACAGCTGCTTATGCTCCTGATCGATCATATCAATTCCAATATAGTATTCCGGTTTCATTTCAAACATAACTTCAACCTTCTTTCGTATTTTTTTCGGATCCTTTTTGGATCATTTCTTGATTCTTTCTTTGAATCTTTTTTTCATTCTAACTATGCACTTTTCGGCCAAAGCTTTCAATGCTTTTTATACTTTTTTAATGATTTTCCGGGATAATTCATCATTCGCCCCAGAATTCCTTCAGCGCCCGCACTGCATATTCTGTATCCATCATACCCGCAGTCTCCACCGCGGAATGCATGGCCAGCTGGGGCAGTCCGATGTCCACGCTGGACACCGATACATGTGCCGTGGAAATATTACCGAGGGTGGATCCTCCTGCGATATCCGAACGGTTGGCATAGGTCTGGTAAGGCACCTTTGCCCGTTCACAGTAATCCTTCATTTTTGCAGCTGAGATACCATCTGTAGTATATTTCTGGCTTCCGTGGAATTTGATGACGATTCCACCGTTTAAGTAAGGTCTGTTCGTAGGATCCGCCTTCTCCGGATGGTTGGGATGTACCGCATGGGCATTGTCCGCAGAGATCAGGAAGCTATCCGCGATCCAGCGCAGATACGTGCTGTGATCTGCCAAAAGCCCCTCCGTAATTCTGTCTAACACATCCGCAAGGAACGTGGAATCTGCACCCTGTCTGGTACCGCTTCCCACCTCTTCATTATCAAATACCGCGCAGATATTGATATATTCCGCAGGTGTACTCTCCGTAAAAGCTTTGGTCAGCGCAAAGGCGCTCTGCAGATCATCCAGTCTCGGAGCCAGGACAAATTCACCCTCTGCTCCTAAGAATCTTCCTTCCTGCCTGATATACAGGAACAGGTCTTCCCCGAGAATCGCTTCCGCATCCACGCCTGCTGCCTCTGCTGCCAGTCCAAGCAGCGCAGGCTTCTCCTGCGGTCCGTCTGCGGTCTCAGCTGTTCCTGCGGCATCGGTATCAAATGCCACATCCGCAAACAGTGGGAGCATATCTACCTGCGGATTGTACTCCACACCTTTGTTCATCTCCCGGTTCATATGGATCGCCACATTTGGGATCACGCAGAGATCCCGGTCAATATTGACCAGTCTGCTCTGGATGCCATCCGTTCCGCGCACCGCCAGTCTGCCTGCTACGGAGAGCGGTCTGTCCATCCAGGTGGAAAGGATCATGCCGCCGTATTTCTCGGTGTTCAGGCGCATATAGTGATCTTCTACCGTAAGTTCCGGTTTTTCCTTCACCTTAAAGCATGGGGAATCGCTATGTGCCGCTGCCATATGAAACCCTTTCACAGTTCCCGTAGGAACAGCAAAAGCGATCACGGAAGAATCATTGCGCTCCGTGTAATATTTTCCACCCTTCACAAGCTTCCATTCCTCGTTTTCCCGCAGTCTGACATATCCTGCCTCTTCCAGCATTGCTCCGATATTCGCAACCGCATGAAAACAGGTGGGGCTTTTCTCTATAAAATCCAGCAATTCTTTCGCTGTCTTCTGAAAATCATTCATGTTAATCGTCCAGTCCTTCCGCTGCCCACTACCGGCAGACACCTTTCCCTAGCGTTCCGCGCGCATGGGATTATTGAGGAAATCCTCATAGGTCAGGCGGATACCGTCTTCCAGCTCCGTCGTATAATGATAGCCGAGACTCTCCAGCTTGCTGACATCTAAAAGTTTTCTGGGGGTTCCGTCCGGCTTGCTGGGATCCCATTTGATCTCTCCGGTATAGCCTACGACCTTTGCCACCAGCTCTGTCAGTTCCCGGATGGTCAGTTCCTTGCCGGTTCCCAGATTCACAGTCTCATTGCCGCTGTAAGTATTCATCAGATAAACGCAGGCATCCGCCAGATCATCCACATAGAGGAACTCGCGCAGGGGAGTTCCGGTACCCCAGCAGACCACTTCCTTCGCGCCGGACACCTTCGCCTCATGGAAACGGCGGATCAATGCCGGGAGCACATGGCTGTGAGTCGGATGATAGTTGTCGTTGGGTCCGTACAGGTTCGTAGGCATAACACTGATATAGTCGGTTCCGTACTGTCTGTTCAAGAACTCACAGTACTTCAGACCGGAGATCTTCGCCAGTGCATAAGCCTCGTTGGTCTTCTCCAGTTCAGAAGTCAGCAGGCAGCTCTCCTTCATAGGCTGCGGTGCCATACGGGGATAGATGCAGCTGCTGCCCAGAAACATCAACTTCTTACAGCCGTTCTGCCATGCTGCATGGATCACATTCATCTCCAGGATCATATTTTCATACATGAAATCCGCCAGTGCTTCGCTGTTCGCAATGATGCCTCCTACCTTCGCTGCTGCCAGGAATACATAATCCGGCTTTTCCTTTGCGAAAAATTCCTCTACCGCATCCTGTCTGCACAGATCCAGTTCCTTATGGGTGCGGGTGATGATGTTCGTATATCCGTTTCTCTCCAGTGCTCTGCAGATGGCACTTCCCACCATTCCTCTGTGTCCTGCTACGTATATTTTTGCGTCTTTTTCCATGATGTTACTCTGCTTCCTCTCTGATCTATCCTATTATTTCTCAGTCTCCTGCAGCATGATCGCTTCCGCCTTAGCCAGCTTCAGATCGTGTTCTGCCATCAGACGGCACAGTTCCTCATAGCTTGTCTTCTGGGGATTCCATCCCAGCACCGTACGTGCCTTCTGCGGATCTCCCCACAGATCTACCACATCGGTAGGACGGTAAAAGGCTTCACTGACCTCCACGACCACCTTGCCATTGGCTTTGTTGATCCCTTTTTCATGAATGCCGCTTCCCTGCCATTCCAGTTCGATCCCGGCATAATGGAATGCCAGCGTGGTAAATTCCCTCACGGTATGCTGTACCCCGGTGGCAATGACAAAATCCTCCGGCTTGTCATGCTGCAGCATCAGCCACATGCACTCCACATAATCCTTCGCATAGCCCCAGTCCCTCTTAGAATCCAGATTACCCAGGTAGAGCTTGTCCTGAATACCACAGGCGATCCTTCCGGCTGCCAGTGTGATCTTACGGGTCACAAAGTTCTCTCCGCGGCGCTCAGATTCATGGTTAAACAGGATACCATTCACTGCGAACATATTGTATGCATCCCGGTATTCCTTCACGATCCAGAAGCCGTACTGTTTTGCCACCGCATAGGGGCTGTAGGGATGGAACGGTGTATTCTCGTTCTGCGGCACTTCTTCCACTCTTCCGTACAGTTCGGAAGTAGATGCCTGATAGATGCGGCAGGTCTCGGTCAGTCCTACGATACGTACCGCCTCTAAGATACGCAGCACGCCCAGCGCATCCACATCACCCGCATATTCCGGTGCTTCGAAGCTCACCTGCACATGGCTCTGTGCTCCCAGATTATAGATCTCATCCGGACGCACTTCTCCGATGATCCGCACCAAACTGGAGGAATCCGACAGATCCCCCCCGTGAAGAACAATTTTATTCTCCCGGATCAGATGATCGATACGTCCTGTGTTGCTGATGGAGGATCTGCGGATCAGTCCGTGCACCTCATAGCCTTTTTCCAAAAGGAACTCTGCCAGATAGGAGCCGTCCTGTCCGGTAATTCCCGTAATTAACGCTTTTTTCATTCTCTGTCCTCGTCTTTCTCACGCCTGTTTACGGCTGATATACAATGCCGTGTGCGCAGGCATCTGCCTTATTCTGTCCGCAGAACACGCCTGCGATCGCCAGTCCGAAAGGAATGGAGGTTCCCATACCTCTGGAAGTGATCACATTCCCGTCAATCTCTACCGGTCCCGCAGTCACTGCCGCGCCTTCCAGATGGTCTTCAAAGCAGGGATAGGAGCAGGCTCTTTTTCCCTGTAAGATGCCTCTGTGCCCGAATATGCTCGGTGCCGCACAGATTGCCGCGATGTATTTTCCTGCTGCGTAAAAAGCATCGACCTGCTGCATCAGTACTTCACATGCCTCCAGATTCTTCGTACCCTGTCCGCCACCGGGAAGCACCAGACAATCATAGTCCTCAAAATCCACCTGCGACAGTGTCATATCCGCTGTCACCGGGATCTTATGTGATCCCATCACTTGTTTTTCTTCCGTAATGGACACCATATCAATGGTCAGGCCGCATCTGCGGCAGATATCCACTACCGTCAGACCTTCTATTTCTTCAAACCCATTTGCCAGAAAAATTGCTATCTTACTCATGGTTTTCCCTCGCTTTCCGTTTTGTTTCCTGTCTCATCTGCAAGTCATACACTCTGACTTTGCACAGTTATGATTAGTATACACAATTTGGAGGCGTAATTCAATTCCCATGGGCAGATATTTGTAGATTTCACTGTATTTTCAAGGGAAATCATGTTATACTAAAGAAGTATTTTTAAGTCTTAATTACAGAAGCGAGGCATTAATACTATGGAAATCGAGCGAAAGTTTACCCTGAAATCCTTACCTGATAATCTGGAAAGCTATCCTTCTCATCATATCGAGCAGGTATATCTGAATTATAATCCTGTGGTCAGAGCCAGAAAACAGGATGATGAGTATTATCTTACCTACAAAGGCAGCGGCATGATGGCCAGAGACGAGAGCAATCTTCCGCTGAACGAAGTATCTTATTATCATTTACGGGAAAAAGCTGACGGCAGCGTGATCTCCAAGAGACGCTATCTGATTCCTCTACAGCATCCCGGATTCAAAGAAGGCTTTCCCACTCCTCCCGCAGATTATTCCCTGACCATCGAGCTGGATGTTTTTGACGCCCCCTTCGCCCCTCTGATCATGGCAGAAGTGGAGTTCGGAAGTAAAGAAGCAGCAGAGGCATTTGTCCCTCCCGCATGGTTTGACAAAGATGTGACTTACTGTAAGGAATACCACAATTCCTATCTGGCGCTGGAGCTGCATCACGCACCGGAAAATTCCTAAAATGTAAATACAACGACGTACGCCGCAAAGCGCACGTTAAAATGCACGGTAATTCCCATTGAGAATCCCGTGCATTTTGTTTTTCTGTCTATACCACCGTAAAACAACGAATGCTTTCCTTTAACTGCCCTGCCGAGGCTGCCAGTTCCTCCACTGCATAAGAGATATCTTTCATCTCCTGCTGCAATCCCTGATTGTTTTTCTCTACCACTGACAGCTTTTCCGTACTGTCTCCCACAGTTGCTTCCATCTGTGTATTGGCAGTATTGACATTCTGCAGTACCGACAGCAGTTCGTCAATCTTCTGTCCGAATTCGTTCATCATTTCATCCACATGATCTGCCGCTTCATGATAGTTGCTGCCGGTATCCTCCAGTGCATCATAATCTTTCATGACTCTGGTATTCATAAATTCCAGCAGTCTGGTGGCGTTCTCGGATAGTTCCTCCACGCTCTCCACTACACGATTGCTGATTTCCTGGATATTGTTGGCAGATTCTCTGGAGCTGTCGGCCAGTTTGCGGATTTCCTCTGCCACGACAGCAAATCCACGGCCAGCTTCTCCTGCCCTTGCTGCCTCAATGGACGCATTCAGTGCTAACAGATTTGTGGTTCCGGCAATTCCCAGAATCTCTTCCGTCAGTTCTGTGATCTTGTGGATCTGCCTGCTGTTGGCTATGGATTCTGTCATAGCCGTGTCAATCTCCTTCATGACAAGGGTTGCCTCCTGCTTGCTCTCCACCGCTGTCACTTTCATTTTACCGGCTTTTTCCTTGATATCCGCTGCGTAGTTTCTTCCGTTTTGGGCTACTTCCAGCATATTTTCCACCGTGTGATCCAATACACCGGTATCCTGCTGTACACCTTCGATTGCCCCTGTCACCAGCTGCATTCCCCTGGACATTACACCCAGATTCCGCATGGTATGATCCGCAGTGGCATTTACTTTTTCCACATTGGAGATAATGTCAGCCTGCTTTTCTTCCATCTGTCCACAGCCCTCGGTGATGGCTCTGATGATGATCTGCATCTGGGCTACCAGATCATTGATGGCAATGGCCAGTCTTCCCACTTCATCTCTCGATCCCACATGAATTCTTTTGGTAATATCTCCTTTGTTGCAACGAATCCCTTCTACCAGTTCATCTACCTGTTTCGTTGCCTTTTTCACCGGGCCGATGACCCACAGCCGCAGTCCCAGCATGATCACGATCACTACCACAAGTAATGCAATACTTGCCACGGAGATGATCCCCGGCACTCTGGCGGCACTCTGCTCCATTTGTCCCTGGGCCTGTTCCATTTCCTGCGCTGTGATCTCCAGCATCCGGTTCATGTAATTCTCGATATGTTCATTAAACATCGGAAGGTTGGATGTGGCAGATACATATGCCTGGGTTTTGTTCTCGGCACTGGTGACCAGCAGACTCTCCACCGTCTTTCTGTATTTTGCCAGTTCTGCAGAAGCACTGTCCAGTGCTTCTTTACGCTCATCTCCCTCGGAAAGCAGGGCGCCGAATTCCTCTATCTGCTGTTCCATATCTGCAATATCCTGCAAAATTTTCTCAGACAGAGTATCCATGGTCACACTGTTGGTAGTCATGACATGGGTGAGCACCTGACTGTTGATATAAGTGAACTGTCTGGAAAGTGTGCTTATCTTTTCCTGCTCTGCAACCTGTTCGGATACGATCTGATCACTCATCCCGATCACACTCTGCAGCGTCCATACCAGCACTCCGACACAGCTGATCGCCGTAATTGCCAGAAGCAGCAACAGCCCCATGATCTTAATGCCGATACCGACTCCTCTTTTTCGCTTTCCTGTATTATCTTTTTTCCGTTGTCTTTTTCCCTTATCCATACCCTTCTCCTGTACGCAACGAATAAATACCATCAAAAGGGCCTACGGCACAAAAGCGCCGGGCCCCTTTTGATTAGATAATATGTAGAAATTAATTCTTGGCAATTAATTTTCCACCACGTTTGGATACAACATCGAAGATAACTGCTGCCAGAAGTACCAGACCCTTGACTACCTTCTGCATATTCTGATCTACACCCATCAGGGACATACCCAGGTTGATAACACCCATCAGTACCGCACCGACGATAACTCCGGGTACCGTTCCGGTTCCGCCGTATGCAGAAGCACCGCCGATGAAGCAGGAGCCGATGGCATCCATTTCATAGTTCTGTCCGTAAGTCGGCTGTGCGGAAGTCATACGTGCAATGGTTACCATACCTGCCAGAGCTGCCAGGAATCCCATGTTCATATAAGCTAAGAAGTACACCTTGTTGGTATTGATACCGGATAACTTGGTTGCCTTTTCATTGCCGCCCACTGCGTAGAAGTAACGGCCTACAGTAGTATTGGAAGTAATGTAACCGTATACCATGATGACGATCAGTACCCAGATCAGCACGCTGGGGATACCTTTGTGCTGTGCCAGGCGATAGCTGAATGCCAGGATCACAACAGCGATCACAGCTATCTTACCAATGGTAGCTCCAAGACCGGGAGCTTCATAACCCTTTTTTACCTTATCTGCTCTGTTCTTCAGCTGAAGTACTGCAAAGATCACTGCTGCCAGCACACCTGCAAATACACAGGTCAGATTGATGGGGCCGTTCCCAAAGAAATCGGGGATATAGCAATCCGCACCGCCACCGAACAGATTTACGAAAGTGGTACAATCCTTAATGGATACTGTCATACCCTGCAGGACTACGTTACTCAAGCCACGGAATGCCAACATACCTGCCAGTGTTACGATGAACGGAGGGATTCTCACATAAGCGATCCAGAAGCCCTGGAAAGCACCGATCAGGGTACCGATCACGAACATGATCAGGATTGCCAGCCACATGTTCATCTTCATGTTCACCATGAGGACTGCACCGATGGCTCCGACAAAACATACTACCGATCCGACGGACAGATCAATGTTACCGCCGGTCAGGATACACAATAACATACCGGTTGCCAGAATGAATACATATGCATTCTGGGAGATCAAGCTGCTGACGTTCATGGGAAGCAGGATCGCTCCTCCCGTTCTCCATGCGAAAAATGCCGTAACCACGATGAGTACGAGGATCATGGTATATCTTTTAATGAAATCGAGGCCTTTTGTTTTATTCATGCCAATGCTCCTTTCTTACCGGCTGATAATATCTTGGACATGATAAGCTCCTGTGTTGCCTCACTGCCCGCCAGTTCTCCTACTATTTTTCCTTCGTTCATGACATAGATCCGGTCGCACATACCCAGTATCTCAGGCAGTTCGGAGGAGATCATGATCACAGATTTTCCTTCTGCCACCAGTTGATTGATGATGCAGTAAATCTCATATTTTGCACCGACATCAATACCTCTGGTCGGCTCATCCAGGATCAGGATATCCGGATCCGCGAACATCCATTTTGCCAAAAGTACTTTCTGCTGGTTACCACCGCTTAGATTACCCACATTCTGTTCTACCGTAGGACATTTTGTATTCAGTTTTTTCTTGTAATCCACAGCTACATTGTACTCTTTGTCTTTATCAATGACTGTATGGCTGCTGACAGCATCCAGATTTGCCAGAGTCGTGTTGATCTTGATCGGATTGCTTAAGATCAGTCCGTTTCCTTTTCTGTCCTCCGTCACATATGCCAGATGGTTCTTGATTGCTTCCTGTACCGTATTCAGATGTACTATCTTGCCGTTAATATACAGCTCACCGCTGATATTGGATCCGTAGCTTTTTCCGAATAAGCTCATTGCCAGTTCGGTTCGTCCGGCACCCATCAGTCCGGAGATTCCAACTACTTCACCCTTTTTCACAATGATATTGACATCATCTACCACCTTACGTTCCGAATACAGGGGATGATGGACGGTCCAGTGCTTCACTTCCATCCGGACATCTCCAATCTTCGGCTCTCTCTTTGGGAATCGGTCGGCAATTTCTCTTCCTACCATTCCTTTGATGATCCGGCTCTCGGTAATATCATCTTTTCCTTTCACCAGAGTTTCAATGGTAGATCCGTCACGGATCACTGTGATCTTATCTGCCACATAGGAAATTTCATTTAATTTATGAGAAATGATGATAGATGTCATTCCTTTTTTCTTGAGTTCCAACATCAGATCCAGTAGTGCCTTGGAATCTGTCTCATTCAGAGAAGCGGTAGGCTCATCCAGGATCAACAGCTTTGCATTTTTCGCCAGTGCTTTTGCAATTTCCACCAGTTGCTGCTTACCTACACCAATATCCTTTATCAATGTCTGGGGGCCTTCCTTCAGACCTACGGTCTTTAACAGTTCCGACGCCCTGGCATTGGTTTCATTCCAGTTGATTTTGTACTTATGTCCCCGTTCATTGCCCAGGAACATATTTTCCCCGATTGTCATATAAGGGATCAGTGCAAGCTCCTGATGAATGATGACGATACCTTTTTCCTCACTGTCCTTAATCTTATCAAACTTACAGACCTCACCGTCATAGATGATATCTCCTTCATAAGAACCGTACGGATAAATACCGCTCAGTACATTCATCAATGTGGACTTTCCTGCGCCGTTTTCACCTACAAGGGCATGGATCTCTCCCTCTTCTACCTGCAGGTTTACATTGTCAAGTGCTTTTACACCGGGGAATGTTTTGGTTATATTTTTCATTTCCAATAAGATTTTTGCCAATGGTATCCCTCCCAAGTCTTATTTCCACATTATCTAATCAAACAATTGCTTTTGGTATTTCCATGAATACGGCAGGCGGGATACGCCCGCCTGCCGTGAGGATCTTTTCAGATCCGGTAAATCTTTATAAATTACTGTAAATCTGCTTCTGTATAGTAACCGGAATCGATGAGCAGTTCTTTGTAGTTGCTTGCATCAGCGAATACGGGCTCACACAGATAGGAAGGAATAACGCCGGTACCATTGTCGTAAGTTGTGGTATCGTTGACAGGTGCCTCGCCGCCCTTCATGACAGCATCTACCATCTCTACAACCTTGGATGCCAGAGTACGGGTATCCTTGAAGATGGACATGGACTGCTTACCGGAGATCATGTTCTTTACGTTGGGCTTATCACAATCCTGACCGGTAATGATAGGCCATTCGCCGGTGTAGTTTGCTTCCAGGGAATTGGTAACACCCAGTGCAGTAGAGTCGTTGGAGCACAGAACAGCATCCAGCTTTGTTCCGTCTGCATAGTTAGCGGAAATGATAGCATCCATTCTGGACTGTGCGGTCTCGGTAGACCAGTTAGCGGTTGCAACAGTTTCGAAATCGGTCTGTCCGGATTTTACTACCAGCTTGCCTGCATCGATGTAGGGCTGCAGCACATCCATAGCACCACCGAAGAAGAATCTTGCGTTGTTGTCACCAGGATCACCGGTTACCAGCTCGATGTTGAAAGGTCCTGCTGCGTTGTCCAGATCCAGCTGGTCTCTGATGTATTCGCCCTGCTTGGTACCTACCATGTAGTTATCAAAGGTTGCATAATAGGTAACTGCATCGGAGTTCATGATCAGACGGTCATAAGCGATAACAGGAATGTCTTTTTCCTTTGCCTGCTCCAGAACAGTTCCCAGGGAATCACCATCGATAGATGCGATAACTAACATCTGGCATCCGGAGTTGATCATGTTCTCGATCTGGGATACCTGCGTAGGAATGTCGTTGGATGCATACTGCAGATCCACTTCATAGCCTGCTTCCTTCAGCTGGGCTTCCATGTTGGTACCATCCTGGTTCCATCTCTGCAGATCCTTGGTAGGCATTGCTACACCGATCTTACCGCCTTCTGTTGTCGTGGTGCTGGCAGTGTCGGTGCCGGCAGTGTCATCTGTTTTCGCTTCTGCAGATGTTTCTGTTTTGTTTTCTGTTGCCGGTGTGGATGCCTGCTGTCCCCCATTGGATCCACATCCTGCAAGCATCGTAACAGCCATAGCCGTTACCAGAAGTGAACTTAATAATTTCTTCCTCATAAAAAGTAACCTCCCTTATTTGGTTTGTTTTTGTTGCTAAATAGAGAATATCATAAATCCTATAGCATGATTTTACGACCTTCTGTACTTTTCCGTCCTATTCAGAGGACAAAAATAAGCTGTGCTAGCAATATCTTGTCTGCCGGCACAGCTTTGTCACCAAATTTTTCCTATTGTGTTTTTAGAATCTATCTCTTTTCCCCATTTTCAAAGTAAATCCAATATTATTTGGGCATTTCCGAGGGAATGTTCAGATAAACATCCTCTTTTAAGTGAAATCCGCTTCCGATGATCACATCATTCATATTGTTTTTATCCACACTGATTGGTTCCAGACCAATGTACGGAACTTCATACTTTCCATTCTCTATGGTTACCGTATCTCCTTCCGGCAACGGCTCTCCCTTTGCCAGAAGCACCGCACACTCCGCTGCCTTCTGCGACATTTTTTCCACCGGTTTGTAGACTGTCATGACCTGTGTCCCCTCGACGATGCGCTGGCACGCTTCCAGGTCGGCATCCTGCCCCACTACCATAATATCTCCTGCCAGTCTCTTTTCTTTCAGAGCATGTACCACTTTGCTTGCCAGATCATCATTGCCGCACATAATGGCATCTGCCTCCGATACAACATCCATATGCTCATAGATATATGCCCCGGCAAGTTCCGCTTTCCAGCCATCTGCATGCATAGAATCCAAGATCGTCACCTGATTATCCTCCATGACCTTGCGAAAGCCCTTTTCCACCATGGCAACGTTGCTGTCCACGGCAGAGCCTCCCAGCATCAGCACATTTCCGCCGGCCAGACCGTTTTCCAACAGTGCCTCTCCCATCATGGTGCCTACTCTTTCGTTGTCAAACGAGATATACAGGTCAATATCTGTATTCTGCAGCAGTCTGTCATAAGCAATGATCTTAATGCCGGCATCTTTCGCCCTCTGCACTTCCTCTGTTAATCCTTTGGAGTCAATGCATATCACAACGATCACATCCATTCCTTTGTCGATGAAGTAATTGATCTGCTTTTTCTGCTGCTCCAGATCACCGTTCGCATTCTGGACATTCACTTCCGCTCCCAGTTCCTTTGCCGTTGAAACGAAAATGTCACGATCCCTCTGCCATCTTTCAATGACAAAAGAATCAAAACTCATGCCGATCTGAATCTTATCATTTTCCGCGACCTCTCCCTGATTTTTTCCGGTCTCCAGATTTCCGCAGGCACACAGCAATAACATCATCACCAGAAGCCACGCAACACATATCCATCTCTTTTTCTTATACATTGCCCTGTTCCTGTCCCTTTCCACGGTTTTCCTTGTACTCTGTCGGTGTCACGCCCACGTTCTTCTTAAAACTGCGGCTAAAATAATTCGGATCCGAATATCCGGTTCTGGCACAGATTTCTTTCATGGAGCACTCTGTCGTCTGCAACAGTTCTTTTGCCTTGTCCATCCTTAAATTGGTCAGGTACTCGATAAAGTTTTCCCCGGTAGTTTCTTTGAATAGTTTACTGAAATAATACGGGCTGATATTTACCTCTCTGGATACATCATCCAGGGAAATGTCTTTGTGATAGTTATTCTTAATATAATTTTTCGCCGTCTCGATAATGCTGCCCGACTTTTCTTCCCTTTTATTCAGAACGTTCCGGCAGGCTTCCTTCACTTTTTCCAGGAACCATGTTTTCATGGCCGCCGGTTCCGCTATTTCCATCACCTGCGGCAGATACTCCGCACGGGAATTCAGCTGATAGATCATACCACCTTTTTCATAGGCAATGTGCTCTGACCACAGGGCAAATTCCAGCACCTTAAGCCTCATATTCATCAGATCGGAACCACTATCCACCATCCAGTCAAAAAATGCCGATGCCGATGCGGAAGCATTGTCAATGTCGCCATCCTCGACTTCCGCAAAAAGTTTTTTCTCCAACTTCACCGGATAATTTCCACCATATTCGCATTTGATCGGCAGGTCATCCACATGTGCCACACTGCCGGTGGTCGCCACCAGTGCATTCAGCGCCTCCGTATAAGATTCCGAAGCCATCAGAAAATCTTTCGGTTCTCCGATGCCGATGCGGAAGCTGATATCCGTTCTCTTGCGCAGATATCTGGTGAGTTCTCTGGCTTTTTCAATGAGTTCGATACGCTCATTATAGTCCATCACATCTTTCTCATAAGGTACCAGCACTGCCAGTTTGTTTGCCATGACGGTACCCACAATACAGTCAAAATTTTCTTTCAGACAGTCCCTGACCTCCTGATAATGCCTCTGCATTCTGACACTGCTTCCCACCGCATTCGTCATGTGGTTTCCCTGCTGCTCATCCCCGCATACCACAGCGATCATGTAGGCATATTGCAGCGTGATCCCTAAAATTGACCGGTAATTCTCAATATCCTCGCGAAAATGCTCCTGTAATAAGATATTGTGGATCAGACCGCTTTCAATAATCGGTACGACCGTCTCCAGTTTTTCCTTGATCAACAACTCATTTTTGCGTTTCAGGCGCTCTGCATCGATTCGCTCCATTGCCTTCTGCAATGCTGCAATGATCCGGGTCTTCTCCATCGGCTTGGTAATGTACTCCATGACTCCCAGTTTGATAGCTTCTTTCGCATAATCAAATTTGTCATAAGCTGACATTACGATAAACACTGTATGATTATTGCTTCTCCGGATCTCTTTCATAGCATCGATGCCGTTGATTCCCGGCATCTGGATATCCATGACCGCAACGTCCGGACGGAAGCTCTCTGCCAGTTCAATCACACTTCTGCCGGTCTTGGCATACTGCACCTCACAGGTATCCTTGAATTCTTTTTCGATGATGAATTTCAGGGAATCGATCACGATTCCTTCGTCATCCGCCAGCATGATCTTATACATCCGTCTTTTCCCTCTCTTTTATCGGAAGATACAGGATTACTTCCGTTCCTTGATCTTTCCCGTCACTTAAAATCGTCATTACATCTTCGTTTTGCGTGAAAAGTTTTAATCTTGCGATAACGTTCCCCATCGCAATACCATTGGAACCGCCGCCTGACTGCTCTTCGTGATAATTGCCGCCAAGTACTTTTTCTATCGTATCCGGATCCATTCCGATGCCGTTATCCCGGATACTGATCCCCAGCGTATCTCCATCCACATGGTATACCTTCAGCCGGATCTTTCCCTCTCCGTTCATCTCTCTGATGCCGTGATTTACGGAATTTTCCACGATCGGCTGTAAGATCATGCTTGGCATGCAGCTGTCCAGCAGATCCTCCTCAATTTCTTTTCCATAATGGATATCCCCGGAAAAGCGGACATTCAGAATATAAATGTAATGATCCACCAGTTCCAGCTCTTCTCTGACCGTCACGATATCATTACTCTTTTTTACATTATAGCGGAAAAATTCCGCCACATTCTGTACATATTCATAGGTCCGGTCGGCGCCTTCCATCATGGCCAGCTGTGCTCCCGCATTTAACGTATTGAATAAGAAGTGGGGATTGATCTGCGCCTGCAGATACTTTAGCTGTGCATCCTTTAAGTGTGCCTCCATCAAAAGCTCTTTTTCCATTAATGAACGCCGGATTTCCATGCTCTCGCGCAGGCTTTCCAGATACTGTCTGATACTGATAAGCATCTGGTTAAATGCTCCCGTTACCACGCCGATCTCATCCTCCGACTGTACTTGTAACAGTTCGGTATCAAAGTTTCCGCCCGCTACTTCGTCAGCGGTTACCGCCAGATCCTTTAACGGACTGATGATCTCCCCGGTAAGCTTTACTACTATAGATACGCTGACCACAATGACGATGGATAATGCAATCACACTGACCATTTCGAAATTACGGAAAGCAGCCGACAGACGGCTGTAGTTCTCGGAGTTGCTGCGGAACTGTTCGTTGTTCAGACTGTAAATATAGGTATTGATATATTCATACATCTGTGTCGCGTTCTCGTACCGGACGCGGTATTTCTCTACATTTCTCCCACGCTTTGCCTCAATCGTCTGACTTACGAGATCCAGGTATTCTTCCGACATATGCCGGATACTGCGTTCCATTCTCTGAAAGGTGGCTCCCGTCACCCCATCGCTCATATCCTGCACCAGTTGGGAATATGTCTGTTCATTCCGGTAAAATTCCTCCAGGGAATCACTGGTCTTGGAATTCAGATAATCCGTCATACTGTCCTGCACCGCCATCAGTGCATCAGATACTTCGTTCAGCCGCAGATTCCCCTGATAGACCTTATCGATCTCCGAAGACATGCTGTTGATTCCCAGAAGCAATATCACCGTCACTGCAAATACTACCAGATTCGCCAATACAAAAATGCTGCTCATCTTCGCCTGAAGAGACAGCTGTCGAAATTTTTTCCTCATGCGTACCTCACTCTGTCGCTTCCTGCGCTTGTAAATATTCACCCACGTTATTCTGATCAATAATTGTGACATCCGCCGTAAAATACTGACTGGTATAGCCAAAACGATAGTACTCCTGCAAAGCATCCACGCAGAAAGCTCCCATCTGCTCCGTGTCTATCGAGATCGTTGCATTGACTACATTTCGCTCGATTGCTTTGAGTATCGTATCGGTATCATAATACCCTAAAATTGCGACCTCGCCCACGCAGTTGTAATCTACCACTGCCTGGTAGACACAGGTGGTGCTCAATTCGTTCAGGCAGATAATGATATCCGGCAGCTTTTCATTCATAAAAATATCCCGGATGGATTCCTCCACGGAAAAAGTATTCGTATCGTCCACGGTAATTAAGGAAAGTTCTATCTCCGGTCCCCGGATTTTCTCCTGTTCCAGTGCGTCCTGAATCCCGGAGCAGACAATATTTTGTGCCGAGTTCAGTGCATGGGCATTCACCAGTACCGCTACCGTCATGGGCGCGGTACTCTCACTGACAGAAGCCAGCTTCAATACCTGTCGTCCGTATTCCCTGCCCAGATTATAGCTTCCTACACCGACAAAGCTGCAGCGTGCACTGTGCGTATTGTCACCATACAGTGTCACCACAGGGATGCCCCGTTCTACTGCTTCGTCGATCATCTGTGACATCTCGTCGCTTTCATCCGATTCTACAAAAATACCGTCTACACCGGAGGACATGGCGATCCGCATAAGCTCTGCCCTCGTATACTCCTGGGACAGATGCTCGCCCAGCAGATCCACATATACATTCTCTTCCTGTCCGCGTTCAAAAGCTCCGCGGTATACGGACTGCCAGAAATCCGATTTGCGGTCTTCTGTGATCATCACATAATACCGGTCATATATTTCTCTGTCTGTTACTTTATGAAATCCCCGCACATAGGAACGAAAGATTACTGTGCATATCGAAATGACTATGATAGCAAAAGCCATAAACCCAATGACGATCCATTGTCCCTTATTACGGCCTGCCCTGTCAGTAGTACGGCTCATGTTTCTCCTCTCTCTCGCAGAAATCCGATTGCAGACTCCGCCCAATATAGATAACCATACCATAATAACGTGGCTTTTTCCATAAGACCACAAAAAAGTCCTCTTGTTTTGACAAAAATGCACTAAAAAATGCTACCTGCCATAGTTATCCCCATTTCCACGCATGCAAATATTGATGATTTGTCCACAAAAAATACGGAAAGGAAACTATCCCTTCCGTATTCTTACAATGTGCCTTACGCTGCGTGGCACACTTTACAGTCTTCCGTATAATTTTGCCATCTTATAAATCTTTTTCGCAAGCTTAGGATCCAAAGCTTCTTTATCCATGCGCCATTTCCAGTTGCAGCCCAGTGTGGACGGTATATTGATCCTGGCACTGCTGTCCAGTTCCAGATAATCCTGCATGGGGATAACCGCTGTATCCGCGCAGCTGGACAATGCCGCCCGGACGATCTCAAAGCAGAGCTTTTTATCATTCTTATGTCCCAGATACTTCTTCGCGAACTTCTTATCCTTCTCCGGCATGTTCTGTATAAATCCTACCGTAGTATCGTTGTCATGGGTTCCTGTATAGACCACACAGTTTTTATCATAGTTGTGAGGCAGATATTCACTGTCATTTCCCGCATCAAAAGCAAACTGCAGGATCTTCATTCCTGGGTAACCTGTCTTCTTCACCAGACGGATCACGCTGGGGGTCAGGAATCCGAGATCTTCCGCGATGACCTTCTTTTTGCCCAGTTTCTTCTTCATCACAGCAAACAATTCATAGCCCGGTCCCTTCTCCCAGTGACCGTTCTGTGCCGTAGGATCTCCGTAAGGCACGAACCAGTACTCGTCGAATCCCCGGAAATGGTCGATACGGAGCACATCGTATAACTGATAGCAATATGCAATACGCTGCATCCACCATTCATAACCGGTCTTCTTATGATATTTCCAATCATAGAGCGGATTGCCCCACAACTGTCCGGTCTCCGAGAAGCAGTCCGGCGGGCAGCCTGCCACACCGATGGGACGACCTTCCCTGTCTAACTGGAACAGCTTCGGATTCGCCCAGGTATCGGCACTGTCAAAAGCTACATAGATAGGAATATCTCCTACGATCTCTATGCCCTTTTTATTCGCATAAGTCTTCAGTTCTTTCCACTGTTTTGCAAACAGGTACTGTTGGAAGCAGTAAAATGCGATCTCATCCGAGAGCTTTTTGCGGTACTTGCGAAGCGCTGCCGCTTTTCTGAGACGGATATCCTCGTCCCATTCCATAAAGCAGACGCCGCCGAATGCATTTTTTACTGCCATATACAGGGCATAATCATCCAGCCAATAGGCATTGTCCGTGATGAACTTCTGATATTCCGGTGCATCCATAAGTCCCTGTTTTTTCGCATTCTCAAATGCGATCTTCAGGACTTTGAACCGGGACAGATAGATCTTCTCATAGTCCACGTAATGTTCATTGTCTCCGAAGTCATAACCGTCACAGATCTCCTTCGTCAAAAGCCCTTCTTCGATCAGAATCTCCAGATCGATATAGTAAGGGTTCCCCGCAAAAGTGGAAAACGACTGATAAGGAGAGTCTCCGTATCCGGTAGGTCCGAGCGGCAGGATCTGCCACAACCTGTTGCCGGACTTCTCCAGAAAATCCACAAAACGATAGCTTTCCCTGCCAAAGGTTCCGATCCCATATGCGGAAGGGATACTGGATACCGGCAGTAAAATTCCCTGTTTTCTTACGTTTTCTTTCATTGCTTTTGTATTCCTTTGATTTGATTAAAAAAATAACTATCCAGTACTTTGCCGTCGCTCTGAATAGTTACTAAAAAATGGAAGCAAGGGGGCTCGAACCCCTGACCTTTCGCGTGTGAGGCGAACGCTCATCCCGGCTGAGCTATGCTTCCGGGTACTGCAGCAATCTTCTGCCATCCTTATTATAGCACCGGCATTCGGAATTGCAAGTACTAACAAATGCGGTTAGTGGGATTTGAACCCACACGGGTAACCACTGGCACCTAAAACCAGCGCGTCTGCCAATTCCGCCATAACCGCTTACGTGTCCTCAAAAGAACACGCCTAATTATACTCTGCCACCCTTAAACTTGTCAAGCATCCTGCACGACTGGCTCTCCGATATGACAGATGACTTTACGGTAGATTCTTACCAAGAAATACGATGTTAACAGCACACTGGCTAACTCCGCAATGGGAAATGCCCACCAGATCAACGTCACTTCGCCACTCAGGGACAACAGTTTTGCCACCGGGAGCAGCACACACATCTGTCTGGCCACAGATACGATCATACTGTAGACACCGTTCCCCAATGCCTGGAATACACTTCCCGCCACAATACAGAACCCGGCGAACACAAAACTCAGCGAAATGGTCTCCAGGGCAGGCGCTCCGATAGCGATCAGACTCTCCTCCGCATCAAACATGCGCATAAGCTGTGCCGGGAAAATATGCATCGCAAGTAATCCCGCGAACATAATACCCACGCCATATGCCACACTGTGCTTGATCGTCTTAATTACACGGTCTTTATGACCGGCACCGTAATTATAGGCAATGATAGGCACCATTCCGTTATTCAGGCCAAATACCGGCATAAATACAAAACTCTGAAGTTTAAAATAAATACCAAATACCGTCTGCGCGGAACCGAATGCCGCCAGGATGAGATTCATACCGTAAGTCATCAGAGAACCGATGGCCTGTACAACTATGGAAGGCGCTCCCACCTTATAGATCTGTACAATCAGATGTCCGTTCGGTCGAAATCCTTTCATGGAAATATTCAGTTCCCGATTACATTTCAGATTAAATACCAGAGCAAGAATTGCAGCTATGATCTGCCCGATAACGGTAGCCACCGCCGCACCGGCGATTCCCATCCGGGGCATTCCGAAATAGCCGAAGATCAGGATCGGATCCAGAATAATATTAATTACCGCCCCGGTTCCCTGCGTGATCATGGTATAGAAAGTCTTACCGGTAGCCTGTAACAATCTCTCAAAGGTCGTCTGGAGAAAAATACCCATTCCCGCCACACAACAGATCGTCAGATACGTCACTCCGTACTCTCGTACTTCTAAGACTTCCGTCTGGCTGGCAAAAAAGGGGCGGCTCACCAGCAGACCGATCACCGCAAAAGCCACGTAGCTTGCAATCGCAAGAAAAATACCGTTTTGGGCAATGATATCAGCTTTCTCAAAATCCTTCTCTCCAAGAGTCTTGGACAGAAACGCATTGATACCCACTGCCGTTCCCACTGCTACGGCGATCATCAGGCTCTGGATCGGGAATGCCAGGGATACCGCACGAAGTGCGTATTCATTGATTCTGGAGACAAAGATGCTGTCCACGATATTGTACAGTGCCTGCACCAGCATGGAGATCATCATAGGCAGGGACATAGAGATCAGTAATTTGTCAATGGGCATGACACCCATTTTGTTTTCTTTGGTCTGCATAAAAGTGCTCCTTTCGCATAAAAAAAAGCCCCAAGCGGGGTTTTTGAGAATGGGAAAATGATGTATGTTGTCAGGATATCGTAACATCAAGTGAGGCATGGGGGATTCGAACCCCCGACAACTTGATTAAAAGTCAAGTGCTCTACCGACTGAGCTAATACCCCATAATAAAAACAGGGCTAGCTGGATTCGAACCAGCGAATGCAGCAGTCAAAGTGCTGTGCCTTACCGCTTGGCGATAGCCCTATAAATATGACACCAAGCGTGCCATTACGACACTTCACTAATGAAAAAGGGTGGATAAAGGGATTCGAACCCTTGGCCTCCAGAGCCACAATCTGGCGCGCTAACCAACTGCGCTATACCCACCATGCGAGACAGTGACGGTCAATTAAGTCCTTCCTTATCTCAAATGTGCTCGAAGGGATTCGAACCCCCGACCCACGGCTTAGAAGGCCGTTGCTCTATCCAGCTGAGCTACGAACACATATCTGTCAGTCATCTGCATTAGCAAACCGACGAAGCATATTGTAACTTATCCGACATCATTTGTCAACAGTTTTGTACTAATTTTTTGAAAAATAAACACAAAACTCAAGTTACGCATCGGGGTGACAGGATTCGAACCTGCGACCCCCTGGTCCCAAACCAGGTGCTCTAGCCAAGCTGAGCCACACCCCGAGGCTGCGTCACATCGGAACCTCCGACAACGCAGGTGTAATTATAACCTAGTTTTTTTCTATCTGTCAAGAGAAAAGTTGCAGAACTCCTACGTCTGTACTACGTGTTTTACACCGGAACCATTATCGCAGATATGCAATGGTAAAATGTACTTTTTCCTCTCTATCGATCTCCATAATGGCATAAGACGGCTGACGTCCTTCCTGTCTTGGATAAGACAGGCTTCCGGGATTCACCGCGATGATATTGTCATCGATATCGATCACCGGGCGGTGTGTATGTCCATACAATACAATATCCACACCACGATCAATGGCTTCTTTTTTGATCGTCTCATTCCCCATGGAGACATAATAATTATGTCCATGAGTCACCCATACCTTATAGGGTCCGATATCCAGGGTGATCTCTCTGGGAAGATCCGAAAAAAAATCGTTATTCCCCAGCACAATATATACCGGGCATTTTGCAGCAGCAGACAGGGCATACTCACTCCCCTCCGCATCACCGCAGTGGATCACCATATCCGGATGATGCATTTCCAGCACTTTGAAATAATTCTCGTTCTTTTTATGGGTATCACTTACGATCAATATTTTCATATTTCTTAAGTTCCTCTTTCATCAGCTGCAGCGCTTTTCCTCTGTGACTGACCTGGTTCTTCTCTTCTTCTGTAAGTTCCGCGGTTGTCTTTCCGAACTCCGGTACATAGAAAATGGGGTCATATCCGAATCCGTTCTTCCCTTTTTCATCATATCCGATCCTGCCCTCAATCGCAGCGCGGGTCGTCAGTTCTCTTCCGTCCGGTAAAACAGCGGCAATGGCACACACGAATCTGGCTGTCCGTTGTTCCTCCGGCACCCCTTCCAGTCTCTGGATCAGATTTGCGTTTTTCACAGAATAAGGAGTATCCTCTCCCAGATATCTTGCAGAGTATATCCCCGGTTCCTTATTCAGATAGTCAATCTCCAGTCCGGAGTCATCCGCCATGACGATGTCATTCGTAAACGCCGCCACCGCTCTGGCCTTGATCAAAGCATTTTCCTCGTAGGTTTTTCCGTTCTCGTCAATATCTGCCATAATCCCCGCATCTTTCATGGATACCACCTCCATTCCGGTGTCCTCCATGATCATTCGGATCTCTTTGATCTTACCGGCATTGCCGGTTGCAAATACGATTCTTCCCTGCATATTCCACTCCTCACCGCATATGATCCATCATTGCGTATTAGTATAAACCTCGTTAATAGCTTCCGCAATACCTTGTGCAAGCTTTTTTTGATAGTCTTCCTGTATCAGCAGTTGTCTCTCAGCAGCGTTCGTCACATACCCCAAAGAGATTCTGGCTGACGGGATTGCGATCTCCCACAGGACATCTTCCTCTGTTGCCGGGAAAAGTCCCACTGCCCGATTGCTGGCCGCCACCGTAACCTGCCTTGTAACGCAATCGGCCCACTGAAGGTTGCCGAACTCCGGAATATAATATTCATCATTATATTCTCCGCTGATCCCATAGACCGACGTATTCTCCGGATCTGACGACAATCCGATCTCCAGATACAGATCTGCTCCAACCCAGTCGGCGAACTGCCTTCTTGCCTCTTTCGTAACATCGATATCCTCTGTACGGGTAAGATATACCTTCACCTGCCGGTCTTCCATCAGCTGGGCTGTCTGTCTGGCAACACTGAGTGCCACTTCTTTTTCCTGACAGCCGGAAGCCGTCACACCGGGATCTCTGCCGCCTCCCACAGGATCCAATACCACGATCCTGTCATAGAGTTCCTTGGGGCTGACATAATCGACCCATAAACTTCCTTCTTCCAGAGTGCTGTGATATTCCAGCACTTCCCGCATCGAAAGTCTCAGCAGCACACCTTCGTTCTGTGCCTCGCAGATTCCTTTTTCCACAGGATTCAGATCTCCTGTGATCCTCCGTTCCTTATAGAATGCTTTTCTTCCGTTTTCTATGTAGATCCAGAGTTCCTTCTCCATGTAATGGTTCTCCACCACTACATTCTCCGCTTTCGTCCCCGATTCCAGTGGTATACAGATCTGCCTGTCGGCTTTTTGATCCGTCTGCATGGGTAGCTGCATCTCTCCGGTCTGTTCCGTCCGGTATTCCGGGACCAGTTCTCCCTGCTCCTGGCTTCGTGCGGAAATCACCACCGTCTTGTGCGCTGCTATCCATAGCATTGCTACCATGGAAAATGTTCCCAACAGGAGCCAGAGGACCAATGTCACCTTCCTATTTTGTTTTTGGTCTCTGATTTGCAATCGTTTCTTCATGAAAGGTTATATTTCTCTTCTCTTCGGCGGCTTCGGTCCCAAAAACTGGTAATAATAGGTTTTCATCATTCCGTTATATATCTTCCTGTTCTTGTCTGCTTTCCGTCCGATATCTTTCTCTGCCTGCTCGTAAGCAGTGATCAGATACATGCTCCAGGAGTCCAGTTCACGAAAACGTTCCCCTATGGTACGGTAAAGTGCCGGCATCTGGCTCTTATCCTGCAATCGTTCTCCGTAGGGCGGATTAGTTATAATGAATCCATACTTTTTCGGATGATGGAGATCTTCCACGCCTCTTCTCTGAAAATGGATCAGCTTATCCACACCGGCCATACGCGCATTTTCCCGGGCTATTTTTACCATATCCTCATCAATATCATATCCCTGGATATCCGTCTCCACTGACAGGTCTACCATCTCTTCCGCTTCATCGCAGGTATCATACCATATTTTCTTTCCTACAATATGTGGCCATTCTTCTGCCGTAAAGCTCCGGTTCCTGCCGGGGGCCATATTTGCCGCCATCATGGCTGCTTCTATCGGAAACGTACCGCTTCCGCAAAAAGGATCCACCAGGATCCTTCCTCCGTTCCAGGGAGTCAGCATGATCAGCGATGCTGCCAGGTTCTCCGCAATGGGCGCTTTTGCCGTCAGTTTCCGGTATCCTCTCTTATGCAGGGATTCTCCGGTACTGTCCAGTCCCACCGTTACTTCGTCTTTCATAAGGAACACTCTGACCGGAAAGCTTGCACCATCCTCCGGGAACCAGGAGATTTCATATTGTGATTTCAACCGGTCCACCATGGCTTTTTTCATAATAGACTGGATATCCGAAGGACTGAATAATTTGGACTTTACGCTGGCCGCTTTTGCTACCCAGAACTTACCGTCCTTAGGAATGTAATCTTCCCAGGGCAGACTTTTCGTTCCCTGAAACAGTTCCTCAAATGTCTCTGCGTGAAAGCTTCCGATCTTGATCAGAATTCTCTCCGCTGTGCGCAGAAAAATATTAGCTCTGCATAAAGCTTCTTCATCACCGAAAAAAGTCACACGGCCATCTGCCACATCCGTAATATCATATCCGAGATCTGTAATCTCTCTCTTAAGCACCGATTCCATACCGAAATGGCAGGGGGCAATCAATTCAAAACGTCTCATTCGTTCCTCCGTATCTCAATCAAACATAGGAACATTATATATGCATTCCAAAAATATGTAAATAGGGGCATTCCTGCGAACGCCCCTGACTTCTTATGCACAAAAACTAGCAGTTCTTATTCTGCTCCTTATTCTCGCTCTGATCCCTATTCTGGTTCTTACTCTGATTCTTGTTCTGATTCTTACTGCTCTGCTTATTCTGAGAGTTCTGGTTCTCGCCATAAGAGTTACTATACTTGTTCTCGTTGTTCTGATCGTAATTATTAGACATATCTGTGACCTCCTAACAGGATTTTTAGTTACAGGAGTAGTATGTCTATTTTCCACAAAAATATGCTTTTTAATTTATGGTACTTTAGAACCAATTTTTATCTTGCATTTTTGTGACATTAGTACTATAATCATAAATGTGAATAGAAGAACCCTTCATGATTCTATTTGCACCCTTATGTATTATTTATTTATACTCCCCTCAAAAGAGCCATCAGCTTCCCCCTGATGGCTCTTTACGTGGTAATTAACTCTATTCAGAGCCCATTCGCAAAATCGCCTCTTCGAGGCTTTCCTTTTGCTCATAGAGGCTAAATCGCCAAATAAATATAACCGACGGTTCTTACGAATGCAAGCATTCGACATCCCTTCGGTTATATTTAACGGCTCTGAATAGTTACTAGTTCAGCCAGTCTCGAAACAGTTTTACCAAAAACAGTACTACCAGAATCGGGATCAATACCGGTGCCAGGAAGGATAGTACTGAAAATACCGCGCTGATCACCAATACCACCACAAGGATCCCCAGAATAATCCAGACCCAGACCGGCAGCTTCGCTAATACATCTGCCATTTTACTCCGATGGGTACCATATTCGCCATTGCCGTCTCCGTTATAACTGTGATGTACCGTCGATCCTGCTGCTTCTCTGTATTCTCCGTTTCCATAGACGGTATTACGATAGCCGGATCGATTATCACCACCATTGGTCTGAATGATCGTACGCGCAATCAGTCTCGGATCTCCCAGGCTCTCCAGTACATCTTCTTCCGTACGGCCCTTCCGGATCTCCGTATTAATATAGTCTTCGTAATAATTGACATTATCCATAACCAAGCCGGGGGACACACGTCCGTTCAGTGCCATCCGCAGCCGGTCTATAAAATCCTGTTTGTTCATACTAATACAGCTTCCTCCATTTACCTCATTATTTTAGCATGACATAAGTACTACGTAAATATACGGAATGGGAAGTATTTCTAAAACTTTTCTAAAATGAAATACAAAAAACCCCGGAGACATCATCTCCGGGGCCTTAGATGTACGTGACAGGATTCGAACCCACGACCTTCTGGTCCGTAGCCAGACGCTCTATCCAGCTGAGCTACACGTACATTCACAGGTTTTCGCCTGCAACAGTATGTATTTTAACTGCTGCAGGTGAAAATGTCAATAGAATTTTTTAATTTTTTCAAACAATTTTATTTTCAGCAGATTTTTCCGATGCCGGTACAACTTTCGCATCATATTTTTCCAGAATAGCCTGCTTGAACTCTTCGTAATTATCCTCATCATCGTAGCAGGCGTATTCAATCTCCAGCGGTTCCTCCGTCTTCATCAGAAGCATTCCCAAAAGAGACTTCGCATCCATTGCGGTCTTCTGAATACGGATATCGATCGCATCATCGAATTCATTGCAGGTATCCACAAAATGTCTGATTTCATCCTCCGAATGGAAGGTAATATATAGTTTTTCTCTCATCCTTCGTTCTCCCATCTGTCCGCTTGCGGACATCCCATACCTTTGTATATTATGCCGTCAAACGCATAAGCCTATCCCCACGCGCCGGTTAAACGTGGAAATGCGCGTCTTTAGCGTGCTGCCAGTGCCTGTGCGATATCCTCACGCATATCCAGCACGGCCGCGCGGGAAGCATCTGCATAATTCTGCTCACCGAACTGTGCATACTTCTCCTGCTGGTATGCAGCAATGATGCCACGGGAGGAGTTGATGATGGCACCCAGTCCGTCTTCATTGAAGAAGTGTACCAGGTCTGCACCCTTACCGCCCTGTGCGCCGTAACCGGGCACCAGGATAAATGCCTTAGGCATTACCTTACGAAGTACCTTTCCCTGCTCAGGATAGGTTGCACCTACCACAGCACCTACATAGCTGTAAGAATCGCCCATGCAGTCAGCTCCCCAGGCTGCGACCTTTTCTCCTACCAGCTCATACAGCGGTCTGCCATTAATTAACTGATCCTGAAATTCGCCGCTGCTGGGATTGGAAGTCTTCACCAGTACAAAAATGCCCTTTTTCTCTTCCTTACAGATCTTCACAAAAGGGTTCACACCGTCAGATCCCAGATAAGGGTTCACGGTCACGAAATCCTCATCAAAACCGTAATAGCTCCTGCTACCTACCTGTACTTTTCCCAGATGTCCTACTGCATATGCTTCAGAAGTGGATCCGATATCACCACGTTTGATATCGCCGATGACGATCAGACCTTTTTCTTTACAATAATCCACGGTCTTTTTAAATGCCACCATACCGGGAATGCCGAACTGCTCATACATTGCTACCTGAGGCTTCACAGCGGGTACCAGATCATAAATTGCATCCACAATACCCTTGTTATACTGCCAGATTGCTTCTGCGGCACCTTCCAGGGTCTCACCATACTCAGTGAAAGCCGCCTTTTTAATATATTCCGGCACGAATTTCATCATAGGATCCAGTCCTACCACGATCGGTGCGTTGGTTTCTTTGATTCGAGTGATCAGTTTGTTGATCATATTTCCTCCGTTCTGCAATCATTTTCGTTGCATTTTATTTTCTCAATTGTGTAAATTCCCTCTGCGGTGTATCTGTAATGACCGTAGAAAAGGCACCGCCTTCGGGCGATGCCTCCTGACCTGTTTCTATTCTACCCCAACTAATGTCAGTTGGTCAACGTACTTCTTGATATTTGAAGCATTTACATATTTTTTATGGCTGTCGCCGTTTACTACCACCAGTGTCGGTGCCTGCATTACGCCGTAACGTCTTGCCAGCTCCATGTTCTCCTCCGCATCGATGGTCACGTAGGGCACATTTTTCAGATATTCCTTCACCAGCTTGCAGTTCGGGCAGGTCTTGGTCGTGAACAGATACTTGATATCCTGCGGCTGCTCCACCTTCACTTCCACGTCCTCCGCAAAATTGGACAGCGTTACCACACTTCTGGTGGGACGCTTTAAGGAAGAATGGTCAATGTCATACTCCGTTCTGTTGGCATATTCCTGTAACTTACCATCATTCCAGTTCTGCACCGGACGATAGTAACCGGTGATTCGGCTGTACACCTCGGTCTTCGCCCCACAATGAGGACATACCTTCACCTCTCCCGCCAGATAACCGTGTTCCTTACAGATGGAATAGGTCGGCGACAGCGTATAATATGGCAGCTTGTAATTGGAAGCGATCGTCCGCACCAGGGAAGCCGCTGCTTTCCAGTCGGGAAGCTTCTCTCCCAGGAACGCATGGAACACCGTGCCTGAAGTATACAGGGTCTGCAATTCATCCTGAATATCCAGTGCATCGAAAATATCCACAGTATAGTCCACCGGCAGATGGGAAGAGTTCGTATAATAAGGAGTATCTCCGGGTTTTCCTGCCGTCTTGATACCGGGCCAGCGCTTTCTGTCGTGCTTGGCCAGACGGTATGTGGTGCTCTCCGCAGGAGTCGCTTCCAGATTGTAAAGGTCTCCGTACTGCTCCTGATAATCCGACAGGCGCTCTCTCATATGATTCAGTACTTCCTTGGTAAACTCCTGAGTTCTCGGATCGCTCATATCCGCTCTCAGCCAATTGGCATTTAGGCCCACCTCGTTCATGCCGATCAGACCAATGGTGGAAAAATGATTCTCGAAAGTACCCAGATACCGTTTGGTATAAGGATACAGTCCCTCATTTAACAGCTTTGTAATGACACCGCGCTTGATCTTCAAGGATCTCGCAGCAATATCCATCATATGATTCAGTCTTGCGTAGAATTCGTCCTTATTGGCAGACAGGTATGCGATTCTCGGCATATTGATGGTGACAACGCCAACGCTTCCGGTGCTTTCACCGGAGCCGAAGAATCCTCCGGTCTTCTTACGCAGTTCCCGCAGATCCAGGCGCAGTCTGCAACACATACTGCGGACATCGCTGGGCTGCATATCGGAATTGATATAGTTGGAAAAATACGGCGTACCGTATTTTGCGGTCATTTCGAATAACAGTCTGTTGTTCTCTGTGTCGGACCAGTCAAAATCCTTCGTGATGGAATAAGTAGGAATCGGATACTGGAAACCGCGGCCATTGGAGTCACCCTCGATCATGGTCTCGATGAATGCCTTGTTTACCATGTCCATTTCCTTTTTACAATCCTTGTATTTGAAATCCATCTCCACGCCGCCTACCAGTGCCGGCAGCTCTGCCAGATCATCGGGCACCGTCCAGTCCAGTGTAATATTGGAGAAAGGAGCCTGCGTACCCCAGCGGCTGGGCGTATTCACACCGTAAATAAATGCTTCGATGCATTTTTTCACTTCAGGATAACTTAAATGATCTACTTTTACAAAAGGAGCAAGGTAGGTATCAAAAGAGGAAAAAGCCTGTGCTCCTGCCCATTCGTTCTGCATGATCCCTAAGAAGTTCACCATCTGGTTGCACAGCACGGATAAGTGTCTCGCCGGTGCAGAAGTGATCTTGCCGGTGATGCCGCCCAGTCCTTCCTTGATCAGCTGCTTTAAGGACCATCCCGCGCAGTAACCGGTCAGCATGGACAGATCATGGATATGGATATCCGCATTGCGGTGTGCCTCGGCGATCTCTTCGTCGTAGATTTCGGACAGCCAGTAGTTCGCCGTTACCGCACCGGAATTGCTTAAGATCAGACCACCTACGGAATAAGTCACCGTGGAGTTCTCCTTCACTCGCCAGTCCTCGACTTTGACATAGCTGTTGACCACATCCTTGTAGTCCAGAATCGTGGATTTCATGGCACGCATCTTCTCGCGCTGCTTGCGATACAGAATATACGCCTTCGCCACTTCCTCATAGCCGGCCTGTCCCAGTACACGCTCCACACTGTCCTGGATATCTTCTACATGGATCTCATCATTTTCCACCTTTTTCTGGAAATCTGCGGTCACACGTAACGCAAGAAGATCAATAATGTCATTATTATAGCTCATCTGCGTCGCAGTAAAAGCCTTCATAATGGCATCATTGATCTTCGTCAGTGTAAAGTCTGCTTTGGAACCATCTCGTTTGATCACCTGAAACATCTTATGTACCCCCTTAATCTCATGTCCCCATGGCTTGTGCCCATAAAACCTATCACGGTCTATTCTACAACACTTTGTGGGAGAAGTCAATTAATGGATACAATATCTTGTGTATACATCAGTTCACCCGTCGATTTGTGCGGAGACGGCTTTACGCTCGCGTAAGGAGCCGGCTCTGTGCAAATCGACGAGGGGAGCGCCATCTCATGAGCAAAAGCAGCTGCGAAGCAGCGAAAAGCCTCGAAGAGGCGTTTTTGCGAATGGCGCGGGGTGAACGGCCGCTTTACGCTCTCTTCCATACTCTGTGGTACAGCACATACGCCACCATCGCGGTCACGCTCTCCGTGCAGACAAACGCCCACCATACACCGGTGACACCGATGAGGCGGCTTAAGACAAATGCCGCAGGAATGATCACCGCCACATACCGCATCACAGAGATCACCAGGGAAGCCATACCCTGTCCCAGTGCCTCCAGGGCTCCGGAGCCGGTCACCGACACAGCGGACAGAATAAAGCCCAGGCTGATGATATGCAGTGCCGCGATACCGATGGTGATGGTCTCCGGATTCTCAGTAAACAGTCCGATCAGCTCTCCGGGGATCAGCCAGCACAATGCCGTACCGGCAGCCATGATCCCGGCCGTCAGTTCCAATGTCAGACGGTAGATCTGCTCCACACGCTTTCTCTCTCCTGCACCATAATTGTAGCCGATCAAGGGGCGGATGCCCTGAATGATACCGTTGGAAGGCAGGTAAATAAAGGTCTGTAACTTATAATAAACACCCAGCACCAGTACATAGGCTCCGGAATAAGCTGCCAGAATACCGTTCAACGCGGAGATCAGCAGAGAAGGCAGTGCCATATTCAGGGTCGCCGGGATGCCGATACCGTAAGTTTTGCTGCAGATATCCTCTTCCGGACGCAGATATTTTTTATGAAGCTTCACCGGCAGAGGATCCGCCACATAATAGATGAGATATACCAGTAACGTGATCACCTGTCCAATGCCGGTGGCAAGCGCAGCTCCGGCGATCTCCATCCGGGGAAAAGGTCCGATGCCGAAGATCAACAACGGATCCAGTACGATATTCGTGACAAATCCGGCAATCATACTGACCATGGTAGCCCGCATCCGGCCTACCGCCTGGAATATTTTCTCCAGTGTGATACCTCCGGTCACAATGACGGAAAACAGGAACACTACATTGGAATATTCCATGCCCAGTGCCCGCACCGCATCGCTTTTCGTGAACATCCCCAGGAACCAATTCATTCCACAGAGAAACAGCAGCATGAGCAGCACACCGTGCAATACCCCCAGCACCATTCCCTGGGTCGCCGTCTTATCCGCTTTTTCCTGATTCTGTGCTCCCAAATAGAAGGAAATCATGGCATTGACCCCCACCCCGAAGCCCACCGCCACAGCAGTCAGCAGATTCTGTGCCGGATAGACCAGGGAAAGCGCTGTCATGGCATCCTCACTGAGCTTTGCCACGAAATAACTGTCCACGATATTATAGAGGGAATTGAATGCCATGGAAAGCATCATGGGAAGTGCCATGGACATCACAAGGGGAAATATTTTCTTTTCTTTCATATAAGTCTGGTTCATTTTCTGCTCCTTATACAACAAACGCCACACAACATTTCTGCTGTGTGGCGAAAATAAGATCAAAATCTTGAAAAATCCACTGCCCTTACGGGTTTTGTAATCGAGATTTACTTTGTTCCAGTGCGTATTATAGGGGAGAAATCTCTGTCTGTCAAGCCAACACGCCTAAAATTTCAGCAAACCCTTCACAGCAGCTTGCTCTTCGCATTGGCACTCTTGCTATCCGTATATTCCAGCATGGACAGTTTTCCATTTGTACAGTCGAAAATCGCAGTAGCACAGTTGCCCATATGCACCCGCCAGAAATCATCCACGGGAATATTCAGAACCGGATTCAGAATACTGCGGTTCACTCCTCCGTGTGCTACTACCAGCACCGTCTTGTAAGTGCCTTCCAACGGCAGAAGCACCTGTTTCACGAATTCACCGCTTCTTTGATACAACTGTGCAAAACTCTCCGCTCCCACGGGGGGAATGTAGCTGCCAGGGTTGGTAAAAGGCTGGCTGGCAGCATCCTTGATGGTCCGGATATCCACGCCTTCCCAGGGTCCGAAATTCAGTTCTCTGAGTCTTTCGTCTGTGGTAAGGGTGATCTTCCGGTCGCCTATGATGATCTCTGCCGTGCGCTTCGCCCGGATCAATGGTGAACAAAATGCAATTTCAAACGGAACCTTCTTTAACCGCTCCGCCGCATCGTGGGCCTGCTCCAATCCCTGGGCATTAAGCGCAATATCCGTCTGCCCCTGCAAAAGTCCTGCCTGATTCCAGTCCGTCTCACCGTGTCTTACCAAATAGATCTTCATGTTTTTGTATCCTCATAACTTCCGATAGTATTTCTGTTACAAAATACTACTGTTTTCTCTGCTTTGTCAATCGTATCGTCTTAAGTGTCGAAAAAAGAAAGCCACGCAAAGCATTATACTTTGCATGGTTCTCATCTTACAGCTCATTCTTGTTTTTAATTGGTCTTGCCTTCGTCCATTTCCTCTTCGGTAGTAATGGCAAATGCAATGTTGGTCGCATGGTCTGCAACTCTCTCCAGACCGGATACAATATCAGAGAAGATCATACCGGCTTCGGGAGAACATTCTCCCTTGGTAAGACGCTCTACATGCTTCTTCTGCAGTTCGCGTTCCTTTTCATCTACCTGATCCTCTAAAGTGATGATCTCCTGCATATGGGTTTCATCGCTCTTGGCAAACATTTCTACGGCATAACGGATGATCTTATTGACCATCTCCAGCATGTCTCCCAGTTCCTTCTGGGCTTCCTTGCTGATGGATACTCCTTCTTCCTTACGCTGTCTTGCGGCATCCGCTACATTCTCCGCATGGTCACCGATACGCTCGATATCATTCACCACATGGAACAGAGCACCCAGACTGTTCAGGTCTTCGATGGGCAGTGTCGTCTGGTTGATCTTCACCAGATAATCTGTAATGGCATGATTCAGAAAGTTGATATTTTTCTCTACCTCGTAGACTTCCTCAATGTCTTCTTCATCCAATGTGATCAGGGCATTCATGGCACGGTTTAAGTTCTCCTCCGCCAGAGAAGCCATACGCTCCAGCTCCTTGACAACCTCTACCACTGCGGTAGCGGGGTTGAACACCACTTTGTCTCCGATGTATTTTAACTGATAGCTTTCTCTGTAACCAACCTTCTGATCTTCGCCGGGTACGATCAGGTAGGTCATCTTTACCAGCCAGCCGGTGAACGGGAACAGCATGATTACCTGAGCGATCTTGATCATCGTATGCGCATTTGCCACGAACCGGCCGTTGTCTGCAGAGATAGACTTGATCAGCTCCACGATCTGATCGCCCGCCACGAACAGTGCAATATAGATGATCACGGTACCGATGATATTGAACAGCAGATGGATCAGCGCAGCTCTCTTTGCATCCTTTTTACCGGTCATGGAAGCTAACATAGCGGTAGCACAGGCACCGATATTACATCCTAAGATAATGTACAGTGTGATCGGTAACGGCAGCAAATCCTGATTGGCGAGCAACAGTACGATGCTGACCGTTACGGATGAGCTCTGGATAATCGCAGTCAGGGCAAATCCCATCAATGTTGCCAAAAACGGATTTTTCAGAGACATCAGCAGATTTACTACCTGCGGCTCATTTTTCATGTTGGCCATTGCCTGGGACATGGTGCTCAGTCCCACGAACAGAATACCGAAGCCTACGACCACTTCCGCTACTTTACGGACTTTTTCTTTCTTCGTAAACATCATCACGACCACACCGACTAACAGAATTAACGGTGCGATCTTGGACAGATTAAATGATACCAGCTGTGACGTAATGGTGGTACCGATATTGGCACCGAGGATGACTCCCGCCGCCTGATACAGGTTCATCAGACCGGAGTTAACAAAGCTGACGACCATAACCGTACATGCGGAGGAAGACTGGATGATACCGGTGAAAATAATACCTACGATCATCCCCATGAAACGGTTCGTGGTAAAAATCTCCAGAATACGACGAAGTCTGGCTCCTGCTACCTTCTCAATGGAATCACTCATCAGTTCCATTCCGAATAAAAACAGTCCCAGACCTCCAGCCATTGTCAATATTGTTCCAAAGCTCATTTTTAATCCCTCAATCTCTCTTGATTCTCTTACGAAAAACCAAAATAATTATTTTCAAATTTAATCTAACTATAAACAATCCAAAATATATTTTACGAGATAGAATAAAAACTTGCAATGGATATTTTACTTTTCTTTTACGTTTCTTTACATTTTTTTACTCAATTTACGCGTTTCGCCCATCCGCAATATCCAGGTCCAGCTGTTTCTTAAGCTCTTCCAAAGATCCGAATCTGCGTTCAGGGCGCCGGAAGCTTTTCAATGCCACTTCAATCTCCTGACCGTAAATATCCTGAGCGAAATCATATAGATAAGATTCCACTCCCATCATTTTTTCGGAAGAAACCGTCGGCTTGGTCCCTACATTGCTGATGGCTTTGTAGGCCCTCCCATTATAACGGACTACCGCATAATAGACACCGTTGGGCGGCAGGAGCTTACCTGCGGGCGGCAGAAGATTTACTGTGGGAAAGCCCAGGGTATGACCGATATGGTTGCCATGTTCCACGCATCCCACAAGAGTATAGGGCATCCCCAGCATCTTTTCCGCTTCTTCCATCCGGCCCTCTTCCACCAGCTTGCGGATGTAAGTAGAGCTGACCTCGATGCCATCCACTTCGATCTTCTCTATGGTCCGGACACAAAAACCTAACTGCGGAGCCATTTTCTCTAAAAGTTCTGCATTGCCTGCTCCATTTTTTCCAAAAGAGAGATCTTCACCTGCTGCCACAAAACGGGTATTCATCTGCTTCGCCAGAATCTCTGTCACGAAACGCTCCGGTTCTGTGGCTGCAGTCTCTTTTGTCAGCGGGAACTCGATCAGGATGTCGATCCCCAGATGTTCGAAGAGACGCCTTTTCTCTTCTCTTGTCGTCAGTTCTTTTCCATCCGACAGTCCGAACAGCACCGCCGGTGTGGGATCAAAAGTGAAAACACAGGCTGCCAGTCCGTTCTTTTTCTTATTCAGGATTTCCTCTAAAAGTCTTCTGTGCCCCAAATGCACACCGTCAAATTTGCCGATAGCTACCGCTGTATCTTTTTCCAAATAAAAGTCTGTTGTTCCTGCAATGATTTCCAAGTCTATTTCCTGCTTTCTGTGTTACTTGGGAAGATTTTCATGGGCTTGTACCATTCTTTTACCCCGTCATACGCATAAATGCCCACAAAGCTGTCATCCTCTCTGTAGACACGCACCCACTCTCCCGCAGGGTAAGTAGTCTGCTCCATGGTCTGTCCCGGATAAAAGGCGTTCCCGTTATCGATCAATTTCCGCCATTTTTCCTCTACATGTACTGCATTAAAATCCGCAAAAATACGGTCCGTGGGAAGCAGTGCCTCCTCTAATCTGTCCGTATCCCGGAGTTCCTGCAGCTGTGCAAGTGTCAGGGCATCCGCAAGCCGGAATTCTCCGACCCTGGTGCGGACGAGACTCTGCATGGTGCCACCGCAGCCAAGCTTCCCGCCGATATCGGCACAGAGACTGCGGATGTAAGTTCCCTTGGAGCATTCCACACGGAACTTCACTACCGGAAGTCTTATTTCCAGGATCTCGATCGCCGGCAGATCCACATGTCTTGCCTGCCGTTCCACTTCTTTACCTGCCCTGGCAAGCTCATAGAGTTTTTTTCCGTTGACCTTCCGTGCGGAATACATAGGCGGAATCTGGTCATAACCGCCGACAAAGCTTTCGATCACTTCACGTACCTGTACCTCATCCACCGCTACTTCCCGTTCTTCCAAAACAGTTCCCGTGGTATCCTGGGTATCTGTGATCTGACCCAGTAAAAGTTCTGCCACATATTCCTTGGTCCTGTCCGTCAGCATTTCGCATGCTCTGGTAGCACTCCCCAGACATACAGGGAGCACACCGGTAGCCTGTGGATCCAGTGTACCTGTGTGCCCTATCTTTTTCTGCCGGCAGATCCCGCGAAGCTTGGCTACCACATCATGAGAGGTAAAACCTGCTTCCTTGTATACATTGATGATGCCGTCCATTAATCCTGTTCTCCCCGCAATTGCTTATCGATGTGCAGTGACAAATTATTGATACAGTCATGAAAAGTCCCCTTCATGGTGCAGCCTGCGGCACGTACGTGTCCGCCGCCTCCAAAGAAGGATGCCACCTTCGCCACATCAACCTTCTCATTGGAACGCATGCTGACCTTGTACTCCAGTACACCGGTCTCATACATGAAGATTGCACAGTCGATTCCTTTAATATTGCGCAGCTGGTTCACTATGCCGTCCAGATCTCCCGGTACTGCATTGTAGAAATCCATGGTCTTACGGTCCACCATGCTCACGATGCAGCGGCCGTCCATGAAGCGTATGCTCTCCATCAGGGCTCTGCCCATGATCTGCGACTGCAGATAGGTCTTCTGATAAAAGCTCTCCTCAATGATTTTAGAAAAATCAAATCCAAAAGAGATCAGAAATGCTGCTGCCTGCAATGTCTCCGGTGTCGTATTGGAATACTGGAATACGCCGGTATCGTGGATGATGCCGGTGTACAGTGCTTCCGCAATATCTCTGTCAATGAGTTCGGCATCCATGATGTGATACAGCACCTCACAGGCACTGCCCACCTCGGGCCGGACGAGATTTACATCACCGCAGCCGAAATTGCTGATGTGATGATCGATGTTGATCTTCTTTTTCGCATTCTGGAAATATTTCTCCGCGTCTCCCAGTCTGTCTCCACTGCAGTCCAGTGCAAAATATACATCAAAAGGATCCTGCTCCGGACATTCGGTCTGGATCTCATCGTATCCCTTCAGATAGGAAAACTCTTCGGAAGGCTTCTGTATATATACGGTAACTTCTGCTTCGGGAAGGAGTTTCCTCAGGTACATCTGTAAGGACAGACATACACCCACGCAGTCTCCGTCGGGACGAATATGTCCGCTGATGCCGATCTTTTTTGCGCCACGACATTCTTCACGCAAATCCATTATTCGTCACCTTCCTCTGTCTCTTCCGTATCTTCCACAACTTCATTATCCGGCTTCTGTGCCTCATCCGCTGCAATGACTTCATCGATCTTGTGGGACATGTTGACACCGTATTCGATGGACTGGTCCATCACAAAAGTGATATCCGGAGTGTTGCGCAGATTGATGGTACGCGCCAGTTCTCTGCGGATAAAGCCCTCGGCGCTCTTTAAACCCTGCAGGGTAGACTTTCTGACTTCCTCGTCTCCCAGCACACTGATCCATGCCTTACAGCTTTTTAAATCCGGTGCCACTTCCACAGCGACCACACTGGTCCAGGGACTGATCCGGGGGTCCTTAAGACCGCCCCGGATGATCTCTGCCAGAACACGCTGCACTTCCCCGTTCACACGGGTATTTTTTACACTATTTTTTCTCATTCTTATTCCTTCTTACTTCAAACCTAAACCATGATATACCGGAAGCTTCGCTTCGTACCACACCGGAAGCTTCGCTTCGCACCACACCAGAAGTTTCGCTTCGTATCACACCGGAAGTTTCGCGAAGCGAAACTTCGCGCTAAAGCTTTAGAATATCTTAGGCGTGGTATTTTCACGCCTTAGATATTCTCTTTAGCGTGGTACCTCCACCATGATGTAGGCTTCTACGATATCCAGCTCCTGCATCTTGTCAAAGCCTTCGAATACGAGACCACACTCATATCCTGCCTTAACTTCCTTCACATCATCCTTGAATCTCTTCAGGGAAGCCAGGTTGCCCTCGAAGATCTGCTCGCCCTCACGGGTGATACGAACTTTACAGCCTCTCTGGAAGACACCGTCTAAGACATAGGAACCGGCAATGTTACCGATAGCGGATGCCTTGAAGATCTGACGAACCTCTGCATGACCGATCACCTTCTCCTCATAGACAGGATCCAGCATACCCTTCATGGCAGCTTCGATATCTTCGATGGCCTGGTAGATGACCTTGTACAGACGTACATCCACGCCCTCTCTCTCTGCGGTTGCCTTGGCAGTCGCATCGGGACGGACATTGAATCCGATGATGATCGCATTGGACGCACTTGCCAGAGATACGTCGGACTCATTGATGGCACCTACGCCGCCGTGGATACATTTTACTACTACTTCTTCATTGGACAGCTTCATCAGGGACTGCTTTACTGCTTCTACGCTACCCTGTACATCAGCCTTGACGATCAGGTTCAGTTCCTTCAGATTACCCTCCTGGATCTGGCTGAACAGATCATCCAGAGACATTCTGCCCTTGGTCTCTTCCAGCATCTTTTCCTTATTCTGTGCCAGGTAGGTCTCTGCATAAGCTTTTGCTGTCTTATCATTATCATGTGCCAGGAATACTTCACCGGCACTGGGAACATCGGACAGACCCAGGATCTCTACAGGAGTAGAAGGTCCTGCTTCCTTGACTCTGCGTCCCTTGTCATCGATCATGGCTCTTACCTTACCATGAGCCACACCCGCGGAGATAAAGTCTCCCACATGCAGGGTACCCTTCTGTACCAGTACGGTAGCCACAGGACCGCGTCCCTTATCCAGCTCTGCCTCGATGACCAGACCTCTTGCCTTTCTCTTGGGGTTCGCCTTCAGTTCCATGATGTCTGCAGTCAGCAGGATCATGTCAAGCAGCTGGTCGATACCCTCGCCGCTTTTTGCGGATACGGGTGCAAATACGGTGCTTCCGCCCCAATCCTCGGGGATCAGCTCATACTCTGCCAGCTCCTGCTTTACACGGTCAATATTTGCAGAGGGCTTATCGATCTTGTTCACTGCTACGATGATCTCCACACCCGCTGCCTTTGCATGGTTGATCGCCTCTACGGTCTGGGGCATTACACCGTCGTCCGCTGCTACTACCAGGATGGCGATATCGGTCGCATTGGCACCACGCATACGCATGGCGGTAAATGCTTCGTGTCCGGGAGTATCTAAGAAGGTGATCTTACGGTCTCCCACATTTACAGTATAAGCACCGATGTGCTGGGTGATACCACCTGCCTCACGATCGGTTACGTTGGTCTTACGGATAGCGTCTAACAGGGAAGTTTTACCATGGTCAACGTGACCCATAACACAGATTACGGGAGGTCTCTCCACCAGATCTGCCTCGTCCTCTTCGTCTTCCTTCAACAGTTCTTCGATGACATCTACCTTGACCTCTTTTTCACAGAGAATGTCATATTCCATGGCAATGTTCTCTGCATCTTCATAGGAGATCTCCTGGTTCACGGTTACGATCTTACCTTCCAGGAACAGCTTCTTGATGATGGCTGCAGGCTGTAACTTCATCTTCTCAGCCAGTTCTTTGATGGTAATGGATTCCGGCAGCACGATTACTTTGATCTGCTCTTCCTGTACCTCTTCCTTCTTCTTTTCCGGCTTGATGAAACGTCCGGGCTTGTTCTTCAGTGCGTCCTCGTCTTCGTAGATATGGTCCTTCTTGGAACGCTTGTTGTCCTTCTCCTGGCTGAAACGTCTCTTTTCATCTTCGCGCTTCTTCTCAATATCTTTACCTGCAGGTTCCGGAGCGAAGCCCTTATTCTGTCTGTTATCTCCGAATCGATTACCCGATCCGCCATTGCCTCTTTGGTCGCGGCCGTTATTGCCGTAACCGCGCTCACCGTTGCCGTTATTCCTGCGATCACCCTGGCCGCCTTCCATACCCGGACGACCCTGTCTGTTAAATCCGCCTCCCTGAGGTCTGCCATTGCCCATACCTCCTCTGTTTGCGTTCTGTCCGCCCTGGCGGCTGCCCTGACCATAGCTGCCCTGACGATTATCACGATTGCCATCTCTGTTATCACGATTATAACCGCCCTGACCACGATCGTTCTGACCACGATTATCACGGTTCTGTCCGTAATTATTCTGTCCGTAACCACCCTGACGGTTGTCGCGGTTATTGTTCTGCGGTCTCTCCGCAGGTCTGTTCTGTGCTGTATTCTGAGGTGCCTGTGGCTGAGCTGCTGCGGTATTCTGTGTTGCCTGTTCTTTTACAGGTGCCTGTGCCGCGGTGTTGTTTGCGGGCTTCTTCGGCTGCTGTCCTCTGTTTCCGGGTACCATATCCACACTGGGGGTGGGAGAAGGCGGGGTCAGCGGTTTGATGGGACGTACCGGAGCCTGTGTCTGTACACGGTTACCGTAGGAATTATTCTGGTATCTGCCTCCCTGTCCCTGATTCGGGCGCTGTCCGCCGGCGTTTCTCTGTCCCTGTCCGTTCTGACCGCCCTGACGCTGTCCGGACATCTTGGAATTCTGAGGGTTGCTTACGAAGATAATTTTTTTCTTTTTCTTCGTCTCATCCTGACCCTTATTCTCTGTTGTGGGCTCCTGCACCTTATTTGCTGCGGGCTTTGCTTCTTCCTGTGCCTTCACAGGCTCTTTTTCTGCCGGAGTGGGAGTTTCTGTCTTCTCTGCCGCGGGAGCCTGCTTTTTGTGTCCCAGACTCTTACGAACCAGCGCTGCCGCATCCTCTTCCAGAGAGCTCTGTGCTGCCTTAGCCTCAATTCCTTTTTCCTGTAAAAAATTCAATATATCCTTACTCTGTAGTTCTAATTCTTTTGCGAGTTCATGTACTTTGATTTTCGCCATGCTTTCCTCCATTCTGCCTAACCGGGCAAATTCGCTTCCAATTGCTTGATGAGTGCATCTGCCAGTCCCGCATCACACACACCTACCGAAGATCTTAAGTTCCGGCCGATCGCCCAGCCGAGCTCTTCTTTTGTGCCATATTCGTATACCGGGACTTCATAATAGGAACATTTGTCGTGAAACAACTTTTTCGTATTGGCGGATGCATCTTCTGCAACGATCACCAACATGGCAGAACCTTTTTTCACAGCGTCCTCCGTCTGGAATTCACCGCTTACCAGGTTACGCCCCCTCATCGCAAGTCCCAAAAGGGAATAAATCTTATTCTGTTTCAAGCTGATCAAACTCCTTTTCCAGCATATCATAACTTTCCGGAGAAATACTCATCTTGAAAGAACGCTCTAAGCCTTTATTCTTCCGGGCCTTCTGCAGACATTCCTTCTGTCTGCATATATATGCACCGCGTCCGTTCTTTTTGCCCGTTGTATCTAAACAGATCTCTCCTTCCGGAGTCTTAAGAACACGCAGCATTTCTTTTTTGCCTTTCATTTCTCCGCAGCCTACGCACTGCCTCAGTGGAATCTTTTTTGCCATTGATTATTCCTGCTCTCCATCAAAATCGTCTTCGGTTTCATCCTCGTAATCATCCACATAATCCTCATAACGGAAGCCGGGAGCATCCTTGGCCTGTGTCTCGGATTTGATGTCGATCTTGTAACCGGTCAGCCTTGCTGCCAGTCTTGCGTTCTGACCTTCCTTACCGATCGCCAGAGACAGCTGATAATCGGGAACGACTACCTTTGCGGTCTTCTCATCGGGATCCGCAAATACTGCTACGATCTTGGCAGGAGAAAGTGCATTCTGGATCAGGTTACCGGGGTTCTCATCCCAGTTCACGATATCGATCTTCTCACCGCGCAGCTCTTCTACGATAGCATTGACACGGGCACCGTTCATACCTACGCAGGCACCGACCGCATCCACGTTCGGATTGTTGCTCCATACAGCGATCTTGGTACGGCTGCCGGCCTCTCTGGCAATGCTCTTGATTTCTACGGTACCGTCCTTGATCTCGGTAACTTCAGACTCAAACAGTCTCTTTACCAATTCCGGATGGGTACGGCTGACATTGATGCGAGGTCCCTTCGGGGTATTCTTCACTTCTACGATGTAGACCTTGATACGCTCGGTGGGTTTGAAGACTTCACCCTTCACCTGCTCATTCTCGGTCAGCATGGCATCTGCCTTACCCAGGTTGATGCTGATGTTTTTGCCGACATAGCGCTGCACTACACCAGTTACTACATCCTTTTCCTTCTCATAATACTGATTGTAGATCACGCTTCTCTCTTCTTCACGGATCTTCTGTAAGATCACGTTCTTGGCATTCTGGGTAGCGATACGTCCGAATTCCTTGGACTTGATCTCTACATGGATCATGTCGCCGACCTGTGCCTTTTTGGAGATCTCCTGTGCATCCTCCAGAGCGATCTGTAAGCAGTCATCCTCTACATCGTCCTTCGTGGGTACGACTTCCTTCTCAGCATATACCAAAAAATCGCAGGTTTCTCTATTGATCTCCACATGGACATTGTCAGCCTTTCCAAAATGGTTCTTGCAGGCTGTCATCAGGGAATTCTCGATGGCTTCAAACAAGGTCTCCTTGCTGATCTCCTTCTCCTTCTCCAGAACGTCCAGTGCCTCCATTAATTCCTTATTCATCATTTCCTCCATTCCGGCTTTCGCCTTTTCTTAGTGTATGGTTTCTTCTTATTATCAAAAATCCAGTGCCAGGCGGATCAGTGCGATGTCTGCTCTGGCAAAAGTTCTCGTGGTTCCCTCTTCTGTGATCGTAACCGTATCTGCATCAAAGCTTTCCAGGATGCCGGAAAATTCCTTGCATTTGTCGATGGGTTTAAACAGTTTGATCTCCACCTCTTCGCCGATGCTCTTCTGTAAATGCTTATCCTTTTTCAGAGTTCTGCCCAGTCCCGGGCTGCTGACCTCCAGAATGTATGCATCCGGAATGAAATCCGCTTTGTCGAGAGCTTCGGATAATGCTCTGCTGACATTTTCACAATCCAGAATATTCACACCCTCCGGCTTGTCGATGTAGGCTCTCAGATAGTAGTCACTGCCTTCCTTCACATACTCCACATCGTAGATCTCCACCTGGTTTACTTCTGCGATGGGCGCAAGCAGTTCTTCGGTTCTGCTTTCGTAGTCCTCTCGTTTGGACATGTATGCCCTCCTTTACTGATATGAACTGTCGTCACAACAACAAGAAAGAGTGGCGCGCGTCCACTCTTACTCTAGCAATCATCTTTAAACTATACACAGTATAGACCCTGTGTAAAAAAAAGTCAAGTCTTAATAATCGGTTTTATTCTTTACACTGTTTCTCATTTTTCTTGTTTTTTGCCATTTTTCCCGACAACAAACCCAAAGGCATTCCGCACTCCGGGACCGGCGAAAAAGATCTGCCAGCACAGCGCCATGGGGAAGTTCTGGACGGTCTTCTGCAGCCACAGGGCGATGATCTGATTGCCGGGATGCATAAAGAGACAGGTGGCGACAAAGCTCATCACCGGGCACATCAGACATACGATCATGGATGAGATCGCCAGCGTGATAAGAATGGGCTTATCCTCCGGGGATACCATACGGAATGCCAGCTTCCGGGACAGCTTTTCTACAACAAAATACTCCAGAATACAGGCGATAGGCCACATAATGGGGATCTCGTGGAACGCTAACAGGAAGATCTCGTTGGTCATTTCTCCCTTGTCCAGTGCGATGTTGTAACAGACCATGGCGTACACCATAACGAACGCCATGATCAGGGTGAAAATAATGTTCTGTAATTTTGTTTTCGGCATAATTGGATGCCCTCCTTTTCTAAAAATGAGCGCAAAAAGACACATGTGTGTTGTTCGTTAATCAGTGAGCAGTGCGCACATGTGTCGTTTCCAATTCTTACCTAAAGTCTTTATGCTGTTTTACTATTTTTGCAACGGTGAGATTTTATCACATAGATTCCGGAAAAGTCAATATGAAATAATGTATTTTTTCTTCCGCGGCTTCCTTCGGCGGTCCCCAGGATCTTACGTCCTTTTCCTTACCGTTCTATCTTAGATACAGAGGGGAGAGGAAAAATGTTGCAAGGTTTTAAAAAAAGAAAAATGAAAACGCAAACGGGACTGTCCTTGCGAACAGTCCCTGAAGAGAAAAAGAGAAACCAAAATAGTTTTGGATAAAAGCTGATTAATTCTGAACGTTGAATGCGCCCATGCCGGGATATACCGCTGCCGCGCCCAACTCTTCCTCGATGCGCAACAGCTGATTGTATTTTGCCACGCGCTCTGTTCTGCTGGGAGCTCCGGTCTTGATCTGACAGGTATTCAGTGCCACAGCCAGATCGGCAATGGTAGTATCCTCGGTCTCACCGGAACGATGAGAGGAGATAGCGGTATAGCCGGCCTTGTGTGCCATCTTGATGGCTTCCAGAGTCTCGGATACGGATCCGATCTGGTTCAGCTTGATGAGGATGGAGTTACCACAGCCCAGGGAGATTCCCTTTGCCAATCTCTCGGTATTGGTTACGAAGAGGTCATCACCGACCAGCTGTACCTGGTCACCCAGTTCTGCGGTCAGCTTCTTCCAGCCTTCCCAGTCTTCCTCATCCAGTGCATCTTCTATCGAAATGATGGGGTATTTCTCCACCAGTTTCTTCCAATGTGCGATCAGTTCTTCGGAGGTAAATACGGTGCCTGCCTTAGGCAGCTTGTATTCGCCGACCTTGCCGGTCTTCCATTCGCTGGAAGCGGCATCCATTGCGATCTTGAAGTCCTTGCCGGGCTCGTAGCCTGCTTTCTTCACAGCCTCTAAGATTGTCTCGATAGCTTCTTCGTCAGACTTTAGCGCCGGTGCAAAACCACCCTCGTCCCCTACGGAAGTAGCCAGTCCTCTTTCCTTTAAGATAGAAGCCAGTGCATGGAATACTTCAGCGCACCATCTTAAGCATTCCTTGAAGGATGGAGCGCCTACGGGCATGATCATGAATTCCTGTACATCCAGTCCGGAGGACAGTGCATGACAGCCACCGTTGATAATGTTCATCATGGGAACCGGAAGTCTGTTGCCGGAGATGCCTCCCAGGAAGCGGTACAAGGGAATATCCAGGGAAATCGCTGCTGCTCTTGCGCTGGCAATGGATACTGCCAGAATTGCATTGGCTCCCAGTCTGGACTTATCCTTGGTTCCGTCTGCATCGATCATTGCTTTATCAATGGCGTAAATATCGGAAGCATCCATTCCCTGCAAGGTCTCATTGATCACAGTGTTGATATTTTCAACAGCCTTCTGCACACCCTTGCCCAGATATCTGCTCTTATCGCCATCTCTCAGTTCAAGTGCCTCGAATTCACCTGTGGATGCTCCGCTGGGAGCCATACCACGACCGATCGTACCATCTACCAGAACCACCTCCGCTTCTACGGTAGGATTTCCTCTGGAATCCAGAATCTCTCTTCCGATTACTTTTTCAATCTCTAAATAGTTCATTTTATTCTTCTCCTTTATCCTCTATTCTAAACTTTTTATTCCCAAACCTTCTCTTTCGCGAATCCCCTATAAGGGCTGAAAAACTCCTCCCGGAAGATGACCTCCCGGCAGTCTGCGGATTCAGCAGCTCCGTTTCCTCTGAGGAGTTTCACATGATTCACTCAATAGTTAGTTGCACCTAACTGTTTAATTATTATATCGGGTATTCTCCGAAATAGCAATAGTTATAAATGAGAGGATTTCTCAAAGAGTCTCCAAAAGGATTTTCCATGTATATCCCTTTGTTTTTAGGTAAGATTAATTTCAGACTTTCTTTTATACATTTTTCATCTATTTCTAAAATGTCATTCCTTTAAAACTAAAATATAGTAAAATAGACTTCATCAAATCTTAAAAGAAAACATTTAAATAGTGCTGCATCTGCGGCAGAATGAGAGGCAATATGAGGAGTTTCGGTGAGATCCTTACATCCCTGCGGGAAGAACGGGGCATCTATCAGAAGGAACTGGCTGCCATATTAAAAGTATCCGTTGGCACCGTCTCTAATTATGAGAACAATATTCACTTCCCGGATCAGGAAGCATTACTGCAGCTGGCTGATTATTTCGGAGTGACCGTTGATTATCTGTTGGGGCGTACTTCCTATCGTTATAGTCTGGATACCCTGAATGAAGAGTATGCTCCCGGCATGACCGTGGCTGAGCTGGTAGACATCATACAGCATTTCAGTCGCCAGAACACGGCATCCTTTTTGGATTATATCGAACTCCTGCAATTACGACAAAAGGCAGAGGATTGCTCCTCTACCTCGTAGATAAAAACTGCTGTTCCCGGATGGCCGCCTGGTCGTCCGGGTAATTTTGTAAGTAGGCATTTAACAGCACTGCCGCTTTCTGATAATCCTGCAGATATTCGTATGCTACAATCTCGTTGAAGGACAAGGTCTGCATCAGGCTGTTCCCTTCGATCTGCTTTCCTGCCTGAAATGCTTCCAACGCCTTCTGGTAGTCCTTTTTCGCCAACTCACATAATCCCAGCTGATTATAGATCTCCGCATCCGGTCCCTGCTTGGACAGGTAATTGCTGTATACACTGGATGCATAATTATAATCTCCGGTGGCAGCATAAGCTTTCCCCAGGTAGAGATAACTGTCCACTCCACCCTTACCCTTGGCTTCTTCCAGTGCCAGATAGGCTTTCTGATAATCTCCCAGGTAATAGTAAATACGACCGCTGTCATAGGCATCCAGCTGTTTTGCCGTATCCAGTACATTTTGCAGATACTCCTGCCCGACTTCCCGGTATCCGTAGTCTGCCAAGGCTTCGTAGATCTCGATCAGCCGGTCATAATTTTTCGGATCCATAGAGATTGCCTTGTCGAAATCCGCCTTAGCACTCTCGTAATCTCCCAGTTCCAGTTCCGCCGATCCCCGCAGGAAATAGGCGTCCTTCTCCTCCGGCTTCAGTCCCAGAATGGCATCATATACCTTTTTTGCCTCCGCAGGCTGTCCGTTCTTCCGGTAGGCGGCTGCGAGATAATAGTTCATATCGTAGTCTACGTTCTGCACCCAGCCGTCACTAAGCTCCAACGCCTCTGTAAAATACTGCACTGCCTGATCATATTCTGTCAGCCCCATGCTGGCAATCCCCCGGCCTCTTGCAATAAGACGGCTGTTCTCTTTCTGTGCTTCCGCTTCGTCAAAGGCTGTCAATGCACCCTGATAATCCAGTATTTCCACCAGCTGCATCCCTTCAGTGATTTTCGTAGTATCATTTCCGCAGCCTGTCAGCATGCTTATCATCAGACAACAGACTCCTGCCATCACTATTTTCTTATGTGTTTTACCCATGCTTTCCTCCACGGTCTGTTTCGATCCTTACTGCTCTATTACTTTACTGCTCGTCCAGTTTGGATGTGCAATGAGGACATCTCGTAGCATCAATGGCGATCTCACTCTTACAGAACGGGCATTTCTTCGTCGTAGGTGCTGCCGGAGTCTCCTCTTTGTGGTGCAGGGTGTCTCCCAGCTTGTTGATGAATTTTACCAGGCAGAAGATCACAAATGCTGTGATCAGGAAATTGATGACCGCTGTGATAAAATTACCGTACATCAACACCGGTGCGGTGTCACCGCTTCCCAGCTTCACATATAAATTAGAAAAATCAGTGCCTCCGAAGATTGCCAGAACCGGAGTAAGGATGTCCTGATTCAGAGAAGTAACAATAGCGGTAAATGCGCCGCCGACGATCACGCCGACTGCCATATCCATTACATTTCCCCTCAGAATAAACTTTTTGAATTCCTGCATGAATCCGCTTTTCCTGCTCATTTTTCTCTTCCTTCCTCTTATGGTATGATGGTCGAACCGCGCTGTTCGCAAAATCATGCAAGCATGATTGTGTCTCTCGTATATGTTCATGGTCGAACTGTTTTGTTCCATAATAGCATACACCCCTTGAAACCTCAATAGGAAATGGGGTATACTCTTTTCAGGAAAATACAGTAAGACATAGAAGGAATACTATTTATGCAGCGGATCAATGAAGACATCAAAACCGGCAATTTCAAACAGATCTACCTGCTCTACGGAGAGGAACGTTATCTGAAGAACCAGTACACGACCCGTCTGCGTAAGGCGTTGTGTCAGGACGGCGACGAGATGAATACCCATTTCTATCAGGGGAAGGATTTCTCCTTGGGACAGGTCATCGACCTGGCAGAGACGCTGCCTTTTCTGGCAGAACGCCGTGTCATGTTTTTCAAAGATACCGGGCTCTTCAAATCCGGTGGGGAAAAGCTGGCAGAATATCTGGCAAGCCCCAATGACACCACCTTTTTCGTGTTCACGGAGAGTGAGGTGGATAAGCGCAGCAAGCTCTACAAAGCCGTGCAGTCCAAGGGATATGTGGCAGAGTTCACAGTACAGGATGAAAATACACTGAAACGCTGGATTGCCGGTATTCTGGGCAAAGAAGGGAAAAAGATCTCCGAGAACACCGCACAGCTCCTGCTCTCCAAGACCGGCACCGATATGGAAAATATCCAGATGGAGTTGGAGAAGCTGATCTGCTATTGTCTGGACCGGGATGTGGTCACCGCGGAGGATGTGGAGGCTGTCTGCACCACCCGTATCACTAACCATATCTTCGATATGGTCAATGCCATTGCAGAAAAACAGCCGCAGAAAGCCTTACAGCTCTATTATGATCTGCTGGCATTAAAAGAGCCGCCCATGCGCGTACTGTTCCTGATCGCCAGGCAATGTAACCTGCTGCTCCAGACCAAGGAATTAAAAAACAGAGGTCACGACAATAAGACCATTGCCTCCAAGATCGGCGTACCGCCCTTTGCTGCCGGAAAATATGTGGCACAGGCATCCCATTTCAAGACTTCCGTGCTGAAAAATGCGGTAAAGCAGTGCGTGGAGACTGAAGAAGCCGTAAAATCCGGGCGGATGAATGATATGATGAGTGTGGAGATACTGATTTTGTCGGTATTGCCCTCGTAAACTTGCGAAATGCATTGAGTGAGTTCTGCTCACGATATAGAAAAGTCCATGGACAGTTTTCCTGCTCATGGACTTTTTATTTGCATTACTTTTATTACCATGTTACATATTCAGATTCAAAGTAATGGTCTTCTGTAACGATACCTGTGACGCCTTGAACTTTTTTGGATATACATCTTTGTATCTGTAAATACTCAGGATAATTCCCACCAGTGCGTAGCACAGTAAAATATTATTTCTGCCAACAGATAAGAACGGCAGGAAGGTCGATGTCAGCGGGATCCATCCCAACATTCCCGCAAAGTTCAGAGAAATATTTAATAAAATGATCATTCCGCATCCGAATCCCATCACCATGCCTAGTTCATTTTTCTGTCGGGCCGCAGCTCCGAACAGAAACACTACCAGTGCTGCCAGGATCGCGGCTACAAAGATTCCGGCCAGCAGTCCGTAACTGTTCAGAATATAAGAGAAAATGTAATCCTGATTGAATTCCGGCAAACCTCCCACCACATCTTTTCCACTGTTGCCCCAAAGTAAAATATTTTCATTAAATTTATGAAGCATGGCCGTCATGTAATTGGCATCTCCGGAATGGGATAAATAGGAGCGGATCCTGGCTTCCTGATAGGCTTCCAACATGTGAAGTGCATACATTGCAGTCAATAACAGGACAGGCCCTGCCGTAAAAAGCAGCCACATGCCGATAATCGTCTTTTTCACAGGCAGTTGAAACCACCCCTTCCAGACAGCCACCGTAAGTTCTATCAGCATACTGACCATCATGATGACAGCCACACCGAGGCTGGGGATTCGGGATGTAATAAATACCGGAAGGATCAGCCACAGGAGTGCTTTGCACAGTGCCATAAACCCACCATCCCTGTATTTGTATAAGATAGCTCCATAGATGGGCACATAGAACATCATCAGGGAAGTAATCGACACCCGGAACATTCCAAATCCAACCCAGTCGCCGACTCCGTTAATATCCACACCGAAAAAGCTGGTCAGCCGCAATCCTCCCAAAATAAGTATAAGGACTCCAATGAACCTGGAGTACTTTGCAATTAATGTATAATCCAGAAAGTAGATCACACACATGAGAAGGAATCCTATCACAATACATGAGACAAACCCCTCCGTAGTATAGCGGTACACTTCCTGTCTCCATGTTTCCAGCTCCTGATAACCGGGTTGTCTGAGAATGGATTGCTGTATCAGAATGCCCAGCAGGCTTAAAATTCCTACGATCACAAGTAACCTCCATGCAATCTTAGGCTTGTGGATTCTGTCCAGTGAGATACCGACTTCCACCGGATCTCCCATGTCCGCAACCGCATTTTTCTCTGCTTCCTCAGAGGTCATCCCTTCGGAAAGATTGTCCGCAATCTGGCATTCTATATGGTCTCTTATCTCCTCAGCGATATAAGGTCTTGCCTTTTTGCAGCGAATCTGTGACAGCAGTTTTTCCAAATATGTCTCCATCCCTATACCCCCATTGCCAGAACACTGGTAACTGCAGACTGATATTCCATCCACTCCGCTTTTTTGGTTTCCAGTAATTTTCTGCCCTCTTTCGTAATACTGTAATACTTCCTCGTCTTGCCTGCATATTCCTGCTCATATACCGTAAGCAGGCCCTTCGCTTCCAGCCCATGCAACAGCGGATACAGCGTACCTGCTTTTAACTCGAACACGTTACAGGATTTTTTCCGCAGTGTATCGATCATCTCGTATCCGTACATATCCTTCTCCGCCAGTAATCTGAGCAAAAGCATCGTCATACTTCCCGACATCAGTGATTTGTCCACAGCCATTTTTTGTCCTCCTTATATAGATAGCCGATATATATCGTTGTCTATAATATATATCGGCTATCTATATATGTCAATATTTATTTTTCAAATCGATCACTAATACAGTTCGACTTCATCTACGATTTTGTATTTGTTATCCGTATCTTCTTTTCTTATCGTTCTGTCTAACAGCGTTCCTCGAATCATCAAATCATTATTTGCTGTATTTTTCTACATTTTCAATGCTTTCCGATACCGTTGCATTCTCCGGCTCCCATTCACGGATCTGGCAGCTGGCAACCATCTGTGAGATAATCTTTTTATATTTTTTATAATCCTTTTGTGACATAGAGATGGTAATGTTATAGAATCCCTGACCGATGAAATCCCCCTTAAAAACATAGGATTCGCTTATCCCTTCACCGCTTGTTTCGATTCCATGAAGTGCTGTAAGTTCCTCATTCACTTCCACGGTCTCCAGATCATTTTCATCCCCTGCATAATAGGGAGAAAAGCTGTTGCAAAAATAGATGCTGCTCTCCTGGCTGTCATCCGTATAAATCCGGATTCCCTCGTCGGGACTGGCTTCCTCTGTCTCGGTCGCAGGCCACCCTTCCTGAAGCTTCGCTGTCCATTCTACCGGTCTGTCTATGCTTAAGGTAAATCCTGCTGCCTCATTTGTGTATTCGCAGCGGATCATCTCCTGCTTTCCACAACCGGCCATTGCCCATAATGCTGCTAAAATCATCAGACCCACAATCCATTTTTTACCCATAAGCACCTCCGCCATTCTACTCTGCTGTTGCTATCTTTACACCCTGGGCAATATCTTCTGCCATCAGATCAATGCTCCTGATATATCCGGCACTATTTACGGTCCGTTTTATCAACCGGTCCCCATAAGTAACCTCCTAATATTCCGGTCAGAATAAATACCATAAAAAAGAGTCCCGGAACACCTGCGACAAAAGCATAAAACGCTATCTGGAAGCTCCAGATGGGGATTAACAGATTAAGCGCTGCCACACAGGTAACGCCAAAAGCAACATATTCCGCACCTTTTGCTTTGTCCCGTCTGGTCCTTGTCGCCAGCAGGAATCCCCATGCCGTATAGAGCAGCATACGTACCACCGTCCGGACTCCGCTCATTTCGTCAAAAGAAGTTTTGTAATCCTCCTTTAGTGCCACCAGGACAATCAGGATCACAACAGACAAAATAATTTTGTAGTAATTTGAAAAAATTTTCTTCATAGCTGCTCCTTTCATTCTACATTCACGAATGTATATCCCCAGTCCGGATCATCGATATATCTTGTGCCTATCTGCTGATATGCAGGTTCTCTTTCTGCATGATGTTTTTGCTCCTTAATTGTACTTGATAATGATATCATTATACAATTGAGCAATCGGAAAAGCAATTGAGCGGATGGAAACCTTCCTCTTCATTAACCATAACGAAAGATCTTGCGCTATTTGTTACAAATGCGTTGAAGATTTATACTTAAGATTTATACTTAATTTATACTTATTTGCATTTTCAGAATAGCATATTTCAAAAAACGAGACATCCCTTCCGAACCGAAAAGCAAAAACTAAGGCAAAAATGGGTGAAAACGACATTCTATTTTGTGTTTTCTTATTATATAATGATGCCAGGGTCAAAAGGTCTAAGCCCACATGAGCTTGCTCATATGTGGGTGAAAGACCTTAGGACCCGCCCCGATATGAGCATAAAAGTGGGATGATAATCCCACGATATGCGAATATAGGGTAGGATTGTGGGAGTGCGTAGCACGAAACAATCCGTAGGCATCAATGAATGGAGAGTATAACATGCGTATTCTTATTTGCGATGACGATTTACTGATCGTAGAAAAACTGCAAAAATATCTGAAAAGCTATTTCAGTCATCTGCACCTGAGCTGTCCGGAGATCGTCTGCTTTTCAGACGGGGAGTCCCTGCTTGCGGATCTGGGAGACAAGGATATCCTTTTTCTCGATATCGAGATGCCGGGGCTTGACGGAATCTATGTAGGAAACGAACTGAAAAAGAAAGATAAAGATATTATCATTTTTATTATTACTTCTTATTCCGAATATCTGGATGAAGCCATGCGGTTCCATGTATTCCGTTATCTGTCCAAGCCCATAGACAGGCAGCGTCTGTTCCGGAATCTGAAGGACGCTCTGGATCTGTATCATTCCAGACTGGTGAAGGTGCCTATTGAGACCAGGCAGGGCGTACACGTTCTTCCGGTCTCTTCTATCATTATGGTGGAGGCACAGGGGAAAAAAGTGATCGTCCACACCACAACGCAGGACTTTGAAGCCATCCATACCATGCCATACTGGCTGGAGCTGCTGCCTTCCAACCGCTTTTTTCAGACGCACCGGAGTTTTATTGTCAACTATGAGCACATTACCGACTTCGACCGTATGCTGGTGCATCTGGCGAACAGTCAGTTTGACGCTTATCTGACGAAACGGAAATACAGCGCCTTTAAGAAAGCTTATCTTCTCTATTTAGAAAGTACGAGGTAAGTTATGGAAAATGCTTTTTCTCTTATTTTTGCATTTCTGGTGGAAGCCATCATTCTTCTGCAATATGCCAGCCGGCTATTTTCTCCAAACGCTCCCTGTCCGGCAGGCTTGTCGTGCTGAGCCTTTTATATACCTGCCTGTGTGCCGCAGCCTTTTTTAACATCAAATGGCTGAATATGCTTTGGTATCTGTTTGCTAATTTTCTGTTTCTGGTCACACAATACAATGTCAAATGGCGCGCAGCTGCCTTCCATTCCGCATTGCTTGCTGCTGTCATGGGAATGTGCGAGCTGATCGTATATAGCATCATCGCCCGGACCGCTCCCCATTTTTATATGCAGATGAGTTCTTTCCACAATACCCTTCTTTTTATCCTGTGCAGCAAGATTTCTTTTTTTGCAGTCATTTATCTGCTTACGCATTTGTTCAAAAGTCTGCAGGAAACAACGGATCCCTACGATAACTCTGTTTTGCTGCTGATGATCATTCCCGTCACATCGATATTCATCATGCTTACTTTTGTGGGAATGGGTGATCAGTATACATTGACTCCCGGGACGAACCGGATGATCTCTCTCAGTGCCTTTTTCCTGTTACTTATGAATCTGCTGGTATTTGGAATCAATCAGTACAATCGGGAAAAAAATCGGAAATATACAGAGGTGCAGCTGTTACTGCAGAAGGAAACAGATTTTACGGAATATTATAAGATGCTGCTTTCGCAGAGCGAAAACCAGGCAATTCTCATTCATGATATTAAGAAGCATTTGCAATCCATTGCATCTCTGAACGAGCAGAATGCCCCGGACAAAGTCAACGCCTATATTAACGAACTGCTTCTCTCTTCGGATTTCAAAGAGTCCGCCCGCATCTGCGACAACGAACTTCTGAACGCCATTATGGCAAGGTACAGGCGGCAGTGTACTGAACAGGGAATCAGTTTTACCGCTGACATCCGCAGTGGTGTACTGCATTTTCTGCCGGGCAGTGACCTTACTTCTCTTTTTTGCAATTTGCTGGATAATGCCATGGAAGCTGCCGGGAAAGTTCCCGACGCTTATATCGAAGTTAATGGCAGCAAGCGGGAAAATACACCTTTTGTTCTGATCACAGTGGTCAATTCCTGCCGCGTAAACCCTTTTAAAAATGATGCGGCAGATCCAGCCACTACCAAAGCGGATAAGCGTTCTCACGGCTTCGGGCTGAAAAGCATCCGCAAGATCTGCGAAAAATACCACGGGGATATCCAAATGTACTATAATGATGCTACTCTGACCTTCCACACGGTGATAACGCTCCGGGGATAGGTTCCCTTATTCCCACATTCCCGTCACGAAGCACATCAGTGCCGCCCAGGTATATAAGGGATAGAAAAGCGCCTGATCATCCACGCCGTCTTTTAGGATTTTCTGTGCTTCTTCTCTGGTCAACAATAAAAAGCCGTCAAAGCATTCCGTACCTACGGCACCTTCCTGGCTTACCTTCGGCATTTCTTCCCTGTTCAGCGTGATCTGCACCAGTGCATTGCTCTCGTCCGTCATGCCCGGGGTGCTGAATACCAGGGGATTCACCAGACGGATGCTGTCACTCTCTTCCAGTGCGATGCCGGTCTCTTCCCGCAATTCCCGGATGGCTGCATGGAATACGGGATTTTCCTGTGCTGCATCCTCCGGATCTAACAGTCCTGCCGGAACGCTTAACAGGAACTGTCCCGCCGGGTAACGATACTCACGGCTCAGGCAAAGTCTCGGTTCCTGATCCTTAACGTTCAGGATCACGACACAGCTCACCGCATCCGGCAGCATCTGTTTAAATTCTTCGTCATTCTTTACTGCCGCCAGATTCTCAACGCTTCTTCTGGTGGCATCAAAATAATGTTTTCCCGGCTCATATTGCAGATCAAATACCTTGATGAATCTGCTGTCATAGACGGTCTCTACCTGTTCTTTTTTTATGATCGGTCTGTTCTCCATTTTCATTTCCTCTTTCCCGTCTGCAGAGGACCTGTTCATAACGTCTCTCCGCCTTTTTCCAGTGGATCAGCTTATGCCACCCTTGCACATAATCCGGTCTGCGGTTCCGGTATTGTAAATAATAGGCATGTTCCCACACATCTATCAGCAATATCGGTGTATATAATCTCAGATCCGGCACATCCTGGTTCGCTGTGGTCAGGATCATAAGGGTACCGTCCTGATCACTTACAAGCCACGCCCATCCGGAACCGAATACTCCCGCGGCAGCCTGCGACATCTGCTCTTTCCATTGTCTCACCGATCCGAAATCACGGATCAGTGCCTCTTCCAATGTTCCGCAGGGTTCCTGCCCCACAGGGCTTCGCATGCTGTCAAAATACAGCTGATGGTTGTATACGCCGCCTCCGTTATTGTGAATGCTTTCCCGGACTTCCTCCTGCAAGGATGCAAGTTTATTATCCTCCGAAGTGAGCAGTTCCGTCAAGGTCATTTGCTGTAACTGAGGATAATCCGCAAGAATTGCATTCAGCTTGTCCACATAGGTCTGATAATGCTTATCATGGTGAAAATGCAGTGTCTCCTCATCCAGTACCGGAAGCAGGGCATCATATTCGTAGGGCAGGGGCTGTGCGACAAAAGGATAATGTTCTTCTAACATGAGACTCCAATCCGCCTGCGGGATACAGGCTTGCGATCATACAATATTTACCATACGCCTATTATATGCCGCACTTACGGATTTTATTTTCGGATTTACACTTTTGCAGTCAACGTTCTTCTCTTTTTGACATAAATCAAGCAGGAGAGAAAATTTATTAAATATTCCCTCCTGCTCAATTCCATTTTTTATATTTTTACAGCTGTGCAATATCCACCAGTGTCAGTTCCTTGCAATCGTTCATATGCTCCATGCTGGTCACGAGAGCATTGGCGGTGTCCATTGCGGTGATGCAGTAGATACCGGTCTCGATAGCGGTACGGCGGATCAGGAAACCGTCTCTGGTCTTGTCGCGGCCCTGGGTAGGGGTATCGATGACAAGGTCGATCTTGTGTCCCAGGATCAGATCCATCACGGTCGGGGATTCCTGAGAGATCTTGTTGACCTTTCTCGCCTTCACACCTGCTTCATTCAGAGCAGCTGCGGTACTTCTGGTAGCATAAATGGTGTATCCCAGCTTTTCGAAGCGTCTTCCGACTTCAATGGCTTCACCCTTATCCGCATCCTTCACGGTGATGATCATGTTCTTGTACTTGGGCAGTTCTACGCCTGCTCCCAGGAATGCCTTGTACAGAGCCTCATTGAAGGTCTTGGCGATACCCAGGCACTCACCGGTGGACTTCATCTCCGGTCCTAAGCTGATCTCGGCACCACGGATCTTCTCGAAGGAGAACACAGGCATCTTGATGGCAAAATACTCTGCCTCAGGCTGTAAGCCGGGCTCGTAGCCAAGCTCACGGATGGTCTTGCCGATGATCACTTCGGTAGCCAGATCCACGATAGGAATACCGGTTACCTTGCTGATATAAGGTACGGTACGGGAAGAGCGGGGGTTAACCTCAATGACATATACTTCCTCACCGATAGCAATGAACTGGATATTGATCAGTCCCTTGACATGCAGTGCCTTTGCCAGTCTTCTGGTGTACTCTGCAATCTTCTCTTTTACTACTTTATCAATGGTCGGAGCCGGATATACGGAGATACTGTCTCCGGAGTGGATACCGGTTCTCTCGATATGCTCCATGATACCGGGGATCAGGATATCGGTACCGTCGCATACAGCATCAACCTCGATCTCCTTACCCTGTAAATACTTATCTACCAGGATCGGGTGATCCTGTGCGATACGGTTGATGATCTCCATGAATTCTTCGATCTCTTCATCGGAGATAGCGATCTGCATGCCCTGTCCGCCCAATACATAGGAAGGACGCACCAGTACAGGATAGCCCAGTCTGTTAGCAACCGCCTTAGCTTCCTCTGCGGTGTATACAGTACCGCCGGCTGCACGGGGGATCTCGGTCTCTTCCAGAATCTTGTCGAACAGTTCTCTGTCCTCAGCGGCATCTACATCCTCTGCTTTGGTTCCTAAAATAGGCACCCCCATCTTCATCAGGCTCTCGGTCAGCTTGATAGCGGTCTGTCCGCCGAACTGTACCACAGCACCATCGGGATGCTCAATATTTACGATAGATTCCACATCTTCCGGAGTCAAAGGCTCGAAATACAGCTTGTCCGCAATATCGAAGTCGGTACTTACAGTCTCCGGGTTGTTGTTGATGATAATGGTCTCATAGCCTGCCCTGGAAAATGCCCAGGTAGCATGTACGGAACAATAGTCGAACTCGATACCCTGTCCGATACGGATAGGACCGGAACCCAGTACCAGGACTTTCTTGCGTCCGGTGGTCTCCTTGGCTTCGCACTCGCCGCCGAATACGGAGTAATAATAAGGAGTGGATGCTGCAAACTCTGCGGCACAGGTGTCTACCATCTTGTAAACAGCCTTAATGCCGTTGTCATAACGCATCTTCTTGATCTCTTGCTCGGTCTTGCCGGTCAGTCTTGCGATGACGTTATCCGGGAACTCGATTCTCTTGGCTTCCTTCAGCAGTTCCACTGTCAGAGGCTGTGTCTCCAGTGCATGCTCCATCTCGGTCAGAATGGCGATCTTGTCAATGAACCACAGGTCGATCTTTGTAATGTCGTGGATCTGTTCATAACTGATACCCTTACGGATTGCTTCAGCGATCACATAGATTCTCTGGTCATCCACGATCTTCAGACGCTCTAACAGTTCCTCCACAGACAAAGTGCTGAAATCATAGCTGCGCAGGCAGTCCACATGCTGCTCCAGGGAACGGATGGCCTTCATCAGTGCTCCCTCAAAGTTATTGCAGATACTCATAACCTCACCGGTTGCCTTCATCTGTGTGGTCAGAGTACGTTTTGCAGTGATAAATTTATCGAAAGGCAGTCTGGGGATCTTAACGACACAGTAATCCAGTGTCGGCTCGAAGCTGGCATAGGTCTTGTGGGTAATGGCATTTTTGATCTCATCCAGAGTAAAGCCCAGTGCGATCTTCGCTGCTACCTTCGCAATGGGGTAACCGGTCGCCTTACTTGCCAGTGCGGAAGAACGGCTGACACGGGGATTTACCTCTATAACACAATATTCAAAGCTGGTGGGATGCAGTGCAAACTGTACGTTACATCCACCGGTGATCTGCAGTTCGTTGATGATCTTCAGAGCGGAAGTACGTAACATCTGGTACTCCTTGTCGCTCAGGGTCTGGGAAGGCGCTACTACGATACTGTCTCCGGTATGCACGCCGACGGGATCGATGTTCTCCATGTTACATACGGTGATGCAGTTGCCTGCGCTGTCACGCATTACTTCGTACTCGATCTCTTTCCAGCCCGCGATACAACGCTCTACCAGTACCTGTCCTACACGGGACAGACGTAAACCGTTCTCCAGGATCTCTTCCAGCTCTACCTGATTGTGTGCGATACCGCCGCCGGAACCGCCCAGGGTATAAGCAGGACGCAGTACAACAGGATAGCCGATGGTGTTGGTGAATTCCACACCGTCTTCCACGTTCTCAACGACCTTGGATGCTGCACAGGGTTCGCCGATACGCTCCATCAGATCCTTGAACTCCTGACGACCTTCCGCATTACGAATGGTAGCTGCGGTAGTACCTAACAGCTTTACACTGTGAGCTGCCAGGAAACCGGATTCCTCCAGCTCCATGCCGAGGTTCAGACCAGCCTGTCCTCCCAGGGTAGGGAGAATGCTGTCGGGCTTTTCCTTTTCAATGATCTGCTCCAGAACCTTTACGTTCAAGGGCTCAATATATACCTTATCTGCGATATCTTTATCGGTCATGATGGTCGCAGGGTTGGAGTTCACCAGGATTACCTCTACTCCCTCTTCCTTCAGGGAACGGCAGGCCTGGGTACCTGCATAGTCGAATTCCGCTGCCTGTCCGATGACAATAGGACCGGAGCCGATTACCATTACTCGTTTTACATTAGGATTCTTGGGCATCTTAGTTCTCTCCTCTCATCATATGAATGAACCGGTCAAACAGGTAACCGGAGTCCTGGGGTCCCGGACATGCTTCCGGATGGAACTGTACGGTGAAAATGTTCTTGCCGGTGTAGGACAGACCCTCGTTGGTACCGTCGTTAACATTGATGAATGCGGGAACCGCTACGGACGGATCCAGTTTATCGGTATCTACCACATAGCCGTGGTTCTGAGAGGAAATATATACTCTTCCGGTCATCAGATCCTTTACCGGGTGGTTGCCTCCTCTGTGTCCGTATTTCATTTTGTGGGTATCTGCGCCGGTAGCCAGAGCCATCAGCTGATGTCCCAGGCAGATTGCGAAAATAGGGATCTCGGTATCGTATAACTTTTTGATCTCAGCGATCACACCGGTACACTCCTTGGGGTCTCCCGGTCCGTTACTTAACATGATACCGTCGGGATTATCATCAATGATCTCCTGCGCGGGAGTTCCTGCGGGGTATACGGTCACCTCACAGCCTCTCTCTGCCAGGGATCTGGCGATATTTCTCTTAGCTCCCAGGTCTAACAGAGCTACCTTCAGTCCCTGTCCGGACAGCTCCGTTACCAGTGCCGGCTTAGGCTCTCTGACACCTTTTTCATAAGCTTCTTTATCAAAACGTGCTGCACCGGAGAGAGGTCCGTTCTGTGCCAGCTCCGTGGTGGGCGCTACCACATATTTTTCCTTGCAGGTCACCTTTTCCACGACCTTGCCTGTGGTATACTCCTTCAGTTTCGGAAGTACTTCGTTCAGGTCATAGGCTTCGTTGGTGGTGATCATGCCGTTCATGGTACCCTTCTCACGCAGGATCTTGGTCAGCGCACGGGTATCGATCCCGGCGATGCCGGGTACGCCGTTCTCCTCTAAGTATTCCTGTATTGTGCAGTCACAGCGGAAGTTGCTGGGAATACGTGAAAGCTCTCTGACGATGAATCCATCCGGCCAGGGTCTCTCCGACTCGCAGTCATCCCTGCATATGCCATAGTTACCGATCAGGGGGTAGGTCATGCATACAGCCTGTCCTGCATAGGACGGATCCGTCAGGACCTCCAGATATCCGGCCATGGATGTGTTAAATACGATTTCACTGATGATCTCTTTGTCTGCACCGATGTGCGTTCCTTCGAACACCGTTCCATCTTCCAAAATCAAAAATGCCTTCATTCTTTCCTCACATTCTGCCGCTTTTTGCGACGTTTGTATTTCTCTCAGTCTCCTACAATACCTGCGAATTGCTCCGCTGGGTATCTGCATTGTCTACGATACCTACGAATTGCTCCGCTGCTTCGCAGCTCCCGCACTTCTGAAAACATTCGGATTCCGCGGATTTGCTTCCGCAAATCGCTGCATCCTCATGTTTTGGCGATTTAAATCGGCACCTGCCTCCCCATGCAAGCACGGTCGACCTCTGCCGTTTAAATCTGGTATCTGCATAATCGATTTATTATATCATAAAAAAAATTGCGTCGCAATAGACCCTGTCTGCATAAAAACCTACAAAAAACCTCTCCGCAATCCCGATACTCCTTGGAGAATCTGACAAAGCTGTGTAAAAGCTTACAATTTCCATTGCTTTTTCCACCGGGTCTGATATAGAATAGATATATATTTTCTATTTTTCAATTATCACAAAACGCTGTTTTCCTACAGCAGATTGGACAGGCATCTATGGATCGTATCGAAAATGCTCAAATGAACTCCCTGGGAACCCGCAAACTCTATTATGAAGATGTACATCAGACGGATTTCACCGCTGTGGTAATGGAATGTGTTCCCGACAAGGAAGAGGGATATTACAGGATCGTTCTGGACGCTTCCGCTTTTTTCCCGGAAGAAGGTGGTCAGTCCGCCGACAAAGGCACCTTAAACGGTCAGGAAGTACTGGATGTCAGCATCAAACAGGGCATCCTATATCATAAAGCAGCCTGTGAACTTCCCGCTGGCACCCAGGTCACCGGTCATGTGGACTGGAACCGCCGGTTTGATTTCATGCAGCAGCACTCCGGAGAGCATATGATCTCCGGCTTACTGCACTCCCATTTCGGACTGGAAAACGTAGGCTTCCATTTAAGCGACAGAGAAGTGACACTGGATATGAACGGAGAAGTCTCTCTGGAGCAGCTGCGTCTCATCGAACAGGAGGCTAACACTTATGTCTGGAAAAATCTTCCGGTCAACATCAGCTGGCCCACCGCCGAAGAACTGGCGAGCTTAAATTACCGTAGCAAGCTGGCTCTCACGGAAAATGTACGTATCGTCGAGATCCCCGGCGTGGATCTGTGTGCCTGCTGTGCTCCGCATGTAGATACCACCGGACAGATCGGTCTCATCAAAATTGTAAATGTACAGAGCCACCGGGGCGGTGTCCGCATCAATATTCTCTGTGGAAACCGTGCTCTGGCAGATTATACCGAAAAACAGGATTCCGTCTGGGCAATTTCTTCTCTGCTCTCTGCGAAACAGCCGGAAGTAGCGGGTGCTGTTGCCCGCGCCAAAGAGGATGCAAAGCTGCAAAAAGAACGCGCCAATGCCCTGCAGGCAGAGCTACTGAACGTACAGATGGACGCACTTCCCTCCCCGGAAAAAGTACGCCACGTGCTTCTCTTCGTCGGTGAACTGGATGCCATTGCCCTACGTAACGCTGTGAATACCCTGACCGGAAAATATTCCGGTTACTGTGGTATCTTTGCCGGAGACGATACAAACGGTTATCGATTTATTGTAGGCAGTGCTTCCTGTAACTGTCAGGAACTGGCAGACCGCATGCGCCGGGAACTTTCTGCAAAAGGTGGCGGATCCGCTCCCATGATCCAGGGGAATGTTGCTGTCACGGCAGATACCCTACAGACAATGTGGGTGTCGCTGTAATGACCATCCTTTCTGCCTATATATGCATTTCGGCACATGAATTCCGTATTCAAAATTTCCATATGGAAAACCCCCGGCATGACCATCTGTCATACTCCGGGGGCTGTTTGTATATTTTATATATTTTTCGTTTCAGAAAATCTGATTATTTCTCTTCTGTTGCTGCATTCTTCTTCAGCGCTACGCTGACTGCCTTCGCAACGCCACCACCTACTACACAGCTCATGGGCATCTCCAGTGCTCCGTTGATACCACAGAATGCTACGGCGAACATAAACAGATTCGCTCCGGTTGCATTCATGCTCTGCAGATACTCGGTATGACCGAAGCAGATCATCAGAGTGGACATGAAGAACAGGGTGTTCATAAATGCTCCCAACAGACCGGTCACGAAGTAAGTTACGGTCTTCGTCTTGTCAATCTTCCACAGTGCCTTGAAGATCACGCCGGACAGCCATCCCATCAGAGTTCTGGTGGGGATGCATACCAGGAAAGTGAAAAACGGATTCATTGCTACCAAAGCTGCTCCAAAAGTGTCTCCTGCAAAACACTGGTAAAAGCTGGTAAGTCCAAATACCAGTCCCAGTACGGCTCCGCCTGCGGGTCCTAAGATCATTGCACCGATGACTACGGGAATGGTCATCAGGGAGATTGCTAACGGTCCGATGCGCAGATACCCAAGCGGGGTAAACGCCAGAATCAGCATGATCGCGATGAGTACGGCCAATTGTACCATCTCAAGTGTCTTGTTTTTTTTCATATGAAATTTCCTTTCCGCGCTTTTTGCGCCTTTGCTACTATTCCTCCATCTGGCGTCCTTTGGACTGCCGGAGGATATAATTACAAGTCATTCAAGAAAATAACATAAATGTATACAAAACACAAGTACATTTTTTAATACAATCAACGTACGGTGCGATACCACTTCAACGCCGATGTATAGGCTTCATATACTGTATTCATATCAATATTCTTTAATAGCATCAGGCGGGATACCTCCGCCCAGTTGGCTGTCTCATAATGCAGCATAAAATCGTACACCGGTGCCAGTACGCCGATGCGGTAGATCAGTGCATTGCTGATCTCGCCAGCCACATGGACCACCTTCAAAGCCTCTGCCATGGGTTTCTCGAGGATCACATCCAGCACGGAGAACAATCCCATCAGGAACAATTCATCCTTCTGCGCCTTCAGGCCAAACGCTTCCGCCAGATTCTCGGCAAATTTCGCACGAAGCAGAGATAATCTGGTGACCTCATTCGGCTTATCCGCATACAAAGCATTGGCTACTGCCGTATTGATCCACTTTTTCAGTTCCCGCTGTCCCAGCATGGCAGCCGCATGACGGATAGACGTAATCTCCGAATTTACAGCCAGTGGCTGAACCATTTTCAGCAGATCGATCGTGAGTGCGGTATCACGGCTGATGATATCCGCCGCTGTCGTGAGTTCAAAATCCGGGCTGTTCACAATATTCAGCAGGTCAATATAGTTCCCCTTCAAGGGTGCCACATCTGTCTGTCCCTTCGTAATGGGAACACGATAGAACTTACCCTCATAGAAACGATATCCGCCGGTCTCCTTCAGTCTCTCGAAGTCCTCCATGGTATCAATATTACCGGCACATAGACTGATATTCGGGAATAATTTCCCGAAATAAATCTTGGCTTTGTCAATGGCTATTTTACGGTTATTCAGAAGGACATAATCCATCAACTTCAGGACTTCTCTGTAATTTTCAAAATCACTGACCGCAAGCTTGCGAATGGCAAGTTTATAGCCTTGCTGTTTCAATTCCTTCAGACGATTGACATACATTTCAATCGGCGGAATGGTATTATCGATCAAAAGTACGATTTTTTCATGAGGTGCATCGCACTGCTCCGTAATATCCGCAAAAATGGAAATATTGGTGATCGGTACAAAAATCTCTTTTCCCTGAGACAATGTATCGATTCCCATCTTTTGGATCAATTCCAATCCGGTGATCTGTGATGCCCCGTCAAACTGTGCTGTCCCAAGCAGCAACGGATTCAACAGGTAATTTTCTCTCTGAGTAAAAAAGGAATAGGCACATACGGCCATATTTTCATCAAAAAGCGGTACTAATGTAAGCAGCATATTTTTACCTCCCAATTACTTATATTATACCGATTCCGACAGGACTTTACAAGTGGTACTATCAGCACAGAGATGTTATAAATTGAGAGTTAGTTAAGCAAATCCACGAACGCCCACGGCGAACGGAACATCACGCCTTGATGTCGCGTCTCCGGGTGTGAATTTTCTAATGAAAAGTGATACAGTGGTTCTCATCATGACGGGGTCGCCTACACGCGCCATCCATGGCGCGGATCGGCTGACGCGGACATCGTGTCCGCTTTCCCCCTGTCTTTTAACACTTTTCAAGAAAATATCAACACCCTCCGACAGACATCGCGGCATGACATTCCGTCCACCGTGGGCGTTCTGTGTTTTGGGTCTATGCAGAAAAACTGAGTTGTGAGATACTAAATTTGTTGCAAATAACGTATAAAAAGATGAATATGGGTCTATAGGGAAAAAGCTGGCTCTGAGATACTCATTTTGAAGAAATTGAGTATCTGTAAAGCAAATTTTTCGCTATAGACCCATATTGTCTAGTTTTTGTCTTTTACCCGTCCCAAAAAGTACCTACAGGGAAATTTATCTTCTATAGACCCATGAAGTTTTTCAAAAAACCAGTAGCCCGCATGTATTCTTGATTTTTCGCACATACTAGATTCTTGTTTTTAACTTCTGCGCATGTATTCTAAAATGCTCTGCCTAAATAATTGGGATGCTTTTCATAACCCAGCAGAAAAGGACTGCTCCCCCGGACGTAGATGCGGCGGAGACTGTGAGATTTTCTTGGAAAGTGGTTGAGCCGCAGGGGCAACGCGAACACGATGTTCGCGTTAGCCGATAAGTGCCATGGATGGCAACGTAAAGGCGGCCCCGTCATGACGAGAAACACTTGGCCACTTTCCTTTAGAAAATCCACAGTTGTAGCTAGCATCCGA
>OODA01000034.1_pt1 | contig 120852 bp, 119 predicted proteins | sample 1671341 | NCBI WGS metagenome assembly OODA01 (sample SAMN06348147, study PRJEB24527) | human gut metagenome | biome: human gut; feature: ankylosing spondylitis patient; material: feces | host: Homo sapiens | place: China | collected 2015-10 | reverse complement strand
TATATTGCCTTGCCCCAAGCTGCAAAGTGAAAGTACAGAGACGTTTTGCCGCAAAGCGGCAAAACGTCTCTGTACTTTCGAGGTTGATAATTGTGTGGTGAGGAAAGATCAATGGAGATGAACGTATGTTAGGAGATCATTCGGCTGCCGCCCACTCTGCACGTGCCTTGACCTCTTCGTCCTCTTCCTTTTCATAGAAGATCGGGAAGTCAGAGTCAACGGTGCCGACGTGCTTGTAGCGCGCCATGTAGTCCTTGATGAGGCCGAGGAAGCGCGGCGTCAGCAGGAAGAGCGTGATGATGTTGGCCAAAATCGGGAGCGCTGTGGAAGCGTCTGAGAAGAGCCAGAGCGTTGCGCCGGGATAGCCCAGATAAACGGCGATGACGACCATGCCGAGGCTCGGGATGGGATAGGTCCACTTGTAGAACTTGAGGATCTTGTCCTTCATCTTAGAGTTGCCGACCAGATAGCGCACGACCACTTCAATCTGCGCATAGACGCCGCTGGAGGTTGTGAGGCCGAACAGGAACACGCCGAGCGCAAGAATGATGCGGCCGATGGAGCCGATGCCGGTCTCGAAGGCGGACAGGGTCAGCGTTGCGCCATCCAGGCCGCTGTTCCAGACGCCGGTGATGAGGATGACGATGCAGGTGATCGTGCAGACGACAAAGGTATCGACGAAAACTTCGAAGATGCCCATCATGCCCTGCTTGACGGGGTGATCGACCTTAGCGGAGGCATGAATCATCGGAGCAGAGCCCCAACCGGCCTCATTGCTGAACACTGAGCGGGCCATACCGGTCTTGATAGCCAGCGAGACGGAGGCACCCATAAAGCCTCCGGCCGCGGCAGTGCCGTTGAACGCGCTGTCGAACACGAGCTTGAACATCGCCGGGATCTGCGGGGCATTGCGGAACATGATGAAAAGACCCGCAAGGATGTAGAAGATGCACATAAAGGGGACCATCGTCATGGCGAACTTGCCGACGGACTTGAGGCCACCGCTGATCATGACGTACAGTGCGATCGTGTAGACGATGCCGACGACCATCATGTCGATATTAAAGGTGTTGGCGACCGCCTCAGAGACGGTATAGGTCTGGATATTGATGAAGTAGCCGGTCAAAAAGCCAAAGGCGAAAATGAAGCTCAGAACCTTGAAAACACCTTTCCACTTCTTTTCGATGCCAAGGCCCTTTTTCATGTAGTAGTTCGGGCCGCCGTAAGCTTCGTTGTTGGCGTCTTTAGAGCGGTAGTGGACAGCCAGCGTGATCTCGGCCATCTTGATGATCATGCCGAAAAGACCGGCGACCCACATCCAGAACACGGCGCCGGGACCACCAACAGCGATAGCCGAAGCAACGCCGCCGATATTGCCGACGCCGATGGTGGTGCCAAGCGCGGTGCTCATTGCTTCAAGAGGGGAGAGAACGCCAGTATCGTTCTCATCTTTCTTTTCGCGGTGGAAAATGCTGTTGAACGCATGCTTCATGGACATGCCGAAGCAGCGGAACTGGAAAAAGCCCGTGCGAACAGTAATATAAACGCCGGTTCCAAGAATCAGAACAACGAGTGGAAGACCCCATAAATAGTCGTAAACGATAACGGAAATTAGGTCTGCTAATTTCATCCTGAGTTCCTCAACTTTCTTTAGATTGAGGCTCCCGGCCATGACTCTGCGGTGATAGCCGGGAGTCCTTTATGGTGATTCCGAGGGTTGTTTGCGGCGCTGGGGAATAGATTACTGACGGTCACCATCGGCCAGAACTAATCCGATGGCGTGCTGTATAATTGCGGGAGTACGCTCGCAGAGATCCCGCTTCAAAACGCGCTCGGTAAGCTTGTGGAAGTCCTTGCCCCATGGGCCGATGTTGATGCACGGCATGGAGATTGTTTCGATATCCGAGATCGCGATATCGTACAGTGTGCCGTAAAACGGCATGGACTTAGACAGCGCGGCGGAAATCTCCTCACTGTTGGAAATGCTCGTGTAGCTCAAGTCAGAGATGCCGGTGTAGAATTCCTCCGAGACATAGTGCTGGCCGAACCGCTCGCGGGTGAAGCGGTCCAGATCAACGTCAAGGCTGCGGATCTGCGGAGCAAGGCCGGTGATAAAGCGGTTGGAAACATTGGGGTAGTACGGCGGGATCAGACCGTAGACCACACGCGGGGAGAGGTCGGTGATATAGCCGTAGACAAAGTCGAGCAAGGCAAAGTTGCAGTCGAGCAGCGTCATTTCGTTGTTCTCAAGCTTTTGCTGGAGTGTTTTGAGCTCAGATCGATATTCGCGTTCAAATGCTTCGCCGCCGGCGGCCTTGGCCTCCTCGTAGAGCGTCATAAAATCGACGACCTTCCGGCTCCAGGGCAACTTATGGACGGGCTGGTGTGTGGCTTCGAGGAATCTGGCGTAGTTTCGGTTCATCTTATCGAGAACTTCGTCAAACGCCTCCTCGCAGATTCCCTTGACCTTTTCCATCAGCGTAACAGGGGTCTGGTTCAGTGTCAACACACTCAGGCAGCCGGCTGCGGAGAGCGGCATAGACACATCGTACTTGATCTTGCGGTCGCGGCAAAAGAGCCAGGTGGGCGGCGGCGCCGCCTCATTGCCGACGATGTCCGAGAGGTCCATGTTGACCTCTGTTTTCTGAACGATCGCACTGAGCAGGTTCATCGGGTTGAAGCCCTCGAACACCTTGCCGACGTGGGCGAGATAGCCGCGGATGTAGAAAAACGGCATCAGCTTACCGACAGACCCCATCGAGAACACGCCCGTTTCGGGGTCTTTGCGTTGATGGGGCTCAGAGTTGATCATGAGCTGATAGGTAAAGCCGTACTGCGCCTTGAGCTCGGCCAGAAGCGTTACGGCGGCGCGCATACCGGCGGAGAGATTTTCCTCATCCGGCACAGCCAACACGATGAGGTTACCCGGAAGTGCCTCAGGCGAACGGCGGACCAGCTCGCTGTAGCGGCGCAGCAGCGCCATCTGGATCGAGCCGCCGCCCTTCATGTCGCAGACGCCGCGGCCGTAGAGGTATGCATCGGACGCCAGATCATTTCGAATCTCCTCCGAGAAGCTGGCGGCTCTCTTTTTGAGCTCAATCTCCAGCTCATCGGGGCTGAAGGCCAGCGGGCGAAGACGGTCATAGTCCTCCACCGTGACCACATCGTTGTGGTGGACAAATACGATGGTTCTGTCCCCCTTGCCGCGCACCATGGCAAAGGCGGCTGCACGGCCGAAGGGGTCGTCCTTGACCGGCTTTGTGCCGACGCATTCGGGGTGCTCCTGCCAGTAGGGCAGGTTTTTGAAGTAGGACAGGAAAAATGATTCCGCCTGCTTTTCCCCGGGGGAATAGGTGATGCTCTCAGCTTTGACGTAAGAGTAGAGAATTTCTTTGATCTCTTCACCGATCCCCTCCAGAGAGAACTGGTTCCAATTATCCATAGTGGGCTCCTATCTTACGGAATGGCTCAATCAAAGGCGGGTCAGCGGGCAGGTCAGGCAGGTGGGGCCACCGGTGCCGCGGTAGGAAACTTCTTTGCCTTCATAGGTGAAGACCTCAACGCCGGCGTCTTCGACCTTCTTCTTGATATCAGGGCAGCCGGCGATCAGAACGCACTTGCCAGGCTCGAGCGCCAGCAGGTTGGAGCCGAGATAGTCATACTCTTCATCATTGCACTCGATCAGCTGGATGCCGCGGGCGATGAGATATTCACGGAAGAACACGGGCATGTACTTCGAATAGACGACCGCCTTATCCGTGTCGACAAAACTGATGATACTCATCAGGTGCAGGCAGCAGTCCTCGCCCTCGCCGTGCGGCATGGGAACGATGATGTACTCATCGACAAGGCCTTTGGTCAGCTCCTTGAATTGGCGGATGCCCTCATCGTTCGTGCGGTAGCCACGGCCGATGGCAACGGTTTTCTCGTCGATCCAAAGCACGTCGCCGCCCTCCATCTTGCCAGGGGCCTTAATCTCGCCCAGCGTGGGGATGCCGATGCTCTCAAGATAGGCCTGCGTGGCCAGGTGTTCCTTGCTGCGCAGTTCCTTGCCCATGGGGAAGTAGATCGCACCCTTCTTCGTGACCTTGAGCGAATCGTGCGCGTAAATAGAGTCGAGACCGGTGCGGTCATCCTCGGGCAGATAGTAAACGTTTTCGACATGATCGGTGATGATCTTTTCAAAAGCGGCGTATTCTTTCAGAACCGTTTCATAATCGGGGCAGCCGAAATAGCGGAAAGCCTCCCAGTTTTTGTTAAGGTTTTCCTGGCTGATGAATGCCTGTTGGGGACGCTTGAGTAAGATAGATTGGATCTTTCCGACCATAGACTGACAACCGTACAGCATAACAATTTTCTCCTCTTATAAAGTATTTTGTAGAAAGTATATTGTATACTTTAAGCATAATATAGCATGGAGATTTGAAAATTGCAAGAGCTTTTGTGAAAAAAATATAAAAGAGAAAAAGATTGCCAATTACAAGTAAATACAGTATACTGAGACCATCAAAGGATAAAAGAGACCGGACATATTTGGAGAAATGATATGGAACACTACTTGTCACTGAAAGATCACGTTTACCGTTATATTTCGGATTGCATCAATTCCGGTACCTTGAACCCGGGGGACAAGATCAACGAGGCGCAGGTCAGTGAGACGCTGAACATCAGCCGCACACCTATCCGTGAGGCGCTCGTGCAGCTGGCGTCGGATGGATACCTCGACAGTCTGCCGCGCAAGGGCTTCCGCGTCAAAGCGCTCGACACTACGAAGGTCCAGCAGTTTTATGAGATCATCGGTGCACTGGATGGCCGTGCCGCGGCGCTGTGTGTACCGCATATCACCAAAGAGGACCTAAACCAGATGCAGTTTCTGGCGGAAGCGATGGACTCAGCCATCCACGCGGGATTGGGTGACAAATATTATGAATTGCAGGTCGAATTCCATAATGTCTATCTCGACCGCTGCCCGAACACGGAGATGACTGACCTCTTAAAGCGCCTGAAGAATAACTTTATCCGCAAGTACTATCTCTTTGAGAATCCGGACAACGAGAACAGCGTTCTGGAGGAGACGAACCAGCAGCACTACGAGATCATTCGGCTGTTCCGCGAGAAGAAGGCTGCGGAGCTGGAGCAGTACATCCGTGATGTGCATTGGGACAGCAGCAAGGCAAAATTCGACTCGCTGCCATCTCATCAGTCGTGACGAACCTGACAGAATAAAAAGAATGAAAATACAATAAACGGCAGCAGAGGACAGGAACATTCCTGCTCTCTGCTGCTGTTTATTCTGCCTGCGGCGGGTATTTAGCAGTTTTTAGTACAGATATGTACAAATGCGACAATGAGTGAGAAAAAAGAGCATTGACTTTTGTTTATAACATGTATACAATTATATTGTATACAGTATCCGACGGCGGAACTGTACCAATACTTTATTGAGGTGCGGCTATGAAAAAGTTCAATCATGTTATTGTCAGGCGTCCCTGCAAGGCAATGGTCGAAGGAATCACCAGCGGCCTGTATCCCGGTAAACCCGATTATGCGTTGGCTCTAAAAGAGCACGACGCCTACATTGAAGCACTCAAGCAGTGCGATGTCGATGTGACGGTGCTTGAGGCGGATGAGCGCTATCCTGACTCCTGTTTTGTGGAGGACCCGGCGCTCATCACGAGCAAATGCGCCATCATCACCAACCCCGGTGCGGCCTCCCGCAACGGCGAAAAGAATAAGATCATCGGTGCGATCCGCAAGTTTTTTGACGACGAACATATCGAGTACATCCAAGATCCCGGAACATTGGAGGGCGGCGATGTGATGATGGTCGGAGACCATTTCTACGTCGGCCGGTCGGCCAGAACGAATGAAGAAGGCATCCGTCAGCTGACGGAGATCCTTGCCAAATATGGACTGACCTGCTCCGAGGTCACGCTCGAAAAAGTACTGCATCTGAAAACAGGTGTCAATTATCTGGAAAACAACAACATGCTCGTCTCCGGTGAGTTTGTCACAAAGCTGGATTTTGAAACATATCACCGCGTGGAGATCCCAGAGGAGGAAGCCTATGCGGCGAACTGCATTTGGGTCAACGATACGGTCATCGTGCCCGAGGGCTATCCGGCGGTACTGAAGGCTGTGCAGGATATGGGCTACCGAACGCTCGTCGTCGATACTTCGGAATTCCGCAAGCTTGACGGCGGACTGAGCTGCCTATCGTTGCGGTTCTGAAAACTTTTTCCATGGGAAGCAGAGCAAAACACAAGATTTTGGCCGGCAGCCATGTGCTGCTGGCCTCTTTTTGCAAACGGGGAAAGTGTACGGGAGTGTTATCCGATCATACAAGGAGAACCGTATTGCAGCAGATGCGCGGAACGGAGGGAAGGGTGTCAGATATGAGACCTTGCGCAGCTGCGAAGCAAGGCTTGGAATCACCGCAACTGTTTTTCCTATGCGGTTGGTTTCTGACGACATCCTGCGAGACTTTTATAAACCGATAAAACCTGAAAATAAAAATCAAAAGTGTGACTTTTGCAACAGAATGTTTGAGAGAAAGCTGCTATAATCAAAACATCTCAAAAACTGCTGCAAGCAGGAGAGGAAAAGACAGACAAAGCTTTGACGCAACGGATGATCCGAAAAAGCTTTTTACACCATTTGGAAAACGATAAAAATGAAAAGGAGAACCTATCATGGAGCAGAAGTTTTATATTTGCAAGCATTGCGGCAATATCATTGTCAAGATTAAGGACAGCAGCGTTCCTGTTGTCTGCTGCGGTGAACCGATGAGCGAGATTGTTCCGGGCGTGACCGACGCGGCGGTCGAGAAGCACGTTCCCGTCTGGAGCGTGGAAAACGGCGTCGTTCATGTCAAGGTCGGCTCTGTGGAGCATCCGATGCTGCCGGAGCACTACATTGAATGGGTGTCGCTTCGCACCAAGCAGGGCAGCCAGCACAAGGAGCTGCATCCCGGCGAGAAGCCCGAGGTTTTCTTTGCCCTTAACGAAGGGGACGAGGTCGAAGAGGTCTTCGCCTACTGCAACCTTCACAGCCTCTGGAAGGCGTAATAATATGGAAAAAACGGCGCTGAGATGATTGGATTGCCGAAAAGCAAAAGCAGCGGAGCACAATGTGCTCCGCTGCTTTTATTGCTAAGGGGACGTAGCGTTGACGGCTGTTTATCAAAAATAGAAGGTGGGGAAGAGTGAGTTGCCCTCTGAGAATATTACGACACCTGGTATCGTGTTCGAATTTATCAGCATCTAATGGCAAACCATATTCCAACCAAAACTCAATGAGGGCAGACACCGTCGATAATTTCGTATCCCTTTTCCGCAAGGAGTTTTTCCACCCATTCGCGGTTGGCTGTTCCGTTTTTGGCAGCTGCTAATTTTTTTTCGTCGGCTGCCTGGAACTTTTTGGCATCTTCTAAAACGGTAGCGGCATCGTTGCGGGGAATGGCAATGACACCATCGGGATCGGCAAGAATGATGTCGCCAGGGTTTACGTTGATGCCGCCGCAGGAGATCGGTACATTGATCTCACCGGGACCCTCCTTGTATGGGCCGCCTGGCGTTGTACCAGTGCAGTAGACGGGAAAATCCCATTTGCTGATCTCGTCGATATCGCGGATAGGACCGTCTACGACGATGCCGGCGACCTTTTTTGTATAGTGCAGATAGGCCATCATCACTTCGCCGAGAATCGCGCGAGTGTCATCTTCCTCATTGGAAACAATAAGAAAATCACCTTCGCGACAGAGATTCAGTGCTGCGTGAAGCGTGAGATTGTCTCCCGCACGGCACTTGACTGTATAGGCAGGGCCGACCGCCATCTGCGCCCTTGGCAAACTGACCAGATGAATTCTCGGGTTCATCGCACAGCTTCGTCCCATCACATCTGCAGTATTTGACGCGGGAATGGTGCGGAACTGTTCCATGATCTCAAGGTCTGGCATCTCTCGTTGAAGATAAATGCGTTTTCCAACAGACATTTTTAAACGACGCCTCCTGTTAGTCCGTCAGCTGCCACATGATCCCGTTGGGATCAGGGAAACTGCTGACAGTGCGCCCGGTATCCTTGATTGTGGCATGCTCTGTTTTGAAGACGATACCCTGTTCTTTCAGCACTTCCACATCCTCTGGCCTGCTCTGGCGGAAGGCAACATGATGGACCCCCTGCGGATTGCCATTGGCAGGGCGCAGTTCAAAGGTGACCTGATTTTCTCCCGGCAGGGCCATTTCTACGGAAGAGCGCGGTGCTGGAGTACGGCGTTTTTCCTGTAAGCCCATTTTTTTCAGTGTTTCGACAGTTGCTTCCAGATCATTGACGCGCATGTCGATATGATCTACTTGTGTAAGCATACGTAAAAAACCTCACTTTGTTTGATTAAAGTATTACTGTGCCTGCTGCTTTTTCTTGCGGTGTTCTTTGAACGTCGGATAGAAACCGCAAACAAGGATCAGAACCATCAACGCAATACTGAGCGGGCGGCTGAAAAAGTATGCAAGCACATTGCCGCGACTCATGGCGACCGACTGACGAAGACCGGTTTCAGCCATTGAGCCGAGGATTAGTCCGAGTACAGTAGCGGAAGCGGGATAGTCCGCCTTGCGCATGAAGTAGCCCAGAAGACCGAAGACGATCATCACGTACACATTATACATTGTAGAAGAGAGCGCATAAGAACCGACAACAGCCAGAACCACAATGATCGGGCAGAGAACGCTGGTTGGTACCTGAGTGACTTTGACGACGTAGCGCGCGATCAAAAGCCCGATGATACCCATCAGAATGTTGGCCAGCGCGAAGCCGACAATCACCGTATAAGTGATATCAGCATGCTTGGTAAACATTGCGCTGCCGGGCTGCATGCCGTGGATCATTAAGCCGCCCATAATGACGGCCGCTGCGGCGCTGCCGGGGATACCGAGCGTAAGCATGGGAATCAGAGAGCCTCCGGTCACGGCGTTGTTGGCAGACTCGGAAGCGCAGATGCCCTCCAATGAGCCCTTGCCAAAGAGTTCCTTATGCTTGGAGCGGTTCTTTGCAGTGTTGTATCCGACCCAGGAGCCGATATCACCGCCGGCACCGGGCAGAATGCCGACGCCAATGCCGAGAACGGACGAATAAAGAATGGTGGGGACCAATTCCTTAAACTGTTTCCAGGTGGGAAGTACACGACCGGCGGCTTTGCCGATCTCATCTTTCGGTTGGCCGGCAGCGGCGCGAGCTTTGGCGAGCTGACCAAGCACCTGCGGGATAGAAAACAGACCAATCAGCGCAGGAACAGTGGGGATACCACCGAGCAGAGCTGTAGAACCAAAGGTAAAACGCGGGAATGCTGAGTTGTTGTCAATGCCGACCGTGCAGAACAGAAGACCAAGAAAACCTGCAATCAAACCCTTACTCAGACTTTCGGAGGCGAGGCTCGCAATGATGCTCAGGCCAAAAACCGCAAGGAAGAAATTCTCGGCAGAGCCAAATTTCAGTGCGACAGAAGCCAGCAGCGGGGAGAGAAACAGCAGTGCGATCGCGCTGATCGTTCCGCCAATCATGGAACTGACCATAGCCGTGCCGAGAGCCTCCAGACCACGGCCCTGAAGTGTGAGAGGGTATCCGTCCATTGCTGTTGCAGCCGATGACGGCGTACCGGGGGTGTGGATCAGAATGGCAGAGATAGAACCGCCAGCGATTGCCGAGGTATAGATCGTCATGAGCATTACAAGTGCGGCTGTGGGTTCCATTGCATAAGTGAATGGAATCATCAGAGCAATGCCCATGGTCGCGCTCAAACCGGGGAGTGCACCGATCACCATACCACCGACCACACCAATCAGCAGTGCGATCAGAACATCGAAGGTGAACAGTGACGATGCAATCGTCGGTAAAGTGTTAAAAAATCCGCTTATCATCGTCGTGCCTCCTTAGATCAGCAGCCCGGAGGGCAGATTGAGTTTGAGCTGCATCACGAACAGAAAATAGACAAAGACGTCCACGCCAAGTGTGACAAGCATGAGCGTGAGAGGCTTGCGCATCTTCAGAAACAGCATATATCCGACCATAAAAATTGTAGTGGATACAAAAAATCCGAGCACATCGATTAACAGGATGTAAACAACAATCAGCGCGTAGCCAAGTAGCGGGAGCTTGTTTTCCTCCCAACTGAAGATGTTTTTGATCTCTTGGCCTTCTTCGATTTTTTTGCGCTCAGCTTTGGTTTCGGCAAAACCATAAACAAAGGTATAGATCCCAAGCAGGCACAGGACCACAAGAATAAACTGCGGGAAAATGCCAGCTGTGTCAGGAAATTTGAAGGTCATTGGGAATAGAACTACTGAGAGCACTACTAAAAGTATCCCAATGTACACGTCATAGTGCAAATGCTTTTTCACAAAGGGTTCCTCCCCGATAAAGTGTTGAATGCTCAGCCGTTGTAACCGAGTTCGTCGGCCCACTTGATAATAACGGCCTCCTGATCCTTCATGTACTGCTCGTACTCTTCACCATCCATATAGTTGACTTCATAGCCGGCAGCTTCCATTGCAGCAAGATACTCGGGATCTTCCTGCGCCGCGCGGAGAGAAGCGACCATAGCTTCCTTGATCTCTTCAGGAACACCGGGCTGCGTCACAATGCCGCGGTCAGAACCCTGAATGATCTCATAGCCCTGCTCAGAAGCGGTGGCGATATCGGGCAGGAAGGAAGAACGTTCTGCCTTGCAGACGGCCAGAACCTTGACAGTACCTTCTTCGTACATTGTCAGCGTATCGCCGACCTTACCGAAATAAAGATCGCAGTCGCCGCTGAGGAAAGAGGTCTTCTGAGCGGAAATGCCATCGCTGTGGTTGATGCCAATAAGATTGGTCACGCCAGCCTGATCGCAGAATTCAAGGAGGGCCAGCTCATCTGCGCCACCCTTAGAAGTCAGGGCCACGGTGAAATCACTGGACGCAGACTTGAGCATATTGGCAAGATCATCCAGCGTGTTGACGTCAGCAAAACGGCTGTCATCGTTGCGAACGGCGATCGTCACACTGTCAGTCACACAGTTGCACAGCAGATTGAAGCTGTCAAGCGTGTTGGAGTTCTGCAGAGCCTTGTTGAGATACGAGAAGACCTGAGGTGTGTGGATATTGGCAACGGTGGAACCGTCCGGCGTTGCATTGAACATCTCCGTCCAGCCGATCCAGTTTGCGCCGCCGGTCACATTCTCTACCGTGACGACGGTTTTATTGTCAGTTGCCTTCTCCCAGTAGGGAGCAAGCATGCGAGCGCAGATGTCAAGGCCGCCGCCAGCGGAGGCAGTGATGATGTAACGGGTGTTAGCCTTGGGCCAATCGGCAGAGGCGTCGGTATTGGAGCTGTCGCCGGTATTCGAGTCACCGGTATCCTTCTGGCCGCAGGCGGCAAGCGCAAAGACCAGCGCCAAGGAAAGCATGAGAGCAAGGAACTTTTTCATAATTGGTACTCCTTTTCTTTTTTCTCTTTGAAGTTGATGGTGTGCAGCATCCTTCACAGATGAATTAGCAAAGGGCGTGCCAATAAATGGACGGGATAGAAAAAACTCGAATTTTTCGTGAACGGCGGCAAGCAAACTATATTTTGACGGAACATGTCAATTAAAATCTCGAAGATATCTTTCTGAATGTTTCAATTCGTTTCACAATTCGTTCCGCTTGAAACAAATTGTGAAACGTGCTATGCTTTTTGTGAAACATAAAGGAGGTTAGATCAATGGAACATGCGGCACATTATGGGATTGTATCAATCTTTACAAATCAACTTGCCTATGAGGTTGCAAAAAAAGTCTCTGAAGAGCAGGGATATCCTTACCCAGTGTACTTTACCCCACTGGAAAATGCAATCAACTTTGCGAAAGAGATGATACAAAGCGGCGCGGAGACGATCATCAGCCGCGGCGGGGTAGCAACCGTTTTGCAGCAGAATGTAGATGTTCCTGTGATCAGCATCAAATACTCATTCAGCGATTTTGCTATTTCCATTGAGAAGGCGCGTAAGATCTCCAACAAAATTGCCATTGTCAGCTACGGTACCGGTATTGCTTATGCACAGCGAATTCTGCCGTTTTTTGACGCGAAGATCACGATGGCACAGGTGAAGAATGCCGCGGACATGGAAGAGACGCTGCGCGAGCTGCAAAAAAGCGGAATTGAAGTGATCATCGGCGGACACAGCAGTACGACTGCTGCCCAAAAGCTCGGAATGCATACTGTTTATATGAGTGCAAACCGATATGACTTTATTGAGGCAGTAGAAAATGCACAAAAAAATCTTGCCATGTATTATGAGCAGAAGTCCAGGCTGCAAACCATCACAGCGGTGCTGAACTCTGCAACGACGGCTATGCTGGTCATCGATAATCATGGCCAGATCACCAATATGAACGGCAAGGCACAGGATGTTCTGGGGGTAACAGAAGAAAATGCTGTTGGTAAATCATATCGTAAAGTGTTTCCGGATTCCCGTATTGTAGAAGAAACACTGAGGGGACACGAAGTGCGCGAAAAGATCATCCAATATAATATGAATTACTTAGTTGTCAGCAGTAATCCAATCTTGCTTGACGGCAACATCATTGGCGCCGTGCTGAATATCCAAGTGGGCAAAGAGATTCAGTCCATTGAAAATAAGCTGCGCATCAAGACTGTGAGCAGCGGCTATGTTGCCCGCAGTGAATTTTCTGATATTCTTGGTACCAGTGCGGCAATCTGTACAGTAAAAGAGCGTGCGAGCGTCTATGCCCAGGTAGACAGTACCATTATGCTCTACGGGGAATCCGGCGTTGGCAAGGAGCTCTTTGCACAGAGCATCCATAACGACAGCAAACGTCGGAACTATCCTTTTGTTGCAGTTAACTGTGCGGCGCTTCCTGAATCGCTGTTGGAGAGCGAGTTGTTTGGCTATGAGAAAGGTGCATTTACCGGAGCTCGCGCGGAGGGGAAAGCAGGTATTTTCGAAATGGCGCATCGCGGTACGATTTTTCTTGACGAGATCGGAGAGATGCCGCTGACACTGCAGTCGCGTTTGCTGCGAGTATTGCAGGAAAAAGAGGTGACTCGCATCGGTGGTAGCCGTGTTCTCCCGATAGATGTCCGCATTCTTGCAGCGACAAACCGTGATTTGCATGAGGAGGTCAAAAAAGGAAATTTTCGAAATGACCTTTATTATCGCCTGTGTGTTCTTGTGCTTACGATTCCGCCTCTGAGAAGAAGAAAGGAGGATATTCAATCGCTTGCAACGGCCTTTGCTGAGCGCTTTTCCAGAAAGTATGAGAGGGAGTTTCGTGGTTTTTGTGAGGATGGCATTGATGCGCTTTGTCAATTGAATTTTCCGGGTAATGTACGTGAGCTCTCAAATCTCGTAGAGCGCATGGTGATTCTTAGCCGAAACGGCACGCTCGGACGCGATGTGCTGGAGGAAGCGCTTTCCGAGGAATTTGCCTACGAGCCAATTACGCAGGCTGCCGCTCGACAAGACTCGGATGAACTAGAGCGGCAGCGCATTCTGCGCATATTAAATGAGTGCGGCGGACAGAAAGAGGAGGCAGCGCGGCTTCTTGGAATGAGCCGGACAACTTTGTGGAGGAAGTTAAAACGTTTTCAATTGACTGAATGCTGAATTGGCACGATTTTTGCTTTAACATGAGTATCGTGTGTGCATCCGATTTCTCATGAAGAGGTGATACTTATGCCCAAAGTCGGTTTGGTCGGCCCGTATAGCCCGGCAATGAAAGAGGCATTTTATGACAGCCTACCGCAGGATTACGAGGCTGTAGAGGTCACAGCCACTGATGATTATAAAAATCTTGCAGATGTGGATTACATCATCAACCGCACCCTGCCGATCGACGAAACTTTGCTTTCAATCTGTCCTAAACTTAAGTTTATCGCAAAATATGCTGTCGGTTTCGATAATATTGATGTTGCTGCCGCTGCGCAGCGCAATATTCCTGTAACCAATTGCAAAGGATTCAATTCAGACTCTGTCGCTGAGTTGACCGTTGCACTGATGATCGATTCCTGCCGGAATCTGTATCCGATGTACCTGGGGTTGCGCGAGGATAACTGGATGCAGGATAAATTTGTCAATACTTCGCTCACGCTGCGAGGGCAGACGGTTGGGATTATTGGACTTGGCAGCGTGGGAAGCCGAGTGGCAAAACTACTGAATGCATTTGGCTCAAAAGTGGTCTATTACGATGTGGTACGCCGCAGCGAGCAGGAAGAGAATGAACTGAATGTTTCATTCCTTGAACTGAACGACTTACTTGCGGTGTCGGACATTGTGACGCTGCACTGCCCAGGCTCAGCAAAAAATGAGCATCTGATCAACCGGGAGACATTGGCATTGATGAAACCGACGGCGATCCTGATTAACTGTTCCCGCGGTTCGGTGGTTGATGAAGAAGCCTTGTATGAGGCGCTTTCTGCGAGGAAACTTGACCGCGCGGCACTTGATGTGTTTGAAACAGAACCGCCGGTCGGTTCTGAACTGTTGGCATTACCCAATGTGATTGCATCTCCGCATGTGGGAGGGACGACAAGAGGACTCGGAGCTGGGATGATTCGCCTGTGCATGCAGTTTATCCTTGATTTTGCCGGGCACAAACCAATTCCGGTGCAGAACGTGGTCAATTATACGATACTCAATGATCCTGCAATTCTGGAGGTAATGGAATGAAAGATGAGAAAATGCTTGTCGTGGCAGCACATATCGGCGATTATCTGTGGCGCTGCGGTGGCTCTATTGCAAAATATGTCGCCGAAGGGACAGAAGTAAAAGTCATTATTCTCTCTGACGGCCTGCGCGGCGAAGCGAATGACTACTGGAAACGAGAGGATGCGACGATGGAGGGTGCAAAAGAAGTGCGCCGGTCAGAATGCCTTCGGGCTGCGGAGATTCTCGGTGTCAAGGATATTGAGCTCTGGGGGCTTCGGGATTATCCTATGGAACTTGGCGCAGAAGAGGTGGAAAAGCTCGCGCATATCTATCGGACCTTCCGACCGAACTTTATTGTCACACATGATGCGTACGACGCATTTAATCCTGACCATAACCTCGTCTCTGCGACGGTGCGTCAGGCGTATGCTGTTGCGTCAGGTGCAGGTTTCCGCGATGGCGGCCCCGTTTGTTCGCGTCAAACGCCGATTTTTGGCTTCGAACCGCATATGACGGAGATCTGTAGCTTCCAGCCTATGGTTTACGTGGATATTACCGACGTTTTTGAAAAGAAGGTTGAGGCGATGAAAGTCTTCTCCTCACAAACACATATGCTGGCTGCCTATACAAGAAAGGCGGAGATCCGAGGTTCTGAAGCAAAAAACCGCGGCAGCCGTCCCAATTGCAAGTATGCGGAGGCTTTCTCAGTTTTTCAGCCTATTGCATCCACTGGCCGCTTCGTTTGGTGAAAGATAAAACGATAAGGCAGCGCTGCGTTATTGAAATGCAGCGCTGCCATTATATCTGCTACGTTAAAAGATAACCTGACAAGAGGAGAATACAGTGAAAAAGTATGTGGATTTTACGCAGGGAAATATTGTCCGTGCAATCATATTGTTTTCTATTCCTCTCATCATGGGTGAGTTGCTGCAAAATCTTTATAACAGTGTGGATGCGCTGGTTGTCGGAAATTTGATCGATCAGCATGCATTGGCAGCGGTGACAGTGTGCGGGATGATCGCCAATATGGTCATCAATTTCTTTAATGGGATGTCGGTCGGTTCAAATATTGTTGTTGCAAAAGCAAGCGGGCGCGGAGACACTGACCGCCTTTGTAAGGCAATCTGCGCCGCGTTCTCATGCGCTGTGGTACTTGGGTTGCTGCTCGCGCTGCTCAGCGTTATTGCTGCACCTCGGCTTTTACAGTTGGCGGGCGCACAGCCCAATTATTTTAAGGACGCATTGACCTACCTTCGCGTCTATCTTGCAGGGGTAATGTTCACCGTCATTTATAATAATGCCGCAGGTATTCTCCGTGCGATTGGACGTTCAGATATTCCGTTCCGAATCCTTTTGATAGCATGTTGCCTCAATATTGTGCTGGATATTTTGCTGACTGGTGTGATGCGGCTCGGTATTTTGGGAGTTGGCATTGCGACCGTACTTTCACAGGGCGTTTCAGCAATGCTGGTTTATCATGCGATCAACCGTGCAATCAGACAGCCGTGTTTTAACCTTCGCATAATGTACGAGGAAGGGGGATCGGTTATTTCAGAAATGCTGCGTGTAGGTACGGCGGCGGGGATACAGAGTGTGCTGATCGGCTTCTCCAATATCTTTGTTACCCGTTATATGAATTCCTTCAGTACAGAAGCAGTTGCCGGTATAGGGATCGTGCAGAGGCTTGACCGCTTTGTGATCCTTCCGGCAAAATCGTTTGGTATTACTATGACTACCTACGTTGGACAAAATTTGGGAGCAGGCCAATATCAGTGGATTCGCCAAGGGACAAAAAGTTGCACTGCCATAGCACTTGGAATCACAATCGGGTTAAGCACCGTCATCTTTGCCTTTACTGAACAATGTGTGTCACTTTTTAGCTCGGTAAGTGAGGTTACTGACGTCGGAAAGAACATGCTGCGGGTGATGGCACCGCTGTTCTGGGTAATGGCGTTGCGTGAAATACTGCTCGGTACTCTGCGCGGCTGTGGACGAAACTTTTTTCCAACAATGCTGAGTTTGATTGGCATGGTCGGCATCCGGCAAGTATTTCTGGCGGTTACAATGCATTGGAAATTTACGGTTGAAAATATTTATTATTGCTATCCTGTTGCTTGGATCGCAACGCTATTGCTGCTTGTGATTTACTACTTGACTGTAAGGAAAAGACTATTGCCGAGTAAAGAGAAAATTTAATCTTGCTGACCAAATCAAAGGAGTAATGAAAGACACAGAAAAGCAGCCGTACATTGGTATTGGAACGCCCGTTGTCAATTATCACATGACTCATCGCATCTTTGCTGATGGTACCGTGCTGGAAATCATGGATCATAAGATTTTAGATTCTGTTGCTATGGGGTATTATGGCGGCATTCAATATCAGCAGAAAGCAAATACTTTTGGTGGCGGTGTGTACCGTTATCTCCCTGGAACGAAAAACTTGCAGATTTCTGATCCGTCTCGTGTAGATATTGCGCGGGCGCGTCGGTATAACAATCGTTTTCTCACCTCTCATACGAAAACCCCTCGCCGTAGGTGGGCTTTGGATAATCGATGTTCAGCTCTTGCGGCGTGGGGGCGGTGAGAGGACTTGATGTTCCTGTAACCTATATTGCCTTGCCCCAAGCTGCAAAGTGAAAGTACAGAGATGTTTTGCCGCTTTGCGGCAAAACGTCTCTGTACTTTCGAGGTTGATAATTGTGTGATGAGGAAAGACCGTAAGCGTAAAACGTAGCCACGTATAAAAGACCGCCATCTCGCTGAGCAGCAGCTCACTTTGAGATGGCGGTCACTATTTTTGATGTGTGCAAATTAGGGCCGATCACTGTGCAGTGCATCGTGTATCCGTTCGACCAACGCCCTTGCCGTAAAGGGCTTCGGGAGCACAAAGCTTGCGCCCAAACGGTATGCCTCCTCTATGACCCTGTGTGTCGGCAGAGCCGTCATAAAAATCGTCGAGATTTTGTACCCGTCCTCGCGCAGATGCTGCATAACGTGAAAGCCGCCCTTGTGCGGCAGCAGAAAATCCAGCAGAAGAACGTGAGGTCGGTGCCGGTGGAGCGCCTTGGTTGTCTCGTCCTCATCCTTTGCGTGAAATACATGGAAGTTTCCGCGCTCACGCAGGGAATCCGCCAGGAGCATGCTGAGGGCTTCATTACTGTCTGAGAGTAAAATCTTCTTACGGTGCGGCATTTTTATCCGCCTCCCCCTTAAAAATTTGATTTTACACACTCACCTTGTATAAAATAGTCCCGTCAGCTTATTTTTTCAATCCGCTGCGCAGCATTTTAACGGTTTTTTTACTTGGCAGGATTTGAGCTTCCGCAAAAGAAAGAGGGATGCCTGAGAAACTTACCAGGAGTGTTGTTGTAACACCTTGCTGCCGGCACCATTCGCTTACGGAGAGACCGCTGCTGCGGCATTCCTGTATAGCTATGTTCCATTCCTGCTTCTTGGCTTCGTGTTTCAGTTCATTGCTCGTCATTCGAAAGACCAACGATATACGCTGGAATTCAAGAAGCTGGTCGTGGAAACCATGATGAAAGAAAAGCTGAGCTACAGTGAAGCGGCAAGGCAGTTTGAAATCAATGACCACAAACGCGTTGCCGCATGGGAGCGAATCTATCTGGAGGAAGGCCCAGAAGGCTTTGCCATCGAGCGACGCGGCCGCGGCAGCAAGAGCCATCCGCCAAAGCAGTTGTCGAAAGAAGTAGAAGAGGACCTGTTGGCGGAGGTTTAGAGACTTCGCGCGGAGAATGAATACTGAAAAAACTTGCAAGCCTTGGTTTTGGAAGACGAGCGACGCCAGCACACAAAACTTCTCGCCACTATTGTCTTATATGTGTCCTTACACGGTTAGATTCTATGATCACGCGGTACAAAACCGCTGCTCCTATTCCAGAGCTTATCAGACTTTACGAACAGCGCCTTTTGCAGTGCGAGCAGTCTCCGCAGCAGCCGCTACCTGATCTGGCCTTTTTTCGCCAGTGCAGGATAGCTGTGATAGCTGCAGCTGCGATGAGGACAAGAAGGGCCCAATCTAACAGATGCATCACAGGATCCCCACCAAGGTATAGACAGCAAGAGCCACGATCCATGCCACGCAGCACTGCATCATCACGACCCCAACTGTCTTCAGCGCTGAGCCGAATTCTCGTCGAATCGTGGCTACCGCCGCGATGCAGGGAGTATACAGCAGCGTGAACACCAGAAAGCTGATAACGGAACGACCGGTAAACATCGTAGAAAGTGCAGCCCCGCCTAACAGGATCTGCAGCGTACTGACCACAGATTCCTTTGCGATAAAACCGGAAATAAGGGAGGTTGCGCAGCGCCAATCCGCAAAGCCCAACGGTGCGAACACCGGCGCGATCCATCGACCAATGAGAGCCAAAAGGCTATCGGCACTGTCGGCAACTACATTCAGCCTGGTATCAAAACTCTGGAGGAACCAGATCACAATGGTAGCAAGAAAAATCACAGTAAACGCCCGCTGCAAAAAGTCCTCGGCTTTTTCCCAAAGCAGCAGCGCAACGCTCTTGAGGCTCGGAAGCCGATAATTGGGCAACTCCATAACGAAGGGCACGGGCTTTCCGCGGAACACGGTTTGGTTCATGATGAGGGCCGCAGCAATTCCAATCAGAATGCCCAGCAGATACAGTAGGATCATTATGAGCGCGCGGTGCGTTGGAAAGAACGCTGCGGTAAAAAATGCATAAATTGATATTTTTGCCGAGCAGCTCATATAAGGCGTGAGCAGGATCGTCATCTTGCGGTCACGGTCACTCGACACCGTGCGCGTTGCCATAATTGCCGGCACAGAACAGCCGAAGCCGATGAGCATAGGGACGATGCTGCGGCCGGACAAACCGATCTTTCGCAGAGGCTTGTCCATTACAAAGGCGACGCGGGCCATGTAGCCGGTATCTTCCAAGATAGAGAGGAAGAAAAAAAGCGTCACAATGATGGGCAGGAACACCAGCACACTGCCAACACCGGAAAAAATGCCGTCAATAATCAAGCTGTGTACCACAGGATTGATCTCATAGGCAGTCAAAGCTTGGTCTACAAGAAAGGTAAGGCCATCGATCCCGCCTTGCAGCCAGTCGGACAGACGCTGACCAATAACATTGAAGGTGAGATAGAAAATCAGCAGCATGACAAGCAGAAACGTCGGAATGGCTGTGTAGCGACCGGTGAGAATTCTGTCGATCTTCATGGAGCGGGCGTGCTCCCGACTTTCATGGCATTTCACCACAGATGATGCCACCACGCCTTCAATGAAGGTGTAGCGCATATCAGCAAGCGCCGCGTTGCGATCAAGTCCTGCCTCACTCTCCATCTGCACGATGCAATGCTCAAGCAACTCGCGCTCGTTTTGATCAAGTGCCAGACGGTCGGCAAGGTCATCGCCGCCTTCGATCAGCTTTGCTGCGCAGAAGCGAGCCGGCACACCGATGCGGTCGGCGTGATCGGCAATCAGATGCGTAACGGCGTGGATACAGCGGTGAACGGCGGAATCATCCGCGCAGAAATCTGTCACCTTTGGCAGAGTTCTGCTCCGAGCCACAGCGATCGCCTGATTCACCAGCTCGCTCACGCCCTCACCCTTTGCGGCCGCGATCGGTACGACAGGGATGCCGAGCGAGGCGCTCATCTTCTGCACGTCGATGGAACCGCCGTTGGAACGCACTTCATCCATCATGTTCAGCGCCAGCACCATAGGTATCCGCAACTCAAGCAGCTGAAGTGTCAGGTACAGATTCCGCTCAATGTTGGTGGCATCCACAATGTTGATGATGCCGTCCGGCTTTTGGTTGAGGATAAAGTCACGGGAGACGATCTCCTCCTGTGTGTAGGGCCGCAAGGAGTAGATGCCGGGCAGATCCACCACGGAGCAGCCTTTTTCATCTATGATCTCTCCCATCTTCTGGTCTACCGTGACACCGGGAAAGTTGCCGACATGCTGATTGGATCCGGTGAGGGCGTTGAAGAGAGTCGTTTTCCCGCAGTTCTGATTTCCAACGAGTGCAAAGATCATTTCGGCTCGTCCTCCACTTCGATTTTTTGAGCCTCCTCTACGCGCAGCGTTAGCTCGTAGCCGCGCACGCGGATCTCGATAGGATCACCCATCGGCGCGACCTTCTGTAGTGTCACGCGGGTGTGCGGGATCAAGCCCATATCCAGCAGGCGGCAGCGCAAGGCTCCATCTCCGCCAACAGTGGTGATCACGGCAGAATTCCCCACTTTTAATTGATTCAATGTCATTTGCTTTCCTCTTTTTTGCCCAGTTTTAATTTCATGGTAGCATTCCTGCTGCGGACTGTCAATACAGCCGAACCGGCATAATTCAAAGTGTGTAATAGAAAATTTGGCCTTGTGCTGCAGAAAATGTTGAAAAGGTTCCTGCGGCAAGAAAATGTCTTACAACTCTTTCGCAGTTTTAATCGATCCGCAGCAATTCGTCATCGTCGGAGCATCCGAAGCGGTTAACATCGGAGTCAGGGAAAGACTGGTAAATGTGTACGTTCGAACGCGGAAAGCATTCTTGCAGAAAATCGCGGACCGGGAAAAAATCATGGAATCCGCTGAAGTGCTTTTTGCCGTCTTCAAAGGAGACCGAGTTCACGACAAAATGCAGATGACAGTGCGCAGAGTCCATGTGCAGGGCATATACGACTTGGTGCCCAGGGAAAAGATGGCAGATATCGTAACCTAAGGCAAGCATATCGTCTGCACTTAGACGGTAGGCCTCCGTCGTCGAAAAGGATACAATAAAATGAAGCAGCAGCCGACCATCGATATTCTGATAAGCGCTTTTAACAAGCATAAACTCACGGAACGCATAGACTGGATCGACGGCATATCCGCCTATCATTCCGGAGCGGCACACGTAGTCAAGAACGCGGTGCAAAGCTGCTGCGTCTGGATACTGATTGCGGATCAAGATAACGTCTGGCACAGTCGGTTCATCTCATCTCTGATCATTACGTTCGTCCTCTGAGAGGCGGACGGACAGAATGCGATTTTTCATTGAAATCCTTCTTTCTTGTTGCTCGTGGCAAGGAGCGCAAATTGTATGACGCCCCTTTATTCGGATGTTTGTAGCGTGATAAAAAATTGGTGCAGACTATGAAAGAGCCCGATGAAGCGCACGCAATTGTGCAGCCCCATCAGGCCTTCCAAATGATGTTGACATGGTTGCCGTCGAGTTCGATCCGCTCGATGAATTCGGCGGCGATCAATTTTTTCTCGTCAAAAGCAGAGCGGGAAAAATCCAACCGCCGGATCTGAGACGCAGAATGCGGGGCGGTATGTAAGAGCTGTTCCCGCTCGGCGTGCAGTTTTTCAATCGTTTTTGAGATATACACGACCGCCACATCGCTGCTCTCGGCGAGAGCGTTCACCAGACGATCGATTTTCTGCTCGATTTCCAAAACAGCTTCTGCCTGCGCGCGTTCTTCGCCTACTGTGGGAAGCTCGGCGGGACAGGCATCGAGAATGTGCTGGAGCTCATTGGCAATATGGGCCTCCAGCTCTCTAAGATCTACATCAATCGATTCATCACAGTTGCCGAAGTTGGACCGACCGGAGCAGACCAGCTTACAGCGTTGCTCCGACTTTATGTAGTTGACCTTGACGGCATAGCCGCACTTGCCACATTTTAAGAGACCGGTCAACCAGGAGTATTTTCCCGCGTTGGCGCGTGGAAGCTGCATCTGTCCGGAGAGCTTGTCCTGCGCACGCAGCCAGAGGGATGACGGAATGATTCCCTCATGCGTGGACAGGCTGAGCATCTGCTCATCCTTTTTCGTGTACTTGCCGCGGCTGCGGTCGCGTTTCCCAATCAGAAGACAGCCATGGACGCCGTCAAAAACTTCGGGCATCTGTCGGATCTGGATGCCCTGCGCAAGGTAATAGCAGTAGACCGCTTCGTCAGCCTGCGCGTAGACGGGGTTCCGCAGAATACGGGACAGAGTCACGTTATCCCACGCCTCGCGCTTGGGGCCGTGAATGCCCTGCTCAGTCAGAGTTTTGGCAAGGGCGCGCAGCGATGTTTCAGACCGGACATATTCTTCAAAAATGCGGAGAACAGTCTTTGCGTTTTCATCGGCTATCAGAGATGAGACCTTGCGCCCGTCAAGCTCAGCTTTGGAAAGCGCATACCCGTACGGTGCGGGCCCACCCGGCCATGCACCGAGGGAAACGCGGTGATGGTAGTTGTCGCGCACACGCTCCGCGGTCGTTTCACGCTCAAGCTGGGCAAAGGTCATCACAATGTTGAGCATGGCCCGTCCCATCGGCGAAGAAGTGTCAAACTGCTCGTTGACGGACAGAAATTCGACATCGTTTTTACGCAGAAGCTCCCAAATCTGGCTGAAATCCGCGAGGGAGCGGCTGAAGCGGTCCAGCCGGTACACGACGATTTTTTTGACGCGGCCCGCCTCCACCGCCTCCATGAGCTCGCCGAAAGCAGGCCGCTTGGTGTTTTTGCCGGAAAAGCCCTTGTCCGAAAAAACAAGGGCATCGTCCACAGTAAACTTCCGGCACAGTTCGATCTGCCCTTCAATCGAAAGGCTGCCCTTTTTATCGATGGACTGACGCGCATAAATGGCATCCATCGGCCTCACCTCTGCGCGCGGGCAGCCAGCAGCAGAAGGCAGCGGCGGCAGATCGCCGCCTGACGCGCAGAGCGCTCTATAGGGTCAACGGTTGAATAAGTGTTTTTGATAATCATAAGGGTTTCCTCCTTCGAGAATGTATGAGCCAGGACCGGAAGTTATTCCGGACGGCTTTACCACCCTGTTGAAGGCTGTGTAAAAATGTATTATTATTTTTAGCAAATCTTGAAACCCTTGAAAATCCTGGAAAATCCAGACGACGCATGGCTTCCGCTGCGCTGATGGTACCCGCACGCCAGAGTTTTTCCACCGCATCAAAATTGCTTCGCTCAATCGACTTGCGACCGGTGTATTTCCCTTGTGCTTTGGCGATGGCGATGCCTTCGCGCTGACGCTGCAAAATATACTCGCGCTCTAATTCTGCAACAGCGCCGAAAACGGTCAGCATAAATTTTTCCGTTGGTGTCGTGGTATCGATTGCCTCTTTTCTGCTGACGAACTCCACGCCTTTTTCGGTTAGCTTTTCTATCAGCACCAGCAGGTCTCGTGTGTTGCGGGCAAAGCGGCTGATGGATTCGACAATGACGGTGTCGCCCTTGCGTACGTAGTCCATCATCTTTTTCAGCTCCGGACGGTCAGTGTTCTTACCGCTCAAGCGGTCGATGTAGACCTCATCAACACTGAGCTCCTGCATCAACACCTCCTGCCGCATGGTATTTTGCTCCTGTGTGCTGACGCGAATATATCCGATTTTCACAAAACCACCGCCTTTTAATCAATCTGAAACTAATATGTCCCAATGAAGCCGCCAAACAATTTGGCACGTGCCAAAATACGGAAAGCAGCTGCATTGGGACACTTTTTTACTGTTTTTATAGGGTACACCCTACTCCAACAACGCCTTGAAGCGAGTGATCAAGGCTCCGAGAATGTATTTTCTGGACACAGGGCTCTGCGCGCATCTTACCAGATGGACCAGTGCAGAAACGTTAGAGCGGGGAGCTATGGACGGCGCGTTCTTTGAAACATGGGTGGTATCTGAGATCTACAAGAGCTACCTCAGTCAGGGAAAATCCCAGCCGCCGCTGTATTTCTACCGCGACAGCAATAAGAAGGAGATCGACCTTATCATTTATCAGGATGGTATCGTTTCACCGATAGAGATCAAAAAAACTCTGCGCCAAAGGATGCCACAAAGAATTTCAGCGTGCTGAATCCTATTGAGAAAGAGCCGGATGCTGACAGCATCTCGGTTGGAGCAGCGCATCTGAAAACGAAGATCGGAACCGGCGCAGTGGTCTGCATGCCGCCGGATCTGATCCCGGTCGATCCGAAAAACTGGTATGTTCCTGCTTGGCTGATTTGAGCAAAATGCAGTCCTGATTATGTAAAAAAGTGCTGCCGCAGTTCTGCGGCAGCACTTCCTGCTGTGTGTCTGGTGAACACACTTTACTAATATGGAATTGATTCTGGGCATGTTCGGCGGTGGGCTATGAATAGGCGGAAAGAGGACGGTCAGCGGAGGCCATGAAGCGAGGCACGACAGGCGTTTCCAAGTGCTGCCAGTGTGGATTCCCTCGACTGGAAGGGCATCTCGGCGGGTGAGATCACGAAGCGTGTGACGGGCAAGGTGCAGAGCGGGTCGATCGTGTTGTTCCACAATGCGGGCGAGCATACGCCCGAGGCGCTGCCGGATATCCTCGACTACCTGCTCGCCGAGGGGTATAAGATCGTACCGATTTCGAAGATCTTGCTCACCTGTGACTATACCATCGACCACGAAGGCCGGCAGTGCCCGGCAGTGCAGTGAGCGTCCGATACCGCACTTGCCTGACCGTGTGTAAAGACGCGAAAAGGGGAGCCCTCTATCACAAGAGAACTCCCCTTTATGATTTCTTCCGTGCATTGCGGGGTGATTTTTTACGCGCCGATGATGATCGGCACCAGCGCTGCGGAGGTGATGCACATCAGCATGCCGGTACAGAACGAGTAGGCGACCGTTTCCGAGTTGCACACCTGCTCGACGATCGGCAGGCACACGTCAGTCGAGGCGGTGCCAGGGATGGTGATGGCCTCGATATAGCCGATCTTGCCCGCGATGACGGGCAGCAGAATGATACCGAGCATCTCGCGCAGCACATTGTGCAGAAACGAGACCGCGCTCGCCATCGTGTGCCCCGCGCTTGCGATGACGCTCGGGGCCATCGTGTACCAGCCGAAGCCTGCGCTGATGGCCAGTCCCTCGCGCAGCGTCATGGGTGAGAGCGCGGCATAGACCGCGCCGCCGAGCAACGTGCCGAGCACGGCGAAGATGGGGACTAAAATGACGCCGAGCCCCGCGTTGCGCAGAATGCGGGCAATGCTGCCGTCCAGCCCCATGGAAAAGCCGATGAGCCCCAGCATGATACACAGACCGACTACAAGATAGTCGCCCGAGCGGGACTGAAAGGCGGGTAGGTCGGTGCACATGCGGCGGATGACAAGATCACCGAGCAGCATCCCGACAACGACCATCAGCAGGATGATAAAAGACATTTTCGCGCCCGAGACGTCGGCCTTTTCGTGCACAGCCTCCGCTTCGTTGACGACTGCACCGGCGGGGTGGGCGTGGCGGTCGATGTGCAGCAGCTTTCGCACGGCGAACGCGCCGAGCATGCTGCCCGCAGCAGTCAGCACCGTGACAAAAAGCGCCTGAATGCCGATGCTGCCGAGGCTCGACGTGACCTCCTCGTCTGCACCCATGCGCAGGCCCATCAAAAGCACCAGCGCATAAACGGGAAGCGACATGAGCTTGTCCACAAATTTGAATTTTTCTGCGTACTTTCGCAGGCGCGAGGCCAGGAGGTAGCAGGCGATCATAATGGACCAGTAGAGAGCGAGCAGAGCCATAAAGTGTCGTCATCCTTTCGCCGCGGTGCGGCTAAAATTGAATGAGGGCGGCGCGTGATCCGCGCCGCCCTCTGCTGCTTTGGCAGAATTGGGGAATATCAGGCGAGGGTGTTGACCCAGGCGGAGTATTTGACAAGGTTCGCGTCGCGCTCTTGCGCATCCGCGCCCTTGGTGAGGATGTAGACCTTGATCTTCGGCTCGGTGCCGCTCGGGCGCACGACAATGTGCGTGCCGTCGCAGAGCTCGAAGCGCAGCACGTTCGAGCCCGAGAGCGCGATCTTTGTGACCTCGCCGCTTGCGGCGTCGCGCGCGGTGCCATCCGAATAATCTTTGTACGTCGCGACCTTGACGCCCGCGATCTCGCTCGGCGGCGTCTCGCGCAGGGACTTCATAAGAGCGGCCATCTTCTCCGCACCATCTAAGCCCGGCATGACGAGGTTGTGCGTCTTTTCACCGTACCAGCCGTACTTTTCAAAGAGCGCGTTGAGCGCGTCGAAGAGCGTCATGCCCTGGGAGTAGTACCACGCGGCCATTTCGGTGAGCAGCAGCGAGGCCGTGACTGCATCCTTGTCGCGCACGTAGTGGCCGATCATGTAGCCATAGCTCTCCTCGTAGGAGAAGATGACGGTGTTTTTGCCCGCGCCCTCAAGCTCGTTCATCTTCTCGGCCATGAACTTAAAGCCCGTGAACGTGTCGTAGCAGTCGAGGCCGTTCGCCTCCGCCACGGCGCGCGCCATCTCGGTCGTGACGATAGTCTTGAGTGCGGCGGCATTCGCGGGCAGCTTGCCCGCGCGCTTCATTGCACCGATCAGATAGTCGAGCAGCAGCACGCCCGTCTGGTTGCCGGTGACAGGCTCGAACTCGCCCTGCTTGTTGCGCACCATGATACCGACGCGGTCGCTGTCGGGGTCGGTGCCGAGGATGAAGTCGACGTCGTTCTTCTTGGCGAGATCAATGGCGAGGTAGAAGCCCTCGGGATTCTCGGGGTTCGGGGACACGACGGTCGGGAAATTGCCGTCGATGACCATCTGCTCGGGCACGCATAAAAGGTGCTTGATGCCAAGACGCGTCAGCGCCTCGGGCACGAGCTTGTGGCCGCAGCCATGGAAGGGCGTGTAGACGAGCTTGAAGTCGTCGGCGACCTTTTTGACGGTCTCGTAGTCGTTGACCATGCTCATGACATTTGCCATGAAGCGCTTGTCACAGTCCTCACCGAGCATCGTGATGAGGCCCTTGTTGACGGCTTCGTCAAAGTCCATCGACGTGACGCCGGTGAAAATGTCGATGTGCTCAAGCTCCCTGGCGATCGCCGCGGCGTGCTGGGGCGGCAGCTGCGCGCCGTCCGACCAGTAGACCTTGTAGCCGTTGTACTCCTTGGGATTGTGCGACGCGGTCACGTTGATGCCCGCCTCGCAGCCGTATTCGCGCACGGCGAACGAGAGCTCAGGCGTCGGGCGCAGGGACTCAAAGAGCTTGACGGTGATGCCGTTGCCCGCCATGACACAGGCCGCGGCGCGTGCAAACTCCATCGAGTGGTTGCGGCAGTCCATGCAGATGGCGACGCCCTTTTTCATGGCCTCTTCGCCCTCAGCGCGGATGACGTTGGCAAAGCCCTGCGTCGCCCAGCGGATGACGTGGCGGTTCATGTTGTGAAGGCCAACGTACATCGTGCCGCGAAGGCCGGCCGTGCCGAATTCGAGCGGACCGTAGAAGCGGTTTTCAATCTCCTTTTCGTCGTTTGCGATGGCCTTGAGCTCGTTTCTCTCGTCCTCGCTCAGCGCGGGGGAGGCGAGCCACTTTTCATATTCCTGACGGTAATTCATTGCATGTCCTCCTGTTCCGGAATTTCATCAATGGGGCGGATCAGATTTTTCGCGTCCTCGAGCATCGAGGACGGCACATAGAGCCACGTGCCGCTGCCGGGCATGCCGAGCACGATCTTGCCGAACGAGCCCTCGCCCTCGTACTTGCGCAGCACGGGGATGTCGTACGAGCGGAGCATGGCGCAGAGCATGTCCGTCTCGGCGTTCGTGTCCATTGCGACGGTCAAAAGCGCGGGCTCCTCCGGCGTGCCGTCGGCGGATTTGGGCCAGCGCTGCAAAAGGTCGTTTTCTGTCTTGCCCCAGGTGAGCTTCACTTCATCCGACATGGGCGGTGTCCTCCTTTATATTGATGATGAGTCATTTGTGGTATTTGGTTCCGGCCTCGATCTGGTAGGCGCGGTAGATTTGCTCGAGCAGCATCACGCGCGCTAAGTGGTGCGGAAATGTCATCGGCGACATCGAGAGCCGCAGGTCGGCTTTTTTCTTTAAGTCCTCGTCAAGGCCAAAGCTCGACCCGATGAGAAACGTCAGCTGCGACGCGCCGCGCGCGGCGAGCTGCTGCATTTTCTGCGAAAGCGCTACGCTGCTCATCTCCTGCCCCTCAATGCACATGGCGATGAGCGCGCCGCCCTTGGACAGCCTCTGCTCGACGAGTGCGGCCTCTTTTTTGAGCGCCTGACGGATCTCCGCCTCGCTCGGCTCGTCGCCGAGACGCTGCTCGGGAAGCTCCAAAAGCTCCAGCTTACAATAGCGCGAAAGGCGCTTTTCGTATTCCTTGACGGCCTGCTCGTAGAAGGCCTCCTTCAGTTTTCCGACGCAAAGGACGGTGATCTTCTGCATACGTGTACCTCGCTGATGGTGTCGCGCGGCGCGGCGGCAAGGCGGACGCTCAGCCCGCTCGATTGCAGCGCGCGGCCGACGGTGTATTCGGCAAGCTCGGGGGAGTTGTTCTCGTCGCTCAGGTGCGCGAGCAGAATGCCGCTCGTGCCCGCGCGGACGCATTCGATGGCGAATTCCGCCGCGGCGTCGTTCGACAGGTGCCCGTATTCGCTCAGGATGCGCTGCTTGAGATAATAGGGGTAGCCGCCGTTTTTGAGCATCACGACATCGTGATTCGATTCGAGCAGCAGCATGTCCGCGCCGAGGACGGCATCGTGCGCCTCATCGGTGACAAAGCCCGTGTCCGTCAGCACGGCGAGCGAGCCTGCGCCGCTCTCGATGCGGTAGCCGACGCTTTCTTTCGCGTCGTGCGACGTGCGGAACGAGCGGACGTGCAGGTCCTTGATCGTAAACTCTTTGCCCGCGGCAAAGGCACGCAGGCGCGGCTCGGGGTATTGGATGGCCGCCGCGGTGCCGAACGTCGCATAGAGCGGGGCGGGGCATTTTTTGGCAAGCGTCACAAGTCCTCGGACATGGTCGATGTGCTCGTGTGTGATGAGAATGCCGTCGAGGTCGTCGAGCGTGAGGTTCAGCACCGCGAGCGACTGTGTGATGCGGCGGCAGGAGATGCCCGCGTCGATGAGAAGGCGGGTATCGTTGTGACAGACGAGCGCGGCGTTGCCGGCGCTCGAACTGGCGAGGGTGTAAAATTCCATGGGATGATTCCTTTATATCGATTCACCAAAATCATACCACAGCCGCGCGCAATAGTCAAAAAGAAAAAGCCCCCGCACGGGGGCTGTGAGAGGGAGAAGAAAGCGCTGTCAACCGGCGGGGAAAGCGAGCCCTGCCATGAAGCCGTTTTCGCCGGTGCAGACGATGTCGCCCGCGGCGAGCGCGCCGTCGCAGACGTACAGGTCGGCCTGACAGGGGAGCGAGGCGTCAGGATAGTTGGTCACAACATAGGTGTAACGCGAGAGCGTCTGCCCGCAATAGCGTGTGAGGTCAAAGCCCTGCGAGCGCTGGAGGTCGTTGTAGCTCAAATACGGCTCTTCGAGCGTTTCGCCCAGCGTGACGCTCAGCGTTTCGATCGGCTGGTCGTTCACCTCCCAGCCGAGGGAGGCAAGATACGCAATGCGCTCTTCATTTGTTCCGGCGGCGATGACGGGCGGCGGAGACGAATGCCGGCACGCGCGCAGCGCCAGAAAGAGCGAGAGCAGCAGCGCGAAGATGAGCAGAATTTTTACAACGCGGCGTTTGGAGCACTTGGCGGTGATGATGAACATGAAGCGACCACACCCTTTCGATAAAAGCTATTCCACCGAAAGAAAAAGTATGCTACACTGATACTTCAGAATGCAGAAAGGCGGGAACCACCATGGCACAGCAGAGACTCGACAAGATCATCGCCTCGACCGGGCGCTATTCGCGCCGCGAGGTCAAGACCCTCGTGCGCGAGGGCCGCGTGTTCGTCGACGGGCGCATCGCGGCCAGCGCGGAGGACAAGTGCGACCCCTTGACCGCGCGCATCAGCGTGAACGGCGAAGAGCTTTTTTATCGCGAGCACACGTATGTGATGCTCCACAAGCCTGCGGGCGTGCTCTCAGCGACCGAGGACGGACGCGGGGAGACGGTGCTAGACCTGCTTGCGCCCGAGTACCGCAAGATCGGCCTTTTCCCCGTCGGGCGGCTCGATAAGGACACGGAGGGGCTGCTGCTTCTGACCGATGACGGCGCGCTCGCGCACGACCTGCTCGCGCCGAAAAAGCATGTCGACAAGGTCTACTTCGCCCGCACCGACGGCGCGCTCGACGACGCTGACTGTAAAGCCTTCGAGCAGGGCATCACGCTCGGCGACGGGCTCGAATGCCTTCCGGCAAAGCTTGAGATTTTAAAGAGCGACGCGCAGAGCGAGGCGCTCATCACCATCCGCGAGGGCAAGTTCCACCAGATCAAGCGGATGCTGGCCTCGCGCGGAAAGCCGGTCGTTTACTTAAAGCGGCTGAGCATGGGCTCACTCACGCTTGACGAGGGGCTTTCCAAGGGCGAATACCGCCTGCTCACGGCGGAAGAGATCAAAAACCTGCGGGAAAGTGGGCAATTTGCCCAAGGAAAAGCGGGCGCGGACAAGTAAGCGTTTGTCCTTCCTTTACGGAATGCCTAAAAAAGAAGAAAAAAATTGTTGAAAAGAGAAAAAAGTTCTTGCAATCGTCAGACGGAGAAAGTATAATAGTCCCATCAAGTTGGCAGAATGCACAAACTCCCTAATAAATCAAGGAGGCACGGAATATGTCCGGTAGGATTTTTCAGAACATCGTTTTACAGTTTAAGGAAACGACCGATACGGTCATTGGCGTGATCGACTCCGAGGGCACGGTCATCGCCTGCACCGACCTGCCGGAGATCGGCCAGCGCTGGCCGCATCTGGTGCAGCCCATCAATGAGGCCGAGGGCGCCTGCACCGCGCTCGAGGGCAAGACCTTCAAGGCGCTCGAGGGCTGGGGCGGTCAGTTCGACTTTGCGGCCTTCACCCGCGGCGAGGACGCGCTCAGCTCGACCGTCTGCAGCATGGCGACCGTCGCGCTCAACACCGCCAAGAGCTATTACGAGGAAAAGCACGACAAGACGTCGTTTGTCAAGAGCATCCTCTCCGATAACATTCTTTTAAGCGATATCTACGTCCGCGCCAAGGAACTGCACGTCGAGGCCGAGCTCAACCGCGGCGTGTTCGTCGTCCGCCGCACGGACGAAAAGGCCGACGCTATCCCCGTCGAGACCGTGCAGAACATCTTCCCCGACCGGCAGACGAGCTTTGTCCTTTCCATGGGCGAGGACGATGTGGTGCTCGTGCAGCAGCTTGGCGACAATGTGGAGATGGGCGACCTTGAAAAGACCGCCGCGCAGATCGAAGAGACGCTGCGCGTGAACGGTGAGAGCACCGTGGTCGTCGGTATCGGCACGGTGGCGACGCACCTGCGCGACCTCGCGAAGTCCTATAAGGAAGCGCAGATGGCGATCGAGGTCGGCAAGGTCTTCGATACCGAGAAGTACATCATCAGCTATGAAAACCTCGGCATCGGCCGCCTCATTTATCAGCTGCCGACGACACTGTGCGAAATGTTCCTGCAGGAGGTCTTCAAGAAGAACCCCATCGACGCGCTCGACAAGGAGACGCTCTTTACGATCAACAAGTTCTTCGAGAACAACCTCATCCTCTCCGAAACGGCGAGAAAGCTGTTCGTCCACAGAAATACGCTCGTCTACCGTCTCGAGAAGATCAAGAAGCTCACGGGCCTCGACCTGCGCGAGTTCGACGACGCCATCACCTTCAAGGTCGCGCTCATGGTCAAAAAGTACCTTGCCTCCCGCGGCATCGAAGCGTAAAGAAAAAGAATTTGACAAGGGCTGTCTTCGGACAGCCCTTGTTTTTTCGCCATTTTGCGGCAAAAAAGTTGAAAGTTTACATAATTACCTGTTGCCATCGCGGACTTGCCGCGCTATAATAAAGACTGAAAATTTGCGGGATCGAGTCAAAACCTGCTGGAAACTGAGGGAAGAGCATGATACGCCTAAGCGATGTAGTAAAGGAATACGAGAGCGGCACGACGGCCTTAAAGGGCATTTCGCTTCGCATCGAGGATGGGGAGTTCGTCTTTTTGGTCGGCCCGAGCGGCAGCGGCAAGTCGACGATCATCAAGCTGCTCACCGGCGAGATCGTGCCGACGTCCGGTCAGATCGCCGTCAACGGCTTCAGCCTGACGAACATTGCCGAGCGGCAGATCCCGCTGCTGCGCCGCTCCGTCGGCGTCATCTTCCAGGACTTCCGCCTGATCGAGAAGAAAACGGTCTACGAGAACCTGGGCTTCGCCATGCGCGCCGTCGGTTCTTCGCCGCGCGAGATCAAAAAGCGCATCCCCTATGTGCTTGAGCTCGTCGGACTTGAGGAAAAGACCGACCGTTATCCCAACGAGCTCTCCGGCGGCGAACAGCAGCGCGTGGCCATTGCGCGTGCGCTCATCAACAACCCCAGCACCATCATCGCCGACGAGCCGACGGGCAACCTGGACCCCGCGCGCTCGCTGGAGATCATGCGCCTGCTCGAGCGCATCAACCAGCTCGGCACGACGATGGTCGTCGTCACGCACGAGAAAGATCTTGTCAATCAGTTCAAAAAACGCGTCGTCACGCTCGAACAGGGCGTCATCACGAGCGATGGCGACGGCGTCGGCTATAATGCGAGGTAAGCTATGCGCAAACACGATTTTTCTTACTTTTTCGGCGAGGGCATGCGCAACATGTTCTCGCACGGATTCATGTCCTTTGCGGCCGTGGGCATCACGGTCGCCTGCCTTGTCGTCATGGGTACATTTTCACTCGTGGCGTACAATGCGCAGGTGCAGCTCCAGCAGCTCGAGAGCGAGTATGAAATTCTCGCCTTCGTGGACGAGAGCTGCGACGATGCGCAGACCAAGGCCGTGGGCCGCGCCATCGAGCAGCGTGACAATGTGAAAGAATGTGTCTTCATCAGCAAGGAAGAGGCGATGAAGTCCTTTGAGGCGCGTTACGAGGGGGACAACATGTTCCAGAACCTTGACCCCGAGATTTTGCGCGACCGCTACGCTGTCTATGTTGACAATCTGAGCATTTCCGGCAAGACTGCGCAGGATATCTTCGACAATGTCGAAGGCGTTGCCAATGTCCGCGTGGACGAAGACATCGCGGGCGGCTTTATCACGCTGCGAAATGTTGCGAGCGTAGTGTGCATCGCGCTCATTGCCATTTTGCTGCTCGTGTCGGTCTTCATCATCTCGAATACCATCAAGCTCACGACATTCGACCGCCGCGACGAGATCGCCATTATGAAGATGGTCGGCGCGACGAACGGCTTCATCCGCTGGCCGTTCGTGTACGAGGGCTTTATGATCGGCCTTCTCAGCGCGGTGCTTGGCTTTGGCTTGCAGTGGCTGCTGTATGAATCGGTCGCAAAGAGCCTTGCGATGTCCGACCGGCTGCAGCTGTTGACGATCGTCGACTTTACGTCGATCTGGCGGCCCGTGGCTGCAATCTTTGCCGCCGCCGGTATCCTGATCGGTGTGGGTGGCAGCCTGACGGCTATCCGCAAGTTCCTGCACGTGTGAGGGAGGCGGACGATGAGCAGAAAAAAGATCGCACGCATCCTCCTGGTGCTGGCTGTCGTTGCGTCGCTGACGCTGGCGGAGTTGACACCGCTTTCCCTGGTGCAGGACGCCTCCGCCGTCACGCAGGCGGATATCGACAAGCTCAAGGACGAGCTCAGCGGGATGAACTCGGAAAAGTCGCAGCTTGAAAAGGAGCTCAAGTCCATCCAGAATGACAAGAGCGCCGCGCTTGCGCAGAAAGAGAATATCGACAAGCAGATCAACTTGCTTCAGTCGGAGATCAAGGGCGTTGAGTCGCTCATCAGCGAGTACGAGACGCTGATCACGCAGACCGAGCAGGAGATCCGCGAGAACGAAGAAGAAGAGGCACGCCAGTACGAAAAGTTCTGCGAGCGTGTGCGCTCGATGGAAGAGCGCGGTACGGTGTCGTACTGGTCGGTGCTGTTCGACTCGGCGAGCTTTTCCGACTTGCTGAGCGCCATGGACTTCATCAGCGAGATCATGGACAGCGACCAGAAGGTCATCGACGATCTGCGTGCCCTGCGCGAGCAGATCGAGCAGAAGAAGGCTTCGCTCGAGACCTCCCTTGCCGAGCAGCAAAGCGCCAAGGAGACGCTCGTCGCCAAAAAGAGCGAGCTGAACACCCAGCGCGCTGAGGCGGAAAAGGTGCTTGCCGAGCTCAAGGCGAACGAAGCGCAGTACAAGCAGGTCCTTTCGGAAAAGGACGCCGCGATGGAGCGCCAGCAGGCGGAGATCGTGCGCCTTTCCCGTGAGCTTGCCGAAAAGAACGGCAACACCACTGTGACCTATGGCGGCTACATCTGGCCGTGCTCGAGCAAGTATGTCACCTCGCCGCTCGGCGCGCGCTACACGGGCATCGCGGGCGCGTCGACGAATCACGCGGGCATTGACATCGGCCGCGTGGGCTACACGACGCAGGCCGTCGCCGCCAAGGCGGGCACGGTCATCATCTCGGCCTACAACAAGTACCGCGGCAACTATGTGGTCGTCAGCCACGGCAGCGGCAACACGACGACGTATCAGCATTTGTCATCCCGTTCGGTCAGCGTGGGCACGTATGTCGCGCAGGGTCAGGTCGTCGGCATTACCGGTACGACCGGCGTGAGCAGCGGCCCGCACCTGCACTTTGAGATCACCGAGAATGGAAAGATCATCAACCCGCTCAAGTACCTCACCGACTATATCAAGGGTTGGTAAACCGCATAACGCACAAGCTCCCCGCCATATACTGGCGGGGAGCTTTTTTGCGGGGAGGGGTCATTTTGCAGGGATTGGTCTGCTATCGGGACACGGGGGAGAAAAACGGCGCACGCACGCTCTGCGGCGTGCGCTTTGGCGCGGCCTACGCATCGCGCGGCGAGGGAATGCTTGCTGCACTTTCGGCCAAGCGCGCAGCAAAATACCTGCAAAAGCGCCGTGTGAGTTATGCCGTGTTTCCCAAGGATTATCCATATGCGGAGGTATTTGCGCGCTGTGGTGTCCTGCCGCCGCCCGAGCAGCCGCTGCGCATGGCAAAGGCGGCGGAGATCATCCGCCGCGCGATGGCGCGGCTCGGCCTTGCGCCGGAGCGGGCGCGTATCGCGCTGTGCGCACCCTCGCAGAGTGCGGCGCTCGAAGCGGCGGCGCGCGAACTCTCTAAAGATGTGCGCTATCTTGCACTCTGCGCGCCGAATGGCGAGCGCCTTGCGCGCACGCTGCGCTGGGACTGCGGCGCGAGTGTCCATACATTGCAGACGGACGAGAGGATCGCCGCCGACCTGAGCGTCTGCTTCGACGATTTCCCGCTGCCCGACGGCCTTGTGCTGCCGCTGGGGAGCGGTGCGGTTTCTGTCGCCTATGGGACGGAAAACCTGGGCGATGCAGCGATGATCTGGAATGAAGATCAGCTCATCTGCGCACTCTACGCCTCGCTTGCGCGCCGTGCGGACGAAATTTGGGTAAAAGATGTGAAAATGCCGCCCGATGGGGGAGAAAACGCAAACTTACCTTGACAACACGGGGCAAAATCACTATAATTATTTCGCTAAAATGGTATTCGTGTGCGCGCCGCGCAATTTTGCGGGCGTGAAAGAAAGGAACGATCTCAATATGGCGAACATGAAAAAAGAGTACAAGATGAGCGCGGAGCGCAAGGAAGAGCTGCAAAAGGAGCTCACCTACCTCAAGACCGTGCGTGAAAAGGAAGTGGCGGACCTCATCAAAGAGGCGCGCGGCTTCGGCGACCTGAGCGAAAACAGCGAATATGATGAAGCGAAAAACGAGCAGGGCAAGCTGTACTCCCGTATCGCTGAGGTCGAGGAGATCTTGCTGCACACCGTCATCGTCGACGAAAACGACGCGGGCACGAACGGCATCAGCATCGGCTGCCGTGTGACCGTGCAGGATGTGAAGTCCGGCCGCGAGCTGCCCGAGTATAAGGTCGTCGGCTCGCAGGAGGCCGACCCCATGCACCGCGCCATCTCCGAGGATTCCCCCTTCGGCAAGGCGCTCATGGGCGCAAAAGAGGGCGACGAGGTTATGGTGGAGGCCCCTGTCGGCACCATCGTCTACCGCATCGTCAAGATCGAACGTTAAGCTGTATTATATAGAGTAGGAGTAAAGAAATATCATGGCTGAAGAAAATATCCAGACCAACGCTCCCGAGCAGGACCTCAGCGAGATCCTGAAGGTCCGCCGCGAAAAGCTCGCAGCGCTGCGCGCCGAGGGCCGCGATCCCTTCAAGGAGACGCGCTTCGACGTGACGCACCATGCTCAGGACATCAAGGACAACTTTGACGCGCTTGAGGGCAGCGAGGTCCGCGTCGCGGGCCGTCTGATGAGCAAACGCGGCATGGGTAAGGTCAGCTTTTGCGATCTGCAGGACAAGTCCGGCCGCATCCAGCTCTACGCCCGCAAGGACGAGATGGATGAGGAGGAGTACAACCGCTTCAAGAAGTACGACATCGGCGATATCGTCGGCGTCGAGGGCGAGGTGTTCCGCACCCAGCGCGGCGAGATGAGCGTGCGCGCCAAGAAGATCACGCTGCTCAGTAAGTCTCTGCGTCCCCTGCCGGAGAAGTACCACGGCCTGACCGATAAGGAAGCGCGCTACCGTCAGCGCTATGTGGACCTGATCATCAACCCCGAGTCCAAGCGCAACTTCGAAATTCGTTCGAAGTTTGTCGCGTATCTGCGCCGCTACCTCGACTCCATTGGCTTTATGGAGGTCGAGACGCCGGTTTTGAGCCCCATCGCGGGCGGCGCGAATGCGCGCCCCTTCATCACGCACCACAATACCCTCGATATCGACATGTACATGCGCATCGCCACCGAGCTGCACTTAAAGCGCCTGATCGTCGGCGGCATGGAGCGCGTGTACGAGGTCGGCCGCATCTTCCGCAACGAGGGTATGGACACCAAGCATAACCCCGAGTTCACCACCTGCGAGCTCTATCAGGCCTACACGAACCTCGACGGCATGATGGACATCCTCGAGGCCATCCTCTCCGGCGCCGCGAAGGAGATCCTCGGCACCTATCAGATCCAGTGGCTCGGCAAGGACATTGACCTGACCCCGTCGTGGAAGCGCGTCACGATGGCTGACGCCGTCAAGGAAGTGACCGGCGCGGACTTTATGGCGATCGAGGGCGACGCCGAGGCCGCCGTCGCGCTCGCCAAGAGCGTCGGCGTCGACATGGACGGCGTGGACAAGACCTGGGGCAACGCCCTGTACGAGACCTTCGACCAGAAGGTCGAGGAGACCCTCGTCCAGCCGACGTTCATCACCATGTACCCCGTCGAAGTGAGCCCGCTTGCCAAGCGCAGCCCGTCTGACCCGTACCTCACCGAGCGCTACGAGATGTTCGTCTGCGGCTGCGAGATGGGCAACGCTTTCACTGAGCTCAACGACCCGATGGATCAGTACGAGCGCTTCAAGGCGCAGGTCGAAAAGCGCGCCAACGGCGACGACGAGGCCGAGATGATGGACGAGGATTACGTCATGGCCCTCGAATACGGTCTGCCCCCGACGGGCGGCCTGGGCTTCGGCATCGACCGCTGTGCGATGATGCTCTGCGGTACCGACTCCATCCGCGACGTCATCCTCTTCCCGACGATGAAGCCGCTGGACATGCCCAAGAAGGCCGACAAGGCGGAAGCCGCTCCCGCCAAAGTGAAGAAGGAGGAGGTCATCGACTTCTCCAAGGTCGAGATCGAGCCGCTGTTCGCTGACCAGGTCGACTTTGACACCTTCTCCAAGTCTGACTTCCGCGCCGTCAAGATCAAGGCGTGCGAGGCGGTGAAGAAGTCCAAGAAGCTGCTGCAGTTTGTGCTCGACGACGGCACGGGCGAGGATCGCATCATCCTCTCCGGCATCCACGAGTATTACGAGCCTGAGGAGCTCGTCGGCAAGACCGCTATCGCCATCGTCAACCTGCCCCCGCGCAAGATGATGGGCATCGACTCCTGCGGCATGCTCATCTCCGCCGTGCATCACGAAAACGGCGAAGAAAAGCTCCATTTGCTGATGGTGGATCCCCACATCCCCGCCGGCGCAAAGCTGTATTAAAAAATAACGAAAAAGAGTTCTCTCGGCAGAGAGAGCTCTTTTTTGTGCCAAAGGCACGGGGAAGCAGCGCCGTAGGCGCTGCACGGGATAAGGGGGCCATTCTCTCACGTGAGAGAATGGCCCCCTTTGACCCCCAAGAGAACGGCAGGGGCGTTTCGACTTCGCCCCTGCACCCCTAACGACCAAAAGGGAGGGGCTTTGCCCCTCCCTTTTGGATTATCCACCCCTCGGCACTTTCAGTGAGCACTACGCCTACTTTGGATGATTCCGTTTCGAGAGTGCCTGCCAAGGCGGCGTTGCTGCGCTCGCCACATTTTAATAGAAAAAACGACCGCGTCAGCGGTCGTTTTCGTTCTTTTTATCAGTTCGTTCCAGAAGATAATCGACGCTGACGCCATAAAAATCAGCGAGCGCGCACAAAACGTGCGGCGGCAGCATTCTTTCGCCGCTTTCATAATATGCGTATGTGCGCTGCGGAACGTTGATCGCTTCGCCGACCTGACGTTGTGTCAAATCGGCATCCTCCCGCAAATCGCGGATGCGCCGGTATCTCTTCACGTTTATCACCAAACACAGTATACGTAGAACAAATTATTCTATTGAATTTTTGAATATTCTGTTCTAAACTATAAATGAGGTGATGAAGATGACGACGTATAAGACACTATATCATTTGATGGTCCAAAATATGAGCGAGGCCATCGACCTTTATGATGCGGGCAAAGGCATCCTTGCCCGCGAAGTCCTGAAAAAAGCCTTGTTAGACGCAGAAGAGCAAGTCATTTTACAAGACATCATCCCCGATGAACCTATTGGCAATGGCGATCCAGCAGAAAGCTAAAAAAGCGGCACCCCAAAGCGGCGAGCGCAGCAATGCCGCACCGTCAGAAGCACGGGGTGGATAATCCAAAAAGGAGGGGCTGCGCCCCTCCCTTTTGGTCGTTAGGGGGTGCAGGGGGCGAAGTCGAAACGCCCCCTGCCTTTCTCTTGGGGGATTCAAAGGGGGAGGTTCTCTTTTGAAAGAGAATCTCCCCCTTTGCCCCGTGCAGCGCCATCGGCGCTGCCTTTTCCCTTCGGTTTAGCCGAACAAAACCGGCTTAGTAACCTCCTTGAGCCACTCCAGCTCATCCCCACTCAGATACGGCGAGATCGCCGCAAAGACCTTAGCGTGATAAGCATTCAAAAGCTCCACATCGCGCGACGAGAGCAGCGACAGATCGATCGCATCGCGGTCATACGGCACAAGCGTCAGCGGTTCGAGCGCAAGGAAGCGGCCGTACTCATTGACCTCAGCCTCGCGTACAACGACGAGGTTCTCAATGCGCACGCCAAACTTGCCGGCAAGGTAAATGCCCGGCTCGTTCGAGAAGATCATGCCCTCTTCAATGACGCAGTGGCGCTTCTGGCGCTTCACATCCCAGTGTACGCGCTCAGGGCCCTCATGCACGCCGAGGACGAAGCCCACGCCGTGGCCCGTGCCGTGGTTGAAGTCGAGGCCCGCTTCCCACAGCGGCGTGCGGGCCAGCATGTCAAGGTTTTCGCCCATGCAGCCGTGCAGGAACTTGGCCGCGCCCAGCTGTGTGTGTCCGCGCAGAACAAGCGTGTAGATGCGTTTTTCCTCGTCCGTGAGCGGCCCCAGCGCGATGGTGCGGGTGATGTCGGTCGTGCCCTCCAAATACTGCGCGCCCGTGTCGGCGAGACAGAGGCCGCGCGGCTCCATGGGAATGTCGGTCTCCTCGGTCGGCTCGTAGTGGACGATCGCGCCGTGCGCGCCGTAGGCGAGGATGGGGTCGAAGCTCTGCTCAAGATAGTGCTCACCCTCGGCGCGAAGAGATTCGAGCTTTTTCGACGCGCTGAGCTCGGTGATCGGCTCTTTGCCGATCGTGTGCTTGAGCCAGTAGATGAAGCGCGTGACGGCCACGCCGTCCTTGATGTGGGCAAGGCGCTCGTTCTCCTGCTCGGCGGGCGTTTTCACCGCCTTCATCAGCTGAATGGGGCTCGTGCGGTCGAGGACTTCAGCGCTCTCCGGCACGCTTTGCAGAATGCGGTAGTTGGCGCGCTCGCCGTCGAGCAGTACGCGGGTGCCCGCGGGCAGCGCCGCGACGAGGCGGTAGATGTCGTCATAGGGGGCGAGCGTTACGCCGTCAGATTTCAAATGTGCTTCGATCTCTGCGCTCACGGCCTCTCTCTGCACGCAGAGCGTGGCCGTGTCCTGCTCAAGCAGCAGATACGAGAGGAACACGGGCGTGAAGAGCACGTCGTTGCCGCGCAGGTTCAAAAGCCACGCGACCTCGTCGAGAGAGGGGATGACGAACACGCTTGCGCCCATCTCCTTCATCTTGCCGCGCACCATTGCGAGCTTTTCCCTGCGCGTCAGGCCTGCATACTTTACGTCCAGCTCCCACACCGGCTCGCACGAGAGCGCGGGGCGGTCCGCCCACACGAGGTCGACAAGGTCCTCGTCGCCCGCGAAGCGGATGTGCTTCTCGCGCGTCTTTTCGCCGATCGAACGGGCGAAGTCGTTGCTGATCGTGCGCGAGTCGAAGCCGATCCAGCCGTTTTCAGGAACGTGGTCGCGCAGGAACGCGGGGATCTCAGGCACGCCGGGCTGGCCCATGCGCATGAGCTCAATACCGCTGCCCTCTAACTGCTGCGAGGCCTGCAAAAAGTAGCGGCCATCCGTCCACAGCGCGGCGGCGTCCGGCAGCACGACGAGCGTACCGGCAGAGCCGGTGAAGCCGGAGAGAAATTCGCGCGCCTTGAAGTGCGCGCCGACATATTCGGATGCGTGAAAGTCATCGGTCACGACGACGTAGGCGTCCAAGTGGCGCTTTTTCATCTCCGCGCGCAAAAGTGCGAGCTTTTCGACAGGATTCATCACAAAATCACTCCAATTCTTTGTTACGATAACGATTGCCTCATTCGGCAAAGCTCTCCGTCAGCGTGACGAGCACGTTCGTCATGGCCTCAAGGCTGTCCGCGGGGATCCACTCGCGCACGCCGTGGTAATTGTAGCCGCCGGTGGAGAGGTTGGGGCAGGGCAGCCCGTCCCAGGACAGGCGCGCGCCGTCCGTGCCGCCGCGGATGGGTACGCACTGCGGCTCGACACCGTTGGCGCGGAAGGCGTTTTCCGCGCGCTCAATGAGGTGGAAGTGGGGGAGGAGCTTCTCCTTCATGTTGTAGTAGCTGTCATTGATCTGGGCCTCGGCCGTGCCGTCGCCGTAAATTTCGTCGAGGCGCGCGGCGCAGTCGGCAAAGAGCGCCTTTTTCTCTTCAAAGCGCTCGCGGTCGTGGTCGCGGATGATATAGCGGAGCGTCGCCTCGGTCACGCTGCCGCTCATCTCGGTCAGGTGGAAAAAGCCCTCGTAGCCGTCGGTTTTCTCCGGCACTTCGTCCTCAGGCAGCATCGCGTGGAAGGCCATCGCTGCGGTCGCGGCGTTGATCATGACATTTTTGGCGCTGCCGGGGTGGACGCCGACGCCGTGCACCGTCAGAACGGCGGACGCGGCGTTGAAGTTTTCAAATTCGATCTCACCGAGCGGGCCGCCGTCCACGGTGTAGCCGTAGTCACAGCCGAGCTCCTGCACGTCGAGCCCGTCCACGCCGTTGCCGATCTCCTCGTCGGTCGTGAAGATGACGCGCACTTCGCCGTGTTTGACGTTTTTCTCAATCATCGTCTCGACCGCGGCCATGATCTCGGCGACGCCGGCCTTGTCGTCCGCGCCGAGGAGCGTCGTGCCGTCGGTGACGATGAGCTCTTCGCCCACATGGCTTTCAAGGCCGGGGCAGAGCGCCTCGGTGAGGGAGACAGTGTCGTTGAGCTTCAGCTCGCCGCCCTCGTAGCGCACGAGGCGAGGCTTGACGTTTTCGCCCGAAGCGTCGGGAGCGGTGTCCATGTGCGCGATGAGCGCGATGACGGGCGCGTCCACGCCCTCGCTCGCGGGGAGCGTTGCAAGCACATTGCCGCAGTCGTCCATGTGGACGTCCTCGAGCTTCAGCGCTTCAAGCTCCTGCATCAGCGCGCGGCCGAGGTCCTTCTGCCGCTCCGTAGAGGGCGAGGTGCCGGTGAATTCATCCGAGGTGGTGTAATAGGTCACATAGCGCAGAAAACGCGATTTGGCAGATTCCATTTTGGGGTACCTCCTTGCAGTCATGCTGCGTGATATTTCACGCTCAGTGTACCACAAAAGGGGGCGAACTGTAAAGCCGCGGCGCACCGATCCGCGCAAAAGTGAAACGGTGCAAAAGATTCTTTTGCTTGACAAAGGGCGGCAATTGATAATATAGTGTGATACATATTAAATAAGAAACTGGGAGGGAAGAGGAAAAATGAACGTGGAAACCATCACGAGCCGGCAGAATCCGCTGATGACGCACCTGCGCAAGCTCGCTTCCTCCCGGTCTTACCGCAAAAAGAGCGGCGAATATCTCTGCGACGGGACAAAGCTCTTGGACGAAGCGCTCAAGTGGGGCGCGCCGGTCCAAACGGCGGTGTTCTCCGACGGTGTGGAGATTCCAACGCTTCCCGATACCGTGCGCGCCGTGTGCGTGAGCGAAGACCTGATGCGCTCGGTGAGCCCGATGGAGACGCCGCAGGGCGCACTGTTTACGGTCGCGCTTCCCGAGACGAAGCTGCCCGAAACGCTTGCGGGTAAGCACTATCTCGTGCTGGACGGCGTGCAGGACCCCGGGAACGTGGGGACCGTCCTGCGCACGGCGGACGCGTTTGAGTGCGACGGCGTGTTCTTAGTCAACGCCTGCGCCGACCTCTTCAATCCCAAGACGGCGCGCGCCACGATGGGCGCGATCTTCCGCCGCGAGGCGTACAGCGTCACGCCGGAGGAGCTTTTCGCGCTGCTCAGTAAGAGCAACATCCCGCTCTACGGCACGGCGCTGCGTGAGGACACCGTGCCGCTGTCTGACGCGAACCTGTCCAAAGCCGCTGTCGCCATCGGCAGCGAGGGGCGCGGACTGTCGCAGCAAATGCTGGATGAGTGCGCCAAAACGCTCAAAATTCCCATGAGCCCGCGCTGCGAGTCGCTCAACGCGGCCATCGCGGCGACGGTCGTTCTGTGGGAGATGTATCGCTGAAACAAACAAGGAGGTGCTCTTCATGGCGGGCCTTAAATACTGGGTGTGGCTCTCGGAGGTCAAGGGACTGACAAACCGCTCAAAGCTTCTGCTGCTCGACTATTTCGGCACGCCGGAGAACGTCTACTATGCCGACGAGGACGAGTACCGCCTCGTCGAGGGCATCGAGCCGCGGCAGATCGCACTGCTTGCGGAAAAATCGTTGGAAAACGCCGACCGTATCCTCGGCGCGTGTTCGCGGCTGGGGCTGCGGCTTCTCACGATGCAGGACGCGGACTATCCGATGCGCCTGCGCAATATCTTTGAGCCGCCGTGCCTGCTTTATGTCAAAGGCCAGCTCCCCGTTATCGACGAGGAGGTCGCTGTCGCCATGGTCGGCACGCGCAAGGCCTCGCCCTACGGCATCGAAGCGGCGGAGAAGATCGCCTACGGCCTGTGCAGGCAGGGCGCGGTCGTGATCTCCGGCGCGGCGGCGGGCGTGGACAGCGCATCTCACCGCGGCGCGCTGCGCGCGGGCGGAAAGACCATCGCCGTGCTCGGCAACGGGCTGGACATTGTCTATCCCGCGGAGAATGAATGGCTGTACCGCGATATCGCGGCCTCGGGCGCGCTCATCAGCGAGTATCCGCCCGGGACGGCGGCCGAGGCGTGGCATTTTCCCGTGCGAAACCGCATCATCAGCGGCTTGAGCCTCGCGACCATCGTGGTCGAAGCGCCGGAAAAGAGCGGCGCGCTCATCACGGCGAATACCGCGCTTGAGCAGGGACGCGATGTTTTCGCCGTTCCCGGTCCGATCGACGCGCCGCTCAGCCGCGGCTGCAACCGTTTGATCGCGGACGGCGCGGCGGGCCTCATCACCGACAGCTGGGATGTGCTGCGCGAGTACGAGGCCATCTATCCGCATAAAATACTCGGCGAGCGCGTGGAGCTTCCGCGTACGCTCGGCTATCAGGCGCGCGAGGAGCAAGCACGCGCCAAGCAGGCCGCGGCGGAGGAAATACTGTCGCTGCCGACACTGAATTTGAAAACCAACGACGCGGGGCTGACCGACGACCAGATCGCCATTCTGCGCACGCTGAAAGACGGCGCGCTGCAGGTGGACGATCTGATCGAAAAGACGCAGATCCCCACGCGCCGTGTTCTTTCCGCGCTGACGATGATGGAGCTTGAGGGCTACGTCGAGCAGGGCAGCGGCAAGCATTTTTCTTTGACCGTCACACTACTGGAGGAATAACATTCATGGCAAAAAAGCATCTGGTGATCGTCGAGTCTCCGGCAAAGGCGAAAACCATTGGAAAATATCTCGGCAAAGACTACGAGGTCAAGGCCAGCATGGGCCATTTGCGCGACCTGCCGAAAAGCAAGCTGGGCGTTGATATCGAGCACGACTTCGAGCCTGTCTATCAGCCCATCCGCGGAAAAGAGGAGCTCATCAGCGAGCTCAAAAAGGCCGCCAAGAGCAGCGACACCGTGTATCTTGCAACGGACCCGGACCGCGAGGGCGAAGCCATCTCGTGGCACTTAAAAGCGCTTTTGAATCTGGACGATGAAAAGGCCAAGCGCGTGACCTTCAACGAGATCACGAAAAAGGTCGTCTCCGAGAGCATCAAGGAGCCGCGCGCCATCGACCAGGACCTGGTCGACGCGCAGCAGGCGCGCCGCGTGCTCGACCGCATCGTGGGCTATCAGCTGAGCCCGCTTCTGTGGAAGAAGGTCCGCCGCGGCCTCTCCGCGGGCCGCGTGCAGTCCGTCGCTGTGCGCATGGTCGACGACCGCGAAAAGGAAATTCAGGCCTTCGAGGCGCAGGAATACTGGACGCTTGACGCCGACCTCACCGACGAGGCGACGCACAAGACCTTTGAGGCGCACTATTACGGCAAGGACGGTAAAAAGGTCGAGCCGGCCTCCGGCGAGCAGGTAGACAGCATCATTGCCGACATCGGCGACAAGTCCTTTACTGTGACGAACATCAAGCGCACGGACAAGCAGCGCTCCCCGTCGCTGCCGTTCACCACTTCCACCTTACAGCAGGAGGCCTCGCGCAAGCTCAACATGACGCCGCGCCGCACCATGGCCATCGCCCAGCAGCTCTATGAGGGCGTGGACATCACGGGCGAGGGCACGGTGGGTCTCATCACCTACATGCGTACCGACTCGCTGCGCATCTCCGAAGAGGCCATCGCCGCAGCGAAGACGTTTATTTTAGGACGCTACGGGCAGAGCTACTATCCCAAGACCGCCCGCCACTACAAGGCCAAGGCTGGCGCGCAGGACGCGCACGAGGCCATCCGTCCCTCGAACGTCAACCTGACGCCTGAGCAGATCAAGGCCGATCTGACGGGCGAGCAATATCGTCTGTACCGCCTGATCTGGAGCCGCTTTTTGGCCTCCCAGATGGCGAACGCCGTGTATGACAGCGTGAGCGCGCAGATCATGGCGGGCGGACACGAGTTCCACGCGAGCGCGAGCAACTTGAAATTCTCCGGCTACACCGCCGTTTACGAGGAATCCCGCGACGACGACAGCAAGGAGGAAAAGGAGGGCACGCTGCCGCCGCTCGTCGAGGGGCAGGGCTTGACGCTCGAGGCATATACGCCGCTCCAGCACTTCACTCAGCCGCCCGCGCGCTACACGGACGCGACGCTCATCCGCGCGATGGAGCAGAACGGCATCGGCCGCCCGTCGACCTACGCGCCGACGGTCTCGACGATCTTAGACCGCGAATACGTCATCAAGGACGGAAAATACCTGCGTCCTACGCCGCTCGGCGAGGTGGTGACGGGCCTGATGGAAGAGCGCTTCCCCGACATTGTGGACATGAAGTTCACCGCCCGCATGGAGGAAAAGCTCGATACCGTCGAGGAGGGCAAGACCGCGTGGAAGGACGTCATCCGCGACTTTTACGGCGGCTTTGAGCGCGACCTTGAAAACGCCGAGAAGGCGCTTGAGGGCGTGAGACTCAAGGTCCCCGATGAGGTCAGCGAGGAGAAGTGCGATGTCTGCGGCCGCAACATGGTTATCAAGAGCGGGCGCTTTGGCCGCTTCCTGGCCTGCCCGGGCTACCCTGAGTGCACGTTCACCAAGCCCCTTGTCATCGAAATGCCGGGCCGCTGCCCCAAGTGCGGCGGGCGCATGATGAAGCGCACCGGCGTGAGCAAGAAGACGAACAAGCAGTACACGTACTATGCCTGCGAATTCTCCACCAGCAGCGATCCCGAGAAGAAGTGCGACTTCATGACTTGGGATGTGCCGACGAAGGACGACTGCCCCGAGTGCGGCCAGACGATGTTCAAAAAGGCGGGCAAGGGCTTTAAGCGCCCGTACTGCATCAACCCCGCGTGTTCGCGCTTTGTGCCGGAAGACCAGCGCGGCTATGTGAAAAAGAAGACCACCGAGACCGCGGAAGAGGGCGCGGAGAGCGCCGAAGCCGCCGATGCGGCGGAGACCGCGGCAAAGAAGACCGCCGCCAGGAAGACGACGGCTAAGAAGAGCACCACCGCAAAGAAAACGAGCACAAAAGCGGCGAGCACCAAGAAGACCGCGACGAAGACCGCCGCAGCGAAGAAAACGACAAAGAAGGCCGCAGCCGAGGATGGTGCAGAAAAGCCCGCAAAAAAGACGGCGGCAAAGAAGACCGCGACCACGAAAAAGACGGCCGCTAAGAAGACGACCGCCAAGTCCGCAGCCAAAAAGACCGCGGAGAAAGAAGAGAACTGATGCAAGTAACTGTGATCGGCGCCGGCCTTGCCGGCTGCGAGGCTGCCTGGCAGCTCGCGCAGCGCGGCATCGCCGTGACGCTGCATGAAATGAAACCCGAAAAGACCACCCCCGCGCACCACACGGCGGATTTTGCCGAGCTTTGCTGCTCGAATTCGCTGCGCTCGGACCAGATCGAAAACGCGGTCGGCCTTCTCAAAGAGGAGCTGCGCCGCCTCGATTCGCTGATCCTTGCCTGCGCGGACGCGACGCGCGTGGAGGCGGGCGGCGCACTGGCGGTCGACCGCTACGGCTTTTCAAAGCTCGTGACAGAGAAGATCCGTTCGCATCCCAATATCACGGTTGTCCCCGGCGAGGTGACGGCCATCCCTGAGGGGAACGTCATCATCGCCTCGGGCCCCTTGACGAGCGACGCGCTCGCCGCCGCCATCGCCGAAAAGATCGGCGACGGGCACACGCTGAACTTTTTCGATGCCGCCGCGCCGCTTGTGACGTTTGAGAGCGTCGACATGGATTCGGCGTTTTTCGCCTCGCGCTACGACAAGGGGACGGCGGACTACATCAACTGCCCGATGACGGAGGAGGAGTACGATGCCTTCTGGCAGGCGCTCACGACCGCCGAGGAAGCGAGCGTACACGGCTTTGAGGATAAAAACGTCTTCGAGGGCTGCATGCCCGTCGAGGTCATGGCGCGCCGCGGACACGATACGCTCTGCTACGGCCCCCTCAAGCCGCGCGGTCTGCGAGACCCGAAGACGGGGAAAGAGCCCTATGCCGTCGTCCAGCTGCGGCGCGACAACGCGCAGGGCAGCGTCTATAACCTTGTCGGCTTCCAGACGCATCTGCGCTTTCCCGAGCAGAAGCGCGTGTTTTCGATGATCCCCGCGCTGCATGATGCGGAGTTTGTGCGCTACGGCGTGATGCACCGCAACACCTATCTCCGCTCGCCGGGGATGCTGGACCGCTACTATCGCCTGATCGCGGATGACCGCATCGCCTTTGCCGGGCAGATGACCGGCGTGGAGGGCTATATCGAGTCCGCGGCTTCGGGCTTTCTGGCGGGCATCGAGATGGCAAGAAGACTCGAAGGCAAACCGCCCGTCGATTTCCCACGCGAGACGGCCATCGGGGCGCTGGGGCTTTACATCAGCGATACGACGGTCTCGGACTTTCAGCCGATGAACGTGAACTTTGGTATCATGCCGCCGCTGGGCTACCGCATCAAGGGCGGCAAGCGCGTGAAAAATGCGCAGCTCGCCGCGCGCTCGCTTGAAAAGATCGACGCGATGCGCGAGGACGTGCTGAGTGACAGGAAAGGAGAGTGACCCCGTGAAGATCATCGTCGACGCCATGGGCGGCGATTTCGCCCCGCTCGCGCCCGTCAAGGGCGCGCTGATGGCGCAGGAGAAGTACGGCGTGGACATCGTCCTGACCGGAAAAACGGAAGAGATCTTGAAGGCCCTGCAGCAGTGCGGCTGCAAGGAGCTCCCCAAGGGCATGGAGATCGCCAACGCGACCGAGGTGGTCGAGATCTGCGACGATCCGGCGACGGCCTTTAAGCACAAGAAGGATTCGTCCCTCACCGTGGGGCTCAATATGCTGCACGCGGGCGACGCGGACGGCTTTGTCAGCGCGGGCAGCACGGGCGCGCTCCTCGCGGGCGCGACGCTTCTCGTCAAGCGCGTCCGCGGCCTGCGCCGCGCGGCGCTCGCGCCGACCATCCCGACGGCCAAGGGCAAGGCGGTACTCATCGACTGCGGCGCGAACGCCGAGTGCACGGTCGAATACCTGCTGCAATTTGCGTATCTTGGCAGCTACTACGCGCAGAAAGTGCTCGGCGTCGAAAATCCGCGCATCGGTCTTTTGAACATCGGCGCGGAGGAGAGCAAGGGCGACACGCTGCGCCGCGAAACGTATCAGAAGCTCAAGGAAGCGGGCGAGGCGGGGCATCTCAACTTCACCGGCAACATTGAGGCCAAGGAAGCGATGCTCGGTGAGTGCGACGTCATCGTCGCCGACGGCTACAGCGGCAACATCATGCTCAAGAGCATCGAGGGCACGGGCAAGCTTCTTTCCATCAAATTGAAGGAAATGCTGATGCACAGCACCGGCACGAAGCTGGCGGCGCTGCTGCTCAAGGGACAGCTCGGCGATTTCAAGAAAATGCTCGACGCGAACGAGGTCGGCGGTACGGCGCTGCTCGGCATCTCGAAGCCGGTCGTCAAGGCGCACGGCAGCGCGAGTGAGGTCGGTATCTGCAATGCGGTCCGTCAGGCGATGGAGGTCGCGCGCAGCGGTATCATCGACGACATCGCACAAAATATCGACAAGATGCGTATTGAACAGAAGGCAGAATAACGCGAATGCCAAAAAGCGGCAAAATGGGTATTGACAGTACAGTGCCTTTGCCGTATCATTTGGAAGAACCAAAACCGTGAGAGGAAGTATAAGACTTATGAGCCCCGAAGAAATTTTCAAAACGATGCAGAAGCTGATCGTCGAGCAGTTCGCGCTCGACCCCGATGAGGTCACGATGGACAGCTCTTTTGAGGAAGATCTTGGCGCCGACTCCGTGGATCTTGTCGAACTGGTGATGGCCATGGAGGAAGAGTTTGAGCTCGATGAGATCCCCGAGGAGGAGCTCACCTCGCTCAAGACGGTGGGCGACTGCGTGCGCTACCTGAGCACGAAGCTCGGTTAAGAAGAAAAAAGCCGCCCCGCTTTGCGCGGGGCGTCCTTTTATCAGGAGGAAAAACCATGCAGGCCTTGGAAGAAAAGCTGCAATATTATTTCAAAAATCTGGCGCTGCTCGAAGAGGCGCTGCGCCACAGCTCGTATGCCAACGAGCACCGCGGCGCAAACTTTTTCAGCAACGAGCGCCTGGAATTCCTGGGTGACAGCGTGCTCGGCTTTGTGACGGCGGAGTATCTGTTTGCCAAGCATCCTACCGCGCCGGAGGGGGAGCTGACGCGCATCCGCGCGCTGCTCGTGTGCGAGGACAGCCTGCACGAGGTCGCGCAGCGCCTGGAGCTTGGAAAATACTTAAAGCTCGGCAACGGCGAGGAGAGCTGCGGCGGCCGCACGCGTCCGTCTATCCTGGCCGACGCGACCGAGGCGGTGTTTGCCGCGGTGTACCTTGACGGCGGCATCAGCGCGGCCAGCGCGCTCATCCACCGAGTGTTGCTCGATACCGAGCGCGAGGAGGTCGCCGAGGAAAAGCGCCGCGACTATAAGACCATTTTACAGGAATTCGTGCAGCGCACGCCGAACCAGACGCTTTCCTACCGCCTGTTTGGTGAGAGCGGCCCCGACCATGACAAGACGTTCTATTTTGAAGTGCTGCTCAACGGCGGCGCTGTGGGCAAGGGCGCGGGCCGCAGCAAGAAGGAAGCCGAGCAGATGGCCGCAAAAGACGCGCTCGAAAAACTGACGGACCAGCGCTGAAAAGATGATCACCGACTGCTTTGACGATAAGACGGAACCCGTCATCAGCCTGCGGGACTTTTACGGCGAGCAGAAGCACCTTATCGAAACGTGCCTGATTCTGTTTTCGCAGAAGATCTATCAGCATCTGCTGGACACCTTTCCCAGTGAAAAGATCGGCCTGATCGGTGCGTGCAACGGGAATATCCCCATTTACCGCATGAATTACAAGGGAAAGGACATCGCGTTTTACCTCTCGGGCATCGGCTCGGCGATTGCCGCATCGGAGTGCTATGAGGCGAGCTGGATCGTCGGTGCGTCGAAGTTCGTGATGTTCGGTTCCTGCGGGAGCTTGAATCGGGAGGCGACGATGGGCAAATTCATCGTCCCGACGGAGAGTTGCCGCGGCGAGGGCTGCTCGTACTATTTCGCTGCGCCGTCCGACTACATCACGGTCGAGAACGCGCGGAAGCTCTCGGCCATCTTTACCGAGCTGGGCGTCCCGCACGTGACGGGGCGGGTTTGGACGACGGATGCCATGATCCGCGAGACCGCGGGCCTCGTCGCGCAGCGAAGAAGCGAGGGCTGTCTCGCCGTGGAGATGGAGCTCGCCGGTGTGCAGGCGGTGTGCAGTTTTTACGGCTTATCGCTCTATAACTTCCTCGAGGCGGGGGACGTGCTGGAGGAGAGCGGCTACGATGTCGCCAATCTTCGCGGCGCGAACCACGACCTCGGCAAGCTCTATATCGCGCTGGAAACGGCGCTGCGCATCTGAATAGAATCGAAAACGCCATGACGAAAGTCACGGCGTTTCTTTTTTGCTGTTTTTCTTCTTTTCAAAGAGGATCGACAGCCCCGCGTAGAGCAGGAACAGCCCGAACGGCTTGCGGAAGACGCTGCTGTCGACCATTGTCGTCAAAAACGCGGCGGCGAGCGCACAGAGCGTGCCGGTCGGGATGGCCGCGCGCAGGACGGCTTTGTCGAGATATCCGTTTTTGCGATGCGCGAAGAGCGAGATGCCCGCGGTTGGCAGAAAATAGAGCAGGTTGATGGCCTGCGCTGTGCGCTGCTCCACGCCGAAAAAGAGTGTCATGCATAAAAGAAGCAGTGTCCCGCCGCCGACGCCCCAGGACGAGAGGATTCCCGTCAAAAGCCCGCAGAGCGCGGGAAAGAGCCAGTCCGTCACAGAAGGTACCTCACCGCGCCATAGAGCAGAAACAGCGCGAAAATGCGCTTGAGCCATGTGTTCGGCACGTCCTTGAAGAGCCTGCCGCCGATCCATCCGCCTGCAAGCCCGCCGACAAGGTAGGGGAGCGCCTCTCCGAGCGGCAGCGCGCCGCGGAACGCGTACACGAGTACCGACACAAGGCAGAACGGGAAGATGACAGCCACGCAGGTCGCAAGCGCCGTCTTGTCGGAGAGCTTTGCCCACGAGCGCAGCAAAAAGACGAGCGGAATGCCGCCGCCCCCGCCGAATAAGCCGTTCACCGTGCCTGCGAGCGCGCCGCAGACGCGGTATTTGCCCTTTTCCGTCATGCTGTCACCGCCTTTTTGATGCTATGTAGCGGCCGCCTGAGGGGCGGCTGCAAAAATTACTGCTTCTTAAAGCTCTGGCAGTCGGTGCACTGGTCCATGGTGGGGTTGGCCTCGTGCGTACCGACCTGGATGGCGTTCAGACCGCAGTACTGGGCGTCCTTACAGTGGTTGGCGCAGTTGGTCACGGCGCAGCGAATAGAGGTGTTGGGCGTGCAGGAGCAGCCGTTATTGGTATGATCGGTCATAGATTTGTCCTCCCAAAAAATTGTTTTGGCGTTTGCCGCGCTTAGTTTGCGCGCATTTTTGCCCGCTATGCAAAAGGAAGAACATTCCAATAAAAAACGTCCGGCTGATATTCAGCCGGACGTTTTTTCACTTGTCATTTTAGAAGCTCGTCGATCGCGCGGTAAAGCTCGGAGAGCGTCTCCTCGTCATTTTGCTGGATGGCGGCGGTGACGCAGGTCTCCATGTGGTTGCGCAAAATCTGGCGGCTGGTCGAGCGGATGGCGGACTCCACCGCGGCGAGCTGGATCAGCACCTCGGAGCAGTCATGGTCGTCCTCCACCATCTTTTTGATGGATTCGAGGTGCCCGATGGCGCGCGCAAGGCGGTTGCTGATCTTTTTCGTCTGCTCGGGGTCATGGACATGCCCGTGCACATGGGGTGCCCGTGGCTGTGCTCATGGACGTGTTCGTGCTCGATCATGGCATTCTCCTTTAGAACTTCAGCGCGCCGACGCTCGCTTCCACGGCGCGGATATACGCGCGGTCGATGATCTGCTGGGCGACGGCCTCGAGATACGGCGTGAGGGGCATGTCGTTGTCCATCTCGGGAACCTTGCTGCGGAGCAGGTCGTAGATAGCCTGCGTGCCCTTGGCGCAGCGCTTATCCTCATAGCAGTCGAGCGCCTGACCGTCGCAGATGAGCTCGGCGGCGAGGATATACTTGGCGAGGTGCATCGAGTCATAGGCCTTCTTGGCGGCGTTGTAGCCCATGTTGACATAGTCCTCCTGGTTGGCGCAGGTGGTCAGATTGTCGACCACGGCGGGGTGCGTGAGGATACGCAGCTCGCCCTGAAGACCCGCGGAGGCGTACTGGATCATCATGAGACCGTTGTTGAAGTCGGCGTTCTTGTTGAGGAACGCCGGCAGCTCGCTCACCAAGCTGTTGAGCAGGCGGTCGATGCGGCTGTTGCTCATTTTGCACAGATCCGTGATCGCGATGCAGAGGTTGTCGGACGCCATACCGGCATAGGTGCCGTCGGCGTTGCAGCCCATCAGCGCGACCGCGCCGCCGTCCTCTTCATCGAAGATGAGCGGGTTGTCGACGGACGAGTTGAGCTCGATGGCGAGCGTCGCCTGCGCGTCCTTGACGGCCTTTTTGACCGGGCCGTGGAGCTGCGGCATGCAGCGGATGGACAGCGCGTCCTGCACGCGGTGGCCACGGCAGCGCTCAAGCATGGGGCTGTCCTTCAAAATGGCGCGGATGTTGGCCGCGGTGTTGATCTGGTCGGGGTGCGGGCGCACGGCCATCAGGCGCTCGTCCATAGCCATCAGCGTACCCTTGAGCACCTCGAGCGTGAAAGAGCCCGCAATGTCTGCCGTCAAGCTGAGCGTCTGCGCGTCATAGATCGCAAGCGACGCGAACACGGTGACGGACGTGGTGCCGGAGAGCAGGATAAGGCCTTCTTTGGAAGAAAGCACGACGGGCTTGAGTCCCGCGCGCTTGAGCGCCTCTGCGCCGTCAAGCGTTTCGCCCTGATAGGTGGCCTTGCCCTCGCCGATCATCACCATGCCGATGTGGCCCTCGAGCGTCAGATAGCCGACAGAGCCGTGGCTGGGGACGACGGGGCTGATGCCCGCGTTGAGCATGTCGCGGATCAGCGCGAGCGTTTCAAGACGGATGCCCGTATGGCCGGAGCCGAAGTGGCAGAGCATGACAAACATCATTGCGCGCGTGCACTCCTCGGCGATGGGCTCGCCGACGGCGCAGGTGTGGGCGTAGATGTTGTTGCGCTGGATCGTCTCGCGGTCCTTTTCGGGGATGAACTTCTTCCAGTTGTCACCAAGGCCCGTGGTCAGACCATAGATGGCCTTGCCCTCGTGGCGTGCAGCATCAGCGGCATTTCCATTTCATCCTTTTTCGTGTGGATGATCCCGATGGCATTGCTGACGCTTCTGGCAATCTACCTTGTTTACCTGCGCCGCGTGCCGCGCACAGTCGGTGAGACGGGGCGCAGTAAGAAAGAGTGCGTACGCCTGCTCTTGCGGAGCTTGTGGTCGCTGCTGCTGGCAATCGCGGTGATCATCGTGCTTTCGCTGCCGACGTGGGCCGTCGTGACGGTCGTCGCGGCCGTCAACGCGCTGGTCGAAAAATTCTCCGCGCAGGAGGTGCGTGACGCGCTCGTCAAGGGCTTTGACCTGAAATCGCTGCTTGGCATCACGATGACGTATGTCTTCAAGGACCTTTTGATCCTTGGCGGCGTGATCGATGTGCTGCCGACGTATTTTGAGCATTTACCCATTCCGGCATTTCTGGTGCTTGTGATCCTGTACGCGTTCGGCACGCTGGTCGCGGGCTCAAGCGCCGCGGCAGCGGCCTTTATCCCGCTGGCCTACACCATGATTCCTGACGGCGGCGCATTTCTGCTGGCGCTGCTGATGAACGTCAGCTTCGCCTCGAGCCAGCTGAGTCCCACGCACATCTGCACGGCGATCATCTCAGACTATTTCGGCGTCACATTTTTCGCCACGGTCAAAAAGCTCCTGCCGCTGTTTCTGCTCACCGTCCTCATCGCCTGCAGCTACTACATGCTGCTGACGGCGGTATTCTGAAGAAAACAAACAAGGCCTGTGCCAAGCAGCACAGGCCTTGATCGATTTGCTGTAAAGGGAAAATCAAAGGGAAAACAGAGCAAAAAATGCAGACCCTTTCCTCTAAACGGAGATTTCGGGCGATTTTCAGAGAAAACCGGGATTTGAAAAACACAAAAATGCGACTAATTTAATATAAAAAGAAAGGATTCCAAACATTTCTGTTTGAAATCCTAACTTCTGTCAGGCGGCTTCCATTTGGATATTTTTCTAAATCAATCCTTGATAATCGTATCAGTCTTCCAACTCCGCCTCGTGCTTGAGGATCGTGCCGGAGACCGCATCGATCTCGTAGTCATATTCCATATTGCCAGACTTGAACTCGACCTCGTAGACGAGCGTGCCGTCCTCATCATCCAGCTCAATGTCCATGTCATACGCCTTGCTCTCGCTCACGCCCGCATGGTCCAAGGCGATGGACTTTGCCTTGGCATAGCCGATGTCCTGCACCGTTCCGGACGGCGCGGGCTTTTGACCAGAGGGCTTCGTCGTTTCATTCGATGCGGAAACGGCAGGCAATAAATCTTTCTGCCCGCTGAGCACCTTGCCGGTATAGGCATCCACCAGATATTCAAACTCGCCCCATGCTGTGTGCAGTTCGACCTCGTAGTGCGCGGGAGATTCGTCGAGTTCGGGATCGACCTCCGCTGTAACGGAATCCACCGCCGTTGTCCCGGCATACTGCTCCGCAGCGTAGGCGGCGGCATCCTTGCCGATGGGCATGGCGAGTGCGCCCGCCTCGGCGAGATCTTTCAGCTCTTCGACCGAGAGCTTTGCCAGCGCGTCAAACTTCAGGGCAGGGTTCAGTGCAAGCACACGGTTCACCAGCGCCGCCTTTCCGGTGGAAATGCTGTTTTCCCGCGCCTGCTGCGTAAGTCCCGCGTCCTGCGTCAGCGTCTGCGTCAGGACGGACGCCCTCGATTCGCTGGTCTGCAAAACGCCGTCCACGGTGCTCGTCAGCTCGCGCTGGAGTTTTTCCGCGCGAGCGGTATCCTTGTCCTCCACCGAGATCATGATGGCGGAGGAAATGCTGTCGAGATAGCCGTTTCGCACGAGGCTGCCCACGATGGCGTTCACAGCCACGTCGAGCTTCGCGCCCTTGAGATCCGCGCCGTTGCCCATATCCGCAAGGATAGCTTTCGCGTCCTCGTTGAGCGGCGTACAGACGAGCACCTTTTCGCTTCGATTCACTTTCAGCTCGATGCTCGGGTTCACGTCCAGCGACACCACGGAGGCCACCGCGTTTGCCCGCTGGTAGAACAGCCCTCCGCCGAGCAGCATCACCGCAAGGCAGGCGGCAATGAGTGATGTCCATCTTCTCTTCGTCGTTTTCTTTGTTGTCATGGGAATGACCGTTCCTTTCCGCTCTTCGCAGCGAGAGAGAACGCCGTTCGCATCGTTTGGCGCGGTCTTTTCAAGCGCCGCAGCCAGTCTCTGCTCCATTTTTTCATTGGTCATCGGGCGTCATCTCCTTCCAGAAAAATTCGCATCTTTTTCAATGCCCTGTGATATTTCGACAGGACGGTGGGAAGCGGCAGCTCCAGCAGCGCCGCGATCTCCCGGTGCTTCATGCCCGTGACCGCGTGAAGCAGCACAATGCGCCGCTCCTCATCAGCGAGTCTTGCCAACGCGCCTTGCAGCAGTGCGCGCTCGTCGGCATCCAAACCGCACTCCTGCGCGGGAATGGCATTCCATTCCTCCTCACTGAGCGCGGCATGGCGTTCTTCGCGCCGCAGGCGCATCAGACAGAGGTTGCGGCAGACCGTCAGCAGCCACCCCATCGGCGAGCCGGTGGGGCGGTACTGTGCCGCGCAGTCCCACACCTGCACATAGACGTCCTGCGTCAGGTCCTGCGCGTCGTGCGCGTTTTTGAGGTAGGAAAGCGCTAAGCCGTACACCGCCGCGCGCGTGCGCCGGTACAGCTCCGCCAAAGCGTCACGGTCACCACCGGCAACGCGGATGAGCAATCGCTGCAGTTCGCGGCGCTCCTCCGCCGGCGCATATTCGGTTGTCATCAGCATACTGAGCATGGGCTTTTTTCTCCTGTCATCCGTGTAATGCACGGAAAGGACGATTTATTGCACGGGATTTTTTATTTTTATGATTCTGTTTCTTTCGCCTCATCGAACTGCAGCATTCTGTGATCCTCCGTCAGCACCTTCATCTGACTGATGGCAATGGCGTTGAGTTTCGCCAGGCGCTCCGTCTGTGGGATTCCTTCGTTGATGAACACTGCATACAAATCACATAATCCCTGAGACCTGTGTAGGTAGACTCGTCCAGTGAAGCAAGAAAGGCTTGCAGCTTGTCCACGGGGCGAGGTTTGATGTTTCCATCGTCCCGCCGCTTATGGAGCTTATGAACCTTGATGGGATTCTTCCCGATGAGTTCTTGCTCAAGCGCCTAATTCAGAAATGCGTTGATGGTCTGGAACGGTTTATTATAGCGGGCAGGGGAGGTGTCGGGGATTGCGGCAAAAAATGTCAGCACATCGCTTTCGAGTAGGGGATAGTCTAAGCTGTTGTGGCTGTCGGCTAAGAACCGAGCGAGGCAATTTCGGTAGTCCTTCATCGTTTCTTCGCCCGTGTGCTGCGATTCCTTGACCAGTAAGAATTTTTGCATCGCGGTTTCCAAATCCATCGATTTCGGCTTCATTTTGACCATTCTCATAGCATACTCCAAAGAGCAGACCCTTTCCTCTAAATGGGTATTTCGGGCGATTTTCAGAGGAAGCCGGGATTTGAAAAACACAAAAATGTGACTAATTTAATATAAAAAGAAAGGATTCCGAACATTTCTGTTTGAAATCCTAACTTCTGGAGGTGACACCCAGATTTGAACTGGGGAATGAGGGTTTTGCAGACCCTTGCCTTACCACTTGGCTATGTCACCGTATAGAAAAAGGAGCAAAATGTTTGCTCCTTTTTCATTTGTGGAGCGGGCGACGAGGCTCGAACTCGCTACCTCCACCTTGGCAAGGTGGCGCTCTACCAGATGAGCTACGCCCGCAAATGGTGCCTCAGGCCAGAATCGAACTGGCGACACGCGGATTTTCAGTCCGCTGCTCTACCAACTGAGCTACCGAGGCATATCAAGCCGCTATTGCAGCCTGATGAATGGCGACCAGGAAGGGGTTCGAACCCTCGACCTCCGGCGTGACAGGCCGGCGTTCTAACCAGCTGAACTACCTGGCCGAATTTATGGTGGGAACAACAGGGCTCGAACCTGTGACCCTCTGCTTGTAAGGCAGATGCTCTCCCAGCTGAGCTATGCTCCCCACTCGAAAAAATCGCTTCGGCGAACGACAAGGGTTATTATACAGAATAACCCCTGCCGTGTCAACCTTATTTTTTGATTTTTTCAAAAAATTTTTGGAAAAGGGAAATGCATTACTTTCCCTGCTTTTTCAGATCAGCGATCATGGCGGTCAGATCCTCTTTGGTAAAGTTCTGCACCCTGTCACAGAACTGGCAGGTGAGTTCAGCAGAGCCCTGCTCGTCCACGATCTTTTCAAGCTCCTTTGACCCCAGCGACAGCAGCGCGCGCTCCGTGCGCTCGCGCGAGCAGTAGCAGCGGTATTCGATCGGATCGACGGAGAGGATATCCATGTCAAAATCAGACAGCACCGTTTTGAGCAGCACCGCAGGATCAGAATTCTCCTTTAAGAGATTCGTCACGCTGGGAGCTGCGTAGATGCCGCCCTCGACCTTGGTGATGACGTCCTCACCCGCGCCGGGGAGGAGCTGGATGAGATAGCCGCCCGCGGTGAGCACGCTGCGGTCGCGGTCGATGAGAACGCCCAGACCGCAGGCCGACGGCACCTGCTCAGATTCGACATAGTAGGCGGCCACGTCCCCGGCGATCTCGCCGCCAAGCAGGTCGACCGTGCCGACGTAGGGCTCGCGCATGTTGAGGTCCTTGATGACCGTCAGCGTGCCGCTGTGGCCGACGGCGGTGCCGACGTCCAGCTTGCCGTCCTCGCGCAGGGCGAGATCGACGGCGGGGTTCTGCACGTAGCCGCGCACATTGCCCTCGGAGTCCGAAACGGTCAGGATGGTGCCGAGCGGGCCGTCGCCCTTGATCTGCATCGTGACGCTTGCGCCGTTATCCTTGAGTGCGTTGCCCATCATCGAACAGGCCGCGAGCGCGCGGCCAAGCGCCGCCGTGGCGACAGGGGAGGTGTGGTGGATCTGGCGGGCGCGCTCGGTCAGACCGCGCGTGTAGACCGCGACAGCGTTGACAAAGCCATCTTTCGAGATGGCGCGGACCAGACAGTCCTTCTGTGCTTCCATATATGGTTCCTCACTTTCTGATACAACTGAAGTAAATGCGGCCGTCGCGCTCGTTCGCGCGGCGCAGCTTGAGCTCGCCATGCGTGCGGATGGCCGTGAAACCGGCCTCTTCGAGCCACGCGGTCAATTCTTCGACCGTGTAGGCGCGCTGGTGGTGCTCTTCAAAGTCGCGCTCCCACGCGCCATCCGGCTGGAGGCGGAAGAGGTCGACCTCGTAGTCGAGCATTTTGACGTTTTTGCGGTAGCGCGTGCGCCAGAGGCAGAACACGTCCTCGCGCTCGTCGAGCAGCACCTCGCCGTCGAGTTTTTCCATTTTTGAGACGGCGTGCACGTCGAACACCAGCGACCCGCCGGGGGCGATGGTGTCGTGCAGGCGGTTGAATGTGCGCTGCACGTCGCGCGGACGCGTCAGATAGTTGATGCTGTCCAGGCAGCAAATGGCGGCGTCGACCTTTTCCAACAACTTGAGCTGCGGCATCGACTGGCACAAAAGCAGCGGCGGGGGATCGAGCGTGGCGAGCTTCTGCTGTGCCTGCGCGAGCATCTCGGGCGAGTAGTCGACGCCCGTGACCGTGTAGCCGCGGCGGACGAAGAGCTCCGTCATCGTGCCCGTGCCGCAGGCGAGGTCGAGCAGCGACTTGACAGGGCGCTTAGCGCGCAAAAAGAGCTTTTCGACAAAGTCCGCGCGCTTTTCGTATTCCACGTCCTCGGTCAGCTCGTCGTAGGACGCGGCGAGAGCTTCGTAGCTGTCCATGCCCGTCGCCTTCCTTTCTGCAAATATCCCATATAGTTTAGCAGAGAGTGCGAAATTAGTAAAGTGCCGCGCCCGCATTTTCTCGCGCCGCACCGCTTTGGCCGCAGCGGCATAGACTGCCCCAAATGAAAAAACGGGGAGGAAGCGCATGAAGGAGCATCCGCGTTTGACGCTGGGAGAAGATTTTGCCCAGGAAAAAAGCTGGCAGTGGGAGGACATCACCGTCCTGACCGCCCACTTGACGCTGCCGCAGACAAAAGGGGAGAGCCGGCGCGAGAAGCGCTTCGACCGCTATTACCGCGCACTCGCTGATGCCTATTTTGCCCGCTGCGAGCAGAAATTGCTGCCAGATGCCGCAAAGACCTGCCGCGCGGCGATGGCGCGCTCCGCCCCATGGCAGATGACGGCGGTGACGCTTACCTACCGCGTAAGCGCGCAGACGGAGGATGCGGTCGTTTTTACCTTCGAGGTAAATGATGGAGAAGGTGTCCTGCGCCGCTGGGAGGAGGGGTGGGAATGCAGCGCGTTCCTGCCGCTTTTTAAAGCGGAACGTGGTTCCGCGCTTGCAACATAAGCGCGCGAGCGCGGTTTTGGGCACCCGGCGGGCGCGGAAGGGGGAGCAGCCCGAAGGGACTGCGTCTTTGGTTCTCCCGCAGCGTGCGGGAGTGCGCAGTAAGGGGGCCATTCTCTCACGTGAGAGAATGGCCCCCTTGAACCCCCAAGAGAACGCGAGGGGAGGACCCCTCGACCCCCGACATTGCCGGTCTGAGGCTTGAAGAGCTGCACACGCTGCGCAATGTAAGTGCGGTGTACATGGCTTCGCCATGAATCCCTACCGCCTCGTTACGTCTCGCAACCGCGCCTTACTATCGTGAGGCGCGAGTGACGGTAGAACGGCGGCAGACTGCTTACCGAATGCGGCATTGCTGGCGCTCGCCGCATTGTGGAGACTGGCGGTAGACGGAAATTAGGCTGTAGTCCTACAAGATCAGCAGAGCGGTAGCGGATGATAGAAGCAGCGGCAAATCGTATAGCAATGCTAACGCGGCAACGCCGCGCGCAGGCAGTTGCATTCCGGAGGCATAAAAGTCATTCAAGCCCGAGACTGCCAATCAAAAGCCTTTCTCTTGGGGTTCCAAAGGGGCCATTCTCTTTTGCGAAAGAGAATGGCCCCTTTGACTATGCCGCCCGCAGGCGGCATATCCCTCCGCGCTGTGCGCGGAAAATATTGTGTTCCTGCTATCGCAGGAACCTTATTTTTCCTCAGGATTGAGCTTTGCCAGCATATCGATCGCCATAGTATAGCTCTCGAACCCGTGCCCGCGGATCTGGGCGATGCAGGCGGGGGCGGTGACGGACAGGTGGCGGAACTCCTCGCGCTTCTGGATGTCGGACATGTGGACCTCGACGGCGGGGATGCTGACGGCCTTGAGCGCATCGTGGATGGCGTAGCTGTAATGCGTGTAAGCGCCGGGGTTGATGACGATGCCGTCGAACGCCGTGTCGGCCTCCTGAATGGCGTCGATGATCGCGCCCTCGTGGTTGGACTGGAAGCACTCCACGGCCACACCGCGGCTCTGTGCGTGCTCATAGATGCGGGCGCAGAGGGCGGCGTAGTCCTCCTTGCCGTAGATGTCCGGCTCGCGGCGGCCGAGCATGTTCATGTTTGCGCCGTTGATGACTAAGATCTTCATATGAGTATTCCTCCTGTGCTTGCCTTACGCCTGTTTGGCGGCGTGGGCGCGGTATTCCTTGCTTTTTTCAAGATAGAGCGTGGCGTTGGCCAGAATGCTCTCTTTTTCCTTCTCCGTCAGCTCGCGCACGACCTTGGCCGGGGAGCCGAGGATCATCGAGCCGTCCGGCGCGTTCATCTTGCCCGTGACAAGAGCGCCCGCGCCGATGATGCAGTCGTTGCCGATGACAGCGCCGTCGAGCACCGTCGCGCCCATGCCGACGATCACGCGGTCGCCGATGGTCGCGCCGTGGACGGTGGCGCAGTGGCCGACGGACACATCGTCGCCGATGGTGACCTTGTTGTGGATCAGGGCGAGGTCCTGAATGTTGCAGCGCTTGCCGATGCGCACGCTCTGCATCTCGCCGCGGCAAACACTGTTGTACCAGAACGCCGTGCCTTCACCCGCGACGACGTCGCCGAGCACCTGCGCGCCCTCCATGATGAGAATTTTGTCATCGGTGGAAAGGCGGTTAAAATTCATAGACATGGTTTTTCTCCTTTGTGAGCGGGCAAGCGCCCGCAGTATCATTTTTTACAGGGCAAAGTTGCCGTTGACGAACACGGGAATCTCACGCCCGTCTTTCGTCGTGCCGATGATGGAAAGGTCAGCAGTGCCGACCATGAAATCGACGTGCGTATTGGAATCATTCAGGCCCGCGGCCTTGAGCTCTTCCTTGCTCATGGCCTCGCCGCCCTTGACGCACTCGGGGTACGCCTCACCGAAGGCGAGGTGGCAGGCCGCGTTTTCGTCGAAGAGCGTGTTGTAGAAGAGAATCTTCTGGTTGGAGATGGGACTGTCATAGGGCACGAGCGCGACCTCGCCGAAATACGACGCGCCCTCATCCTCGGCGATGGCGGCTTTCAGGATGTCCTCGCCCTTTTCCGCGTGCGCCTCGACGATCTTGCCATCCTTGATGACGAAGTGGAAGTTTTCAATGATGTTGCCGTTGTGCACGAGCGGCAGGGCTGCGTAAACGACGCCGTCAATGCCGTCTCTGAGCGGGGCGGTGAAGACCTCCTCCGTCGGCATATTGGCGACGAACGGGAAGCCTGCGCGGCTGGTGTTGTCGCCGCCGGCCCAGACGTGCGTCTCGGGGAGCTTGATGTTGAGACTTGTGCCGAGGGAGTTCTGGTAATAGAGCGAGGTGAAGTGAAGATCGTTGAGCTTTGCGATGCGGCTTTTGAGCAGCGCGACGTGCTCATGCCAGCGCGCGACGGCGTCACCCTTGCCGCTGATGCGGACGGAGGTGAAGATCGCGTCCCAGAGCTTGTCCATCGCCTCCTGCTCGGGAAGAGCGGGGAAGACCTTCTTCGCCCAGCTCGGAATGGGGACGGACGCGACGCACCAGGGGCAGGCATTGGACATTACGGCGCTTACGTAAGGCTGGATGGCCGTCTCGCTGCGGCTCGCGCGCGTCAGGCGGTCGGGGTCTACGCCGAGCAGCGCCTCAGGATCACGGGCGGAGATATTGAGAAATGCTGCGCCCTCGTCAGCATAGCCGTTGAGCATTTCTGCCTGCCAGGCGGGAAAGACGTCGAACACGGAGTCATCCGCGCGCAGAAAGCGCTCGCGTTCAAGAAAATCATCCGACCAGCGCATCACGACCTCGCGGCAGCCGACATTATAGGCAGCGGCGGCGCACAGACGCGCGAAAAACGCGCAGTCGACGGGACAGGAGATGACGAGCGTCTGCCCTTTTTGAACGTTCAGGCCCACTTCGATGAGCAGCTTTGCATATTCTCTGAGTTTTTCTTCCATGAAGATCCTCCTCAAAAAGAAGGGCGGCTGTGCGTGGCACAGCCGCCCTTTACTGTTGCACAATGCCATACAACTTGCATCATAACACAGTTCATGCGCGATTGAAAAGGGTTTTTCGTATTTTTATCAGATTCCGAGAAGAAGCGAGGCAAAGTTGAAGTAGATCATCAGCGAGATGGCGTCCACGACCGTCGTGATGAACGGCGAAGCCATGACCGCGGGGTCGAAGCCGATCTTCTTGGCGAGCAGCGGCAGCGTGCAGCCCACGACCTTGGCCGCAAACACCGTGACCACGAGCGTCAGGCAGATGACGAGCGCGACCGTGATGGTGATGGGATTGCCGAAGATCATCTTGTCGACGAGCATGAGCTTGACGAAATTCGCTGCGGCAAGCGTGGCGCCGCAGACGACCGCCACGCGGATCTCCTTCCAGATGACGCGGAAGAGGTCGGAAAATTCGATCTCGTCGAGCGAGATACCGCGGATGACCGTGACGCTCGCCTGTGAGCCGCAGTTGCCGCCCGTGTCCATCAGCATCGGGATATAAGCCGTCAGAATGGCGAACGCGCTGAGCGCGTCTTCAAAGCGGGCGATGATCTGGCCGGTGAACGTGGCCGAGACCATCAGAAGCAGCAGCCAGGGGATACGGGACTTGTACGTATCCCAGACGCTCGTCTTGAGGTATGGCTTATCCGTCGGCAGCATAGCCGCCATCTTTTCGATATCCTCGGTCGTCTCCTCTTCCATGACGTCGATGGCGTCGTCGACCGTGATGATGCCGACGAGGCGGTCTTCCTTGTCGACGACCGGAAGGGCGATGAAGTTGTACTTCGAGAAGGTCTGCGCAACGTCCTCTTTATCCTCGAGCGTGGAGACAGAGATGACGTGCGTCTCCATGATCTCGTCGATGGTGTCGTCCTCATCGGAGAGGAGGATCGTTCGCAGCGAGACGATGCCCTGCAGCTTGCGCGCCGGATCGACGACATAGCAGACGTTGATGGTCTCTTTGTCCGTACCGGTGCGGCGGATACGCTTGAGCGCGTCCTCGACGGTCATATCGCGCTTTAAGTCGACAAACTCCGTCGTCATCAGCGCGCCCGCGCTGTCGTCGGGGTATTTGAGAATTTCATTGATGCTCTTGCGCGTGTCGGGGTCCGCGTGCTTTAAGATGCGCTTGACGACGTTCGCGGGCATTTCCTCCACGATGTCGACCGCATCGTCCAGATACAGCTCGTCAAGGACCTCTTTGAGCTCGGTGTTCGAAAAGCCGCGGATCAGCATCTCCTGCGCGTCGGGATCGAGCTCGACGAACACCTCCGCCGCGGGCTCTTTGGGAAGGAGCCGGAACAAAAGGGGAATGCTGTCCTCGTCCAAATCTTCAAAAAGCGAGGCGATATCCGCGGGCTCCAGGTCTGCAAGCAGGTCGCGCAGCGCGGTATATTGTTTTCGCTTGAGCAGATCCTCGATTCTTTCCAGCAGTTCGTCGCGCATTTCTTCAAAGCCGACCATACCGACTCCTCCTTTCTGAAGATAGTGCCAAATCAAAGTGTTCAGGTGAATTTTGCGATAAAAAAATCCCCCATATCCTGCGTCCGGCGACGCGGCTATGGGAGCGACAATCAAGAAACACCCGCCCCTGGCGAGAAGTTTCCTTACCGTTCAAGCTTTAGCATCACGAGGCGGTGAAACTGCATTAGATGGCACCTTGCTTTCGATGCAACCTGTTCAAACCCTCTCATAGTGTCTCCACTACTCCGCGGCAGCAGTCCGTATCCTTGTGGTAGCCTTACCTACCGGACGATGTATGAACTTAACGGTACTATATTATGCACATTTTCCCGTGCTGTCAACCCCTTTTCCGGCTTTATTTCTGTAAAAAGTATGTCATGGCACGCGTTTCTGCTTCCCTTTCGAATTGGACTGTGCTATACTACATAAATTGAAGAGAAATCAACTTTTGAGGAGGTGAGCATCGCCCTTGCAGCAGTATCTTGACCGGCACCGCTTTTTGAAAGGCATCTACCTGATGGTCAGGCGGTACTTCGATCATCATGTCGGCCGCGACAGTGCGGCGCTCACATACTACCTTTTGTTTGCGCTTTTCCCGCTTTTGATCTTTTTGAGCAACTTAGTCGGCATCATGTCCGTGGATATCAGCGGCTTTCTGTATGAAATTCGCGCATTCATCCCGCAGGAGGCGCTTGACATCATCGAGCAGTACCTTATTTACGTCGGACGCGACTCCAGCCCGCGCCTGCTCTGGTTCTCGCTCGTTTTTTCGATCTATTTCCCGTACCGTGCGGCGGCCTCGCTGATGGGCTCTGTCCGGCGGGCCTACGGCGAGCACCGGCCCACGCAGTTTGCGCGCTATCAGATCAAGCTCCTGCTCTACACGCTGAGCCTCATCCTGATGATCGTGCTGTCGATCGGCCTTTCCGTCGTCGGCGGGCGGGTGCTGAACTACGTGTCGAGCCACCTGTCGGCCTATATCACGCTGAGCGACGGCTTTATCCGCCTGTGGTCGAGCCTGCGCTTTGTTATCATCGGCGGCATCGTATTCTTCCCCATCGCGATGATGTACGGCCTTGCGCAGGAGTCGCACCGGATGAACCGTATCTGGCCGGGCGCGGTGTTCTCGCTCGTGATGTGGCTCGTATTGTCATTCCTTTTTTCGTATTATGTTGAAAACATCGCGCGCTACTCCGTCATTTACGGCACGCTCGGCGCGGTGATCGTATTGCTTTTGTGGCTGTATCTCGCCTCGGTCATGCTGATCATGGGGGCGGAATTCAACAGCGTTTTGATGGTGCTGCGTAAGCAGCACACGGCGGAAGCCGAAGAGAATTTAGGAGAAACACAGAAATGAAAATCATCATTGTCGGTATCGGTAAGGTCGGCTACGCCATCGCCGAGCAGATGACGGGCGAAAACCACGATCTGGTCGTCATCGACCGCAACAGCGCCGTGCTCGACCACGTTGACTCCATGCTCGACGTCATGTGTGTGGAGGGCAACGGCGCGAGCGCCAGCGTCCTTTTGGAGGCGGGCGTGCGCGAGGCGGACCTTCTCATCGCCGTTTCGGAAAACGACGAGGTCAACCTCATCTGCTGCCTGATGGCGAAAAAGCTCGGCGCGAAGCACACGGTCGCCCGCGTACGCAACCCCGAGTATTTCCGCGATGCACCGATCCTGCGCCGCGAGATCGGGCTTGATATGATCATCAACCCCGAAAATGCCGCCGCGCAGGAAATTTCGCGCATTCTGCGCGTGCCGTCTGCGTTCAGCGTGGAGACGTTTGCCCGCGGACTTGTCGAGCTCATCGGCTTTCAGACCGAAGAGGGCGACAGCCTTGTCGGCAAGTCCCTCATCGACTACAACCGCGAAAATCCCAACAGCATCCTCATGTGCGCGGCCAAGCGCGGGGAAGAGGTCATCGTGCCGAACGGCTCGTTCGTCCCGCAGACGGGCGACCGCGTGTACGTCATCGGCACGCCCGCGGAGACGACGCGCGTGCTGCGCTCGATGGGCAGGGCCATGGCGCCCATCCGCCGCGTGAGCATCCTCGGCGGCGGGCGCATCGCGCAGTATCTTGCCTGGATGCTTGCCGATGTCGGCACGCGCGTGACGATCGTGGAAAAGAACGAGGCCAAGTGCCTGACGCTTGCTGAAAAGCTCCCCAAGGCCACCATCATCCGCGGCGACGGCACGGATCACCACCTGCTCGAATCCGAGGGCATTTTCCACTGCGACGCCTTCATCGCTCTGACCGACCGCGACGAGGAAAACCTTCTCATGGCGCTCACGGCCAAGCGCTACGGCGTGAAAAAGGTCGTGCCCAAGATGTCGCGTCTCGGCTATCTCGATATCGTGAGCCTCACGGGGCTTGACAGCGTTGTTTCGCCCAAAGCCATCGTCGCAGGCCAGATCTCCAGCTATGTGCGCGGCCTTGCCAACTCGCAGGGGAGCGCCGTGGAGAGCCTGCACTATATCCTCGGCGGCGCGATCGAGGCGGTGGAATTCACCGCCACGAACGCCACGCACTTCCTCGACCGTCCGCTCAGCGACCTGCACTTCCGCAAGGGACTGCTCGTTGCGGCCATCGTGCACGACGGCAAGATGGTCATTCCGAACGGACATTCCAAGATCCACGCGGGCGACCGCGTCATCGTGATGGCGAAAAAGCTCTTTTTGCAGGATCTCAACGATATTCTCGGCTGATGTGCCGGCTGCTTGCGGCAAGGAAGTTTCATTATGAACCAAAATCTTATTCTCAGAATCGTGGGCGTCATTCTCTGTATCGAGGCGCTTTGTATGATCCCGCCGCTGCTGCTGAGCGTGTTCGGCGGTGGTGTTGACCAGAGGGCCTTTTTGTACGCGCTGCTTATCTGCGGCGGCGTGGGAGTGCTGCTCTCGCTCATCCGCGCGGACAACGCGCGGCTCCAGACGCGCGACGGCTTTGTCTGCGTGGCACTGTGCTGGATCGCGCTGAGCGTGTTCGGCGCGCTGCCGTATTTTTTCAGCGGCAGCTGCAGCTTTATCGACGCCATTTTCGAGACCGTCTCCGGCCTGACGACGACCGGCGCGTCCATCTTCCCGTCGCCTGCGTCGCTGCCGCGGGGCATCCAATTCTGGCGCGCGCTCACGCAGTGGATGGGCGGCATGGGCATCCTCGTTCTCATGCTGGCGCTGCTGCCCAAGCTCAGTGAGGGCAGCGTGAACCTGATGAAAGCAGAATCCCCCGGCCCCATCAGCACAAAGCTCCGCCCCCGCACGGGTGAGACGGCGCGCATCCTGTACCGCATCTACATCGCGCTCACCGTGGCGGAGGCGCTGCTGCTGCGCATTGCGGGCCTCCCGCTGTTCGATGCGATCACCACGGCGCTGACGACGATCTCTACCGGCGGCTTTTCCATCCGGGATGCGAGCATCGCGTATTATCAGTCGCATCTTGTCAACTGGATCCTCATTTTCTTCATGTTTGCCGCAAGCGTGAACTTTACGCTCCTCTACCTCTGCGTGACGCGCCGCTTCCGCGAGGCGCTCAAGAGCGAGGAGCTGCGCGTTTACTCGCTGGTTGTGGTCGGCGCGTCGGCGATGATCGCAGCGGACCTGATCGTGCGCACGGGGCGCGACATCGGCTCGGCCATCGAGAATGCGGCCTTTCAGGTAACAACGCTCATTTCAACGACCGGCTACTGCACGGAGGATTTTGACCTCTGGCCGCAGTTCTGCCGCTGTATCCTCGTGCTGGTGATGTTTTTCGGCGGCTGCGCGGGCTCTACGGCGGGCGGCGTCAAGGCCTCGCGCATCGTGCTTTTGTGCAAGTCGCTGCGGCGTGATCTGCGGCGCGTGATGCACTCGCGCGAGGTGCGCCCCATCACGCTCGACGGACATCGCGTGACGGAGGAGACCGTCTCGTCCGTTTCGGTCTTCTTCTTCGCCTATATCGCGATCATGCTGCTCGGCACGCTGATTTTGTCGCTTGACAACATCGACTTTACCGCGGCGTTCACCGCCTCGCTCACGGCCATCAGCAACGTGGGCCCGGGCCTTGGCGCAGTGGGACCGACGTGCAACTTCGGCTTCCTCTCCGGCATCAGCAAGCTCACGATGAGCGCCATCATGCTGCTCGGACGTCTTGAGATCATGCCGCTGCTTGTCCTCTTAATGCCCTCTGTCTGGCGCAGAAAATAAAAGAAAATCAAAAAGAGTGGATCGCAATTTTGCGATCCACTCTTTTTGAAAAGGATTCGCTGCGCTTCGTGCCTTGCCGCTCGCAGCGCGGCTGCGACACGCGCTCCGCGCAAAGAGTAAATTCCGACGCGCCTGTCGTCGGAATTTACGATCAAACAGATTTCACGTCTGCGGACGCGAAACTCTGCGAGGTGGTTCGCCTCCATTTTAGCAGCAGGGCCGAGTTTGTGATGACAAGCACGCTGCCTGCGTTATGGACCAGCGCGCCGACAACAGGGTTCAGTGTGCCGGTGATGGCGAGCACGATGGCGATGAAGTTGAGCGTGAGCGAGAATGTTATATTGAGCTTGATGGTGCGCATCATGCGCTTGGAGAGCGCGATGAGGTGCGGCAGCTCCTTGACCTCGTCGTCGACGAGCGCGATATCCGCGGCGTCGACGGCGGCGTAGGTGACGGTGCAGCCCTGCGAGAGCTGGACAACAGCGGCCTTAGCGGCCTCTTCGGGAATGGCGATATGGTGCTCGGCAAGGAGCTCCGCATTGCCCGCGAGGAGGGTTTTACCGTCAACGCAAGCGGAGACGCCGCGCCCCGGCACCATCTGGAAGTTTTCGGCCTCGCCCAGCGCCTCGCCCGTCTCCTGTTGACAGCAGCGGGTGATGGCCTTGCCGAGCGGGTGCTCGGAATAGCGCTCCGCCGCGGCGCAGAGGCGGTAGAGCTCGTTATCGGAGAGGGAGGGCAGCGCGCTGTGCACCAGAACGATCTTCGGCGTGCCGTAGGTCAGCGTGCCGGTCTTGTCGAAGGCGATCTTCTTCACGGCGGCGAGACGCTCAAGCGCGTCGCCCTCGCGGACGAGAAAGCCGTGCTTCGTCGCGTTGCCGATGGCGGCCATGATGGCAGTCGGCGTTGCCAGCACAAGCGCGCAGGGGCAGAAGACGACCAGAATCGTCACCGCGCGGATGATCTCACCGGAGATGAGCCACGTCAGCGCCGCGGCGGTCAGGGCAATGACGACGATCCATGTCGCCCAGAGGTCGGCAAGGCCGACGATCTTGGCCTTGTCCGCGTCGGCGGACTGGACAAGGCGGATCATGCGCCGGATGGAGCTGTCCTCGCCAACCTTTGTGGCCTTCATCTCGAAAGCGCCGAACTGGTTGACTGTGCCGGAGGAGACCTCGTCGCCGACGCCCTTGTCGACCGGCAGCGATTCACCCGTCATAACGGCCTGATTCACAGATGTCTGGCCCGATACGATTTCTCCGTCGACGGGGATGGTCTCGCCGGGCAGCACGCGCAGCAGGTCGCCGACCTTGACGGCCTCGGCGGGGACGGCCGTTTCCTCTCCGCCCAAGATGACGTGCGCGGTCTGCGGTGTCAGATGGACGAGCTTTTCGATGCCCGCGCGGGCGCGGGCGACGGTCAGCTCTTCGAGAAGACCGCCGAGCTGCATGATGAACGCGACCTCACCCGCGGCGAAGTCTTCGCCGATGCAGACCGACGCGATCAGCGCGAGCGAGACGAGCACGTCCGCTTTGATGTCGAACGCCGTGACAAGGCCGATGACGGCCTCTAAAATGATGGGGATGCCGCAGAGGAAGATCGCGGCCCACGAGGCGTCGAACGGCAGGGGGACGAGATCAAAAATGCTGACGATCAGCGCGATGCCGGAGATCACGAGCAGTGTGATATCTTTTTTTTGTGCCGCCCAGCTCTAAAAAATGCTCCAGCTTTTCCATTGACAGTTTCACGGAAGTGACTCCTTTCTGTACCGTAGGGGGTATGGGCTTATTATACATATGGGGGTATAGGTTGCCAAGCGCACAAAAAGAGAGAAGCAGCACAAAACTGCTTCTCTTCTTTCGTGCAATTCTACCGAAAACGGGCGCGTGAGAGGGTTTATCTCCTGCTCAGCCCATGTTCGAAAAGCGCTCGACCGCCTTCGTAAAGTTCTCGATCGTTTTGTCCGCGTCGCCGTGCTCGATGCCGTCACGCACGCAGTGCTTGATGTGCCCCTCAAGCACGACCTTGCCGCAGCCGTGCAGCGCGGATTTGGCCGCATTGATCTGCGCAAGAATATCCTCGCAGGGGACGTCATCGTCCACCATGCGGTCAATGGCCTGCACCTGACCGATGATCTTTTTGAGCCGGCGGTGCAGATTGTCGGCGTCCATACACTGTTTCATCGTTTGACCTCCATACCTGTTGGGGTATCTGCATTGTACACTCTGCGCCGCGATTTTGTCAATTTGCGCTGCCGCGCCGGTTTTGTGCGCCTTTGGCGAAAAAATGGCGTTTTGCGGCAATTTTCTCTTCCTCCGCGGTGTTGCAGAGCAAAAAAAAGTGTGATAGGATATATTAGAAATAGTATGACCGGCGGCCATATTGCCGTCGGAGCGATTTTGAGGTAACCGAATGAAGAAAAGCGACAAAACACCCAAGCAGACCCACCGCCGCGCGGACCCGAACGTCATGGGTCTCCACGCGGATGTGGTGGAGCAGAATATCACCGAGACGCTGGAAACGAACTACATGCCCTACGCGATGTCCGTCATCGTTTCGCGCGCCATTCCGGAGATCGACGGTTTCAAGCCCTCGCACCGAAAGCTCCTTTACACGATGTACAAGATGGGGCTTCTCACCGGCGCGCGCACGAAGAGCGCGAACATCGTCGGACAGACGATGCGCTTAAACCCCCATGGCGACGCCGCAATCTACGACACGATGGTGCGCCTTTCCAAGGGCTACGGCGCGCTGCTGCACCCGTTCGTCGACTCGAAGGGCAACTTCGGCAAGGTCTATTCGCGCGACATGGCGTGGGCGGCCAGCCGATACACCGAGGCGAAGCTCGCGCCCATCTGCGCCGAACTCTTCCGCGACATCGACTCCGACACCGTTGATTTTGTCGACAACTACGATAACTCGATGAAAGAACCGGCGCTGCTGCCAACAACGTTCCCGAATATCCTGGTCTCGGCCAACCAGGGCATCGCGGTCGGCATGGCGAGCCAGCTGTGCGGCTTTAACTTGGGCGAGGTCTGCGACACGACGATCGCCTTTTTGAAAAATCCCGAGGTGCGCATCAGCGAGACGCTGCTCGCGCCCGACTTCCCGACCGGCGGCGAGGTATTGTACGACCCGCGCGCCATTGAGGACATTTACAACACCGGCCGCGGCGGCGTAAAGGTGCGCGCCCGCTGGCGCTACGACAAAAAAGAAAATCTCATCGAAATTTATGAAATTCCCTACACCACCACGACCGAGGCCATCATGGACAAGGTCGCCGAACTCATCAAGGCGGGCAAGGTCAAGGAAATTTCCGACATGCGTGACGAGACCGACCTCTCCGGCCTCAAGCTGACGATCGACTTAAAGCGCGGTGCCGACCCCGACAAGCTGATGCAGAAGCTCTTCAAGGCGACGACACTGCAGGATACGGCGTCGTGCAACTTCAACGTCCTGATCGGCGGCATGCCGCGCGTGATGGGCGTGCGCGAGCTTTTAGACGAGTGGTGCGCGTGGCGCACCGAGAGCGTCAAGCGCCGCGTGTACTTCGTGCTCAAAAAGCGGCAGGACAAGCTGCACCTCTTAAAGGGCCTTAAAAAGATCCTGCTCGACATCGACAAGGCCATCAAGATCATCCGCGAGACGGAGAAGGAGGCCGACGTCGTGCCGAACCTGATGATCGGCTTCGGCATCGACCAGATCCAGGCGGAATACGTCGCCGAGATCAAGCTGCGCAACATCAACCGCGAGTATATCCTGAAGCGCGTGGAGGAGACGGCATCGCTCGAGGCGGAGATCGAAGACCTCGAGGATACGCTCGCGCGCCCGTCGCGCATCCGCAAGATCATCGTCAGCGAGCTTGAGGACGTGCGCAAAAAGTACGCCGAGTCCCGCCGCACCGGCATCCTCTACGACTATGCCGAGGACGCCGAGAGCGAGGAGGACGCCATCGAGGACTATCCCGTGACGCTGTTTTTGTCGCAGCACGGGTACTTTAAAAAGATCACGCCGCAGTCGCTGCGCATGTCCGGCGAGCAGAAGTTCAAGGAGGACGACGCGCTCAGCATGAGCGTGGAGAGCTCCAACGCCGCCGAGCTGATGTTCTTCACCGATAAGGCGCAGGTCTACAAGACGCGCGCGAGCGACTTTGCCGACGGCAAGGCGAGCCAGCTGGGTGACTACTTACCCGCGAAGCTCGGCATGGACGAGGGCGAGAGCGTCATGGGCATGGTGCTGCCGGGCGACTACAGCGGCTATATGATCTTCTTCTTTGAAAACGGCAAGGCCGCGAAGGTCGAGCTGTCGGCCTACAGGACGACCTCGAACCGCCGCCGCCTGACCGGCGCCTACAGCGACAAAAGCCCGCTCAAGGCGCTGTTGCATCTCAAGGAAGACCGCGAGATCGCCGTCTATTCGACAGAGCCGCGCGTGCTGATCGTCAACACGGCGCTTCTTGGTGTGAAGACGACGCGCACGACGCAGGGCGTCGCACTTTTGACGCTCAAAAAGAAGTACGTGCTCGACACGGTGCGCTTCCCGGAGGAGACCGGCATCACCGACCTTGCCCGCTACCGCGGCCGCAGCATTCCCGCGACGGGCGCGCTGCTCAAGACGGAGGACAGCGACGACAAGCAGCTCTCGCTGATTTGACGTCGGAAACCTGAGAGAAACATGTGAGGGGAGAAAATTTATGAAAAATAAAAAACTGCGCGAGCAGGTGAAAAGCTATATCATTGTCACGCTTGCCTGCGTGCTGTATGCCTTGTCGTTCGATTGGTTCTATGCACCGAATGGCTTTACGGTCGGCGGCTTTACGGGTATTTCGCAGATCATTAACTTTTTTGCACCCATTCTGCCGGTCGGTACGATGGTCATCGTGCTCAATGTGCCGCTTTTTATCGTGGGACTTAAAAAATTCGGCTTCGCATTTTTGTGCAAGTCCATCTACACGATGACGCTGAGCTCCATTTTGATCGACGTCATCGCGGCGCTCCACGAATTTGCGCCTATGGACCCGCTGCTTGCGTGCCTGTACGGCGGCGTGACGCTCGGTATCGCCTCAGGCCTGCTGTTCCGCGAGGAGACGACGACGGGCGGCTCGGAGCTCGGCGCGTGGATCGTGCGGTCGCACGTTGAACGGCTGTCAATCGGCAACATCTGCCTCGGCATCGATCTGACGATCATTCTGATCTACGCCGCGGTGTTCCACAGCCTCAACAACGCGCTCTACGGTGCGCTGGCACTCTACATCACGACGAAGGTGCTCGATCTGGTCGTCTACGGTCAGAACACGGCGAAGGTCGCCTACATCATCAGCGACAAGTATGAGAAGATCATGCAGGAGATGCTGCGGCGCGACATGGGCGTGACGCTCCTGAACGGCAAGGGCGGCTACACGGGCGCGGAGCGTCCGCTGCTGTTCTGCGCCATCCGCAAGAAGGAAGCGGTTTCGATCAAGCGCTATATCAAGGAGCTCGACCCCGACGCCTTTTTCATCGTCTGCGACGCGAGCGAGGTGCTCGGTGAGGGCTTTGGCGAATACGACCCGCAGGGCCTCTAAGAATATCAGGATACAAGGAGGAAGCAGGAATGGATCTTACGACGGTGGAGAAGAATCTCAAAGAGCGCGGCTTCAAGGTGTCCGCCTTCGCGACGGCGAAGGAAGCAGCGGACTATCTGAACGCGCAGATCGACGGAGAGAGCGTGTCGTTCGGCGGCAGCATGACGCTCTCTCAGATGGGGCTTTTTGAAAGCCTCGGCAAGCACAACAAGATGTTCAGCCACTGGAACGTGCCCGACGGCATGAACGCTGCCGAGGTGCTCAAAAACGCCTCGACGTGCGACAACTACCTGCTCTCGGCCAACGGCCTTGCCGAAACGGGCGAGATCATCAACATCGACGGGACGGGCAACCGTGTGTCCTCGTCGCTCTATGGCCACAAGAGGGTGTGGTTCGTCGTCGGCAGCAACAAGATCGCGCCGACCTATGACGAAGCGCTCTGGCGCGCCCGCAACATTGCTGCACCGAAAAACGCGCAGCGCCTCGGCGTGAAGACGCCGTGCGCCGTGAACGGCGACCGCTGCTACGACTGCAAGAGCCCGCAGCGCATCTGCCGCGGTCTTGTCGTGCTGTGGGAGGCCATCCGCAGCTGCGAGACCGAGGTCGTGCTCGTCGACGAGCCGCTTGGCTACTGAGAAAGAGAGATTTCGCCCAAAAGGAGGGAGCGCCGTGCGCAAAAAGTTCATTCCGCTTTCGCTGGCGCTCTGCCTGACGCTCTCGGGCTGCGGCGGCAACGTCGTACTTGAGCGTTCCTACAGCGTCTCCACGCCGCACAGCGAGGTCTACTGGGAAAACGAGGGTGCGGACACCCTGCGCGCCGACAGCTATCAGGACCTCGTCAATGCGCTGCTGCTGCTCCTTGGCGAGCACAGCGAGGAAGGCGTTGTGCGTATTTACAGCGAGGAAGACGCCGCGGCCATGGCCGAGCAGGCCTGTAAGGAGGTGCAGGAGGAGACGGCACTGGGCGCGTATCTTCTTGACTACATCAGCTACACCGACACGCAGGAGCGCGCCTATTACGAGATGCACGTGCGCCTCGGCTACCGCCGCACGGCGGAGGAGCAGGCGGGCATTGTCACCGCGACGAGCACCGAGGCGCTGCCTGACCTTCTGCGCCTGACGGCGCGCGAGGGTTCGCTCAGCCGTATCGCCGTGCGCTTCACGTACTTCACCGCGGACCGTGACGGCATCCGCGACATGGTACGATCTGTGCAGGAGGAGGTCGACACCGGCTTTACTGAGCCGTGGCAGGTGAACTTCTACCCCGATACCGACGATGTCGGCATTGTCGAGGTCGTGCTGCGGGAAGCGTAAAAAAGGATAAGAAAAGAGCCTGAACAAAGCGTTCAAGCTCTTTTTGTGCTTTATAGGGGAGAGAGAAAACGTTAGGAGAGGATCGCACGGTCGTTGGCGAACTCGTCGCCGCTGGCCTTCGTGAACTGCTCAAGAAGATCGGGCACGGTCAGCTTCTTCTTCTCCTCGCCCGCAATGTCGAGGATGACGTGGCCGTCGTGCAGCATGATGAGGCGGTTGCCGTACTGAATGGCATCGCGCATGTTGTGCGTGATCATCAGCGTGGTGAGCTGGCCCTCGCGCACGATGCGGTCGGTGAGCTCCATGACCTTGGCGGCGGTCTTCGGGTCGAGGGCTGCGGTGTGCTCATCGAGCAGCAGCAGCTTGGGGCGCTTGAGCGTTGCCATCAGCAGCGTGAGCGCCTGGCGCTGGCCGCCGGAGAGCGTCGAGACCTTCGTGGTCAGGCGGGACTCAAGGCCGAGGCCGAGACCGCCGAGCAGCTCGCGGTACTGCTCCTTTTCCTCCTTCGTCACGCCCCAGGAAAGACCGCGGCGCTGGCCGCGGCGGGCGGCGAGGGCGAGGTTCTCTTCGATCCACATCGAGGGGGCGGTGCCCATCATCGGGTCCTGGAACACGCGGCCGATGAATGCCGCGCGCTTGTGCTCGGGCAGGTTCGTGACGTCAGCGCCGTCGATGATGACCTTGCCGGAGTCGACAAAGAACGTGCCGGCGGTGGCGTTGAGCATCGTGGACTTGCCCGCGCCGTTGCCGCCGATGACGGTGACGAAATCGCCGTCGTTCAGCGTCAGACTCAGGCCGTTCAGCGCGGTTTTGGCGTTGATGGTGCCGGGGTTAAAGGTCTTATAAAGTTCCTTGAGTTCAAGCATGGCCGTTGCCTCCGTTCTTTGCGCTCTGGGGCTGCACCTTGCGGCGGAACATCTTGCTCTTCCAGTAGGGGATGGCGAGGAAGACCGCCACGATCAGCGCCGTGATGAGCTTTAAGTCGTTGGTGTTCAGACCGAGCTGCAGCACGATCTGGAGCACGATGTAGTAGATGATCGCGCCGATGGAAACGGCCAGCAGCGTGAGGCCGAAGTTCGTGAAGATCTTGCCGAAGATGACCTCGCCGATGATGACGGCGGCAAGGCCGATGACGATGGCGCCGCGGCCCATGTTGATGTCGCTCGAGCCCTGATACTGCGCCAGCAGCGCGCCGGAGAGGGCGACAAGACCGTTCGAGACCATCAGGCCAAGCACGATATTCGAGTTCGTGTTGATGCCCTGTGCGCGCGCCATGTGGGGGTTTGCGCCGGTCGCGCGCAGCGAGCTGCCCTTCTCCGTGCCGAAGAACCAGTACAGGATGGCGATGACCGCGGCTGTGAAGAGAAGCAGCAGCGGCAGGGGATTGTTCATCGAGAGCTCGCGCACATAGCGCTGCGAAAGCAGCAGCGGATATTTATCAACGCTGAGTGCCTGGTTTGCCTTGCTGTCCATGATGCGCAGATTGATCGAATACAGCGCAAGCTGCGTCAGGATACCGGCGAGAATGGCCGGAATACCGCAGCGCGTGTGGAAAAAACCGGTGACGAGGCCTGCCAGCATACCGGCGAGCATCGCGCACAGCAGGGCGATCCAGGGATTGAAGCCGCCGCGGATCAGCATGACGCAGACAGCGCCGCCGGTTGCCAGCGAGCCGTCGACGGTCAGGTCCGCCACGTCCAGAATGCGGAAGGTGATGTAAACGCCGATGGCCATAATGCCCCAGGCGAGACCCTGTGCGGCAGCGCCGGGCAGGGCGTTCATCAGCGACGAAAGAAAACTCATGGGTTCTCTCCTCCTATCTCTTGTTGAGGCAGGAACGGGCTAAGCCCGTCCCTGCCTGCGGGGGGATGTGATCAGATTACTCTTCGATGGCAGTGTAGCCCTCGAGAGGCTCGATGCCGAGCGTCTCGCACATGGAGGCGTTGTACTTCGGGGTGGCCTCGGTGAACTCGATGGGCATCTCGGAGATGTCGGCCTCGCCGGTCAGGATCTTGGCGGCCATCTTACCGGTGGTCACGCCGAGGTCATAGTAGCTGATGGAGAGGGTCGCGACGCCGCAGCCCTTGCAGATGCCCTCTTCGCCGCAGATGGCAGGCACGCCCGCGGGAACAAGAACGTTTGCGATGGCCTCGGTGTTGGAAGCGGCGGTGTTATCGGTGGGGACGTAGACAACGTCGGAGTAGTCGGCAGCGGACTGCGTGACGGAAGCGACGTCGTTGGTGTCGGTAAAGGCAAATTCCTTCGTTTCAATGCCCTTATCGGAGAGGCACTTGGCGACCTCTCCGATCTGGTAGCGGGAGTTGGGCTCGGCGGAGCAGAACAGCAGGCCGACCTTCGTGGCATCGGGGAACCACTCGGTGATCATGTTGGCCTGAGCCTCGAGGTCAGCGAGGTCGGAGGTGCCGGAGATGTTGCCGCCGACAGTGCCGTTGAAGTCGTCAATATCAAGAGCAACGCCGTAAGCGGTGATGGAGGTGCCGAGGATGGGAATGTCGCTCGTGGCGGCAGCGGCGGCGGTCAGCGCGCCGGTGGCGTTCGCCAAGATGAGATCCACACCGTCGGAAACGAAGCCGTTGACGATGGTGGAGCAGTTGGCGCTGTCGCCGGAAGCGTTCTTGTTCTGGAATTCGACCTGGCCGGGCAGCGCCTCATTCAGCGCGTCGATGAAGCCCTGGGTGGCAGCGTCGAGTGCCTCGTGCTGCACGAGCTGGCAGATGCCGACGGTGTACTTCGTGCCTTCGCTGTCGGTGCTGCCCTGATTGTCGTCCTGTGCGGCCTTATCGCCGCAGCCGGTCAGACCCACGCTCAGGCTGAGAACGAGGGCAAGAGAGGCAACAAGAGAAATGATGCGTTTGGTGTTCATGCTTTTTTCCTCCAATTTTTATTTCTCGCTGATAACAATAAAACCCGCTGTAAGGACTTGTGGTCCATACGGCGGGTTCCTTGACTCAACTCTTTTTGAAGTGACCTTCAAGTGTTGGTTCGAAAGACCTTTCAGCTACGGGCATCACAAATCGCTCTTACCTTGTCCTTAAAGTAAAAGTAAGAGTAATAGTAAAAGCGATATGCAACGTTGCTTACAACAGTCTTCATCACTCAAGCTCCAAGTCCTTTCAAAAAGGATGGTAGTAATATAGCACACACAAAAATGGCCGTCAATAGCATTTTTATCCAAAAAACACCATTTATGTAGAAATTTGGCAGGGCACAGCACCGAAAAGCATGTTGTTTACATTAGGAAACGGCATGGGTGTGCTCGCAAAGCTCATTGATCTTCTGCTGTAAGCCCTTGAAATCCTCAAACGACTCGGGCCTGCGGCGCGGATCGCGCAGCAGTGCCGCGGGGTGATACACGGCCATCATCTGAAAGCCGTTCTTTTCGAACCACTGCCCGTGCTCACGCGTGATCTTGAAGTCGGGCTTGATGATGCGCATGGCCGCGATGCGTCCGAGACAGACAATAATCTTGGGCCGCAGCAGCGCGACCTGACGGCGAAGATACCCGATACAGGCGTCCTGCTCCACGCCGAGCGGGTCGCGGTTTTCCGGCGGGCGGCACTTGACGATGTTGGCGATATACACATCGTCGCGCTTGAGGCCGATGATCTCAAGCATGTCGTCGAGCAGATGACCGGCCCTGCCGACGAATGGCACGCCCTGCGCATCCTCGTTCGCGCCGGGGCCTTCGCCGATGAATAAAACTTCAGCATTCTGATTGCCGACGCCGAAGACGACGTTCGTGCGCGTCTCCCACAGCGAGCATTCGCGACAATTTTTGCAGTCGTGTTCCAGAGCTTCCCAGGTATCAGGCATAGTTGTGTTCTCCTGTCGATTTTTTGTCATTTTACCATGATTCGCCGCGCTTTGCAACGCGCGCGGCACGCATTTTTCCATCTGCGCGGGCCATACTGAAAAAAACGGACGCGGAGGAAGGAATGGATCATATCTGGTACTGGTTTGCTTACAGCTTTTTGGGCTATTGCCTGGAAAAGCTCTTCGCCGCAGCGACGAGATCGAGCCACCGGCTGCGGCGGTGCTTCGTGTTCCTGCCGCTGTGTCCGGTGTACGGCTTTGCAATGGTCACGATTTTATTGCTGGGGGCGGAAAAGCTCCCCGGAGCGTGGGAGCAGATCTTGCTCGGTATGCTCGCGGCGACGGCGATGGAATACGTCGTGCACTGGGGCTATGAAAGGCTGTTTCAAGTGCAGTTTTGGGACTATTCTTCGACCAAATGCGACGTGAACGGCCGCATCTGCCTGCCGTTTTCCATCTGCTGGGGAATATTGTCGATGCTCGCCGTGCGGTATGTGCAGCCGGTTCTGGAGGGCTATGCCGCACTGCTTCCAGAGTGGGCCGCGGCGCTGGCGGTGTTCCTCGTCACGCTTGACGGCATCCTGACCGCGCGCGTCCTGCTCACGACGCACGATATCGACGCTTTGACGCCGCGAACGTTGCTCCGAAGTAAAAGAAGGCGAACCGCCTGACGGTTCGCCTTCCTGACTTTATTCATAAATGTTTTTCGATCCAGCTCCACAGGTCGTTATAGACCACGGCACGGCAGTCTTCGTTCAGAATCTCGTGCCGCAGGCCCTTGTAGAGCTTCAGCTCCACGTCGCGCACGCCGGCGCGGCGGAAGGCCTCGTATGCGCGCTTGACGCCCTTGCCCATCTCGCCGACAGGGTCCTTGTCGCCGGAGATGAAGAGAATGGGCGTGTTGCGGTTCATCGACGCGATGTTTTTCGGCGTGCTGATGAAGCGGATGCCGCCGAGCATCTCGTAGAAGAGGCCGATGCTCGCCTTCTGACCGCAGAGGGGGTCGGCAATGTAGGCGTCAACATTGTTGTCGCTCGCGCTGAGCCAGTCGACCTCCGTGCGGTTGGGCGCGAACGCCTTGTTGTAAGCACCGAAAGCCAGTGCCTCCACGCGCGGAGAGTGCGCCTTGAAGCCGTGGCGCTTGCCCGCGGCCTTGGCGATGGCGCGCCCGCCCGTGACGATCGCGGGGGACTGGTGCCCCGTGCCCATGATGATGGCGGCGTCGACGGTGCCGGGATAGCGGATGAGATAGGTGCGCGTCAGGAACGAGCCCATCGAGTGGCCCATGAGAAAATAGGGAACATCGGGATATTTTTCCTTCGTGCGGCAGCGCAGGGCGTACATGTCGTCCACAACATGCTTCCAGCCGTCGCGCGGGCCAAAATAGAGCGTGTCGGCGTCCTTCTCGGCGGAAAGGCCGTGGCCGAGGTGGTCGTTCGCCACGACGGCAAAGCCGTGCTCGGTCATGAATTCGGCAAACGGCGCGTACCGCATGCCGTATTCCGCCACGCCGTGCGCGATCTGTAAAACGCCGATGATCTCACCGCTCTCGGGCATCCACTCTGCCGCGTGAATGCGCGAGGAGCCGTCCGACGAGGGGAAGTAAAATTCCCTGCAAATAGCCATGGCGCAAAACCCTCCTGCATGATATAATCTTATTCATCAGTATAGCATAAGGCGGTCCAAATGAACAAGGGGGTATCTTCATGCAGCGGTATATTTTGGCGCTCGATCAAGGGACGACCAGCTCGCGCGCCATTCTGTTCGGGCGCGATGGCAGTGTCGGCGGACACGCGCAGCGGCCGTTTCGGCAGTATTATCCGCAGCCCGGCTGGGTCGAGCACGACCCGAACGAGATCTGGGAGAGCGAGCGCGCCGTTGCCGCGCAGGCCTTGCGCGAATCGGGCCTTGGCCGCGCGGTCGCGGCGATCGGCATCACGAACCAGCGCGAGACGACGATTCTTTGGGATCGCGCGACGGGCGAGCCCATCCACAACGCCATCGTCTGGCAGTGCCGCCGCACGGCGGACATCGCGGATGCCCTTCGCGAAAAGCGCGGCGTGAGCGAGCTTGTGGCCGAGAAAACGGGATTGCACATCGACGCCTACTTTTCCGCGACGAAGATCAAGTGGCTGCTCGACCACGTCCCCAGCGCGCGGGAAAGGGCCGAGCGCGGCGAAATTTTATTCGGTACGGTGGAGACATGGCTCATCTGGAGGCTGACGGGCGGCAAGGTCCACGTGACGGACTACTCGAACGCCAGCCGCACGATGCTCTTCAACATCCACACGCTTTCGTGGGATGAAGAGCTCTGCGCGCTGCTGGACATTCCGATGAACATTCTGCCGCGTCCCGTGTCCAACTCCGAGGTCTACGGCACGGTGGCGGAGGGCATCGAAGGGCTCGAAGAGCTCGCGGGCGTGCCGATCTGCGGCGCGGCGGGTGACCAGCAGGCGGCGCTGTTCGGGCAGGGCTGCTTTACGCGCGGACAGGCGAAGAACACCTACGGCACGGGCTGCTTCACGCTGATGAACGTCGGCGGCGCGCCGGTGCGCTCGCGCGCGGGACTGGTGACGACGGTGGGCTGGAGCTTAAACGGCGAGACGACCTACGCGCTCGAGGGCAGCGTCTTCAACGCGGGCTCGGCCATTCAATGGCTGCGCGACGAGCTGCAAGTCATTTCGACCTCGCACGAGTGCGACATTCTGGCAGAATCCGTTCCCGACAGCGGCGGCATTTACTTAGTGCCCGCGTTCACGGGCCTCGGTGCGCCGTATTGGGACATGTATGCGCGCGGCTGCGTCGTGGGCATCACGCGCGGCACGACGAAGGCGCACTTCGCCCGCGCAGTGCTCGAATCCATCGCCTATCAGGTCACCGACCTGATGACCGCCATGCGGCAGGACGCCGGCTGCGAGATCTCTGTCCTGCGTGTCGACGGCGGCGCGAGCGTCAGCGATTTGATGATGCAGTTTCAGGCGGATTTGCTGCGCATTCCGGTCGACCGGCCCGCGATGGTCGAGACGACGGCGTTTGGCGCGGCATCGCTCGCGGGTCTGGCCGCGGGCGTGTGGAAGGACTTGGACGAGCTGAGCACTCTCCGGTGCAGCGAGCGCGTCTTCACCCCCGAGCGGGCGCAGTACGAGTGTGAGGAGCTGTACCGCGGCTGGAAGCGCGCCGTCGGCTGCGCGCAGGGCTGGGTCGAGAAAAAGTGAACGCTGTCACAAAAAATTTATACTTTTGTCGTAAATTATCCATTGAAATGAAAGCCCCGGTAGCTTATACTGTCAATAACAAACCCGAGGACACGGTTTGAAAGGAGAAAGTATTATGGCATTTTTCGATAACTTCAGCAAGAAGGTTCAGGACGTCGCGTTCGTGGCGACTGAGAAGGCACAGCAGGTCGCGGCCGTTGCCGGTGAAAAGGCAAATGCCGTTGCCGATAAGGCCAAGACCGAGTATGAGATGGCATCTGAGCGCCGCAGCATGGACAAGAACTACCGCGCCATCGGCGAGTGGTATGTCTCCACGCTCGAGGGTGACGCGCCCGAAGCGGTCGCCGATATCGTCGCGGCCATCAAGGCCTCTCAGGAGAAGCTCGCCGCTTACGAGGCCGCCAAGGCTGAGGCTGCCGCTGCCAAGAAGGCGCAGGAGCCCATCATCGAGGTGACCATCGAGAAGGACGCGGAAGAGAAAGCGCCTGCTGCGGAGGAACCCAAGGAGCCTTCCGAAGCCGAGGAGACCAAGGAGGACTAAATCCTTCCCAATGTGCGGCGCAGCTCTGGCTGCGCCGCTTTTTTCCAGCTTAGGGCAAATCTGGTCTGCATAATTTGTTTTGTTTTGACTATATGAATAATACCAGGACGGGATATAATACGGCCAACAACCAAAACAAAGGAGCACCCGATCATGAACGATAAAAAGATCAGAAAGCTTGTCCTTGCCGCACTGCTTGCGGCGCTTGTCTGCGTGGCGACGATGGTCGTGCAGATCCCCTCTCCGATGCAGGGCTATGTGAACCTGGGCGACTGCTTCGTGCTGCTGTCCGGCTGGCTGCTGGGCCCCTGGTATGGCTTTGCGGCGGGCGGCATCGGCTCGATGCTGGCAGACATTTTCCTCGGCTATGCGCACTACGCTCCGGGCACCCTGGTCATCAAGGGCGCGATGGCGCTGGTCGCTGCGCTGATGTATGAAAAGATGGGCCGCACTGCGACCTCCCGCATCGCCGGCGGCGTTGTGAGCGAGATCATCATGGTGCTCGGCTATTTCGGCTACGCTTCTCTCCTGCTGGGCAAGGGCCTTGCCGCTGCGGCAAGCATCCCCGGCAACATCTTCCAGGGTGTGGTCGGCCTCGTGGTCGGCGTGCTGCTGGTCACGGTGCTTGAGCGCGCCAAGGTGACGGAGAAGCTGGCATAATAAATTTCTAAAGAGGTGTCAGATCATGGCGGGAATCGTACATGAGGTAGAAAATCATCGTCTGGTGGAACAGGCGGAGCAGGAGGCGGCAGAGGCGGCGCGCGAGCTTGCGGAGATCGCACATCTGCGCCGCGGACAGATCGTCGTCATCGGCTGCAGCACGAGCGAGGTCGTGGGCCATCAGGTCGGCAGCTGGTCGACGCCGGAGGTGGCGGACGCCATCTTCCGAGGGCTCTCCAGCGTATTTTCGCCCATGGGCGTGTATCTTGCCGCCCAGTGCTGCGAGCATTTGAACCGCGCGCTGATCGTGGAGCACGAGGCTGTGCCGAACGGCGAGATCGTCAACGTCCTGCCTCAGCCCAAGGCGGGCAGCTCGTTTGCGACGGCCGCGTACAAAGCGTTCCGCCATCCCGTGGCGCTCGAAGAGATACACGCCGACGCCGGACTTGACATCGGCGGCACGCTGATCGGCATGCACCTCAAAAAGGTCGCCGTTCCCGTTCGCTTGAAGCAGAACCGCATCGGTCAGGCCATTGTGCTGGCCGCGCGGACGCGTCCCAAATTCATCGGCGGCGAGCGTGCGATCTACGATGAGTCTCTCAAAGACGGTTATCCTGATTTCACCGATTGAACCAACACAGCAACAGAAAAAGCGCGATGCCCGGTCTCGGGCGTCGCGCTTTTTCGTCGGTTCCTATCAAATTTTTCAGGCGAGGAAGCCCTTGAGAATCGTGTCTTCGGCCTCCTCCTCGGTGAGACCAAGGGTCTGGAGCTTTAAGAGCTGGTCGCCTGCGATCTTGCCGATGGCGGCCTCGTGGATGAGCTGCGCGTCGGTCGAATTCGCGGTGATGGCGGGGATGGATTCGATCATGGCCTTGCCCATGATGATCGAGTCGCACTGCACATGGCCGAAGCACTTGCTGTTGCCGACGACCACGGGGTGGAAGATCTGCTTGGACTCATCCTGCGCGACAGAGCGGGAGATGACGCGGCCGCGCGCATCTTCGCCGTTGAGCTCGATCTCCATGTCGCTCTCGGCGTGCTGTTTGCCGTGAGTGAGAAGGCGCTCGGTGATGACGGCCTCGGCGTCCTTGCCGCAGACGATCTTCGTTTTGCGCACGGTGGAGTCGATGCCGCGGATCTGCACGGTCTCCATCTGGATGCTCGCGCCCTCGTCAAGGTAGACGATCGTGGTGGGGTTCATCACGCGAGAACCCTCGCCGTCGCCCTCGCCGTAGTGCTTTTCCACATAGCGTACGTGGGAGTTTTTGGAGACGTAGAACGTGTGGACGCCGTCGTGGCGGCTCTCGTTGCAGCCGGAGTTGTGGATGCCGCAGCCTGCGACGATGTCGACGTCGCAGTTTTCGCCGACGTAGAAGTCGTTGTAGACCATTTCGGTCACGCCGCTCTTGCTGATGATGACGGGGATGTGGCACTGCTCGCCCTTCGTACCGTCCTTGATGCGGATGATGATGCCGCTTTTGCCCTCGGGCTGCGGGTCGATGGCGATGTGCTCGGTGGACTGGCGCGCCTCGCATCCGCTGTCCTTTCGAATGTTGAACGCGCCGACGGGCTTGCCCGTCAGGTCGGCGATCTTTTCAAGCAGGGAAGCGTCGATTTCGGTGATCATATTGTGTACTACCTCCTTACTTGTTCAGCACCGGGCAGGAGCCCAGCGTGTCCGCCATGATGAGCGGGAAAATTTCTTCTGTGCTGCCGCGGTGCTTGAGCTCGCCGCCGCCCACGACGACGATCTCGTCGGCAAGCTGGATGATGCGCTCCTGATGCGAGATGATGATCATCGTCGCAAGCTCGCGCTGGCGCAGCTGCTCGAACGTCTCAGTCAGGCGGGCGAAGCTCCACAGGTCGATGCCGGCCTCAGGCTCGTCGAAGATCATCAGCTCGCTGCCGCGGGCAAGGAGCGTTGCGATCTCGATGCGCTTGACCTCGCCGCCGGAGAGGGAGACGTCGACCTCGCGGTCGAGATAGTCGTTGGCGCAGAGGCCTACCTGCGTGAGGTACTTGCAGCACTTGTCCTTGCTGAGGTTTGCATCGCCCGAGGCGATGGTCAGAAGGTTGCGCACCGTGATGCCCTTGAAGCGCGGCGGCTGCTGAAAGCCGTAGCTGATGCCGAGTTTCGCACGCTCGGTGATGCCAAGGTGCGTGATGTCCTGACCGTTGAAGAGGATCTGGCCGCCCGTCGGCGTGACAAGGCCCATGATGACCTTGGCGAGCGTCGTCTTGCCGCCGCCGTTGGGGCCGGTGAAGACGATGAGCTTGCGGTCAGGAATGTCGATGGAAATGTCGTTTAAGATCGTCTGCTCTCCCTCAGGGGTGGAGACGGTATAGGTGATGTGCTTCAGTTCCAGCATGAAAAGAAGACCTCCTTACAGAAACTGCCATTGCTTGTCTTTAGTATGGACCGGATGGCAGAGAATGAAAAGTTGCAAATGCAACAAAATGCACAAAAATACAAAACAAATGTAGTTTACCAGAAAAAATGGAAAAAATCAACGAGAGAGGTGCGATTTTCAAGATTTTCTTTTTCCTTGCGGGAAATAGGGAAATATCGGCTCTGCACGCCTGAAAAATGCCCGCATAGGATAGAGACGAGAACTGTTCCGGAAAGGGGAAGAAGAACATGACGGAAATAAAAAAGCCCTGCGCCTGCGACTATGAAGCATGCCGCGAGGTGTGGAAGCGCGTCGCGCCGGGGGAGGACCCGTACCCGATGGAGGACAATGCGAACACACAGATGAGCGCACAGGATAGCGAGCTCACGCTCCCGGGCGCGGAGGCGGACCCTTGCTGCATGGGCAGCGAGGCAAGCGTATCGGTCGAGGTGCTGCAGGGCTTTCTGCGCGAGGAACTTGGCGACGCGCAGGTGTACGCGTATCTCTCCTCATGCACGCCGCGGCGCGAGATGGCGCGAGCCTTCCGCGCGCTGAGCGAGGACGAGAAGCGCCACGCGCGCGATCTGGCTGCCGCGATCTACTTAATCACCGGCAAGGCATACTGCCCGCGCGTGTGCGTGGAGCAGCCGGATACGTGCGACCTCTGCGCGCTGCTGCGCAGCCTCTACCATGCGGAGGCCTGTGCGGGCTACAATTACGCCCGCGCGGGAGAGGAGACGCTGGACCTGTGCCTCAGCAAGCTGTTTGCGGCGATGAGCGAAGACGAATACCGCCACGCAGAGCTCTTGATGAAGCTCCTCGGGCGGAAGATGAACGTCTGACGGGCAGAAAAAAGCGGAGCAGGAGAAATCCTGCTCCGCTTTGCTGTGCTTGGGTCATTCGATCGAGATGATATAGTAATAGACCGGCTGGCCGCCGCAGATCAGATTGACCTCGGCATCCGGGCACTTGCGGGTGAAGGCGTCGCACGCCTTGTGCGCGTCCTCTTCATTCACATCCTCGCCGTAGAAGACGGTGATGAACTCCGCTTCGCGGGACGCTGCCTCGTCGGAGAGCCCGTCGAGCAGCGCGGAGACATCGCGGTCGGTGCCGAGCAGCTTGCCGTCCAGAAGTGCCAGATAATCGCCCTCGTGGATGTCGAAACCGTCAAAATCGGAATTGCGCGCGGCGTAGGTGATCTGCGCGGTGGAGACGCACTGCGCGGCGTCCGTCATCGCCTTGGCGATGGCGTCTGCGTCGCTCATGTCGGGATCGACGGCCATCATCGCGCTCACGCCCTGCGGGATGGAGGCGGTTGGGATGACCACGACGGTCTTCTCCGTCAGGCCGATGCACTGCTGTGCGGCCATGATGATGTTCTTGTTGTTCGGCAGCACGAAAACGGTGTGCGCGGGGACCTTTTTGATCTCCTTGAGGATGCTCTCGGTCGAGGGATTCATAGTTTGTCCGCCGCTGATGACGCCGTCGGCGCCAAGGTCGGTGAAGACGTTCGCAAGGCCCTCACCCGCGCAGACCGCGAGGAAGCCAAAGTCCTTTTCGGGCTCGGCTTCACCGGCATTTTCGTGCTCGGCGGCTTCGAGCTCCTGCTCGATGGCCTCAAGGTCGTCGGTGGACTGGGCCTTGCCGCCGGCGGCGAGCTGCTGGGCCTGCGTGCGCATGTTCTCGATTTTCGCGAGCTCGAGCGTGCCGTACTTCTGCGCCTCGGTCAGCGCCTCGCCCGGAATGTCGGTGTGAACGTGGACTTTGAAAGCCTCGTCGTCCTCGCCGATGACGAGCGAATCGCCGATGCCGTCGAGAAAGCGGCGGAACGGCTCAATGCTGCGTCCGCTCTTGCGGACGATGAACACGGTGTCGAACGTGAAGGTGATGTCCTCTTCGTTGAGCATGGCAAAATCGGCCTTCTCCTGTGCATTCTCTTCGGTGAGCTCGGGGCGCTCCTCGCCGCGCAGGGCGCTGAGCATACCGCCGAGAATCAGCAGGAAGCCCTTGCCGCCCGCGTCGACGACGCCGGCCTTTTTGAGAACGGGGTTCATGTCAGTCGTCTGCGCGAGCGTGATCTCACCCTGGGCGATGGCCTGCTCGATGACGTACTCGACGCTGTTGTGCTCCTCGGCCGCGTTCACGGCGCGCTCGGCAGCGAGACGCGAAACGGTCAGGATCGTGCCCTCGGCGGGCTTCATCACGGCGTTATACGCCGCGGCGACACCCTCCTGAAGCGCGGCGGCAAACGCCGCGCCGTCGGCCTCCTTGCAGCCCTTGAGCTCCTTGGAGATGCCGCGGAAGAGAAGCGACAGAATGACGCCGGAGTTGCCGCGCGCGCCGCGCAGCAGCGCGGACGCCGTGACAGAGGCGGCCTGATCGACCGTCGCGGGCTCGATCTTCTTGAGCTCCTGCGCCGCGGTCTGGATGGTAAGACTCATGTTCGTGCCCGTGTCGCCGTCGGGAACGGGGAATACATTCAAATCATTGATAGCTTGCTGTGCCTGTGCGATGGAGACGGTGCCGAAGAGCAGCATCTCCTTGAACATGGCACCATTGATGGTATCGTGCATAGGATGATGTCCTCCTCGGTTTTTAGAGATTCATGCTGTCGACGCAAACGTCGATGCTGCGGATGCTTGCGCCGGTGTTTTCGCTGACCATATAGCGCACCTGATTGATGATGGAGCGGCAGACGGCGGCGATGTTCACGCCGTGCTCCACAACGATGTGCAGCTCGATGGAAATGTCCCCTTCTTCGTGGGGAATGATGCGCACGCCCTTGCTCATCGCCTCGCGGCGCAGCAGGTGGACGAGCCCGTCGGTCATCGAGCGGTAGGCCATGCCCTTGACGCCAAAGCAGCTCGTGGCCGCGGCACCGGTGATATTAGACAGGGCGGCGTCGGAAATGCTGACTTCGCCCTTTTCGGTTTGTAGCCTGATCATGGAAGATACTCCTTTCTCCCTGGTCGATATGATATGACCATATCATTATATACGAAGCAGCGCAGAATAACAAGAGAAAATATTTTGCGTAAAATGCGGGAAAATGCCAAGGACTCTATTGAAAATAAACGGAAATTCACGTATTATGGAAACTAACGAGTTCATTGCGCCCGCTTTGGGCGCTGCGGAGGGATAAACATGAGAGTTATCACAGGCTCGGCGCGCGGACGGCGGCTGGGCGAGCTCAAGGGCATGGAGACCCGCCCGACGACCGACAAGGTCAAGGAAAGTATTTTTAATTGTATCCAGTTCGACGTGGAGGATGCGCGCGTGCTCGATCTTTTTGCGGGCACGGGGCAGCTCGGCATCGAGGCGCTCTCGCGTGGGGCAAAAAGCGCGCTTTTTGTTGACAAGCGTGCAGACGCGGTCAAGCTCGTGCGCGAAAATCTCGCGCTGTGCCATCTGGAAGAAAACGCGCAGGTCATCTGCGGTGATTCGCTCGCCGCGCTCGGCACGCAGAGCGGGAGGTTCGACATCATCTTCCTCGATCCGCCGTACGAAAGCGGACTTTTGGAGCAGGCGATGGAAAAGATTGCGCAGTTTGACATTTTATCACCCCATGGTATAATGGTCGCGGAAAGTCCGCAGAACCAGACGCTTCCCGAGCTTCCCGCGCCGTACGGACTGTATCGCGAGTACCGCTACGGCAAGATCAAGGTGAGCATCTATCACCGCGCGGTGGAGGAAGAGGCATGAGAATCGCAGTGTTTCCCGGCTCGTTCGACCCTGTGACGATCGGGCATCAGGACATTATCGCGCGCGCATCGAAGCTCTTTGACCGCGTGTATGTCTCCATCGTGCCGAACGGGACGAAGACGCACCCGATGTTCACCGACGAGCAGAAGCTTGCGCTCATGCGCGCGAGCGTCGAGGAGTTCCCCAATGTGGAAGCTGAGCTCGGCGGCGGACTTCTGACCGACTACGCGCTGCGCAAAAACGCGCAGTTTCTCGTGCGCGGCGTGCGCAACAGCGTGGATTTTGATGCCGAGCAGCAGCTTTCGCTCATCTATCGCGATGTGTCGGACGGCGCGCTCGAAACGGTGCTGCTGGTCGCGGAACCGAAGTATCAGCACATCAGCTCCACGATGGTGCGCGAAATGATCAAATACGGACAAGACCTTGAAAAATATATGCCGCTGCGCGCGGCGGAGCTTGTGAAAGGATGGAGAGAAGACCATGGCGAACAATGATGTGCAGCATCTTTTGGATATGCTTTACGAGATGATCGACGGCGCGAAGAACGCGCCGCTGACGAGCGACAAGTGCATTCTGAACCGCGACGAGGCGCTCGACCTGCTCGACGAGATTCGCGCCCAGCTTCCGGTGGAGCTTTCCCGCGCGCAGGAGCTCATCCGCGCAAAGGAGGACTATGTCAAGGCCGCCAAGCGCGACGTCGAGCGCATGATGCAGCAGGCCGAGCAGGACGCGAAGAACAAGGTCTCCGAGACCGAGGTGCTCGGTATCGCCCGCGAAAAGAGCCACGAGATCGTCAAAAAGGCCGAGGACCGCTCGCGCGAAATGTACCGCGTGGCCAACGAGTACACCGAGGATGCGCTGCGCCGCACCGAGGAGGCCATCCAGATGGCGCTCGAGGAGGTCAAGCAGTCCCGCGTGCGCTTCCGCGCCGCCTCTGCCGAGCAGATGCAGAAGCGCCGCGAGGAGCTGGCACAGTCAGCTGAAAAGCAGACGCAGAACGGATAAAATTTTGTCAAAAGTGACAAAAACCGACATGATTGGTAGACATAATCTATATTTGGGCATAGCATAAAGGGCCGCCACAAGATATTGTGGCAGCCCTTTTTTAACCAAAAACAAAGTAGAACATGCGTTTTAAAAATACGGCGCACTGGCCGAATTTTCGCAGGAAAAAGCGATAAAAGGCTTGAAATCTCAGGGAAATTTCTGCTTGCATTTTTTATGTGAATCTCGTATACTCAAAACAAGGGTGGGGGAAAGTGGTGTATCATACCATGAAAATGGCTTACTTTCCCACATAAGCATCAGATCGGACGCGGCACGGCTTTTTCCAAAATGAAGAAAAGGCCGCGCTTTCGTGCCCTCTGTATGCGAAAATGCACGGAAAAAGGGGGCCAGCCGCCGTGACGGGTCAGTATCAGCACACGATCGACGCCAAGGGGCGGCTCTTTATCCCCGCGAAGCTGCGCGAGGAGCTCGGCGACACGTTTTATGTCACCATGGGCATGGACTCCTGCCTGAGCATCTATTCCGACGCCTCCTGGGCGCGCTTCACCGAAAAGTTTGAAAGCCTGCCCTACACGAAGACCAAGGCCATGCGCCCGCTCTTCGCCAACGCCGCCAAGTGCGAGCCCGACGCGCAGGGGCGCATCGTGCTGCCGCAGAAGCTCAGAGCCTACGCCCACCTTGAAAAAGACGTGGTCGTGATCGGTGTTTCGAACCGCGCCGAGATCTGGAATGCGGAGAAGTGGGCAGAGATCGAGGCCGAGGAGCTCAATCCCGAGAATCTGGCCGCCGTGATGGAAGAGCTGGGATTCTGATATGGAAGAGAACTACGGCCATAAGCCGGTACTGCTGCACGAGTGCCTCGGCGCGCTCGCCATCAAGCCCGACGGCATCTATGTGGACGGCACGCTCGGCCGCGCCGGACATTCGCTCGAGATCGTGCGCCGCCTGACGACGGGCCGTCTCATTGCGCTTGACCGTGACGAGACCGCGATCGAAGCGGCAAACCGCCGCCTCGGCGATTATCTGGACAAGGTCACGCTCGTCCACAGCAATTTCAGCGCGCTCGGCGCTGTGCTGCACGAGCTGGGCGTCCACGGCGTGGACGGGATGCTTTTTGACCTCGGCGTTTCCTCCCCGCAGCTCGACGAAGCGCAGCGCGGGTTTTCCTACAAGCAGGACGCGCCGCTCGATATGCGCATGGACGAATCCGCCGCACTGACCGCGCGCGAGGTCGTGAATACCTATTCTTATGAAGAGCTGCGCCGCATCCTCTTTGAATACGGCGAGGAGCGCTATGCGCCCGCCATCGCGAAGAGAATTTGCCAGCACCGCGAGCAAAAGCCCATCGAAACGACGCTTGAGCTCGCCGATATCATCCGTTCGGCCATGCCCGCGAGCGCGCTGCGCGAAAAGCAGCACCCTGCCAAGCGCAGCTTTCAGGCCATCCGCATTGCCGTGAACGACGAGCTGGGCGAGCTTCCGCCGATGCTCGACGCGGCGGAGAAAAATCTGAAACCGGGCGGACGGCTCGCGGTCATCACGTTCCACTCGCTCGAAGACCGCATCGTCAAGAAGAAATTACAGGAGCTTGCACAGGGCTGCATCTGCCCGCCGGAATTTCCGGTGTGCGTGTGCGGACGAAAGCCAAAGGTCAAGCTCATCACAAGAAAGCCCATCGTTTCGGGCGAAGAAGAACTCGCAGAGAATCCCCGTGCCCGCAGCGCCAAGCTGCGCGTCGCGGAAAAGTGCTGACAACAGCCGAAAATACGCAAAAGAAAGGAGATCGCCATGGCCAGCCGCAGAGAGCAGAACATGAAATACCGCCGCTACAGCGGACGAGTCAATGGCAATCTCGCTTACGATCCCGCCTACGAAGAGCGCCAGCGCAGGCTGCGCCGCGAGCGTGAATACGAGCGCGAGCACGAGCGTCAGCGCGAGGAATTCGTGCGTCCCCCGCAGCGGAAGGTGCAGAAAAAGGCTGCGCCCGTCCGCCGTCAACGCGAAAAGGTCTCGCTCGGCACGCTGTGCGGCTTTATGGCGCTGGCCGCAATGGTCGCGCTGATGATCATGTGCCGCGCACAGCTGACGGAAATCTCCGCGCAGGTCGTCTCCGTGCAGAAGGAGATCTCCGCGCTCGAGGACGAGCATGTCGCGCTGCTCACGCGCTACGAAAAAACCTTTGACCTCACCACCATCAAGGAGGCGGCGGCCGCGGCCGGTATGGCCAAGCCCAGCGCCTCGCAGGTCTACTACATCGACCTGTCGGAGCCCGACAGCGTGGTCGTCTACCAGCAGAAGAGCCAGAACGTTTTGTCGCGGGCGCTCACGTCGCTTGGCAGCGGCGTATGCGCAGTGGTGGAATATTTCAAATGAGCGAAGCTATACATAAGGAGTAAGGAGCTTCCTTACTCCTTTTCCATTTTTAAGGAGGATGAACGACTGTGGCACCACGCCCCCAGAACCAGAAAAGACGGCCCGAATCCGCGCGCCGCGCAAACCGCATCATTCAGACAAGAACGCTGCTGCTTCTGGGCGTGTTCGGCGTGCTGACGTTTGTGCTGCTCTTCACCAAACTCTATCACTGGCAGATCACCGAGCATGACGAGCTCCAGTCCGTCGCTGTGCGCCAGCAAACGCTGCGCACCACGGTGGAGGCGAGCCGCGGCACGATCTACGATCGAAACGGCACCATCCTCGCGATGTCCGCCTCGGCGGAGGATATTTTCCTCTCTCCGAAGGAGATCATCGAAAACGATCAGGATCAAAACCTGATCGCGGGCGGCCTTGCTGAAATTCTGGACCTTGACCCCGCTGACATTCTCAAAAAGATGGAGAAAACGAACTCGCAGTACGAAGAGCTCAAGAAAAAAGCGGATGACGAGCTTGCCGACAAGGTGCGGGAATTCATCAATGAGAACGACCTCAAGGGCGTTTTCATTCGTCCGACGAGCAAGAGGACCTATCCCAAGGGGACGCTCGCCTCACAGGTCATCGGCTTTACCAATGACCTCGGCGGTGCGATGGGACTTGAGGCGGCGTACAACGACGAGCTGACCGGCGAGAACGGTATGGTCGTCACCGCGCGCGACCGCGACGGCCGCTCCGTGCTCTACCAGTACGACCAGTATTTCGACGCGGAAAACGGCTGCGACCTGCACACGACGCTCGACACGACCATCCAGTATTACCTTGAGAAAGGTGTGCAGGAGCTCGAGGCGCGCTTCGGCACTGGCAAGGGCGCCGAGGGCATCGTCATGGATGTCAACACCGGCGCGGTGCTGGCGATGGCGTCGCTGCCGACCTACGACTTGAATTCCCCCGGCACGGTCTACAACGACTTTCTGACCTCCGGCATGACGGAGGAGCAGGTCCTCGAAAACATGAGGGACCTTCTCAACAAGCAGTGGCGCAGCAAGGCCATCAACGACACCTACGAGCCGGGCTCCACGTTCAAAACACTGACGCTCGCGATGGCGCTTGAGGAAAACGTTGTCGACCTGAACACGGGCTTCTATTGCAGCGGCAGTGTAAGGATCGAGGGCGAGACCATCAACTGCTCCAAGCGCGCGCCCGGTCACGGCCAGCAAAACCTGACGCAGGCGTTCGCCAACTCCTGCAACCCCGCGTTCATCAACATTGGCCTTCGCATCGGCAACGACAAGTTTTACCAGTACATGCTGGACTTTGGCCTGACGGAGAAGACCGGCGTCGACACCACGGGCGAGGCCAGCGGCTTCGTCAACAGCGAAATTAAATATTCGACGCTGGCGCTGGCGTGCTACGCCTTCGGCCAGAACTTCAACGTCACGCCTATCGCACTGCTGGCGGCGCAGTGCGCCTGCGTCAACGGCGGCTACCTCTATACGCCCTATCTTGTCGAAGAGATCACCGACCAGGACGGCAACGTCGTCTCCAAGCACGACTCCACGCCCATCCGTCAGGTCGTCTCCGAGGAGACGTCCGCGCTTGTGCGCGACATCATGGAGTATGAGGTCACAAGCGGCACGGGCAAGAACGGTCAGGTCGCGGGCTACCGCATCGGCGGCAAGACCGGCACGGCCGATAAGGTCGGCGGCGGCGTCATCGTCTCGTTCGTGTGCTTCGCCCCCGCGGATGACCCGCAGGTGATGATGCTCCTGACGCTCGACGAGCCGAGCAAGTGGACCGGTACCTACGTTTCCGGCGGTAACATGGTCGCCCCCGTGGCGAGTTCCGTCATGGGCGAGATCCTGCCGTATCTCGGCATTGAGCCGAGCTACACCGCTGAAGAGCTCGTCGGCGCGGATAAGACTGTGCCGAACGTCGTCGGCCTCAGCAAGGACGCGGCGGCCGAGCGCCTGAGCGCGAACGGCTTCAGCTTCCGCACCGTCGGCAGCGGCGATACCGTCACCGACCAGACGCCCGCAGGCGGCGCGATCGTACCGAACAGCGCGGAGATCATCCTCTACCTCGGCGCGGAGAAGTCGACTGACAAGTGCATCGTCCCGAACGTCGTGGGCGACAGCGCCGCGACCGCGAACCAGAAGATCGTGAACGCGGGGCTCATCATGGGCGTTTCCGGCGCGACGAACGCAAGCTCGTCCACGGTGCGCGCCATCTCGCAGAGCATCGCCGCGGGCACGGAGGTCGAGGCCGGTACGGTCGTGCGCGTCCAGTTCAGCGACAGCTCGGTGCGCGACTAAAGACAGCAAGACCCAATTCCGAAAGGAATTTTTCAAACGCAGTTATCTGAGCTTATTTCCGCATTAGAAGACAAAACGGTGCATGCGCCGCCTGACCTGATAGTCAGAGGCCTTGCGCTCGATTCCCGCAAGGTAGAAGAGGGATTCCTCTTCTTTGCCCTGCCGGGGGAGAAGGAGGACGGCGGCGAGTTTATCGCCGAAGCCAAAGCGCGCGGCGCGGCCTGCGCCGTGTGCGAGCATCCGCCGGAGACGGAAATTCCCTATATCTTAGTGCCGGATGCGCACAAAGCGCTTGCGCTTTGCGCGGCGGTATGGTATGGTACTCCGGCGGGAAAACTCACCGTGGTCGGCGTGACCGGCACAAACGGCAAAACGACCACGACGTATCTCATCAAACAGCTTTTGGAGCGCACGAAGGGCGCAAAGGTCGGCCTGATCGGCACGAATCAGAATTTGATCAGCGACAAGACCATCCCGACCGACCGCACAACGCCCGACGCGCTGACCGTGCAGCGCCTGCTCGCCCAGATGGTCGATGCGGGCTGCACCTATGCCGTGATGGAGGTCTCGTCCCACGCGCTGATGCAGAGCAGGGTAGAAGGAATCCGATTCCGCGTCGGTGTTTTCACGAACCTGACGCAGGATCATCTTGACTACCACGGCACGATGGAGGCCTACTGCGACGCGAAGTCGAGGCTTTTCGACCAGTGTGACATCGCCTGCGTCAACGGTGACGATGCGTGGACGGAGCGCTTGCTCGCCCGCTTTACGAGCGAGCGGATCACGTTCGGGCAGGGCATGACGAATGACCTTGTCGGCTGGCGTGCCCGCTACGAAAACGACTGTGTGCGCTTTACCGCCTGCACCGACCTCGACCACGAGGAGACGAAAATCGGCATCCCCGGCGGCTTTTCGCTCTATAACGCGCTCGCGGCGCTCTGCGCCGTGCAGGCGCTCGGCGTGCCGCTTTCCGACGCGGCAAAAGCGCTGACGGAATGTGTCGGCGTTAAGGGGCGGTGCGAGGTCGTACCGCTTGATGCACCGTTCACCGTCATCATTGACTATGCGCACACGCCCGACGGGCTCAAAAATATTCTCTCTACGGTCTGCGGCTTTGCCGACGGGCGCGTCATCGCGCTCTTTGGCTGCGGGGGAGACCGCGACAGGACAAAGCGACCCCGCATGGGCCGCATCGCCGCGGCGCTCTCGGACTTCGTTGTCCTCACGAGCGACAATCCCCGCACCGAAGACCCTTACACCATCCTGCGCGATGTGCTCCCCGCCATTTTGGAGGGCAGAACGCCGTTCGCCGTCATCGAGAACCGGCGCGAGGCCATCGGCTTTGCTCTGCGCGAGGCGAAAGCGCGCGACGTCGTCGTCCTCTGCGGCAAGGGGCACGAGACCTATCAGGAGATCGGAACGATAAAATACCACCTCGACGAGAGGGAGGTCGTGCGCGAGAGGTTCGCGCAAGTACAAAGGAAGGACGCCGCCGACGCGGCGAAGGAAAACGAACATGAAGATCATCATTGCCTGCATACTGAGCTTCGCGGTCTCCGCGATCACGGGAAAATTTCTGGTCCCTGAGCTGAGAAAGCTCAAGGCCGGACAGAGCATCCGCGAGGACGGCCCCACCTGGCACGCCGGAAAGGCCGGCACGCCGACAATGGGCGGCTTAATGTTCATCCTCGGCATCTTCGTCTCTATCCTGATCTGCGGCTGGAAGGGCATGATGGCGGGGGACTTTGAGCACCTCTACATCTTCTTTTTTGCGCTGATCTTCGGCGGCATCGGCTTTTTAGACGACTTTGAAAAGGTGAAGCACAAGCAGAACCTCGGCCTTACGGCCATCCAGAAGTTCCTGCTCCAGCTCGCCGCGGCGGTCGCGTTCCTCTGCCTGATGCGATTTGAGGGCATGCTGACGCCGAACCTCTACGTGCCGTTTTTCAACACGCAGATCGTCATGAGCTGGTGGGTGTACATGGTGTTCGCGGCGTTTGTCATCGTCGGCACGGTCAACGCCGTCAACATCACGGACGGCATCGACGGCTTGGCCGGCAGCGTGACGGTGCCGGTCGGCCTGTTTTTCACCGTGCTCGCCATCTGGTGGCAGGGCTATGAGCAGCTCGGCATTTATGCTGCGGCGCTCGTCGGGGGAATTCTCGGCTTCCTCATCTATAATTTCCACCCCGCCAAGGTCTTCATGGGTGACACAGGCTCGCTGTTTCTCGGCGGCACGGTGGCGGCGCTGGCTTTTGCCTACGATATGCCGCTCGTGCTGATCCCTGTCGGCTTTGTCTACATCTGCGAGACGCTGTCCGACATTTTGCAGGTCATCTACTTCAAGGCGACGCACGGCAAGCGCCTTTTCAAGATGGCGCCGCTGCACCACCACTTTGAGCTCTGCGGCTGGAGCGAAGGAAAGCTCGTCGCCGTGTTCACCAGCGTGAGCGCGCTGTGCTGTCTGGCGGCGCTGTTCGGAGTACTCAACAGATTTCATTTTTGAGAAACGGCAAGCCGTTTCTCAAAAATGAGAGGGGATGCGCGGCGCTCTGTGCCTCGCCGCCCTTGGCGGCTCGACACTCACTCTGCGAGAAGTATTTTTCGCCACGCACCGGTCGCGGCGAAAAATGATTAAAAATATTTCGCGCCTGCGGGCGCGAAAGTCTGCGACGCTTGGTTGCAAAATGGAGGCAAACTCGCGCAGAGCGCGAGTTTGCAATCAGTATGAAAGGGGGAAGACTGCATGACCAAGGAAGAACGCTTGCTGCGGCAGGAGCAGCGCGAGCGGGCGAAGGCCATCGAGGCGGCGGCGCGCGAAGCGGGCCGCGGACCGCTGGACCTTCCGTATCTTCTGCTGGTGCTTACGCTCGTGGGCGTGGGCCTGATCATGCTGTTTTCCGCAAGTTTCCCCTCGGCCTACTATGAAGAGGGTAACCCCGCGCACTACCTCATCCGTCAGGGCATTTTTGCGATCCTCGGTATCACGGCGATGTTTATTGTCGGCAAGATCAATTACGAGCGCTATCGCGCGGTGGCGAAGATGCTGCTGATCTTTTCCATCATCCTGCTGGTGCTCGTTCTGATCCCGGGCATCGGCACGGGCCGACTGACGCACGGCGCGCAGCGCTGGATCCGTCTCGGACCCATCCAGTTCCAGCCGTCTGAGATCACCAAGGTCGGCATCATCCTCTATTTTGCCGACAGCATTTCGAAGAAGAAGGACAAAATGGCCACGCTGCGCTACGGCATCGTGCCCTATGTTGCCATCCTCGGCGTGATTGCGGCGCTGATGGCGAAGGAGCCGCACTTTTCCGGTATGGTGCTGCTGCTCGGCATCGGTGCTGTGATGATGTATGTCGGCGGCATCCGCAACTACTGGGTCGGTCTCGGCTTTGCGCTGGTGCTGCTGGTGATCTACGCCTTTGCGACCGGCATCATCACCTACAACTCGAGCCGAATCGACATCTGGCTCGACCCGTTCAACGAAGAGTGGATGCGCGATAAGGGCTATCAGATCCGGCAGAGCTTGCTCTCCATCGGTTCGGGCGGATTGTTCGGACTGGGCCTTGGCAAGAGCCGGCAGAAGTTTCTGTTCCTGCCCGAAGAGCACAACGACTTTATTTTCGCCATCATCTGCGAGGAGCTCGGCCTTGTCGGCGCGACGATCATCATGGTCATGTTCGCGCTGCTCATCATCCGCGGCTACTGGATCGCCCTGCACGCGCGCGACCGCTTCGGAAGCCTTCTTGCCGTCGGCGTGACGACGCAGATCGCCTTGCAGGTATTCCTGAACATCGCGGTCGTGACGAATCTGATCCCGAACACGGGTATTTCGCTGCCGTTTTTCAGCTACGGCGGCACGGCACTCGCCGTGCAGCTGGCCGAGGTCGGCATCGTACTGAGCGTTTCGCGCCAGATGCGCTGACGCGGGAAGGAGAAAACGGCTATGAAGGTCATCTTTACCTGCGGCGGTACGGCGGGGCATGTCAACCCCGCGCTCGCGCTCGCGGGCTATATGCGGGAAAAGGACGCGGGCACGCAAATCTTATTTGTCGGCGCGGAGCGCGGACTGGAGCGCGATCTGATCGCGCACACGGACTATCCGTTCCGTACGGTGAACATTTCATCGTTCCACCGCTCGTTCAGGCCTGCGGAGATCAAGCACAACCTTGTCTCGCTCAAAAATCTCGCCCACGCCGAGCGTGAGGCGAACGCCATCTTACACGATTTTCACCCCGACATAATCGTCGGCACCGGCGGCTACGCGAGCTATCCGCTCGTGCGCTACGGCGCAAAGGCGGGCATCCCGACGGCGGTGCACGAGTCAAATATTGTGCCGGGCCTGACGACGCGGCAGTTAGAGCCCCACTGCGACCGCATCATGGTTGGCTTTGAGGACTGCCGCGCGCACTACAAGCACCCCGAAAAGGTGGTCGTGACCGGTACGCCTGTGCGCGGCGACTTCTTCACGATCAGCAAGCAGCAGGCGAAGGAAAGACTCGGCATGAACGACGGGCGCAAGCTCATCGTCTCGTTCTGGGGCAGCCTCGGGTCGAACGCGATGAACCGCGCGATGGCGGAGTTTCTGGCGCTTGAGAGCGCGAAGGAGCCCTTTTACCATATCCACGGCGTCGGCGAGATCTGCTGGAAGCCGATGCAGCAGTGGATGCACGATGACGGGCTGGAGATCACCGAGCATCCCGCGCTCGACGTGCGCGAGTACATCTACGACATGGCGACTGTCATGCGCGCCGCCGACCTCGTTATCTGCCGCGCGGGCGCGTCTACGCTCAGCGAGCTGACGGCGCTCGGTGTTCCGGCAATTCTGGTGCCGTCGCCCAACGTGACGAATCACCATCAGGAAAAGAACGCGGCGCTGCTCGGCGACCACGGCGCGGCGCTCGTGCTGCCGGAAGAGGGCCTTGACGGCAAGAAGCTCTTCGCCGCCGCGGCGGGCATCCTGAACGATCCGCAGCGGATGGAGACGATGTCTCAAAACATGGCGGCGCTCGGCATCCCCGACGCGACCAAGCGCATCTACGACACAGTGATGACGCTGCTCAAGTGAAAACAAAAGGAAGCGAGCAAGGCTCGCTTCCTTTTTGCGTGTTTTTGCGATTTATTCCGCCTTCAAAATGAAATCCATATAGATGGGATTGTGGTCGGAGTAGCGATACTCCGCGTCGACGACATCGGCGGAGACGGCTTCGACGTTGTCGGAGACGAGGAAGCCGTCGACCGTCACGCGGAAGGTCGTCTCCTCGTTGTAGGGTTCGTTGGCCGTGCGGCAGGTGGCGACGGGATGGTCGGCGTCAAACGGCACGACGAGGGAGAGCCCGTCGGGGATCGTCCCCTCGGGGATGGGCTGCGCCCAGGTGTCGTTCTCGCCGCCCGCAATGCCGAAGATCTTGGCAGAATTGCCAAGCAGGTCCTTGTTGAAGTCGCCGCCCGCGACGCAGTAGTTGCCGTTTTCATATTGCGCCAGCATATCGGCGCAGAGCATTTCAAGCTGCTCGGTCGCGATGGTGCCGTCGGACGTGTAGGCCGAAAGGTGGAGGTTATAGAGCACCAGCTCCCTGCCGTTTTCCATCGGGACGCGGCTGACGGAGTAGCAGCGGTCCAGGTCGACGAGCTTCATGATGCCCGTCTCGATCGGCAGCGAGCGGCGTACGGCAGACGAGATCGGATGGCGCGAGAGCGTCACGATACCGGACTGGTTCGCGCCGTGGGGGTTAATAAGAGGATAGAAGAGGTAGGGGCTGTCATAATTCTGCGCGAAGACCTCGTTGAATTCGCTGTTTTCCATCACATCACTGAGATAAGCGTCCTCTGCGATGTGCCAGCTGCGCGTGCCGTCGATGTCGACCTCCTGAAAGAGGGCGAAGTCGGGCGAAAGGTCTTTGACGAGCGAGACCTCGCCGCGCATATTCTCAGCAACGGCCTGCCTGCTGCGGGCGCGGCTCTCCTTGCCGCCGTCCATGAAGAAGCTGTAATCGTCGCTGTACGCGCCGAAGCCGATGTTCGCCGACGAAACGCGGTAGGTGACGCCGGTCTGCGGCGCGCCCTCCATCGGTGCGGCAGAGGCGGCGTCGCAGTGCACCACGCTGAGCGTCTGCCAGTCCTCCACGCGGTAGTACGCGGCAAAGACATAGATGACGTAAGCCAGCACGATCAAAACAAGCGCCAACAGAACAGAGAGCGCAATTTTCAGCGGTTTTTTCATCGAAAAACTCCTTTCGGGGAGAAATGCCAGTAGTCTCATTTTGCCACAAAGCGGGCGGGAAAGCAAGGCAAAAAGAAGTTGACGCGCTGCGGCAAAATAGCTATACTGAAAATGACCAACTATTGCCCTGTGAAAACCGGCAGTCACCCATTTTCCGCAAAAGCCATACGATGGAAAAGTAATGTGCTTGCGGGAGGGAACATAATGTGTGAGCTGTTGGTAGAGGGCGGGGAGCGCCTATGCGGAGAACTCACGATACAAGGCTCAAAAAACAGTGTGCTGCCGATTTTGGCAGCGACGCTTTTGTGCGCGGACACCTGCGTGATCGAAAATTGCCCGAAGCTGCGGGACGTGGATGCGTCCGTTGCCATTCTGCGGCACTTGGGCTGCTGCACGCACTGGGAGGACAGTGCGCTCGTGGTCGACACAGCGCGCATGGACTGCGCGGTCGTGCCCGACGCACTGATGCGAGAGATGCGCTCGTCGGTCATCTTTCTCGGCGCGATTCTGGCGCGCTGCAAGGAAGCGACGATCTGTTATCCCGGCGGCTGCGAGCTGGGGCCGCGTCCCATTGACCTGCACTTAAGCGCCCTGAGCGCCTTGGGGGCAGAGATCAGGGAGACGGGCGGCGAGCTCAAGTGCCGCGGCGGAACGCTTCTCGGGAGCGATGTGTACTTACCCATGCCGAGCGTGGGCGCGACGGAAAACGCGCTCCTCTGCGCCTGCGGCGCAGACGGCGTGACGACGATCTACAACGCCGCGCGCGAGCCGGAGATCGTCGATTTACAGAACTTTATCAACGCGATGGGCGGCAACGTCCGCGGCGCGGGCGGCTCAATCATCACAGTCGAGGGAAAGCGCGCGCTGCACGGCGGGAAATACCGCATCATCGCCGACCGCATCGTGGGCGCGACGTATCTCTGTGCCGCGGCCTGCTGTGGGGGAGAGGTGCGCCTTCGCGGCGTCGACCCGCGGCCGCTTTCGACTGTGTCCGGCGCGCTGAGCGAGGCGGGCTGCACGGTCAAAAGCGGGGAGGACGATGTTTTCCTCCAAAGTGATGGCAGTCTCAGATCCATCCGCCCTGTGCGCACGGCGCCCTATCCGGGCTTTCCGACGGACGCGCAGCCGGTGCTGATGGCGGCGCTTTTGAAAAGCGCGGGCAGCACCGTTTTTGTAGAGAATATTTTTGAAAACCGTTACCGCCATGTCGACGAGCTGGCGCGCATGGGCGCGGAGGTGCGCGTCGCGGGGCGCGTGGCCGTCGTCACGGGACGCGAGCACCTGCACGGCGCGCGCGTCAAGTGCACCGACCTTCGCGCTGGCGCGGCGCTTGTGATTGCGGGCCTGCAGGCCGACGGACTCACGCGCATTTCGCGCATCGAGCACATCGACCGCGGCTATGAGAGCATCGAGCGCGACCTTGGCGTGCTGGGCGCGCATGTGCGGCGGGAGACGGGTACATAAGCAAACGAAGAAAAAAGGCAGGAAAACTATGGCGTCAAAGCGAAGAAACAGACGGCGCAGGCGGGGAAGAGCCTCTTTCCCGCTGAGACTTTTGTGCCTCGCGGTCGTGATCGCCGCATTTCTCGGCGCGCTGACGATGTTCTTCCGCATCGATATGATCGTGGTGGAGGGCAACGAGCGCTATACCGAGGAGCAGATCATCGAGGCGGCCGGCGTGCAGAAGGAGCAGAACCTTGTGCTGCTGAACAAATATAAGGTCAAACAATCCATTTTCGACACGCTTCCGTATGTGGAGACCGTTGTCATCAACCGCAAATACCCCGACGCGCTCATTCTGACCGTGACGGAGTGCACGGCCTCCGCTGCGCTGACGGGCGAAAACGGCACATGGCTCATGAGCGACAAAGGCAAAATTCTGGAGCGCGCGGCGCAGATCCCCGAGGGCTGCGCGCGCGTGACCGGCTGCACGCTCGTCGAGCCCGCAGTCGGCGCGATGGCGGCGTTTGCGGACGAGGATTCGTATAAATTCGAGCGCCTGCTCACGCTGCTGCGCACGGCGGAGGATAAGCAGCTTCTCTCCATGATCGGCGAGATCGACCTGAGCGACGGCACGGCCATCACCTTTACCTATTTGGACCGCTTTACGGTCAAAATGCCCTGGGATGCGGACATCGCCTACAAGCTCGGGAATGTGCGCACGGTGGTGGAGCAGCTTGAAGCCAATCAGACCGGCACGATCAACCTGATGAACGACGGCAGGGCTGACTTCATCCCGGAATAAAGGCGGAAGTTGACGTAAAAAAGTTTCCCGAAATGGCCGATTGCTATTGACCCCGCGGGAAAACCGTAATACAATGATTAAGATAGCAAATACCTGATATTGTGGCGCTTGCAGCGGCAAGTGCCTTGCCCATACAACAGATTGCAGGAGGAACCGACATGGCATTCGGATTGGAGACCGGTCCTGAAAACGTAGTTAAGATCAAGGTCATCGGCGTTGGCGGCGGCGGCAACAATGTGGTCAACCGCATGGTGCGCACCGGTGCGCGCGGCGTCGACTTTGTCGCGGTGAACACAGATAAGCAGGCGCTCAACGTGTCTGCCGCCACTTATAAAATTCAGATCGGCGAAAAGCTGACGCACGGTCAGGGCGCGGGCTCCGACCCCGAGGTCGGCCGCAAGAGCGCCGAGGAGAGCCGCAACCAGATCGCCAAGGCGCTCGAGGACACCGATATGGTCTTCATCACCGCCGGCATGGGCGGCGGCACCGGCACGGGCGGCGCGCCCATTGTTGCCGAGATCGCGCGTGAGGCGGGCATCCTGACCGTCGGCGTTGTGACGAAGCCCTTCGGTTTTGAAGGCCGCCGCCGCATGACGCAGGCGGAAGCGGGCATCGAAGAGCTCAAGACCAAGGTCGACTCGCTCGTCATCATCCCGAACGAGCGCCTCAAGCACGCGACCGACCAGAAGATCACCTTTGCCAACGCGTTCGAGATCGCGGACGACGTGCTGCGTCAGGCGGTGCAGAGCATCTCCGACCTGATCCGCGACACGGGCTTCATCAACCTCGATTTTGCCGACGTGACCGCCATTATGAAGGACGCGGGCCTTGCCCACATGGGCGTCGGCCGCGCCGCCGGCAAGAACAAGGCCGAGGAGGCCGCGCGCATGGCCATTTCGTCCCCGCTGCTGGAGACCTCCATCAACGGTGCGCACGGAGTGCTCATCAACGTCACGGGCTCGATGGACATCGGCCTCGACGAGGTCGAGCAGGCAGCGTCCCTCGTGCAGGAGGCCGTGCATCCCGACGCGCTCACGATCTTCGGCGCGACGTTCGACGAGACGCTCGACGACGAGATCCGCGTCACCGTCATCGCCACGGGCTTTGACAAGGCGCCCGGCGCGCTGGACTTCAACAAGGATAAGAAGCCTGCCGAGCAGAGCGGCGAGAGCGCTGCTGCCGGTCTTGCGCCGCTCGACTTCGACAAGGAAAAGGCCGAGGAAGAGGCTAAGCACGAAGATGAGCCCGATCCGTTCGACGACATCTTCAAAATTTTCAACCGCGAGCGTTAAATGGAATCAATTCCCAAAATTCCGCAGACTTTGGTCTGCGGAATTTTTTTGTCCGCATTTACAGCGCCATTTCAAAAAGCGATGCCAGCACATCAAATTTTTGCACCTTTTAATTTTGCCCGAAGCGCAGAAAGTAAATGCGCCGGACAGAGAAAAAGAAATGAGAAAGAAAAAATTTCCGGCGTTGGGCGGACGGCTGCGCGCTGCGCGCACAGGGCGCGCCGTCCGCCCGTATTTTTTAAAGGGGTGAGAGAATGGATGGAACGCATCGCACAAAAAAGCGAGCGGCGGCGATCCTGCTGGGATTTTTTGCCGCCGCTGCGATCGCAATGCCGTCTGCGCAGGCGGCGGACCGGACGGTCAGCGAGCTGATCCCCGTCGGACAGACCGTCGGCGTTAAGCTCTTTTCCGATGGCGTGCTCGTCGTCGGCTTTTCCGATGGGGAAAGTCCGGCGAAGGACTGCGGACTCAAGGAGGGCGACGTCATCACCGCCATCTGCGGGCAAAGCCTGGACACCATTGAGGAATTCCGTCAGCTTCTGGCAGAAAACGGCGAGGACGCCGCGGCGCTGACCGTCAAGCGCGGCAGCCGCACGATCGAACTGCGCGCAGAGCCGGAGAAGGATGAGGACGGCGAGTACTGCCTCGGCGCCTGGGTGCGCGACAGTATGGCGGGTATCGGCACGATGACCTTCTTTGATCCGCAGAGCGGCACGTTCGGCGCGCTGGGCCACGGGGTCACGGATGTGGACACGGGGCAGCTCCTGCCGCTCGACCACGGCAGCATCATGGACGCCTCGGTCAAGGCGGTGAAAAAAGGCGAGCGCGCCTCGCCCGGCGAGCTCAAGGGCGACTTTGACCTGACGCGCGACAGCGGAACGCTTTACGCCAACACCGAATGCGGCATTTTCGGCAAGCTCTCGGCAGAGGACGCGGCAAAGATCACCGGTGCGGCGCTGCCGGTCGCAAAGAAGGATGAGATCAAGACCGGCAGGGCGGCGATCTTAGCCACCGTTTCCGGCAATGAAACGCGCGAGTATGATATTGAGATCGAAAAAATCTATTCGCCTTCCGGCAGCACGCGAAATCTGCTGCTGCGCGTGACGGACGAGGAACTTCTTGCACAGACCGGCGGCGTGGTGCAGGGAATGAGCGGCAGCGCGATTTTGCAGGATGGCAAGATCATTGGCGCGGTCACGCACGTCCTGCTGGATGATCCGTCAAGAGGTTATGGTATTTTTATCGAAAATATGCTCTCTGCGGCGGGGCTTTCGAGTGAATAACCTACCCATATAGTAGAAAGATTGTGTTAAGATAGCGTAAAAACAACTAAATTTTCATGCAAAAAGTTAGAAAAAGATGGTTAAATTCGACATAACTCGCTTGAAAACGCTGTCCAAATATGTTAGCTTAGAGCCATGGCAGAACGAAGACGTCACATTTTGCTGCTGAAGCTGGCCGGCTGGGTCGGCGAAAACTTGTGTGAAAAGGACGGGATGACATGGACAAGAGGATCACGGTCGTATTAGCGGACGCAAACGAGGAGTTCCGCACAGCACTGAAACAGGCATTGGAAGCAACGGGTGAGTTCGACGTAGTGGGATGCGCAGCCGACGGACTGGTTGCGGCGCAGGATATAGCGGAGCGAAAGCCGCAGCTTCTTGTGATGGATCTTTTGCTGCCGGGACTTGACGGCTTTGGCGTGCTCGAGCAGGCGGCGAAGGACAAGGTGCAGATGAAGACAGTTGTCGTCTCGGCTCTTTATCGCGATCAGATCGTGTCGCAGGCGATGAACCGCGGCGTATCGTTCTTCATGCCCAAGCCCTGCGAGCTGACCTCGCTTTTAGACCAGATGCGCCGCGCGGTCAACGAGGGTGAGGAGAGCGAGGACGAGTCGCAGGCGCTTGAACGCGAGGTCACGGCAGTGATCCACGAGGTCGGCGTGCCCGCGCACATCAAGGGCTATCAGTACGTGCGCGAGGCCATCGTCATCGCCGTGCAGGACATGGATGTCATCAACGCCGTGACAAAGGTGCTCTATCCCGAGGTCGCGCGCCGCTACAGCACCACGCCCTCGCGCGTTGAGCGCGCGGTGCGCCATGCGATCGAGGTCGCGTGGGACCGCGGCGACCTTGAGACGCTCCAGCGCTATTTTGGCTACACGGTATCCAACACGAAAGGAAAGCCGACCAACAGCGAGTTTATCGCCATGATCGCGGACCGCATCCGTTTACAACGGAAGATCTATAGGGTGTGAAAAGCGAAAGACGTAAAGAGCCACGGAGAGATACTCCGTGGCTCTTTTAATAAGAGGTTTATGACTTATCACTTGCAGTGAACGCAAATGACAGCTCAGGGTCGGAAAGAATGATGACAGAGAAAGTATCGTCACTGACAAAAGCATATCCAAAAGCCGAGGCGTCAGGATCATCCGAAGCTTTTATATCATAACAATAGCCGGCAAGCTTTTCGCCATCATTCACAGCTTTTGTTTTCTCGGGACTGTAAGTTAAGTAGAAGGATCAATCAGAAATGGAGCGTTCTGAGAATGAAATTGTAGCCGCACCACCCTTTTCAACGGTGCAGGTAAAGCCACCGAGATTTTTTGCGCGGATGCTCTCAAATCGCTGGGAATCACCGGCGTCCAGGTCCGTGCCGTTTGTCCAGTCGGTGTCGACGACATTTCCGCTGCGGTCCAGAAATTTGAGCCGATCTCATAGTAGCGGACATCTTTGGAGCTGGTGTTTTTCACGGTCCCTTCGATATAGAGATAGTTTCGGCTCGTCCGCGTTGTCCAGTCGGACAAAATGGTCAAGTCGCCGGTCGTAGGGGTACTCAGATATTCTTGAAGCGCACGATCGTATTTGCTCTGCTCGATGGCGTCCTTTTGGCTTTTGACCTGCGAGAGCTCGTGTACCGAGCCGCCGGCGATCAGCAAAGTAGCGGCGATACAAACGATGAGCAGGGCGTTTCGCTTAGAAATTTTTGGCGCGGAGGGAGATAGCCTTTCACCGCAGTCGGGACAGAAAACAAAGCTGTCATCGTATTGCTTGGAGCATTTTTTGCTGCCTTCTGCAAAGGCGGTGCCGCATTTGGGACAAAACATAAGATATTCCTCTCTCTCCTAAATATGTGGAAGACTCGACACAGAAGCCTTCCTCTGGAAAGAGTATAGCGCTTGTCAATTAGACTATACATATTAGGCAACTTATAATGAACGAAAAAGGCAGGAGTTCATTATGATTTGTGACAGAATAAAGCAATTACGGGAGCAGGCGGGCTATTCGCAGGCGCAGCTGGCAAAGCGGCTCGATGTGACGCGCAGCAGCGTCAACGCATGGGAAATGGGACTTTCCATACCGACAACACAGTATGTTGTTGCGCTGGCAAAGCTCTTTCATGTTTCGGCGGACTATCTGCTGGGGCTTGCGGCTTCATCGAGCATTGTGCTGGACGGATACACGCAGGAGGAAATTGAGCTGCTTTACAAGTTGATCCGCTATTTTGACGACCAGAAAAAGCAGCGCTGATGCAGAGTACAAAACGATCCCCGTCCGGCGGAACCTTCCGCCGGACGGGGATCGTTGCTTTTTTACTTTTCCTGTTTCTTTTTCATGCGGCGCTCAATGTGCTGCAATCCCCGCAGGCACAGCCAGGAGACGGCGCCGAGGAGCAGCGAGCCGAGCGCAAATTGCTTTTTCTTCATGTCGATATCCTCATGTGTCGCTTTCGCGTAAAACAACGTCTGCGGTGAAGCGCTTGCCGTCGCGCTCGACTAAGAGCTTGAGCGTTTCGCCTGCTTCATGGCGGCGGCGGACACGCAGAAGGTCGGTGGACTTTGTCAACGCTTCGCCGTCGGCCGCTACGATAAGGTCACCCTCCTGGATGCCGGCCTCCTCACCGGGGCCGCCGGGCGTGACCTCCATGACGAGAAGCGCGCTCTCGCCATTCTCTGCTGTGACGGGAATGGTCTGCACCGAAATGCCGATCATCACCTCGCCGTGCACCTCGCCGTAGGCGATCAGGTCATTGATCATATAGGCGGTCGAGGCGATGGGAATGGCAAAGCCGAGGCCCTCCACGCTCGTGGTAGAGGACGAGCCCATCTTCATCGTGTTGATGCCGACGACCTGTCCGTACACGTTGATGAGCGGGCCGCCGGAGTTGCCGTTGTTGAGCGCGGCATTCGTCTGAATGAGCGTCATCGTCACGCCGTCGATGTACACGTCGCGGTTGATGGCGGAGACGATGCCGTCGGTCAGCGTGCCGCGCAGCTCCACGCCGAGCGGGTTGCCGATGGCGAACACCGGATCGCCGACCGTCAGCGCGTCAGAGTCGCCGAATTCCGCGGCGGGAAGGCCGCTGGCCGCGATCTTGATGACGGCGAGGTCCTTTTCTTCGTCGAGCCCCAAAAGGCACGCACGGTAATCCTCACCCGTGTCGAGCACGACGTAGCACTCCGAGCCGCCCGCGATGACGTGGGCGTTCGTGAGGATATAGCCATCCTCGGTGAAGATGACGCCAGTGCCGACCATGGCGCTGCCGTCGCGGTTGCCGGTGAGCACTGTGACGGTGGAGGGATTGACTTTCTGGTAGATCTCCTGGATCGTCAGCGCCTCGCCGTGGCTTTCGTTGTAGCGGAGCTTGACCTGATCAGTGTTGGGCAGGCGCTTGATGGTCGTTTCGCCATGCTCGCTGTTGTCGTAATAATCCTCGTCATGGCGCTGCTCAAAATCATCGTCGTGATAGGAACGGTGATCGTCGAACGCGCCGCCGAGCCACAGCGCCGTAACGACGCCGCTGACGAGGAGAAGGCCGAGCATGCAGAAAAGGAAGATCTTAAGCCCTTTCCGCTTTTTGCGCGGTGATGTATGCTTCTTCGGCTGTCCGGGCAGCGGTGTCGGCTGCACGTAGCGCTCCACGATGGGCGTGACGGGCGCTTCATAGCGCAGCACGACCTCCTGCGGCTCGCCGCTCTGGCTGACCGTCGGGGATAACTCCTGATTCTCGTGATCCATAGCGTGTTTCTCCTGTTGAGACTTACTGCGCGGTCTGCCCGCCGGCGAGCGTCACGCTGAAAGTGAACGTCGTCAGGCCGTTTTCGCTTGTGACGGCGATGTGCTCCTTGTGCTGGTCCAGAATGGTTTTGACTACGTAGAGCCCGAGGCCCACGCCGTCCTTATCCTCGGAGCGGGATTTGTCGCTCTTGTGGAAGCGCTCGAACAGCAGCGGGATCTCCTCGGCGGGGATGGTGTCGCCCTCGTTGCGAACCGAGATCAGCGCCTTGCCGTTGAGCGTCGTCACGCCGAGGTAGAGCGCAGAGCCCTTGCGGGCGAATTTTGCCGCATTTTCGAGCAGGTTGTAGATGACCTGCGTGATGAGATCGTTGTCGCCGAGCACCATGATACCGCTGTCGGGAATGTCGGCGTCGACATCGAGCCCGCGGTCGGTGATCTTCTTCTCCATCGAAATGAGCACGCGGCGCATGCTCTCGCACACGTCGAACGGCGCCTTCGTGCGCGTCAGGTCGCGCGACTGGAGCTGCGAGACCTCGAGCATGCGGCGCACGAGGCGGGACAGGCGCCGCGCCTCATCCGAGATGATGCGCAGGTACTCCTTTTCCTGCTCGGGCGGGATCGTGCCGTCCAGAATGCCATCGGTGTAGCCTGCGATGGTCGTCATCGGGGTCTTTAACTCATGGGAGACGTTCGCGATGAACTCGCGGCGCTGGCGTTCGGTCTCCTGTAAGGAGTCCGCCATGTTGTTGAACGACTCGGCGAGCTCGGAGATCTCCGTCACACCCTCGTAGTTGTGCATGCGCACGTCGAAATTGCCCTCGGCGAAGCGGCGTGTCGCCTCCGCCATCTCGTGGATGGGGCGCGACTGGCGCATGCTGACCCACGCGCTCACGACGAACGAGAGCAGCAGCACCGTCACCGCCGTCATGAAAAACAATCCGATGAACGTGCGCCACATCGTCGTCAGCGCCCGTGCGCCGGTCACCGCCAGCACAAAGCCGACGGTTGCGCCCTCGCTCACGATCGGCACGCCGACGACGAAGTGCGTGTCCTCATAGATGTCGCCGAGCGTGGTGCGCACGGCGTAGGTGTCATCGCTCATCGCGCCCTCGGCCACGTCCTGCGGCACGGTCAGCACGCGGTTGACGAGAGTTGTATCGGTCGTCAGCAGCAGGTTGCCGTCCGAGTTGCAGATGAGAAATTCTGCATCCGTCACGTTCGAAGCGAAGTCTGCCAGCTCACGCAGCCCTGTGAGCGAGCCGTTTTCCATGTAGGACGACACCATGTGCGACACGACCGTCGCCTTGCTCTGCATCTGCTCGCTGCGCTCATCGATGGCGTAGGAATACGTCAGCGCGAAGAACGCGCTGCCGAGCAGCGCCAGTGTCAGCATGACGACGCTGGCCGTAAGCAGAAAATTCTGCCAGTAGATCGTGCGGCAGCGGGTCTTGACCTTTTTGAGCGTCCAGCGCTTTTTCTGTGTTTTCTCTTTGTTTTCTTCCGGCATACTGAATTACTTCACTTCGAATTTATACCCGACGCCCCAGACGGTCTTGAGCGCCCACTGGTCGCTGACGTTTTCGACCTTTTCGCGGAGCCTCTTGACGTGTACGTCCACCGTGCGCGAATCGCCGAAGTAGTCGAAGCCCCACACCTCGTCAAGCAGCTGGTTGCGCGTGTAGACGCGGTTCGGCGTGGCGGCGAGGTGGTAGAGAAGCTCCAGCTCTTTGGGCGGCGTGTCGATCTTCTTGCCGTCGACGATGAGCTCGTAGGAGTCGAGGTCGATGATGAGCTTGTCGAACGTGAGGCGCTTGTGCGTGTCCTCGGGGATCTCGCTGCGGCGCAGCACGGCGTTGATGCGCGCAAGCAGCTCCTTCATTTCAAAGGGCTTGACAACATAGTCGTCCGCGCCCATCTCAAGGCCGTGGATGCGGTCGTTGACCTCGCCCTTGGCGGTGAGCATGATGATCGGGCACTTGGACGTCTCGCGGATCTTGGCGCATACGCCCCAGCCGTCGAGCACGGGGAGCATCACGTCGAGCAGCACGAGGTCGGGCTCTTTTTCCTTGAATTCCTCCACGGCCTTGCCGCCGTCGGCGGCGATGCGGACGTCAAAGCCCTCTTTGTCGAGATACATCTTAATGAGGTTGGAAATATTATTGTCGTCCTCCACGACAAGAATATTGCGTGCCATGCTGGTTTCCTCCTTCACACAAGCGTGTGTCTTTCTTCTGTGTTATTGTTTATTATACGCAAAACTGTGCGCGTTTCCTGAACAATTTGTAAAACCGTCACGCGTCCTTTGTGACCGCGAGCTCGTTGAGCGCCGTGATGAGACGCGAGGACGAGCGGAGGCGAGAGAGCAGCATGCTCCAATCTGCCTGTACGGCGGTGTCAGCGCCGAGATAGGCGATGCACCCGCCGGAGCGGGCCTGACGCGCGATGCTGCTGGCGGCCTGCGCCGCGGTGGGAAGACCGCCGCTGTAATCCAGATCAAAGTCAATGGGGCAGTAGCCCGCGGCGCGCACGGCGCGCAGCGTCTTGTCCGACGCGCCGTAGAGCGCGACGAGCCGCGCTTTTTCGTTGCACGCGGCCCATAGCGCGTTGTTTGCGCGCTCGATCGCGCTGACCGTGCGTGAGCTGCCGCCGGAAGCGTCGATGCGCAGCGCGGCGGCGTTGCCGCTGATGACGACACGGCGCAGCAGATCGCCGAGCGAGGAAAGCTGCTCTTCCGAGAAGAGAAACGTCGCCGTCGCGTTGTTGCTTGCGAGCGTGTCGAGCAGGGCGTTTGCGCTCTCTTCGTCCGTCACACGCAGCGCGAGACAGACAAGGTCGCGGTCGCCGTCGGTGTTCTGATTCGGTGTGTTGCCGGGATCGTTCGACTCGCTGTGCGTCTTCATATATTCGTTGTAGCGCTGCTCCATGGACATAGCCGCGGCGTCGATGAACTTCGCGTCGGAAAGCACGACCGTATCACTTTTGACGCGGACAAGGTAACCATAGGTCACGCGCGTGTAGCTATAATCGAGCGAGAAAAACTGCGTCAAAAGGTCGAGCGGCAGGAACACAACGTCGCTGCGCACGATGGCCGGACCGCTGTACTGGCGGTCGTTCTGGTCAGCGACGGTGCCGGCGGCGAAGTTGAACGTCAGTGCGCTGCCCTGCCGGTAGACGACGGCGGTGCTCTTGTCGCGGCTGCGGGAGTAGAAAAGGCCCAGGTCCGTGCCGGTGATGACCGTGGAGGGGACATACAGCCGCCCACCCGACCAGAACGGCATCGTTTCATCGCTCAGATCGGGCAAAAGTTGGTCGTTGACGGCGGTGAAATAGACAGTCGTCTCGGCCCTCGTTTCGCTGGGGGTGAGGGAGAAGACCATCAGCAATACAAGCAGCAGACACAAAAAACGCTTGCTCTTCATTTCTCCCGCCTCCTTGCGTATTTTATCTTAATATTATAGCAATTTTTCCGCCGCTTTGCAATATCCGCGATGCCTCAGCCGTCATAATAGCCGACGGTGGTGTTCGAAAAATAGTGCTGCACGATTTCCTCGGCGGAAAGGCCCTGCTTGGCGAGGATATTTGCGCCGTACTGGCTCATGCCGACACCGTGGCCGTAGCCTGTGACGTGGAAGGTAAAGGCATTGTCCTTGCATTCCACGGTGAACGACGGCGAGCGCAGCGAGAGAATCGTGCGCAGGTCATTGCCGCGCAGCTTGACGCCGCCGACCGTGACGGAGGCGACATAGTCCGAGTCATTTCGCACGATATCGCGGATCCAGTCCTCTGGGCTGCCGGAGAGGTCGGCGTCCGGCTTGGCGGCGAGGATGAGAGACTTGAATTCCGCTGCCGTGAACGTTGCGACCGAGTAGTAGTTCGGTACGAGCTCTTCCGTCTCGGGGCTATCGACCTTTTGGAGATACGGCAGATCGTTCATCCACACGTCGCCTGCGCCCTGCGTGCTGCCGTCGGCAGACGAGAAGAACACAGCGAGGATGGGCGCGCCGTCGTACAAAATGACCTCGCCGTCCGTTTCGCTCACGGCGCGTGCGAGCTTTTCCTCATAGTAGACGGCCATGCTGCCCCAGTTGGCTGCGGCCTGTTCGGCATTTATGTACGCCTTGCAGCAGGTGTGATCGTCGCAGGCGTCGGCGTCAGGGTGGTTCGCGCTGCCGCCGCCGCGGATGCGATAGAGCGTGTAGGTGCGCGCGGCGATGGCCTGTGCCTTGAGCGCCTCCTCCTCAAACGAGGCGGGCATTTCCGCGCGCAGCACGCCGAGAAGGTATGTGCCCATGTCCATCTCCTGGACCTCGCCCTGAATTTGGACGCGCAGCGTTTTTGCGCTGTCGCGCTCGCCGGGGGCGGCGATCTCACCGCTCGGCAGGGGAGATTCCGAGCCGTCCTGTGTGTTCGGCGTGTCGTCAAAGCGGCCTGCCGCCGCCCAGGCGAGGATCCAGATGAGGCCGATCAATAATATCGTGATGCGAAGAAGCTGTTTCAAGGCGTGTTCCTCCCTGCGGCCCACGGCCGCGATGCTTAAGTGACAGTGTTTTTATCAGTGTATGACCGACTTGTCCGCAAAATGATTCATGGACAAACGGGGATGAGTGTGCTATCATCAATAAATAGATGTTTTCCGGCGCTGTGCGCGCCGTATTCCGGAAAAAGAAAGGGTTCGGTTTTGTGAAAATTCTTCATTGGCTTTTGCTGGTGCTTTTTTCTGCGGCAGCGGCGCTGGCACGCCTCCGCCTGCTGGCAGTCGGCTTTGACGCGGACGGACTTCCCGTCCCGATGGACTTAAACACGATGGTGCTGCCTGCGGTGCTCGTCGTCGCAGCGGTCATCGCGGTCATTATGGCGCGGCGCTATCCCGCTCAGCGCGAGCTGTGCGGCAGCATGGACCTCTACTTCGCCTTTGACCGCTCGACGCTTGCGGTCTTGCTGATGGTGCTCGGCAGCTTTGCCCTGATCGGCTCGGCGGTGTGCTCGTTGGTGTTCTCGCTCCGCACGACGCTTACGATGATCCTGTCCGTTTTTCTGGCGGTCGGCGCGGCATGCCTGCTGTACGCTACGACCGCGCTGCGCCGCAAGGCGGAGTTCTCAGGCGTTGCGCTGCTCGTGCCTGTGTGCGCGATGGTGCTTGCGCTGATCCTCTTCTACCGCGAGCACGCGACGGACCCGATTCTGCGTCATTACTATGTCGAAACGCTGGCGCTCGCGGCGCTGACGGTGCTGCTGCTCGAATTTGCGGCCTTTGCTTTCCGCGGCGGCGCGCCGCGGCTGCTGATGCCCGCGAGCACGATGAGCGTCATCCTTTGCGCGGCGGCCTTGGCCGCGCGCCCGACGCTTGCCGAGATCCTCTTCTACGCCGGCGGCGCGTGCATCGCGCTCGGTATCGGCGCGGCGGCGGACTTCGATCCGTGACGCCATCCTACATCAGAATATAACGAAAAAGGACGCCTCACGGCGTCCCTTTTCTTATAAGATGGAAGATTGGATGAAAAGAAGCTATTGTCTCTTGCAAGAATTAAGATAAAGGACGCATGTTAACAAAGTTCGAGGGAAAGTGTTACAAAAGTGTTAAATAGAAAGAAAATCCGGAAACCCTTGCAAATCAAGGAAAATCCTTGCGCCACAGTCGTTTGCAGCTTGCACGGGACTGTGCAAGACTGTGCCAAACTGTCGATATCTTAGACGCAGTAGCAATTCCTGACCGGCGGTCAAATGACGCACGAAAGCGAAATCACTTTACGAACGCAGCGTGCGGAAAAAATCGGCCAGCACGGCGCGGCATTCGTCTTTCAGAATGCCGCCCACGAGCGCGGGGCGGAAGGGAAAGCGCTCCATAAAGAGGTTCAGCACGCCGCCGCAGGCGCCCATCGCCTCGTCGCGCGCGCCATAGTAGACGCGCGGGATGCGTGCGTTGACGATCGCGCCCGCGCACATCGGGCAGGGCTCGAGCGTCACGTAGAGCGTGCAGCCATCGAGCCGCCAGGAGCGCAGACGTTCATTTGCCTGTGCGATGGCTTCCATCTCTGCGTGCGAGGAGGTGCGCTGCAGTTCCTCGCGCCGGTTGCGGCCTCGGCCGATGATCCCGCCGTCTTTGACGATGACACAGCCGACGGGCACCTCGCCCTCCTGTGCGGCCTCGCGCGCGAGAGACAGCGCCTCGCGCATATAATCTTCATGCTCCATGCTTGGCTCCTTGTTTGAAAAGAGGAATATTTGTCCACACTTTCCATACACTGACATTGCAGAGGTATGGGAGGGCGAAAACATGCGAAAGGTCAATTTGCTGCGCTGTGACGTCGCGCGCGATGCATCCATGCAGGACTTGTTCAGCGAGCTGCGCGACACGCGTGTCGCGCTGTCGCAGGCGTACGCGCGCTTCAACGCGGTCTGCGCGCCGGAGCTCGTCGACGCCTGCGTGTATGAGATCAACGCCGAGCTCTCACGCTATGACTACCTGCTGCGCCAGATCAAGGAGCGCAGCGGCGAAGCCGTGTACAAAACGTGCAGCGAGGGGGTCGCAAAATGGGGATAACGGAAAAAATACTGCTTGTCCTGTTTGCCGTGTTTGCGCTGCTCGCGGTGCTCAGGCTGTTCGCCGCGCCGTTGAAGCTCGCGGGCAAGCTGCTCGTCAACACGCTGCTCGGCTTTGCGCTGCTCGGCATTCTAAGCGCGCTCGGCGTGCTCGCCAAGCTTTCGCTGGGGCTGAATCTTTTCAACGCCCTCATCATCGCCGTCCTCGGCGTGCCGGGCCTCGCGCTGCTGATCTTGCTGAGGCTGGTGTTTATTTAATGTACATAGGACAAAAGCCTCGTAGAGTTTTTACCCGCGAGGGGTACGCGGCATCCGTAGAGCAGCAAAGCTGCTAACGGCTGCCCAGGTGCCCATAGGCACGAAAAGATTTTAATCGTTTTCTGCCGCGACATGCGCGTGGCAGAAAACACTTTGCGCGAAGCGTGTGTCGAATTGGCCTCTTTCAGCGGCCAACCGAGGCACAAAGCGCAGTGAAATATTCTCGGAAAAGTGACAACGTCACTTTTCCGAATTTTTTGTATCCCAGCCGTACAGCGGATACCGCTGCATCGCGCCAAAGAGCTTCTGCTTGAGGTCTGGGTAGCGCTCGGAGAGCGACTCGATGAGCTCTTTGACCTCCTGACGGCGCGTTTCACCGTTGGCAGGGCAGGGATTGTGCACGATGGGAAGCTCGAGCTTTGCCGCGACATTGCGCACCTGCTGCTCCTTTACATAGAGCAGCGGGCGGATCTGCGTCACGTCCGAGCGGCTCAGGTATGTCACGGGCTGGAAGCAGCCGATGCGGCCCTCAAAGAGGAGATTCATCAAAAGTGTTTCGACCGCGTCGTCGTAGTGGTGGCCGAGCGCGATCGTTTTGATGCCGTGCTCGTTCATCGCGGTCGAAAGCGCACCGCGGCGGAGCTTGGCGCACAGCGAGCAGGGATTTTTCTCCTTACGCTCCAAAAACACGATCTCGTAGATCGGCACGTTCGCGCGGATGTACTCGACACCGAGCGCCGCGCAATAGTCGGCCACGGCATCAAAGCTCATGCCCGGCACACCCGTTTCGACCGTGATGGCCGCGACCTTGAACGGCTTCTGGTAGAATTTGGAAAGGCGCGCGAGCGCGGTGAGCGTGACGAGCGAGTCCTTGCCGCCGGAGACGCCGACGGCGACCGTCTCGCCCTCCTGGATCATGTCGTAGTCCGTAACGCAGCGGCGCACGAGGCCCAAAATTTCCTGCATAGGTACAGCTCCTTGCGAAAAATAAAAGAATTTCGATTTTGCGATTTGAGAAATTGAGAGATAATCAAAGAAAACAAGAGGATTTACGAGCATTGCTTGCGCTAAATTAAAATGGTGTTGACATTCTCGCGCCCAAATGCTATAAATAAACTCGTTCCGATTTTACCAAGGGACAACAAAAATGTAAAGCACAAGCTTTCATTCATAGATCAATATGGAGGAAACACACCATGTCCACTTTTATGGCGAACAAGGGCAACATCGAGCGTAAGTGGTACGTCATCGATGCTGCCGGCAAGCCCATGGGCAAGACCGCCGTTGCTGCGGCTGATCTGCTCCGCGGCAAGCGCAAAGTCACCTACACCCCGCATGCCGACTGCGGCGACAACGTCATCATCATCAACGCTTCCAAGGCCATCCTCACCGGCAACAAGATGGAGCAGAAGTACTATCGTACGCACTCCGGCTGGGTCGGCGGTCTGAAGGAGACCAAGTATCGCATCCTCATGCAGGAGAAGCCCGAGCTTGCGATGCGCGTGGCTGTGCGCGGCATGATGCCCCGCAACACCGTGACCAAGGACTCCCTGAAGCGCCTGCACATCTACGCTGGTGACACCCACGAGCAGCAGGCCCAGAAGCCCGAAGCCTACGAAGTCTAAGGAGGAAGAGAAGAATGTATCAGTCCAAGAAGCCTTATCTGTACGGCACCGGCCGTAGAAAGTCCTCCGTCGCCCGCGTTCGCCTCTTCCAGAACGGCACCGGCGCTATCACCATCAACGGCCGCGACATCGACGAGTATTTCGGTCTCGAGACCCTGAAGATGGTCGTCCGTCAGCCCCTCGCCGCGACCGAGGAGCTCGGCAAGGTCGACATCGTTGCCACCGTCGAGGGCGGCGGCGTGTCCGGTCAGGCCGGCGCTCTGCGTCACGGCGTGGCCCGCGCCCTGCTGCTGGTCAACCCCGAGTACCGCACCGTCCTGAAGAAGGCCGGCTTCCTCACGCGCGATCCTCGTATGAAGGAGCGCAAGAAGTACGGTCTCAAAGCAGCTCGTCGCGCTCCGCAGTTCAGCAAGCGATAATCGACTGCTCAGACTATATCAAAATGGTTCAAAAAGCCCGGAAAATCAAGGTTTTCCGGGCTTTTGCTATATCTAAATGGGCTGATATGGTTTGACCAAATTTGGCAAAACGAGAGCCGATTTCATCCAATTTTTAGTGGTCCGCAAGTGGTTAACTGGCCAAAAAGAGGGCGAAAAGAGGGGGAAGTGGTTCCCAAAGTGGTTAACCGAGAGCCGATTTTTGGGGTGCTTTTCAGCCCTCCTTTCCCTCGTTTTTTGGCTGTGGCAGTTTGGCATAGTTTGAGCTAATTTGAATAATTGAATATGAATTTGATGTAGCACACAGTATAAATGCTGGGTGCTTTTTTCATTTCAGGAACTCGTATTCCGGCGATAGAAAGAGCCGTCACTTCATTGTTAATTTTGAAGTGGCGGCTTTTTCTATTTCCAGAAGCAACAGCAATAATTAGAAATGAGGTGAAGTCAATGAACACGCAAATCATCGCCATTGCCAACCAGAAAGGCGGCGTTGGCAAGACAACGACCTGTGCCAACTTGGGAATCGGGCTGGCGCAGGCCGGAAAGAAAGTCCTTCTGATCGACGGGGACCCACAAGGGAGCCTGACAATCAGCCTGGGAAATCCGCAACCGGACAAGTTGCCATTTACATTGTCCGATGCAATGGGCAAAATTCTGATGGATCAGCCTATACGCACTGGAGAAGGTATTCTGCATCATGCGGAAGGCATTGACCTGATGCCTGCGGACATCCAGTTATCCGGTATGGAGGTATCCCTGGTAAATGCCATGAGCCGTGAGACTATCTTGCGGCAATATCTGGACACGCTGAAGGGGCAATACTCCCATA
>OODA01000027.1_pt1 | contig 136646 bp, 99 predicted proteins | sample 1671341 | NCBI WGS metagenome assembly OODA01 (sample SAMN06348147, study PRJEB24527) | human gut metagenome | biome: human gut; feature: ankylosing spondylitis patient; material: feces | host: Homo sapiens | place: China | collected 2015-10 | reverse complement strand
AGCTTGCTTTCAAATTGCCGAGTGCAGCTTATCTTCTGCAAAGATATAAAAAAATCCCCATTAGCGCAAATTATTCGTGGATAATCTGCGCTAATGGTATGAAAAAAGCACGTTAGCGCAGATTATCTGTGCGAAACTTGCCCCAAGGAAGCTACAGGATGTCCAGCAGCTGCGCAAAGCGGGAGATACGGCGGAGGTTGGGATGTTCAAACTCCTCTATCTTTTCGTGCGCCCAGGTAGTATGGAAAGGGATATGGACGGCAGAGGCTCCGATTTTCAATGCCGGCGCAATATCGCTCTTAAAGCTGTTGCCCACCATGAGAAGCTCTTCGGGCTTCACTTCCATCTCCCGGCAAAGACGACGGTAAGCCTCGGGCTTCTTATCGCTCACGATACTTACCACATCAAAATAGCGCTGCAGCCCCGAACGCCACAACTTATTCTCCTGGTCCATCAGTTCTCCCTTGGTAAAGACAGCCAGCCTGTATCTTCTTTCACCGGAAGAACCATTCTCCTGCCCTACTCTCATTTCACGGATGCTGGCAAGGGTAGCCTCAACGCCCTCCAGCGGTTTGGCATCAAGATGCAGGAGACTCTTGCCCAGATCCAGAATCTGAGCAATAACATTCGCCTCCACCTTGCCATGACTCACCCTGATGGCATTTTCTACCAGCGAAAGGGTGAAAGCCTTGCAGCCATATCCCAAGTCTGCCATGTTCCGGCTCTCCGTTTCAAAGAGGGCAGCAGAAATCTCCTTCTCCTTGCCATAAGCAGAAAGAAGCTCGCAATATTCATGCTCTACATCCTCGAAGTAATTCTGCAATGCCCAGAGCGTATCGTCGGCATCGAAGGCTATCGCCCTGATATCTTTCAGTTTTTCCATTCTATGATTTCTTATACATTATTATATACTACTTTACCTTAAAAACGAGTGCAAAGATAATGCTTTCTTTCTAAAAAATCGAAGAAAAATCGTTTTTAACAGGATTGTAACACCTGTTTAAATCACCTGTAACATCCCTTCCGTACCTTTGCAACCGAAAACGAGGGGAAAAAATAAACAATAAACATTAATATATAATGAGTACGATTTATCTTTGTATCGTGATCTTCCTGCTCTGTCTGGCAGTGTTTGATCTCTTCGTGGGAGTCAGCAACGATGCTGTCAACTTCCTGCAGTCTGCCATCGGAGCTAAGGTGGCAAAGTTTCGCACGGTGCTGATCATCGCATCCTGCGGTGTGGTACTGGGTGCCATTATGTCATCGGGAATGATGGATATCGCCCGACACGGTATCATGAGTCCAGACCACTTCACGTTCGAGGAAGTGATGACGCTCTTCCTAGCCGTCATGGTGACGGATGTGATTATCCTGGATGTGTTCAATACGCTGGGTATGCCAACCTCAACCACCGTTTCACTGGTGTTCGAGCTCCTGGGAGGTGCCTTTATCCTCGCTACATTGAAGATGTACGGCGACGATAGCCTCAACTACGGCGTATTGCTCAACAGTAACAAAGCTTTGGAGGTTATCATGGGTATCTTCTCATCCGTCATCATCGCCTTCGTATTCGGTGCTTTCGTGATGTGGCTTTCCCGTATCATCTTCACCTTCAATTACCGCAAGCATTCACGCTATAGCATCGCCATCTTCGGCGGTATCGCCTTCACAGCCCTCTCTTACTTCATCTTCATGAAGGGATTGGGTAAGAGTCCTTACCTGCCAGCAGAATGGCGCGATTACATCGACCAGAACCTGGGCTTGCTGCTCTGCATCACCTTCGTGGGTTCAGCCATCGTGATGGAGTTCCTGCATCTCTGCCGCATCAATATCTTCAAATTTACCGTATTGATGGGTACTTTCGCCCTGGCTATGGCTTTCGCCGGCAACGACCTGGTGAACTTCATCGGTGTGCCTCTCGCAGGTCTTTCCTCTTATCAGGACTATATGGCAAATGCCAACGGTGCTACTCCAGACCAGTTTATGATGACTTCTCTGATGGATAGCGCCAAGACTACTCCAGTTTATCTTCTCGCTGCCGGTGCCGTGATGATCATCGCCATGGCAACTTCCAAGAAGGCTCAGAACGTAATCAAGACTTCTGTGGATTTGAGCCGTCAGGACGAGGGTGACGAGATGTTCGGAAGTTCTTCTGCAGCCCGCGTGATTGTACGCAACTGCCAGGCTACAGATTCATGGTTGAAGCAGTTTATGCCAAAGTCTTTGATGAACTGGATTAACAGACGATTCGACAAGAACGACGTAGAGTTGGAAGAGAGCGCAGCCTTCGACGTGGTTCGTGCTGCCGTAAACCTAGTATTGGCAAGTATGCTCATCACCATCGGTACCAATCTGAAGTTGCCACTCTCTACTACATACGTAACCTTTATGGTAGCAATGGGTTCTTCACTCGCAGATAGAGCCTGGAGCCGTGAGAGTGCCGTGTTCCGTGTAACCGGTGTATTGAGTGTGATTGGTGGATGGTTCATCACAGCCGGTGTAGCTTTCGCAGCCTGCGCCATTGTCTGCCTCATCATGCACTTCGGCGGTGTAGGAATCCAGAGCTGCTTCATGGCATTGGTTATCTTCCTGCTCATCCGCAGCAACATCCAGTACAACAAGAAGGCTAAGGAAGAGAGCAAGGGCAGCACCTTCCAGTTGATGATGCGCTCACACGATCCAGAGATTGTATGGGATCTGCTTCGTCGCCAGGTATCCCGCACCCAGAGCTTCGTCTGCCACTTTGCACTCAACGAGTTCAACCAGATTATGGATGGTCTTGCCAACGAGAATCCTAAGTATCTCCGTCATGCCAACAAGGACTTGAAGAAGGAGCAGGATATGCTGAAGAAGTTCCGTCGCCAGGAGATGCTCGGTTTGAAGAAATCACCTATGGAGATTGCCATCGAGCGCAACACCTGGTTCCATCTGGGTGCCAACAGCAACCAGCAGTTCATCTACTCTCTGCGCCGTATGCTCGACCCTATCAAGGAGCACGTGGACAACAACTTCAACCCACTTCCAGCAGAATATACTAAGGAGTTTGCTCCTGTACGCCAGAAGATTAACGACCTGATGCGTATGAGCTGCGAGCAGATAGAGACCAGCCGCTACGAGAACTACCACGAGATTCTCGCCGAGGCAGATGCCTGCAAGGATGAGCTCAGCGTACTTCGCAAGAAGCATATCGACCGCATCCAGCATCTTTCAGATAATTCCCTGATGCAGATTTCGCTGGTTTACCTGAATGTACTTCAGGAGAGCCAGGAGTTCCTGAGCGTGATGAGACACCAGCTCAGAGCAGCCAAGAAGTTTATGGAGAAATAAATGATAAAAGGCCCGGCATTCGCGACAGAATGTCGGGCTTTTTGGGTCGTTTTTTGGGGGTTTATTTGCATTTCTTCAGATTTACTGCCGAAATGGCAGAAGTTTACACTTTGGTACGGGGATTGCAAAAAGAGGGAGTGTAAGCGGATCAGTAATTCGCTACACAACATAAATAATAACGAATAATAATAAATAAAAATAGAATCGGAGGTTAAGATTATGATGTACAGAAATTCTTGGATACCAGAGGTATTTAACGGACTCTTCAACGAAGGTAATATGCAGAAGGCTAATACTACAGCCCCTGCCATCAACGTCAAGGAGTCTTTGACAAAATATACAGTAGAACTTGCAGCTCCAGGAATGCGCAAGGACGACTTTGAGGTAAACCTCAATGAGAATGGCGATCTCCATATCAAGATGGAGAACAAGCATCAGCCTGAGCAGGAGGAGCACGTTTATCTGCGTCGCGAGTTCTCATACGCTAAGTTTGAGCAGACCCTGATTCTCCCAGACGATGTCAACAAGGAGAAGATTTCTGCCAGCGTAGCTGACGGTGTGCTCACCATCCAGTTGCCTAAAATGCAGCAGGAAGAGCAGAAGATTGCACGCCAGATTTCAATAGGATAAGTGTTTTTGGTTAGTTTTTCATAAGCAGATTGTTTAGTTAGGTTTTGGTTGAATAGATTGTTTAGTTTAGGTTAGATTGTTTAGTTAGGTTTAATTGTTAGATAAGTTAGGTTTAGTTAATACATATCGCCCTAAGTGCTAGTGATAGTACTTGGGGCTTTTTTTATGCAAAAAAACGGGTAAAGATTTGGCAGTTAGAGAGAAATGTTGTAATTTTGCAGCCCGAAATAAAAAGTAAGTATAACCCGAGTGCTTGGTAAACCTCGTAAAAAACAAGAAAATGGAAAAGAAAACAACTCAAGTGAGTGTGCTGTTCATGCTTTTCAGCATCCTCTTCTGCGTTTGTCTCATTGCGGCAAACGTGCTCGAAACAAAGCAAATTGCAGTAGGCCCGATTTCTTTGACTGGCGGCCTCATCGTGTTTCCGGTAAGTTACATCATCAACGATGTGGTGTGCGAAGTATGGGGCTATCAGAAAGCCCGCCTTCTCATCTGGACAGGCTTCGCCATGAACTTTTTCTTTGTAGCTCTGGGCGCCATCTGCGACTGGATTCCAGCCGCTCCCTATTGGACAAACGATGCCGGTTTCCATGCCATCTTCGGTCTTGCTCCCCGCATTGCCGCTGCCTCTTTCGTAGCATTCATCATAGGTTCCTTTGCCAATGCCTATGTGATGAGCGTGATGAAGATTCGTGATGGCGGCAAGCATTTCTCCGCCCGTGCCATCTGGAGCACCGTGGCAGGCGAAAGCTGCGATAGCCTTATCTTCTTCCCTCTTGCCTTGGGTGGAGTGGTTCCTACTTCAGAACTGCCGTGGCTGATGCTCTGGCAGGTGGTATTGAAGACCGTGTACGAAATCATCGTGCTTCCTGTCACCATCCGTGTGGTCAATGCGATTAAGAAACACGAGGGCGAGGATGTGTATGACAACAACATCTCCTACAACATCTTCAAACTGGGGACTATCTAGAGCCCAAAAAGAAAGTCCTTTCAGCAGAAAAGTTCGCCACCCAAAATTAACATTAAACACCAAACATTAAACATTAGAACTATGGATAGAAAAGAAGATGGGTTGAAGGCACTGGGTGCCAAGACCCAATATAGAATGGATTATGCGCCAGAGGTATTGGAGACCTTCGTGAACAAGCACCCTGGCAATGATTACTGGGTACGTTTCAACTGCCCTGAGTTTACCTCCCTCTGCCCTATCACGGGTCAGCCAGACTTTGCAGAGATTCGCATCAGCTATATTCCAGACGTGAAGATGGTAGAGAGCAAGAGCCTGAAGCTCTATCTCTTCAGTTTCCGCAACCACGGTGATTTTCACGAGGACTGCGTGAACATCATCATGAAGGACCTCATCAAGCTGATGGATCCAAAGTATATCGAGGTAACAGGTATCTTTACTCCTCGCGGCGGCATCAGCATCTGGCCTTACGCCAACTATGGCAAGCCAGGAACCAAATATGAGAAGCTCGCAGAACAGAGATTCGCTACTCACGAATAAAAAACGAAATAAAAAAACTCGGAAGATATCGAAATGTATCTTCCGAGTTTTTTTATTATGGGAACTGAGGATAATCCTCGAAGCGAGGCTTGCGCTTCTCCAGGAAAGCCTTACCGCCTTCCTGTGCCTCATCCATGGTATAATAGAGCATAGTAGCATCGCCAGCCAACTCCTGGATACCAGCCTGACCATCCAACTCGGCATTCAATCCAGCCTTGATCATACGGAGAGCCAAAGGAGAACGCTCCATCATGATTTCAGCCCACTCTACACAGGTATCCTCCAACTGATCGAGAGGAACCACCTTGTTCACCATTCCCATCTCCTCAGCCTCTTTTGCAGAATACTGCTTGCAGAGGAACCAGATTTCACGAGCCTTCTTCTGACCTACCATTCTTGCCAGATATGAAGAACCGAAACCGGCATCAAAGCTTCCCACCTTAGGACCGGTCTGACCAAAGATGGCATTCTCAGATGCGATGGTCAGGTCGCACATCACATGGAGCACATGACCGCCACCAATGGCATAACCATTCACCATGGCGATAACCGGCTTAGGCAAGCGGCGAATCTGCATCTGCACATCGAGCACGTTGAGACGAGGCACACCATCGTTGCCTACATATCCACCTCTGCCCTTCACATGCATATCACCACCGGCACAGAACGCCTTGTCGCCAGCACCCGTCAGGATAACCACACGAATATCCAGACAGTCACGACAGTAGTTGAAAGCCTGCGCCATCTCCCAGGTGGTCAATGGGGTGAAGGCATTGCGATAACGCTCACGATTGATTGTAATCTTAGCGATATGATTATACTCCTCGAAGATGATTTCCTTGAAATCAAAACCTTCTATCTTTTTCCATTCTCTCATATTTGAAAACTATTATAATATTTTTCTATTACCTGATTATCAGTTTCTATATCCGTTAGCACCTCCAGAAGCATCGGTCTGTCAGACTCGGTATGGATGAGCCAGTCGATGCCCTCGTGTAACGAACTCATATCATCGGCATTCTGATAGGCTACATTCTGTGCCTGGCAGATGTGATAAGCCGAGGTACAATGCTCAGCCATCACCAGTTTCTCGCGCGCAGCACTCTCCTTCAATCCCTTGAACTTGGCAAAGATGGCTCCGCCGCCATTGTTCAGCAACAGGATGCGAAGGCTGCCATTGAGATTCTGGTTCCAGAGAGCATTCTGATCGTAGAAGAAACTCAGGTCGCCCAATACGCAGAAAACCTTCTGCTGACTTCTTGCGTCAGGATGATGATATTCTGAGAGATAGATAGACAAGCCTGCTGCCGACGACAACGAGCCCTCAATACCATTTACACCCCGATTGCAATGCACATACTGACGGGCATAGATGCAAGCCAGACGAATAGCCATGCTATTGCCATAAAAGAGACGGCACTCACGGGTATCATCCAGTGAATGAGCCAGATATTCCGCCTGGAAAGCCTTTACAGCTGCCATACTGCTGAAGGACGGTTCATAATCGAAAGCATGACGTTTAGCCGCCCACAGTGCTTTCTCCCAACGTTCCTTATACGCATCCACTTCATCCCGATAAACCTGATCATAAGAAGTCATGGCATCTGCCAACTGTGTAGTATCACATGGGAAGATGCGGTCAATACGCATAAAGGTATCGATGTAATCACCATCGGTGCTTGCCCGCCATACCTTCGCCCCCTTCTTTACGGCAAGGCGAAGAAACTTTTTCAGACGCTTGCTCACCAAAGTGCCTCCTACATAGAGAATAAAATCGGGCATATAATCCTCGTCATCCCCCAACTTATTCAGCACTTCATCGAAATTGGTAACCAGGAGACCGCTGGAGAATTCCCGGCATGCAGGATCTTCACTTGATGTGCCCAGAGCCGTCGGTTCGATAAGCGTGACTGCCCATGAATCTATCTGCTTGATGCCGTAAAGCTGACTACACGGGTAATCCTGCCCTACCACAATCATCGGCTTTCTGGCATTCAGGAAATCAAGCATATCACCATAATGGAAACTGCCGCCAAAGAGATTGGTCTTCACGTAATCCACCCAATGAGTTTTCGGAAGCTTATCTACCGTAAACTGATAAAGCGGTTCAGAAAGCTGGATATTGATGTGTACCGGACCTATCTTGCGATGCACACAGTCAATGACCGCTTCATGCACCAACCGTTCGCAATACCATGCCTGCTCCTCATTGGATATAATCGGAAGATTCACACTCCTGTTGACCATCGTCCCAAAGACATTGGCTTGTGGCAGCGTCTGTCCATCCTGCTGTCCGATCCAAGTTTCAGGTCTATCAGCCGAAATCACGATGATAGGCAGTTTCTGATAAAAAGCCTCGCAGACTGCCGGATAGAGATTGAGCAATGCTGAACCGGAAGTAACGCATACCGCTACCGGATCGGGACATGGTGACGGATTACCCAAGGCAATGCCCATAGCCACAAATCCTGCACTGCGTTCATCGGTAACAGGATAGCAGGTAATGCCTTCCATCTCATTAAAATTATGCACGATAGGCGCATTACGACTTCCAGGACAAACCACCACTCTTCTCACACCATGAGATGCGAGAACACCCGTCAGAATATTGACATTATCGATATTACTAAACACGAGAACTTACTTATAATTAAGATTTTATAATTAATCAAAGAAAAACACGTCTGATGAACTGACCATCTCAGCTAAAGCAATACACGTCTGATCGTCTGCATTTTAGCTTCAGTTTCCTTCCATTCCTTTTCCATCTCGCTCTCCTTGAGCAATCCGCCACCAGCATAGAGTTCACAGGCTCCATCCGGCAGGATATTCATGCAGCGCAGAGAAACGAAGAGATGGGTCTTACCTTGCGGAGAGATAGGTCCTACAAAACCACTATAGTATTTGCGGGGCTGATGCTCATGCTGCAGGATAAACCGGCGGGCCTCCTCCTTCGGAATACCGCAGACTGCAGGCGTAGGATAGAGTGCATCTATCACATCTCCCAACCTGCCTTCATCCCGCAGACGGAAACTGATATCCGTACGAAGATGATAGAGGTTTGCCGCCATCGTGGTATAAGGTCCCTTGAGCTGATAATTGTCAGCAAAAGCCTTGATGCAATCTTCGATATAATCCGTGACATACTGTTGCTCCTCCTGATTCTTATGCGACCATTCCACGCCCTCCACCGGATAATCGGCAACAGTGCGGGACGGTTCCGCCTTCTGGGTACCCGCCAGCGACATCGTACTCATATTTCCCTGTTCTCCCTTGAGCAGAATCTCAGGAGTAGCCATCAGCCACATTCCCGACTGTGGGGTATAAACCAGGGAGACGAAGAGACGGGGATACATCCGGCACGCCTTCATAAAGAGATTTTCGAAATCCTTATCAGCAGTTCGCACAGTTGCCTTTCTTGCCAGCACAATCTTTCTGAAAGTACCTTTCTCCAATTCCTGATGAAAACATTCAAAATCTTCGGCATAGGCATCACGACCAGAAGTGTTTTCTCCCTGAGCAGAATCAGATATTGAAATCGCTTTTGCATCAGAAATGGGCAAAAGTTTGCTTTCATCCGGATGAATGAGCAGCACAGGGCAATCGCCGGACGGCGAGAAAGGAGCTATCACAAAGCCCTCCTTGCCATTCAGTTCCGCCACCGAGGAGAGCACTTCAGGCTCACCCTCCCGCTGCGCCACATAATGAGCATGATGCAGATAAGGCAAACGATAATATGCAAATGCTGTCATACCTTATTCTTCTGTCTTTTTAGATTCTTCTTTCTTTGAGTCTTTCTTTTTGGGAGTAAATACATAGTTGGTTACCTGCACGGTACAGATCAACTCACCGGCTGTATTCTTGATGGCTACCTCCCAAGTGTGCAAGGTTCTGCCCTTGTGTACCAGTTTGGCGTATGCCGTAACCGTATCACCTTCACTCACAGCCTGTACATGAGTACCACTCACATTGATGCCCACAGCAATCTGTCCCGGGCACAAAGCCAGGGAGCCAATGCCTGCTACATTCTCGGCAAGAGCCAGAGAGGCACCTCCACTCAAGAATCCGAAAGGTTGGCGGTTACGCTCATCCACTTTCATGGAAGCCTGAAGCGTATCAGGCTCTGGGGTCGATATGAAATGCATGCCGAGGGTTTTAGAAAGTCCATCGGTCTTACTTATTCTTTTAATTACTTCATCTATGTTCATCCTTATCAAAATTTAAAGTTGGTTGTTTAGGGGGATAAGAGCAAATGGATGTCCAGCTCACTCCTCACCTCATTTTCCTGCAAAAGTAATGCAAATTAAAGACAAAACAAAATAAATAAGTCTTTTTTAATCTTTTAAGCACTTTTTGCTTGGCATTATCGGCTTTTTCCACTATCTTTGCAGCATATTGAAACAACAACAAACAATTTTATGAAAAAATTACTTCTAGGACTATTATGCACCATTACTCTGGGAGCATACGCTAATCCGGCAGACGATCTTCTGAATCGAATCGACAAGGGGGCTGCTGCCAAGTTTAAGACCATCCTTGTAAAATCAGACAAGGATTTCTTCGAGATAGACCAGGCTGGAAATGGCAAGAGCACCACTGCGCCTAAACCAGCAGGCAAAAACAATCCTATCATCATCCGAGGCAACTCTTGGGTCAATATTGCCGTGGGCATCAACTGGTATCTGAAACATCATGCCGGCATCCACATCACCTGGAACAATATGAACCCAAAATTGCCAACCGTTCTTCCAGCCGTGAAACAGAAAGAGCGCCACGAAACCGATCTCAAACTTCGTTACGACTTCAACTACTGCACCTTCTCTTATACGATGGCTTTCTGGGACTGGAACCGATGGCAGAAAGAAATCGACTGGATGGCATTACATGGCATCAATATGCCGCTGGCTGCCGTGGGCACAGAATGCGTATGGCGCAACATGCTTCTGAAACTCGGTTATTCTGAGGAAGAAGTGGGCAAGTTCATCGCCGGACCAGCCTTTCTTGCCTGGTGGGAAATGAACAACCTGGAAGGTTGGGGTGGTCCGTTGCCGCAGAACTGGTATAAGCAGCAGGAAACCCTGCAGAAAAAGATTCTTGCCAGAATGAAAGAGATGGGCATGAAACCAGTCTTACCGGGCTATTGCGGAATGGTGCCTCACGATGCCAAAAAGAGACTGGGGCTGAACGTGACGGATGCCGGCAAGTGGAACGGTTACCAGCGTCCTGCCAACCTCTCTCCTACCGACAGCAGATTTACTGAAATCGCCGACCTATATTATAAGGAACTGACCAAGCTCTACGGAAAATCTGATTTCTACTCGATGGATCCTTTCCATGAGAGTGGAGATGATGCTGCCGTGGATTATGCCAAGGCTGGACAGGCGCTGATGAGTGCGATGAAGCGTGCCAACCCAAAAGCTGTCTGGGTGGTACAGGGATGGAACGAGAACCCTCGCCCTCAGATGATTGAAGACTTAAAGGTTGGCGACATCCTGGTACTCGACCTCTTCTCAGAATGCCGTCCGATGTTTGGCGGTCCTAGCATTCTGAAGCGGAATGGCGGTTACGGCAAACACCAGTGGCTCTTCTGTATGCTCGAGAACTTCGGAGGCAATGTGGGACTGCATGGAAGAATGGACCAGCTGCTGAACAACTTCTATCTGGCAACAGGAAAAAAGGGAGAAAACAATCATAATAGTGAAACGCTCAAGGGTTGGGGCTTCACGATGGAAGGTTCGGAAAACAACCCGGTGATGTTTGAACTGATGAGCGAACTACCTTGGCGTGCCGAGAAGACTACCAAGGAAGACTGGCTCAAGGAATACTGCTACTCCCGCTATGGAGTACACGATGCAACCATCGAGAAGGCATGGGCGCTCCTGGCGCAGAGCATCTACAACTGTCCGGTAGGCAACAACCAGCAGGGTACTCACGAGAGCATCTTCTGCGGTCGCCCTTCGCTCAACAACTTCCAGGTTTCCAGCTGGTCGAAGATGCGCAACTATTACGACCCAGAGGATACCCGACAGGCAGCCATCCTCTTTGCCAGCGTAGCAGACAAATACCGTGGCAACAACAACTATGAGTACGACCTGGTAGATATCTGCCGCCAGGCTCTTGCCGACCAGGGGCGCAAACAATACTGGAAGGCTATCGCCGACTACCAATCATTCTCCCGCAAGGAGTTTGACAAGGATGCCGACCGTTTCCTGAAGATGATTCTGCTGCAGGACAAGTTGCTCGCCACCCGTCCGGAATTCCGTCTGGGACACTGGATAGAGGAAGCACGCAACCTGGGTAAGACCGCAGAAGAGAAAGACCTCTATGAATGGAATGCCCGCGTACAGATTACCACCTGGGGCAACCGTGTCTGTGCTGATGATGGCGGTTTGCGAGATTATGGACATAAGGAATGGCAAGGATTGCTGAAGGACTTCTACTACAAGCGCTGGAGTACCTATATGAAAGCCCTCGCCGACCAGATGGCGGCTTGCACGAACATCGATTACGAGGCTTTGGGCAGTGGCAAGAATGCCGGCAAGACATCCGCAGAACTCTTCCAACTGGCATTGCCTAGTGCTCCGAAAATCGACTGGTATGCGCTGGAGGAGCCTTGGACCCTGCAGAAGAACCCATACTCATCGAAGCCAGAGGGAAATCCTGCAGACATAGCCAAGGAAGTCATTCATTTCATCAAGTAATTCATGATATCCATCAGATAATATATGAACAGATTAAAATCACTCGACGTGATGCGAGGACTCACCGTAGCCCTTATGATATTAGTAAACAATGGCGGGGAGCATAACTACAGTTTCCTGGAGCATAGCAAGTGGAATGGACTCACCCCATGCGACCTGGTCTTTCCCTTCTTCCTCTTCATGATGGGAATGTCCACCTTTCTATCCCTGAAGAAGACTGAGTTCAAGCCTTCTGCCGCCATCTACAGAAAGATTGCCAAGCGAACCGTCCTGCTCTTCCTCATCGGTCTGGGCATCAACTGGTTTGACATGATATGCAACGGAGGTGGGCTAGACTTTGCCCACCTCAGAATCTGGGCTGTCCTGCAGCGCATCGCCCTCTGCTACGGAGTAGTGGCTATGCTTGCCATCACCCTGAACCACCGTTACTTCATCCATACCATCATCGGACTGATTGTCATCTATATGGGAATCCTGGTATTTGGCAACGGCTATGCATACGATGCCTCCATCAACATCCTGGCACAGGTAGATAGAAGCATCTTCGGCATCGACCATCTCTATCATAGAAGTCCGGTAGATCCCGAAGGACTGCTGAGCACGATTCCAGCCATCGCCCATACGATGATAGGATTCCTCTGCTGCAAATACATCTCCATTGCGGGACAGACTGTAGAATCCAAGATCAAGGTCTTGAAAGTGGCAGGTCTTGTGATGGTAGCCCTGGGATTCGGACTCTCCCTGATAGGTTTCGGAATCAACAAGCGCATCTGGAGTCCCAGCTACGTATTCGTAACCTGCGGATTCGCATCCTGGATATTGGGTATCCTGGTACAGTTTATCGACGGAAGAGGTGCAGCTACCGATTCAGCTGCGACAGATGACAGCCAGAAGAAGCTGCAGAAAGACAACATTCTGACCAGGGGATTGCTCGCCTTTGGCATGAACCCACTCTTTCTCTATGTGATGAGCGAGGCGCTCGCCATCCTCTTCGGCAGCTTCGGCATCAAGGCAGATATCTTTGCCGGCATTCACATCCTCATCACCGATGATTATGTGGCATCGCTCACCTACGCCCTCTTCTTTGTAGCCATCCATGCCGTGATGGGAGTCTGGATGTATCACAAGAAAATCTTCATCAAACTATAGGCTCGTGCAATTTTTGCATAGATAAATCACCTTATTGTATTAAAAAGCATAAAAATAGGGTGCGAGTTCGGAAAATTATTTGTATTTTTGCACCAAAATAAGAAAATATAAAGATATATCTGAATATAATATGAACATTTTAGAGTTAAGCGAACAGGAGATCGTTCGCAGACAGAGTCTTCAGACATTGCGCGAGATGGGCATCGATCCATATCCAGCAGCAGAGTTTCCAACCAATGCATTCAGCACTGATATCAAGGCTGAGTTCAAGGACGAGGACGAGCCACGCCAGGTAGTTATCGCTGGCCGTATGATGGGTCGCCGCGTAATGGGTAAAGCAAGCTTCGCTGAGTTGCAGGACTCAAAGGGAAGAATCCAGGTCTATATCGCCCGCGACGAGATTTGTCCAGACGAGAACAAGGACCTTTATAATACTGTATTCAAGAAGCTCCTCGACATCGGTGACTTCATCGGTGTAAAGGGTTTCGTTTTCCGTACACAGACTGGCGAGATTTCTGTTCACGCCAAGGAGTTGTGCCTGCTCTCCAAGAGTTTGAAGCCACTCCCAATCGTGAAGTACAAGGATGGTGTAGCTTACGACAAGTTCGACGATCCTGAGTTGCGTTACCGTCAGCGCTATGTTGACCTCATCGTAAACGACGGCGTGAAGGATACCTTCCTGCAGCGTGCTACCGTACTCCGCACTCTGCGCAGCGTACTCGACAACGCTGGCTATACAGAGGTAGAGACTCCTACCCTGCAGAGCATTGCCGGTGGTGCTTCTGCCCGCCCATTCATCACCCACTTCAACGCACTCGACCAGGATATGTACATGCGTATCGCTACCGAGCTTTATCTGAAGCGCCTCATCGTAGGTGGTTTCGAGGGTGTCTATGAGATTGGCAAGAACTTCCGCAATGAGGGTATGGACCGTAACCACAACCCAGAGTTCACCTGTATGGAGCTTTATGTTCAGTACAAGGACTACAACTGGATGATGGCATTCACAGAGAAGTTGCTCGAGACTATCTGTATTGCTGTCAACGGCAAGCCTGAGCGTGAGATTGATGGCAACATCATCAGCTTCAAGGCACCATATCGCCGTCTGCCTATCCTCGATGCCATCAAGGAGAAGACCGGTTTCGACTGCAACGGCAAGACAGAGGAAGAAATCCGCGCATTCTGCAAGGAGAAGGGCATGGATGTAGATGAGACCATGGGTAAGGGTAAGTTGATTGACGAGCTCTTCGGTGAGTTCTGCGAGGGAACCTTCCTCCAGCCAACCTTCATCACCGACTATCCTGTAGAGATGTCTCCATTGACCAAGATGCACCGTTCTAAGCCAGGCTTGACCGAGCGTTTCGAGTTGATGGTAAACGGTAAGGAGCTTGCCAATGCATACTCTGAGCTCAACGACCCAATCGACCAGGAAGAGCGTTTCATCGACCAGATGAAGCTTGCCGACAAGGGTGATGACGAGGCAATGATCATCGACCAGGACTTCCTCCGTGCCCTCCAGTACGGTATGCCTCCAACATCAGGTATCGGTATCGGTATCGACCGTCTGGTAATGCTGATGACCGGCAAGACCTTCATCCAGGAGGTATTGTTCTTCCCACAGATGAAGCCAGAGAAGAAGATGCCACAGAGCACCATCAAGGAATGGGAAGAGATTGGCGTGCCAGAGGATTGGGCATACGTGCTCCGCAAGGCAGGTTTCAACCTCATCTCTGATATCCGTGAAGAGAAGGCTCAGGGTCTCCAGCAGAAAATCGGCGAAATCAACAAGAAGTACAAGCTCGGCTACGAGAAGCCTTCTGTTGACGACATCCAGGGCTGGATTGACGCAGCAAACAAATAAATATATTAATGTATAATTGAAGCACCAGACTTCAATTATACATTATAAATTATTCACTAAACATTAACGAAGTGTATAATTGCGGTAAAATAGCGATAATTGGCGGCGGTAGCTGGGCTACAGCAATAGCCAAGATTGTGGTGGGCCATACTCATCACATAGGTTGGTATATGCGTCGCGATGACCGCATCGAGGACTTCAAGCGTATGGGCCACAACCCTGCCTATCTGATGTCAGCACGATTCAATGTGGATGAGATATTCTTCTCTTCCGACATCAACAAGATAGTGCAGAACTACGATACACTCGTATTCGTTACCCCATCGCCTTACCTGAAGAACCATCTCAAGAAACTCAAGACACGGATCAGCGACAAGTTCATCATCACAGCCATCAAGGGTATCGTGCCTGATGAGAACCTTGTCTGCTCGGAATATTTCCATCAGGTTTATGACGTACCATACGAAAACCTGGCATGTATCGGCGGTCCTTCTCATGCCGAGGAGGTAGCCTTGGAGCGATTGAGTTACCTCACCGTGGGTTGCAGCGACACAGACAAAGCGCATGCCTTCGCCAACGACTGTTTGGCGAGTGAGTATATCAAGACCAAAACTTCCAGCGACGTCATCGGTATCGAATACTCATCGGTACTGAAAAACGTGTATGCCATTGCAGCAGGTATCTGTGGTGGTTTGAAGTATGGTGACAACTTCCAGGCGGTACTCATGTCGAACGCCGTACAGGAGATGCATCGCTTCCTCACAGCCGTCCACCCTATCGACCGTTGTATGTACGATTCGGTATATCTGGGCGACCTGCTCGTAACGGGTTACAGCAACTTCTCCCGCAACCGCACCTTCGGAACCATGATAGGCAAGGGCTATAGCGTGAAAAGTGCGCAGATAGAGATGGAGATGATAGCCGAGGGATTTTTCGGCACGAAGTGTATGAAGGAAATCAATCGCCACATGCACGTCAACATGCCGATTCTCGATGCCGTATATAATATATTGTACGAACGTATCAGTCCGCAAATCGAAATCAAGCTCTTGACCGACTCGTTCAGATAAAGGAGAAACATTAACACATTCATTTAGATATTAAAAAGGAAAAATGAAAAGTATCAGCTTAAACATTACAAAGGCTGCATCATTCCTTGCAGAAGGTGCAGTAAAGGCTTACGAGCCTAAGGTTAAGGCCGCTCAGGAAGCTCTTGAGAACGGCACTTGTGAAGGTAACGATTTCTTGGGATGGTTGCATTTGCCATCTTCTATCACTCCTGAGTTCCTCAATGAAATCCAGGCTGTTGCCAACACATTGCGCGAAAAGTGTGAGGTCGTTGTTGTGGCAGGTATCGGTGGTAGCTACCTCGGTGCACGCGCCGTTATCGAAGGTCTCGGCAACTCTTTCGCATGGCTCGTCAACGATAAGAAGAACCCAACTATCCTCTTCGCAGGTAACAACATCGGTGAGGATTACCTCTTCGAGTTGACTTCTTTCCTGAAGAACAAGAAGTTTGGTGTCATCAATATCTCTAAGTCTGGTACCACAACTGAGACAGCTCTCGCTTTCCGTCTTCTGAAGAAGCAGTGCGAGGATCAGCGCGGCAAGGAAGAGGCTAAGGATGTTATCGTTGCTGTAACCGACGCCAAGAAGGGTGCTGCACGTACTTGCGCTGACAAGGAGGGTTACAAGAGCTTCATCATCCCTGACAATGTAGGTGGTCGTTTCTCTGTTCTTACTCCAGTAGGTCTGTTGCCTATCGCTGTAGCTGGTTTCGATGTTAAGCAGCTCGTAGCTGGTGCTGTAGAGATGGAGAAGGCTTGCGGCAAGGACGTAGCTTTCGAAGAGAATCCTGCTGCTATCTATGCAGCTACACGTCAGGCTCTCTATACTCAGGCTGGCAAGAAGATTGAGATTGTCTGCAACTTCCAGCCTAAGCTTCACTACTTCGCTGAGTGGTGGAAGCAGCTCTATGGTGAGAGCGAGGGTAAGGACCAGAAGGGTATCTTCCCAGCAGCTTGCGACTTCACTACCGACCTTCACTCTATGGGCCAGTGGATTCAGCAGGGCGAGCGCTCTATCTTCGAGACTGTTATCAGCGTAGAGACTCCTAACGAGAAGTTGCTCTTCCCTCACGATGATGAGAACCTCGACGGTTTGAACTTCCTCGAGGGCAAGCGTGTTGACGAGGTGAACAAGATGGCTGAGCTCGGTACACGTCTGGCTCACGTTGACGGTGGTGTTCCTAACATCCTGGTTAACGTACCTGAGTTGAACGCTTACTACCTCGGTCAGTTGATCTACTTCTTCGAGAAGGCTTGCGGTATCAGCGGTCTCTTGGAAGAGGTGAACCCATTCAACCAGCCAGGTGTTGAGGCATACAAGAAGAACATGTTCGCATTGCTCAACAAGCCAGGTTATGAGGCTGAGAGCAAGGCTATCCAGGAGCGTCTGGCTAACGAGAAGTAATTGATGAAAGAAATTATTTCAAAATACTTAAAAGACCACGGCTTTGGGGAATTCAACCCTAAAGCCGTTCTTTTTGATATGGATGGCGTATTGTATAACAGTATGCCCAACCATGCCGTGGCTTGGCAGGAGTCAATGAAGCAGTTTGACATCCACATGACTGCCGCAGATGCCTATGCCACCGAGGGAGCCCGAGGCATCGACACCATCCAGATGATGGTAAAGAAACAGAAGGGTATCGACATCACACTGGATGAAGCACAGAAGATGTATGATGTGAAGACAGACATCTTCCACTCCATGCCTACCGCCGAGATTTTCCCTGGTGTGAAGGAAATCATGCAGAAGATCAAGGAAGCCGGTATGCAGGTAGGAGTCGTAACGGGCAGCGGTCAGCGCCCACTCATCCTGAGACTTCTCAACGACTTCGGCGAATATCTCGATGAAGCACATATCGTAACAGCTTATGATGTGAAGCGAGGCAAGCCAAATCCAGATCCTTATCTGATGGGATTGCAGAAAGCTGGCAACCTGCAGCCTTGGGAAGGCATTGTGGTAGAGAATGCTCCTTTGGGCGTTCGTGCCGGTGTAGCAGCCAACATCTTCACCGTAGCCATCAACTCCGGTCCTTTGCCAGATACAGAATTATCTGATAAAGGCAGCAACCTGCTCTATCATCAGATGACAGAGTTCTGCGATGACTTCGGAAGCTTGATTGATGCAGCAAAAGAAACAGGCAATATATCCGTTCAATTTAACTATCAAGGTATATGAAACATTTCAAATTAATGATGCTCGGCCTTGCCTTGTCTGCAGGATTCACTACCCAGATGCAGGCACAGGAAGCACAGAGCTTCGTTCACCAACAGTCAAACACAGAAGATTACGTCTGGCCAACAGATCCACAAGTATTAACCAAACTCAAGCACTGGCAGGACCAGAAGTTCGGTGTATTGATGCACTGGGGACTCTATAGTGTACCCGGCGTTGTAGAATCCTGGTCAATCTGTTCGGAAGACTGGATTGTACGTGAGCGCAAACCTACCTACGAGGAGGACAAGGCATGGTACTGGAGCCAGAAAGATTCCCTCAATCCAGTGAACTTCGACCCTAGCAAATGGGCTGACGTGATGAAAAAGGCAGGTATGAAGTATATGATCTTCACCACCAAGCACCACGACGGCTTCTGCATGTTTGATACCAAATATACCGACTTCTCCATTGCCCATGGACCTTTCGGCAAGGATCCACGCCACAACATCGCCAAGGAGGTATTCGACGCCTACCGCAACAAGGGATTCATGATCGGTTGTTATTTCTCCAAACCAGACTGGCACAGCAAATGGTTCTGGAACCCTTATTATGCAACCCCTAACCGCCGCATCAACTACAAGAAGCAGCAGCATCCAGACTGGTGGCAGAACTACCGCAAGTTTACACAGAACCAGCTTAACGAGTTGACCACCGATTATGGCAACATCGATATTCTGTGGCTCGATGGCGGATGGATTACCGGCGATGAAATCGGTCTTGATACCATTCTGGTAGATGCCCGCAAGCGCAATCCGGGTATGATCAGTGTAGATAGAACCATTCGTGGAAAGAATGAAAACTATCAGACTCCAGAGCAGGGTATCCCAGCCAAGCAGCTCGATATTCCTTGGGAAAGCTGCATCACCCTGAGCCATGCATGGGGATGGACACCTAACGCCAAGTTCAAGTCACCTAACAAGGTAATCGGTATTCTCGCTGAAATTGTAGCAAAGGGCGGATGTCTCGCACTCGGCGTTGGTCCGAAGGCTGACGGAACCCTGCAACCGGAAGTTGTGAATACCCTCCTGCGGATAGGAAGCTGGCTCAACAAGAACGGTCAGGCTATTTACTCTACCGTCAATGCAGCCCACTATAATGATGGCAAGGTATGGTTTACCGCCGACAAGAATGGCAAGACCCTCTACGCCATCTATGCACTGGAAGATGGAGAGAAGACTCCTAAGACCATTACCTGGACAGAAAACAAGCCTAAGGGTAAGCTGGTTCTGCTGCAGAACGGCAAGTCTGTCAAGTACACCGTCAAGGGCAATCAGGTAACCGTTACCCTTCCATCCGGACTCAAGAATGAACCTCTGGCATTCAAGTTTAATTCTAAATAAAGAAAAACAAATATAAAAAAGTATAAAGGTAGTGATAAGATTCGTTTTTTATCACTACCTTTGTGCTTACATATAATATAATGTATATAAAATATAGTAACTATAAAAACTTAAAGAACAAGAATTATGAGTAACTATCCTAAAATCGGTATCCGTCCTACTATCGACGGACGTCAGGGAGGTGTACGTGAAAGCCTCGAGGAAAAAACCATGAATTTGGCTAAGTCTGTAGCCAAATTGATTTCTGAAAACTTACGTAATGGCGATGGCTCACCTGTAGAGTGCGTGATCGCTGACAGTACCATCGGTCGTGTAGCAGAAAGTGCAGCTTGCGCAGAAAAGTTTGAGCGCGAGGGTGTTGGCTCTACCATCACCGTTACTTCCTGCTGGTGCTATGGTGCAGAAACTATGGATATGAATCCACACTGGCCTAAGGCAGTATGGGGATTCAACGGTACAGAGCGTCCAGGTGCTGTTTATCTGGCTGCCGTTCTCGCAGCTCATGCCCAGAAGGGATTGCCAGCTTTCGGTATCTACGGTCATGATGTACAGGACTTGGAGGATGACTCCATCCCTGCTGACGTAGCAGAAAAGATTCTTCGCTTTGCAAGAGCTGCCCAGGCTGTAGCTACCATGCGCGGCAAGTCTTATCTCTCTATGGGTAGCGCCTGCATGGGCATCGCCGGTTCCATCGTTGACTCTAACTTCTTCCAGGAGTACCTCGGTATGCGCAACGAAAGTGTTGACCTTACTGAGATTATCCGCCGCATGACTGAGGGTATCTACGACCCTGTGGAGTACGAGAAGGCTATGGCATGGACCCGCGAGCACTGTATGTGCAATGAGGGTGAGGACATCGCCAACAATGAAAAGGCAAAGACACGTGAGCAGAAGGATGCTGACTGGGAGTTTATCGTGAAGATGACTATCATCATGCGTGACTTGATGCACGGTAACCCAAGATTGAAAGAATTAGGTTTCAAGGAGGAAGCATTGGGCCACAATGCCATCGCCGGTGGTTTCCAGGGACAGCGTCAGTGGACAGACTTCTACCCTAACGGCGACTATCCTGAGGCTCTCCTCAATACTTCATTCGACTGGAACGGTATCCGTGAGGCTATCATTCTCGCTACAGAGAATGATGCAGGCAATGGCGTAGCCATGCTGTTCAACCACCTGTTGACAGGTCGTGCTCAGATCTTCAGCGACGTTCGTACCTACTGGAGTCCAGAGGCTGTGAAGCGTGTTACCGGTAAGGAACTTACAGGTCAGGCAGCAGGTGGTATCATCCACTTGATCAACTCTGGTGCTACCACACTCGACGGTACAGGTCAGGCTACAGATGCAGAGGGCAACCCAATCATGAAGCAGCCTTGGGAGATGACCGAGGAGGATGTAGATAAGTGCTTGAAGGCAACTACCTGGTATCCAGCCAACCGTGACTACTTCCGTGGCGGCGGTTTCTCTTCCAACTTCCTCAGCAAGGGCGGTATGCCTGTAACCATGGTTCGTCTGAACCACGTAAAGGGTCTTGGTCCTGTGCTCCAGCTGGCAGAAGGTTGGACTGTAGAGATTGATCCTGAGATTCACAAGGTTCTCGACAAGCGTACAGACCCAACATGGCCTACAACCTGGTTCGCACCACGCCTTTGCGACAAGGCTCCATTCAAGGATGTATATTCTGTGATGAACAACTGGGGCGCAAACCATGGTGCTATCAGCTATGGTCATATCGGTGCCGACCTCATCACCCTCTGCTCTATTCTCCGCATCCCAGTATGCATGCACAATGTAGAGGACGATAAGATCTTCCGTCCAGCATCTTGGAACGCATTCGGTATGGACAAGGAAGGTGCAGACTTCCGTGCTTGCAAGAACTACGGTCCTATATATAAATAAGGTGTAACACCATCAGTACGAATATCATTCAAAAGAAAGAAAAAGAAAATGATTACAGAAGAGCATATTCAGAAATTCCTGGAGCAGGCTCACCGCGTAGGCGATGCAGCTCTCACCATCTGCAGTAGTGGCAACCTTTCTTGGCGCATCGGCGACGAGGCACTTGTCTCTGGCACAGGTTCATGGGTTCCTAGCCTCCAGAAGGAGAAAGTATCTCAGTGCCTGGTAGCAACGGGCGAAGTACTCAATGGCGTTAAACCTTCTATGGAGAGCGGATTCCACCTCGGTGTACTCCGTGAGCGTCCTGACTGCGATGTGGTTCTCCACTTCCAGTCTCCTTTTGCAACAGCTGTGGCTTGCATGCAGGAAACTCCAAAGGACTTCAATGTAACAGCAGAGGTTCCATGCCACGTAGGCAAGGAAATCCCTGTAATTCCTTACTATCGTCCTGGTTCTCCAGAATTGGCAGCAGCAGTCATCGCAGCCTTGAAGGATCACAACTCTGCTCTCTTGCAGAAGCACGGACAGGTAGTTTGCGGCAAGAATTTCGATGAGGTGTTCGAGCGTGCCATGTTCTTTGAGATGGCTTGTAGAATCATCGTTCAGAGTGGCGGCAAATACACCACACTGACACCGGAAGAAATCGACGATCTCGAGGTTTACGTATTAGGTAAGAAACAATAAACCTCTATCCTCTATATGAGAGAAGCGGTAGGAGAGAAAGCTGCCCGCTACGGGCACTCTCCTACCGCTTTTTATACGAAACAACTTTTATCTACCCAAACATTTATAAATAACTATGATTTATCTAGCTATAGATTTCGGTGGAGGCAGCGGACGAGTGATTGCCGGAAAACTAGAAAACGGCAAGCTCGAAATGGAGCTCATCCATCGTTTCCCTAACCGACAGGTAAGATTAGGCAACCACGTCTATTGGGATTTCCTCGCCCTCTTCGAGGATATGAAGACGGGACTGAAGATGGCAGGAGCCAAGGGACTCAAGGTGGATGGCATCGCCATCGATACCTGGGGAGTGGATTTCGGTCTCATCGACCAGGACGGCAACCTTCTGGGCAACCCGGTATGCTATCGCGATGCCCGTACCAAGGGAATGCCGGAAGAAGTGTTCAAGCAGATTGATCCATCGGCACATTATGCCATCAACGGCACACAGGTGATGGAAATCAATACCCTCTTCCAGTTATACAGTCTGAAGAAAGCCAACAGTCCACAGTTGGAGAAGGCAGCTCATCTGCTTTTCACCCCAGACCTCTTCAGCTACTATCTCACAGGCGAAGCCAACAATGAATATACCATCGCATCCACATCAGAACTCCTGAATGCAACCACCAAGGACTGGGACTGGGAAACCATCGACCAGTTGGGTCTTCCACGCCACATCTTCGGCAAGATCGTGATGCCGGGCACCGTAAGAGGAAAGCTGCGCCGCGACATCGCAGAGGAAACCGGACTCGGAGAAGTGGATGTCATCGCAGTAGGTTCTCATGATACAGCCAGTGCGGTAGCAGCCGTACCAGCCACAGAAGATGAATACCCGATGGCATTCATCAGTTCGGGAACTTGGTCGCTTCTGGGTGTTGAGATAGAAAAGCCAATCCTTACCGAGGAAGCCCGAAAGGCAGAGTTTACCAACGAGGGCGGCATCGGCGGTCGCATCACCTTTCTGCAGAACATCACAGGTCTCTGGATCATGCAGAGACTGATGGCTGAATGGAAGGAGAATGGCGAGGAACAGCAGTTCGACATCATCCTCCCTCTGGCAGAAGAAGCTCACATCAATGCCATCATCCCTGTGGATGACGCAGCGTTCCAGAATCCGGCATCCATGCAGCAGGCTATCATCGACTACTGCGCCACCCACCAGCTGCAGGTACCTCAGACCAAGGCAGAAATCGTGCGCTGCGTACTCCAGTCGCTGGCAGCCAAGTATGCCGAGGCCACTGCTCACCTCAACGAGATGTTACCGCAACCAATCAAGTGCATGCACATCATCGGCGGCGGTTCACAGAACAAGTTACTCAACCGTCTCACCTCCGAAGCATTGGGCGTTCCAGTCATTGCGGGTCCTATAGAGGCTACGGGTATGGGCAACATCCTGACCCAGGCACTTGCCAAGGGAGAAATCAAGGATATCGACGAGCTGAGAGCTGTGGTAAGACACAGCATCTGATCCATCAGAATATTTACCCTACAAACATAAACGCAGACAATATTAACCTGAAATATGGAACAAAAAAAGAAAGAATCAATTCTCATGAAGGATGGGGTTAGCTACCTCGTACCTTTCATATTAATCACATCGTGCTTTGCACTATGGGGATTTGCCAATGATATCACCAATCCGATGGTGAAGGCATTCTCCAAAATCTTCCGAATGTCATCTACGGATGGTGCACTGGTACAGGTAGCCTTCTACGGCGGTTACTTCGCCATGGCATTCCCTGCCGCCATCTTCATCCGCCGCTTCTCCTACAAGGCAGGCGTACTGCTGGGATTAGGACTCTATGCCTTCGGTGCATTCCTCTTCTATCCGGCAAAGATGATGGGCGAATATTATCCATTCCTCCTCGCCTACTTCATCCTGACCTGCGGACTCTCCTTCCTGGAAACATCGAGCAACCCTTACATTCTGTCGATGGGAACGGAGGAGACGGCAACACGCCGACTCAACCTGGCGCAATCGTTCAACCCGATGGGTTCGCTGCTCGGTATGTATGTGGCGATGAACTTTATACAGGCAAAACTCAACCCGCTTGATACGGCTGGGCGCGCCAATCTCTCGGCTAGCGAATTTGAGGCAATCAAGGAATACGACCTTTCGGTACTAATCAATCCATACCTGATTATCGGTCTGGTCATCCTCACCATCTTCTTCGTCATCCTGTTTACCAAGATGCCGAAGAACAGCGAGAAAGACAACAAGATCAACTTCATGCCTACCCTACGCCGCATCTTCCGCATGCCGCACTATCGTGAAGGCGTATTCACCCAGTTCTTCTATGTAGGCGCACAGATTATGTGCTGGACCTTCATCATTCAGTATGGTACCCGCATTCTGATGCAGGAAGGTATGGCTGAGATTGATGCCGAGGTCACCTCGCAGAAGTTCAACATCGTAGCGATGGTACTGTTCTGCTGTTCCCGTTTCATCTGCACCTTCATCCTCCGCTTCTTCAATGCAGGACAGTTACTGATGATATTGGCGATAGCAGGTGGCTGCTTCACAGCCGGCGTCATTGCCCTTCACAACATCTGGGGTCTCTACTGCCTGGTAGCAGTAAGTGCCTGCATGTCATTGATGTTCCCTACCATCTATGGTATAGCCCTGAGGGGACTTGGCGATGATGCCAAGTTTGGTGCAGCCGGTCTCATCATGGCAATCCTGGGCGGTAGTGTCCTGCCACCTTTGCAGGCATCCATCATTGATATGCATACCGTATTCGGAATGCCATCTACCAATGCATCGTTCATTCTTCCATTCATCTGTTTCGTGGTGATTGCCATCTATGGATATCGCACAAAGTTGCGCAGCATTGGCAAACTTTTAGGTTAAATCGAGTAAGCAGTGGCCGTTTGTTGTCGGTCACTGCTTATTTTTGGTTAAATAGTCTTAAAACTAAAGATTATTCACAGCTTTTTCTATATCAATTAATACTTTTTACGTATTTTTGCAAAACATTTTTAAATGAACTTACCAACCTAGATAATAAATAAAAGAAAATCAGATTGTAAGTGAGTATAATTAAACATCTCAAGCAAGAACAATTAAATATTAATAGTTATTCATTACATTAAAAGTTTGTATTATGGCAAAAACTAACAAAACAATGAATCTGGCATTCGCCTTGATGGTTGGTTCTGCTGGTGCTGCTTACGCAGGTATTCCTGCCGTTAACGGCGTACAGAACGTACAGCAAGACGAGACATGTACAGGTATCGTCAAGGATGCTACTGGCGAAACAGTCATTGGTGCTTCTGTTCTCATCAAGGGAACAAGCAACGGAACTGTGACAGACATTGATGGTAACTTTTCACTCAAGGGTGTGAAAAAGGGAACTATTCTCCGCATTTCTTACGTAGGATTTGAAACTAAAGAGGTTACTTACAATGGCAAACCTCTCGAAATCACTTTAAAAGACGATTCAAAAGCACTTGAAGAAGTCGTAGTAACTGCTCTTGGTATCAAGAAGGATGCCAAGAAGTTGGGTTATGCAGTCAGCTCTATCAATGCTGAAGATTTGAACAGAACAGGTGGTGCGAATTTGGCAGCTGGTCTTTATGGTAAGGCATCAGGTGTTCGTATTCAGTCAGCACCTGGTGGCGGTACATCAGCTGTATCTATCTCTGTTCGTGGTCTTTCTTCTATCAACGGTAATACCCAGCCTTTATTGATTCTTGATGGCGTGCCAATCCATAATGGTAATACCAACAATAATGACTATTGGGGCAACCAGCGAATCAACTCAAACGGTCTCGTAGATATCAACCCAGAGGATATTGAGAATATCTCTATCTTGAAGGGTGCAGCAGCTTCAGCTCTTTATGGTTCAGAGGCAGCTAATGGTGTTGTAATGATTACTACCAAAAAGGGACAGAAAGGAACCGGAACACATGTTGACTTCAGCGCAAACGTAAGCTTCGACAAGGTGGCTTATATGCCTGAAATCCAGAAGGAATTCGGTCCTGGTTATGACAACTGGGCTCTTGGCGACACACAGGAAGCAGCTACAGGTTTCCGTAACACTCGCTTCGACCGCAATGGCAACAACATTGTTACTCCAAACCGCGAAGCCATCTATACCTATGGTGCCCGATATGATTCCAGCAAAAAGGTTACCTACTTTGATGGTACAGAACGTTCATTTACTCCTATTGATCACAACCAATGGGAAGATATCTTCCGTACAGGTATAAACCAGACTTATAATCTTGCATTGACCAACAGCACAGACCGCAATAGCCTGCGTTTCTCTTATACATACAATGATGTACAGGCAATGCAGTATAACTCTAACAACAACAAGCACAACTTCAACTTAAATGGTTCATTTGATGTTACCAAGACCATAAAGTTGAACTATGCTGCAACATTCACATCACAATATATCAAGAACCGTCCTTATCGTATCAGCCGTCTGGTATGTAACTATTCTGGAATGTTCGGTGGTTTCACAGATGTTAAATATATCCGTGAGCACACACTTACCAGTCAGGGATACCAGAACAGTATCTACCGTGCCAATGGCGGAACTGACCAGACCTTGACTCCAGACGAGCAGTTCCTTTACACTCCAATGGGTTCTACTTCTTTGATGTCAGAGTACTTCTGGAATATCCTGGGTAAGACACAGGAAGAGAATCACACTCGCTTTATCGGTTCTGTAAACCCTACATGGGACATCATCCCTGGATTGAAGCTGAGTGCCCGTATCGCTACAGATATCACAACCAATAAGATTGAGAATAAGAACCGTGCAGAAACTCCACACTTGTTCTCTACTACAGGTCAGTTCTCTGATTCATACGGTTTGAGCAACGACCAGTATTCTATCGTATATGGTGATGTCATGTTGATGTTCGACAAGACTTTCGCTGAGAAGCATAACATTACCGCCAATTTCGGTTGGAATGGACGTCATGAGTCATATTATCAGTCAAGTGTCAGCACAACAAATGGTCTGTCACAGGAAAACTGGTTCCATTTGAATGCTTCCGTTGGTACAAAGAGTGCAGATATGAATAAGCAAGACCAGCTCCGCACAGGTATGTTCCTGACAGCCAGCTATGGCTTCGACAACTGGGCTTACCTGGAAGGAACCATCCGCCAGGAGAAGACTTCCACATTGGCTGACGGCAACAACTCTTTCTGGTATCCATCAGTTAGTGCAAGTGTTCTCTACACAGAACTTCTGAAAGATAAGTGTCCTAAGTGGTGGAACTATGGTAAGATTCGTGCTTCATACGGTATCGTAGGTAATGCTCCTGAGATTTACAGAGCAAACATGGCCTACAAGCAGGGTTCTTTGAATAAGAACAATACCTATACATACGCATTTGTTGATACCGAGATCGGTAACGAAGGCATCAAACCAGAAAAGAAGCATGAGTATGAGTTGGGTATCGAGAACAAGTTCTTGAACAACCGCTTGGGTATGGAATTCAGTTACTATTACAATGATATCAAGGATCAGATTCTCCAGACTTCTGCAGCAGCCTCTATGGGTGGTCGCAGTATGCTGATGAATATCGGTGAGTTGACCAACAAGGGTATTGAGTTGAGCGTATATGGAACACCTATCCAGAACAAAGACTGGAACTGGGAGCTCCGTGGTAACTTGGCTTGGAACAAGAATACGGTAAAGAAGCTGGCAGATGGACTTGATGTTCTTTCTCACCAGACATTCGATGGTGGTGCAGCCAGCCTTGAGTCTCATGTAGGTGAATCTATGGGTGACTGGTATGCATATACCTGGAAGACCGACGATAAGGGCAACTACATCATTGGTGCCGACGGTCTTCGCATTGCAGACACAACAGAACGCCACAAGGTGGGTAATGCCATGCCTAAGATGACTGGTGGTTTCGGTACCAGCTTAAGATACAAGAACTGGGCTCTTGATATGTCATTCGACTTCCGCATTGGTGGTGATGTACTCAACCAGCCATGGCAGTATATGATGGATGCTGGTAACATCAAGGATGCAGTAGGTTCACGTGACGCAGCCTCTGGCGGTCTCTTCTACTATAGTACTGCAGACGATGTTAGCAAGAAGGGTTCTATCGTAAGAGTAGATCCTTCAACTATCAGCAACTACAAGCGTGGTGAGACTAAGATTGATGGTCATTTGGTATGGGACAATGGTGTTATCCAGAAGGGTGTAAAGGAAGACGGCACTCCTAACGATATCATCGTTACCCAGTTTGAAATCAATGACAGCCAATATGGTTGGGGTACTGGTGCAACCAAGAGTTACGCAGATGCTATCCAGAAGAACAGTTACGTAAAATGCCGTGAAATCAGCTTGGCATACACATTGCCAACCTCTTTGACCAAGAAGTTTGCTTGCACCAACCTGACGATTTCTGCATTCGCACGTAACCCATTCTATATCTATCGTTCATTGAAGCTGTTCGATTCAGAAACTACTGATGGTACAAGCTGGATCTATCAGTCACAGATAGGTGGTTCTACTGCCAGTGCCCGTACATTCGGTGTTTCACTCCGTGCTAGCTTCTAATTAAATTAGTAATTCATAGTTAATTAAGAAACATATATGAAAAAGAAGATATTTTCAATCATGATGGCTGGTTTGGCACTCGTTGCTCTCGGTTCATGCTCTAATACAGACTACACCGAGAAATATCCAGATCCTTCAAAAACCAATACGGTAAGTGTGCCAGACGTATTCACTGCCGTACTTTTCAAAGGTAATACTTGGTTGAACCCAGTATATTATCGCTATTATTGCCAGACCCAGACATCAGGTGTCTTTGGTGGAATGATCGGTTCTTCCAACGGAAAAGGACGTTTTATGGGCGGTGGTGAAGGCCGCTTCAACGACCGATGGACTAACTTCTATGATATGCTGACTCAATATCGCGTATTGGAGAAGACATACAATAAGCTTGATGAGTCTGAGCAGAGTGCCAACAAGGTTTACCTGATGGTTAGCCGTTCAATACTGGAGTCTCAGCTCCATGAGATGTTGTCACTTTTTGGTGCAGTTCCATTCAAGGGTGCCGGCACTTTATGGGAGAATAGTGACTATACCGGTGCAAAGCAGAAAGCTGCTTACGACGATGATGCAGACCTCTACAAGATGATTCTGGCAGATCTTAAAGAAGCCGGTGATTATTTTGCAGAAGGTGGTCCTTCTACAGCCGTACAGAACGCAATGGCTTCCAAGGATTATACCATTGCAGCAGGAAATGCAGTTCGCTGGCAGAAGTACATCAACTCACTTCGCCTTCGTATCGCTCTCCATCTTTCTACAAATGGTAGCGTAACAAGCGAAGCTCATGCCGCAATCAAGGAAATCGTAGAGAACCCAACCAAGTACCCAGTTATTGAAAGCAACGCAGACAACATGGGTGTTGAACCTAGTACAAACTCAGATGACTTCAACTGGGGCAAGAGCATTTCACAAGCTCTCTGGACAGGTTACACTCCATCACAGGCTATGCTCGATGCATTGAACGTACCAGCCAATGGTATTCCAACAGCTGATACCGACCCACGTATTCAGGTAATGTTGGATCCTAATCCAGATGGAGAGTATATCTCATACGATGTTACAAAGACCAACTCTGAAATTTCTGATATCGCAACAGAAAAAGGCAAGGACTATCAGAAACGTAAGCTTTATCCAGCTAACTACTATTGTGTACTTGACTCACAGGCTGTAGCAGGTTGGAAAGAATACGAAGGTAATTCCAACGTATTTGGTCTTTGGATGGGTGCTGCAGAAGTAAGCTTGAGCAAGTCTGAAGCTTATCTGATGGGCTATGGTGTTACCAAGGATGAGGCTAAAGCTAAGGCATGCTTCATCAAGGGTGTTGAACTTTCAACTGAATACTTCTGGAATGAGAAGAAAAACAGTTCTCTCTACAAGAAGGGTAATGACAGCTACAATGCTAACCGCGATTTGATTGAGCCGACAGCTGAAGAAATCGCTGCATACGCTGAAAAAGCTTGGAAGCCAACCCAAGAAGCTGTTTGTACTCAGTTGTGGTTAAACTTTGGTTGGACAAACTTGCTTGAGGCTTGGAATGTAACACGCCGTACAGGTTATCCAGAAGTAAGCTTTGCAAAGGACAATCAGCTGGCTAGCTATCCAACACCTCCGGGTCGTTTGCCTTATCCAAGTGATGAGTTGAACTACAACAAGGACAATGTCCAGGCTGCCATCAGCAAGTACTACAAGGAGCCTCTCGGCTACTTCAGCACTTTGTTCTGGGCAAAGGATGTTTACTACAAGATCGTAGCAGAACACTAAAATAATTATAAAAGGTGTGTCATTGTATGATGGCACACCTTTTTTGCATAACAACAAGATTATCACCTTTCGAATATTCCTGATTGAGTTTCAGCGCAAAAATTGCAAAACACTCTTCACCCTTCACCAACCCATTATAACCATCTGATATACAGAAGCTTTAGTAGGGTGAAGAGTCAGGCTGACTCTTCACCACTCTTCACCCTCTCTTCACCTTATTTATTTTTTCCGTTTCTACAGCATCCATCTGAAGATTTCCGGCGGGTGAAGAGTGGTGAAGAGTGAGTGGGTACTCTTCACCTCCCGAAACCCCAGTGTTTATCGGGGTTTCAGGCGCAAAGGTGAAGGGTGAAGAGTAAAAAAGAGATTAGGATTCTATACGACGCATCAGAAGAAAGCCTGATACGCCAATTCCTCCAATACGAGAGGACGCATCGTTTCTTGCCTCGCCTTGGCATTATATTGCCCTGTACTAGAGCAATATCTTGCCAAGGCGAGGTAAAATATGAAAAGAGGACATTGTGGCAGCAAGTGCTTGGATAGACTTATATCCGAACACTTGTTGCTATCTCCATAAAGGTTCGTTTTCCCATCCTTGTGGAAAGCCCATGGCATGTAAATCAATATTGGGATAATCTGCAAGCAACCTGAGCAGCGAACTTTTCAAATCCATACAAGGAGTTATAGTTTGCTCCATATATAATAAGGTGCATAACTGATGGTAAAGTTTGATAGGCTTTTGGGTTGGAGCAATCCAAGAAAGTGGAAGCCGATTTGGCAATTGTGGCTTCAATGCAAAACGCCTATTCCATATACGAGCATGGTGTGCACAACAATTGCGAAGCACGGTTATGCACCTTATCCAACTTTCCAAGTAAGTGTATTGAGGTAGTCCAAACTCTCTTGCCACTTGCTTTTTAAGACGATTGTCCTTAAACAGACAAAATAATTTGGAAAGCGTACCAAACGAAACGACCTCCAATGTTTTCCACACAGGAGGGAGAGAAGGGAAAGTATATTTCTCGGAATGCTCCTTGATGAAATCTTCATTTGAACGAGACACCTCTTTCTTGATATTGTCAAGGCAGCCTTCATAAAAGTCTGCATTCTTGAACAATGATGCATCCATAAACCAAAATGCGCCATGCTCCATAGAAAATATCTGAATCATTTTGGTCCGAAGAGAAATCTCTATATCTTGAATTGCCTTGAATATAAGTTGACGAAGTTCTTTGTCAAAGAGATAAAGGTCGATGGCTTGTTCAAATGTACTACCCAGTTTATAATGATGAAACTGTCTGTCTTCCTCCATATATCGTAGGTAACTGGCAATACGAAAATAACTGATATTGCGAAGCTGCAATTTGGCAGTTGCAATATCTTCTATCACCAGCCCTCTGTTCTGGAGCAAGGCAACCTGTTCATCTACGTTTATCGGTTGTTTGTCGTAATCCATATACCCTTTATAAAAAGCGAAGTCCCACCGTGGTACGCATCGTTGAGAGGCGTGGTGGGATTTGTTGCTGCAAAAATACTCTTTTTTATTGGAAACTCCAAATATTTTCTTCAAAATCTGCTTGTCAAATATGGATTTTAACGTAAAAAGTTCTAATTTCCAAGGTTTTCTCCTTGTAAGCTATGCGAGATTTAGAAGAATATCGTATCTTTGTCCCCGAATTAAGGCGTTCTTTGCATATTGCAAAATACAGAAACGAGCAGAAGTCCGCTCGTTTCCATATTGTTACCTATATAATATAGGCAAACGCCCAACTTCTTGATTTTCAATCAAAGTCCAAATTAGAGCGAGTTAGTTTCGTTAACAAATTAATGCAAAAAGTCATTTTATATACAAAAGAAAAATTGATTTTTTCTTGGTTGATTCGAGAAAAAGGCGATAGGTGTACTAAATCTTATTGATTCAAGAGTTAGTGCACCTATCGCCTTTTTTGAGTATTCCAAGATAAGCTCTATGAAAAGAGGTTTACTTGACCTTCACTTCTATCTTAGTCTTGGCTGCATCAGCGCTGGAGCCGCCAACAAATACCTGGTAAGTGCCAGGAACCACGCGGATGGTGTTGGTCTGGGCATCCCAACCCTCGAAACTCTTGCGAGGAAGATCGATGCTTACCATCTGGCGCTCGCCAGCCTTCAAAGACACACGCTTGAATGCCTTGAGACTCTTGATAGGACCATCCACATCATCCATGCGCTTGATATAAACCTGCGCTACTTCGGTACCCTCTCGCTTGCCCGTATTCTGCAAGGAGAACATCAGCTTGTAATCAGCAGCCTTGCCGTCACGCTTCCTGCTCTTCACCTGCATCAGGGTAGGCTTGCCGTACTCGAAAGTGGTATAACTCAAACCGTAACCAAATGGGAACAAAGGCTCGCCCTTGAAATAACGATAGGTACGATTCTTCATCGTATAATCGAGGAAATCAGGAAGATCGTTCACACTCTTATAGAAGGTAACCGGAAGCTTGCCCGATGGATTCACCTCGCCAAAGAGAACCTTGGCTACAGCCTCACCACCCCGTTCACCAGGATACCATGCCTGAAGGATTGCCTCGGCATTTTCCGTCTCAGGAACCATGGCGATGGCACATCCAGAACAGTTGACAAAGACAACTCGCTTGCCTGCCTGATGCAGCATGGCAATGACCTGACGCTGAGCCTTCGGCAACTCCAGGTCGGTTCTGTCGCCGCCCTTGAATCCAGGCTCCTCAATCTCAAGCTGCTCGCCCTCCAGATTTGGAGAGATACCGCCTACGAATACCACGGCATCCGCATCGCCCACCTCTGCCAGGATCTGCTCGTTGGTAGGCTTCGAAGTCTTCAGGATATCAAACTGCATCACAGCCACATCTTCCTTTTGGGTATAATCTACCTGAATCTTGACTGGCTTGCCTGCTTTCAGAGAGAGCGGTTTGATGATAGGCGCCACGCGGCCCCAACACTCCCGCATGTTCACGATGGTATCGTCATCCACTATCAGGCGGCAACCATCATCAATACCCATAATGATGGTAAGATTCTCATCCCTGTCAGGAGTCAATACTCCCTCATAGCGGGCAGAGAAATGAGTAAGATTCACACCCGGTGCAAACACGGTATTACCACCATTGCTCAGATTGATGGCAGTCTTCATCACATCCGTAGCCACCGGCTCACCCTTCTGTTCCTGATTGTTCCAGTAGGTGGCCTTCATTCCCTCACGGAAGAGGTTGAAACGGCTTTCCTGCACCTCGTTTCTTGTCAAGGTACAAGCCGGAACATACCTTACCTCAGTTCCCTTCATATAGTTGCGAATGCCCTGGAGGATGGTGGTAGAACTGGTAGGATAACCCGAATAGTTGCCTCGCAGCATGATGGAGTCATTGGCATTAGGTCCCATCACCACAATCTTCTGATTGCGGTTCAAAGGCAGCAGCTGGTTTCTGTTCTGAAGAAGTACGATGCCTTCTTCAGCTATCTTCTCAGCCAGATCCTTATGAGCCTTGCAGGCGATGACGTTCTCAGGAATCTGAGTCCATGCCACCGTTTCGTCCTTATCGAAATCGCCCAGTTGGAAACGAGCCACCAGCAGACGCTTCAGGCTCTGGTTTACCTTATCTTCATTGATCATTCCTGCCTTCACAGCTTTCGGAATAGTACGATAGGCACTGCCGCATTCCAGGTCGGTACCGGCATTCACAGCCTGGGCAGTTGCCTCGGTAGCGGTCTTTGCCGTACCATGATAGCCCGGCATATAGAAATCGTTGACAGCCCCGCAATCGGAAGTAATCAATCCCTTGAATCCCCATTCGTCTCTGAGGATCTGGCGCTCAAACTTGGCGTTGGAACAGCAAGGAGCACCATCTATACGCTGATAGGCACACATCACCTCAGCCACATGTCCATCCTGTACCAGCGACTTGAAGGCAGGAAGATAAGTCTCCCACAAATCACGGGCTGGCAGATTCTCCAGATTGAAGACGTGGCGATTCCACTCCGGACCGCTATGCACGGCGAAATGCTTGGCACAAGCCAGTGTCTTGACATATTGGGGAGTCTTAGACTGATCAGAAGCCAGAACGCCAGGAGCCGCCAGCGGCTTGCCGTCGAACGACTGTCCCTGCAAGCCATTCACTACGGCGAGTCCCATACGTGTAGTGAGATAAGGATCTTCTCCATAAGTCTCCTGTCCGCGTCCCCATCTAGGATCACGGAAGATATTGACATTCGGAGTCCAGAAGCTCAGACTCTGATATCTCTTTACATTACCCGACTTCTTCGCCACCTGCGCCTTGGCTCTCGCCTCATCGCTTACGGCAGTAAACACCTGATAGAGCAAGGCATCATCCCAGGAAGAAGCCATGTGCATGGTGATAGGGAAAACCGTGGCATATCCGTTGCGTGCCACACCATGCAGCGCCTCGTTCCACCATTGAAACTGAGGGATACCCAGTCGGGAGATGGCAGGCGAAGCATCCATCATCAGTTTCGTCTTCTCCTCCAGGGTCAGGCGTGAAAGCAAGTCATTGGCTCTTGCCTCGGCAGAAAGGTTAGGGTTCTGATAAGGCAACAGCTGATTGGCTGGCTGTTGGGCGTGAGCTGAGAGCGCCAGAGCGGACAGCATGGCCAATGTAAGTATTTGTTTCTTCATAACTGCTATTGTTATTACGTTAATATTGTATAGATTCGTTTTTTAAATGCAAAAATACATATTTTTCCTGAATACTGAGACTGATGAAGTGTTAAAAAACTCAGATTGTTTTCATTTTTATGTGATTACTTCCTAATTTTTTCGAATCATTCAAACAATAAAGCACTTTTTCCTTGCTGATTCCAAATATTAGTGCTAACTTTGCACTCAGAAACGACTCTATCTTTTTAGAAGACAAAGATACAATAAGAAAGATACAACAAGACAGTAAGATCGCAATAATATGGAAAAGATTCTAATAGTTGAAGACGACATCGCATTTGGAACCATGATTCAGACATGGCTCAGAAAGAAGGGATTCGAGGTGGAGAAAACTACTTCGGTCAAGGCCGCCATACAGGTTTGCGAGGAGGCAGAAAGAGGATTCGATCTGGTATTATCAGATCTCCGCCTTCCCGATCACGACGGCATCTTCCTGCTGCAATGGATGAGAAAGCATGGCGTGCAGGTGCCTTTCATCGTGATGACCAGCTATGCAGAAATTCAGAATGTGGTGCTCGCCATGAAATCGGGCGCTACCGATTATGTGGCAAAACCTTTCCATCCGGAAATCCTTCTGGATAAGATCAAGGAAGCTATCAAGACTCCGAAAAAACAGGATCCGTATGCAGCCTCAGCAGATAGTCAGCGTTCCACAGACACAAATTCTACTCCTACCGACGCAGCACCTGGCAAGCAGGCAGGAAACCAGGCATCATCTGCCAATGGGGATGTACCCAAATACCTGGAAGGTGAAAGCGAGGCTTCACGCAAGCTTTACAGTTTCGTTTCGCTGGTGGCTCCTACCCCTATGTCGGTACTCATTCTGGGTGCCAGCGGTACGGGTAAGGAATATGTGGCTAGAAGAATCCATGAACTCAGCACTAGAGCCAACAAACCTTTCTTCGCACTCGACTGCGGTGCCATCCCTAAAGAAGTGGCGGCATCAGAATTCTTCGGTCATGTGAAGGGATCGTTTACAGGAGCTGACCAGGACAAGAAGGGCGCTTTCGAGATTGCCAACGGAGGAACTCTCTTCCTTGATGAGATGGGAAACCTGAACTATGAAGTGCAGGTACAGCTGCTCCGTGCCCTCCAGGAAAGAAAAATCCGTCCGGTGGGAAGCAACAAGGAAATCGATATCGATATCCGACTGGTTTGTGCTACCAATGAGAACCTGGCGCAGCGTGTGGCTGAAGGCAACTTCCGTGAAGACCTCTACCACCGTATCAACGAGTTTACCATCTACATGCCGGAGCTGAAAGACCGTGGTGCCGACCTCTTCCTCTTTGCCGACCTCTTTATCAAGCACGCCAACAAGGAGCTGAACAGAAATGTGGAAGGACTCGACGGCAAAGCCAAGGAACGAATTGCCGCCTACAACTGGCCGGGCAACCTGCGAGAATTGAACAATGTGATGAAACGAGCTACCCTGCTCGCCACCGGAAGATACATCGGAGTAACCGAACTGGAACAGAGTATGGCGCATATCCAGCCACAAGCCCCTACCGCCCTGCACGATGAGGAAACGGAACTGCAGAGAATAGAAGCTGCGCTGAAAGCTGCGGGAGGCAACAAGAGTAAGGCTGCACAATTGCTCGCCGTGGATAGAAAGACGCTCTACAATAAGATGAAGAAATACGGTATCTGATGACCATTCCCCAACTTTTTGGGGAATAATTCCACACTAGTTCCACAACTTCCACAATGTAGAATTCTAGCACGAAAAGCAATTACTACTGATAATCAAACGATTAGATAATTCTTTTGTTTTTTGGCACACAGATTGTGATATTAGAAAGTGAACACGCCAATGAGCGGTAACGCAAGCAAGGTTTGTTCACAAAGAAAGTAATAAATATAATATTCACAATAAAAAAACAAAAGATTATGAAAAAGTTAGTTTTCGCAGCTATCGCTGCCATGGTTATGGTTTCAGTTAGCAATGTATTCGCCAGCAACAAGATGGCAAGCGTATCATCAGCTGCTCCAGTTGACACAGTAGCTCCAGCAGAACCAGCTGCTCCAGCAGACACAACAGTAGAGAAAGAGACTCCTGCAGAGACACCAGCTGAAACTCCAGCAGAGACTCCAGCAGACTCTACAGCAACAGATTCTACTGTAGCAGAGTAATATCACCTTTAAAAAATAGTAATTAACAGAGGAAAAGATAGAATAACACTAGTAATTACGCGTCGCTTTCAATCAGGCAGGAGACTAATGATAGAATTCATTGGTCTCCTGACTTGTTTTTAGCCCTTTTGTTTTCTAATATCATTTTTTTGCATTAACTTTGCAAACAAATATCTATTGAGCAAGATATCAGTCTGCTCATCATTTTAAACGATTTCTCATGCACAAGAACAATATTCCTCTCAAGGTAGCCCTCGGATATAGCGCCATTGCCATTATCATGATTCTGGCAATCAGTCTGGTGTATAGCAACACCAAGAGTATCAATGCCATCAATGAAGCTTCGCGCGAGTATATCCAGAAAAGGAGTGCCGCCGACAGTACCATCTCTTCCCTGCTCAAAGAGGAGCAGAGAAACCTGAAGCAACTGTCTGATGCTATGGCAGGAAGACCTACCCAAAACTATCTGCAGAATAAGGTGAAGAATCTGAATACGGGAAAGGATTCCATACTGGTTCACTCCAAGGCACCTCAAACCCACGAGGCGAAAAAGACTACGGTAGAGGTATTGAAGACCCGAAGGGGATTCTTCCGCCGACTCGCCGATGCCTTCAAGAAGGAGCACGCCGAAACCTTGAGCGTAAAACAGGACAGCAACCGGGCTGTCATCGATTCTGTTACCACCCCAGTAAACGTGGCGGAAAACGTGGCAAACATCCTAGAACAGATAGACAAGAAGGAGAAAGTGGCTACACAAGACCACAAGCAGAGCATCAACAAGGAGATGGAAGAGCTGAAGATGGTGAGTGCCAAACTCGCCCTGCGCTCCGCCAAACATCTGAGCGATGTGCACCAGCGTGAAAAAGACAATATGCAGGAAGCCATCAAGAAGGCGATGGAAGCAAGAAAGCATCTGTTGTGGCAGATGGAACTGCTCGCCATCGTAGCCTTCTTTGCCATCGGCATCATGATCTGGTTTATCTGGCGCGATGCCAGAAAGGAGCGTATCTACAGGGAAAACCTGGAGGCTGCCAATGAGGAAATCCAGCGTATCATGAACCAGCGCGAGCGCCTGCTCCTCACCATCACCCACGATATCAAGGCGCCAGCTGCCTCTATCTCGGGCTTCATCGATCTGATGAAAGATTACGTCAGCAATCCTCAGGGTCTCGAATGCCTCCAGAACATCAAGAACTCTGCCGCTCATCTTTCACATCTCGTTGCCTCGCTGCTCGATTATCATCAGTTGGAGAACGGACTGATGAAGGTTCATCCTACCTCTTTCTCACCGGCACAACTGGTAGCTGAATCGGTAGAGGGAATGAAATTGCGAGCAGAAGAGAAAGGATTGGAGATTTCATTCGAATGCAAGATGAAGGGGATGGGAACTTCGGATTCTTCGGAAACTTCGGATTCTCCAATGAAGAAGAAATTCTTCCGTGCTGATGCCTTCCGCATTCGTCAGATATTGGATAATCTGGTAAGCAACGCCATCAAATATACCGACCGGGGCAGCGTTACCATCCAGGCCCAGGTTTCAGAAATTCTGGGCAAGCCTACGCTTACCCTGAGCGTAAAGGATACGGGAAAGGGAATGACCGATGAGGAGAAACAGAAGGTGTTCCAGGCGTTTACGAGATTGAAGAGCGCCCAGGGCATCGAGGGTACCGGTTTGGGATTGTCCATCACCCAGGAACTGGTTTCGCTGCTTGGTGGAGAAATCATCCTCCACTCTACCCTGGGCAAAGGTTCTACCTTCATCGTCACCATCCCTATCGAGCCAGCACCAATGGAGGAGTCTCAGAAAATGGCTCCATCAGAAGTCAAGCATGATTCTTCTCTCGATTCTGCTCAAGATAAGGAAGGACAGAATTCTGGCAGCCATCAGGTTACTGATATAAAGAAGAAGCCGGAATTTGCCAACCACAAGATTCTGATTCTGGATGATGACAAGCTGCAGCTCCAGCTTCTCCAGGAGATGTTGCGCCGCATCGTAGGCGACACCTGGCAGGTTTTCGCCTGCAATCATGTGATGGATGCCCTCACCACACTACATAACGAACAGCCAGCCCTGATGCTGATGGATATCGAAATGCCGGAGATGAACGGCATGGATATGATTGCCCACATCAACCATACCAATATGATGGTGGTGGCGATGACTGCTCACGATACAAGCATCCTGGAACAGCTTCTGAAAGCCGGCTTCGACGATTGCCTGTTCAAGCCATTCAGTATGGAGAAACTGTCTGATATCCTGGGAATAGAGTCCCAGCCTCAACTGGATGCCCAGTCTGGAACTCCATCCCAGCCTGATTCATCACTCCAGCCAGTTTTATCATCCCAGCAGAAATCCAATCCTCAGCTGGATGCTCTTCTTGCTTTTGCCGGAGGCGACGAAGAAGCGGCGAAGGAGATTCTTGATACCGTGAAGCAGGAACTTGCCGCTCATCTCACGAATCTGAAAGAAGCCGTAGAAGAGGAAGCCTTATCTACCGACCGCATAGGAAAGGCGGCACATAAGCTCCTCCCTATCGCCACCATGATGCAGATGGGATGCCTCGAAGAACTCAAGGCGCTGTCACCTGAATACATCGGCGAGATAGAAGAAGCCGAGATCAGAGAAAAACTGCAGGTTGTGATTACGACCTTATCTGCTGCGGTGTCAGACCTGTATGCTTCTTGAAATATCGGCAGAAGAAACTGACGTCGGCAAAATGAAACTCCCAAGCCATCTCCTTGATGCTTTGCGTGCTTCGCTTAAGATGCAGCTTGAGCTGCAGAATCACGTATTGGTCGATGATGGTCTTGGGGGTATGCCCCGTCACCTGACTCACAATGTTGGTCAGATATTTCGAGGAGATATTCATCTGTTCGGCATAATAGTTCACATCTCTTGAAATCTTGTAATCCTTCTCCAGCAGCATCATAAACCGATTGAACAGTTCTCTTACGCGATACGACTTCACTTCATCGGGACGGTATTGCGGATTGCGCTGAAGATACTCATGAAAACCGATGAAGAATGCCTTCAACTGGCATAATACCAACTGCGAGATGCAGGTACATTCCGACTGGTCGAAATATACCTTCAATAAGCCAAACATCCCATTGATGATGTTTGTCACCACGGGGGTATCCTGCCGGCAACGATCTTCACGCAAGGAAGAATATACTGTCCGCTCCAGCTGCAAACTAGCTTCACGAAGCAGAGAAGGATTATATTTCAGGATTTCGACTTGGAAGCTGTTCGCAGTTTGAGGGGATTTGCAATCCCCGTTTTCAGTTTCTGGGGATCTGCAATCCCCATTTTCAGTTTGAGGGGATTTGCAATCCCCGTCAACCTTCAATTCCACTACATCATTCGGGAACAGCGTAATCACCGCCCCCACATAAAGTTCCCAATCCTTATAATTCACATTCAGCATCGCCTTTCCTTTTCGGCAAATCAATATCGCTCCGTAAGTCAAAACTTGCGGACCCTCCTGCCATTCCTCCAAACCAGAGCGAAAAAGGCTTGCTTCCTGATAACTGCTTAATTCTGATAATTCCATCTACACCTTATTATATATAGAGTTATTATGTCTCTTTATTCCTATTTCGGTTGCAAAATTACACAAAATATGTGATATAAAAGAATTGTTATTCCCAAATCGTCCATCCGCTGCGAAATATTTAAAGCGATTGTTCGCTCAAAACTCCGTACCTTTGCACCCGAAATTCAAAAAGTAATGATCAATGATTAAGAACATCTTATTTGTAAGCCTTCTGCTTGCAGGAGGAACCCATTGGGCTTCGGCTCAATCACAAACCACCGTAGGAGCGGCTGCTTCCTTGCCTGTCAGCAAGAAAGAAAACATGACTATCAGCCAGCTTTTCCAGAAGATTGAGGATAACAGCAAAAGTCTTCGCACTTCATTATCAGGAGTAGAAGCAGCCCATCTCGGCATCGAAGCGGCAAAAAGCAAGAAACTGCCCGACCTTGATGCTTCCCTCTCATTCAGCTATATCGGCAATGCGCTGATTACCGACCGTGACTTCAGCAACGTTCATGGTTTGAAATCTCCACATTTCGGCAACAACTTCGCCTTCCAGGCACAGCAGGTGGTTTATGCCGGTGGAGCCATCAACGCAGGCATCAAGCTCGCCGAACTCGGAAAGCAGCAGGCAGAGGTAGGCGTGAAACTCACCCGACAGCAGATTCGCTTCATCGCCCTGGGACAATATCTCGACCTCTATAAGATAGACAACCGCATCAAGGTGTATGAAAAGAACATCGAGTTAACCCGCCAGCTCATCGACGACATCAAGGAGAAACAGACGCACGGCATGGCGCTGAAGAATGACATCACCCGATACGAACTCCAGATGGAAAGTCTCAAACTCGGTCTGACGGCGCTCCGAAACAACCGGAGCATCCTGAACCATCAGCTTTGCAATACCCTAGGAATGAACCAGGGAAGCCAGAAGGAAGAAGGAAGCCAGATGAACCAGACAAGCCAGGAGGTCCAGATCATCCCCGATGCTTCAATCGCTGATAAAAACTATGGCAAGGAGGGCGAAGCTTACTGGCAGACTGCAGGCACCCTGAACTCTCCACTCCTGGAGCAGAGCAGCAACGCCATCCGCATCGCCGAACAGAAAGAGAAGATTGCCAAGAGCGATCTTCTGCCAAAAGTAGCTTTCGTTGCCACAGATAACTTCGATGGACCTATCCTCTTCGAATTGCCACCTGTTGATAAGAACCTCAACGTCTGGTATGTGGGTGTAGGCGTGAAATACAGCCTCAGCTCTCTCTTCAAGAGCAACAAGCGCATCAAGCAGGCAGCCGTGGAAACCCGACAGGCTAAAGAGGCACATGCCGTACAGGCAGAGCAGCTCAACAATAATGTGCAGGCTGCCTACGTGCAGTATCAGCAAACCTATGTAGAACTGGAAACGCAGCGAAAGAGCGTGGAACTGGCACAGCAGAACTACGACGTGATGAATGCCCGCTATCTCAGTCAGCTCGCTCTGGTTACAGACATGGTGGATGCCTCCAACCTCAAGCTCAATGCCGAGCTCAGCGAGGTGGATGCCCGCATCAACATCGTCTATGCCTACTATTGCATGAAGTACGTGGCAGGAGAAATTTAACAAAAAACGCGGCAGGAGAAATTTAATTTTAAAAACAGAATTAAGAGTTTTTATCGAAAACTATTATCAAGAGATTATGAGCAAGAAGATTATCAAGAGAATATATAATGTAGTGATTATCCTCCTTTTTCTGGGAGCTATCGGCTGGTGCTTCAGCCATTTCTATCATGGCAGCGATGTGGCTTACACAGATGATGCACAGGTAAACCGCCATATCACCCCTATCAATACCCGTGTACCGGGATTCATCAAGGAGATTCGTTTCAACGACTATCAGCACGTCAAGAAGGGCGATACCCTTGTTATCATCGAGGATGCAGAGTTCCGTCTGCATGTAGCTCAGGCAGAGGCAGGCTTGCGTGGATCCAAGTCAAGTTCTTCGGTAGTTACTGCCAGCATGGGCACCACCAATACCAATGTGCAGACAGCGGTTGCCGGCATCGAGGAGGCTCGTGTGGATATGATGAATGCCAAGCAGGACTTCGACCGCTTTGCAGCCCTGATGAAGAAGGATGCGGTAACCCGTCAGCAATACGACAATGCCTATGCCCGTTATCTGGGAGCCAAGGCACGTTATGAGCAGGCAAGCAGCCGCAAGGCTAGCGCCGCATCAGTTCGCAATGTACAGACCCAGCAGCTCGGCGGTTCACGTGCCGGAGAGAGCGTGGCAGAGGCACAGCTCAACCTGGCTCGCCTGAATCTTTCTTATACAGTAATCGTGGCAACCTGCGATGGCGTGATGGGAAGAAAGGATATTCACGAGGGACAGTTGGTGCAGCCTGGTCAGATGCTCGCCCGCATCGTGGATGACAATGATGTTTGGGTGGTAGCCAATTATCGTGAGACTCAGATGGACGGCATCACCGTGGGAAAGAGCGTAGATTTCACCGCCGATGCCATCCCAGATATAGTATTCCATGGCAAGGTAGAGGCTCTCTCTGCCGCAGCCGGCAATGCCTATTCCATGATTCCTGTGGATAATGCCACCGGCAACTTCGTAAAGGTAGAGCAGCGTGTGCCTGTTCGCATCGCCCTCACCAAGGACAATGATCCGAAACAGATAGCCTTGCTCCGTGCCGGACTGAACGTAGAAACCAAGGTCCACATCAAATAGAATGTTCTATAAACTATAAATTATTAATTGAAAAAAATGCCAGGACCTCCTATATTACAGGGACCCTTCCGGGTGCCATCGTTCAATGGATATATTCCTCGCCGGTTACAGCCATGGATTTATCTCCTCTTCGCCTTCATCTTCCTGATGTCGGGCGGAATCTATGGAGGAGCCATGAGCCAGGTAATGGGCGAGTACAGTTTGATGAGAGAAGACGTGCTTATGATCATCATGTTCAACGTGGTGGGCGTGGCGATGCCATTCCCCTTCCTCTTCAAGATGAAGTTCCACTTTACCAACCGCCAGCTCCTGCTGAATGCGGCACTGGTAGTGGCAGCTTGTAATTTCCTCATCATGTGGACCGACTCGGTGCCCCTGATGTGCATCCTCGCTTACATCGCAGGTTTCTTCAAGCTCTGCGGAACCTTCGAATGTATGAGCACCATCCAGTTGTGGATGACCTCCAAGCGCGATTTCACCATCTTCTTCCCCCTGCTCTACTGCATCGTACTGGGAAACATGTTCCTCTCGCCCTGGGTCACCGAACACCTGATTTATATCTATCAGGATTGGCGCATCATCAACTGGGCGATGACGGGAGCCCTGCTTCTGGTGGCATTCATCGTGTATGTCACCACCCACGACTTCCGCTTCATGAAACCCCTGCCTTTTATCAGTCTCGACTATCTGGGCTGCCTCCTGTGGTCGGCATGGATGCTGGAATTCATCTTCTTCTTCACCTACGGCGAGCACTACAACTGGCTCGATTCGAAGATCATGCAGATGGATGTATTGCTCTTTATCCTTACCGGATATTTCTGCATCCAGCGAATGCTCCACATCCGTCACCCTTACATCGCTCCGGCGGCATGGAAGTATAAGCGACTCATCCCGCTGCTCATTCTCTTCGCCTTCGTAGAGTTCATGGGCAGTACGCCTAAAGTGCTGCAAACCGCCTTTACGGGTGGCGTGCTGCATTTCGGCAACATCACCACCAATGTGCTCAACTTCGTGGAATGGACGGGAGCCATCGCCGGTTGCCTCTTCTGCCTCTTCTGGTGCAAGGTGCTCTGTCAGAAATACACCCGTCTGCTCACGATAGGCGTGGCAACGATGGTATGTTATCCCGTGATGATGTATTTCCTCATCAATCCGGGTCTCAACATCGAGGCACTTTATCTGCCTTGCTTCCTGCGGAGCTTCGGCAACGCCATCTTCTTCTGCATGCTCACCGTGTATCTGGAAGAACTGATGCCGTTCCAGCATTTCTTCATGGGATTGACGATGGCAGGCATCATCCGCAACGGTCCGATGTCGGCGATGTGCTCAGGTCTGTACAGTTTCGGGCTCCGTTATCAGATGGCAGACAATATGTCGCGCGGCTTGCCCTACGATGCCACCAATCTTCTGATGCTCAGCATCCGGAATCTCTATGGCATCACCTGTCTCATCGGCATTGCCGTGCTGATTATCTTCCTGCTCTGGGATGTACAGCCCGTGAGAAGTACCCTGAAGAAGATGCCATCCTGGAACTTCGTGGGAAAGAGAATGAAGAAAAAGAAAGGATTTGCGAAATAAAAGAAAGAGATTCTTGGTATTTTCAAACTTTATTCGTATTTTTGCAAAGATTTAGCAAGCTATAAACAGAAACAAGAATCATTTTCATATAACAATAATAATGAATACAGAACAACTTTCTATGACCAAGAAAACCCTTGTGGGAGTACAATTCCTATTTGTGGCTTTCGGTGCAACGGTTCTGGTGCCTCTCCTGATAGGCATCGATCCGGCAACGGCTCTCTTCACCGCAGGTGTGGGAACCTTTCTCTTTCACTTCATCACCAAGGGCAAGGTGCCTATCTTCCTGGGCAGTTCCTTCGCCTTCATCGCTCCTATCATCGCTGCCACCAAGCAGTGGGGACTTCCGGGAACCATCGCCGGACTTACCAGCGTCTCCCTGGTGTATTTCATCATGAGCGCCCTAGTAAAATGGCAGGGCAAGAAACTGCTGGATAAGATTTTCCCTCCGGTAGTCATCGGACCCGCCATCATCCTTATCGGTCTTTCCCTTTCGGGCAGCGCTGTGAATATGGCTAAGACCAACTGGGTTCTCGCCTTCGCATCGCTTATCACCGCCATCCTGGTACTTACCTTCTGCAAGGGACTGATGAAGCTGGTGCCTATCATTTCGGGCGTTATCGTGGGTTACGTCATCGCCATCTGCATGGGAGAGGTAGATTTCTCGGATGTAGCAGCGGCTTCGTGGTTCTCCTGTCCGGTAAGCTTCGATACCATCACCCATTTCTCCTGGGCGCCATTTCTCTATATGTTACCCGTGGCGATAGCACCGGTGCTGGAACATATCGGCGATGTGTATGTGGTGAGCACCGTGGCGAAGAAGGATTTCGTGGCAGATCCGGGATTGCATCGCACGATGTTGGGCGATGGAGTGGCGTGTCTCTGTTCCGCCTTCCTGGGTGGTCCTCCTGAGACTACTTATTCTGAAGTAACGGGAGCGATGTCTATCACCAAGGTCACAAGTCCTGCCGTGATTCGCATATCCGCAGCCACCGCCATCTGTTTCTCTATCGTGGGCAAATTGAGTGCCTTGCTGCAGAGCATACCTCAAGCGGTATTAGGTGGCATCATGCTGCTTCTTTTCGGCACCATCGCCAGTGTGGGTGTTCAGAATCTGATGCAGAACAAGGTAGATCTGAATGAAACCCGCAATGTCATCATCATCTCGGTGATGCTGACGATGGGCTTGGGTGGTGCCGTCCTCTCCTCCGGTTCCTTCGCCATTTCCGGCATCGGTCTCTCTGCCGTCATCGGCGTGATTCTCAACCTCGTACTTCCTAAAACGAAGAAGGAGGAGGCGTAAAAAGTGGGAAAACATCTATTTTCGAAGAAAATAACGCCTAAAAAAGCAAAAAATAGCAGAATGATGCTTTTATTTTGAGTTTCAAGTGGTTGTGGCAGCCGTTGGCTTTAAGTGGCACAGACAAGGAAATGCGGAAAACGCAGATTGATGAAATAGAAACGCTTTCAAATCATTACCTCGCAGAAACGCCCTAATAAGCATTTTTAACGGTGACGGTTCATATTTCCCCATTCTGCGTAAGTTTTGGTTTTGTCATGCAGCTCTCATAGTTTAATTTTGCACCGAACAAAAAAGTAAGAATTATGAGATGCACTTTCAAGACAGTCTTCTATATAAATGGAAGCAAGGAGAGAAACGGAATTGTCCCTATCATGGGACGAGTGACAATCAACGGAACTATCGCACAGTTCAGTTGCAAGCAGAGCGTGACCAAGGCTATCTGGGATGCCAAGGGCAACAGAGCCATTGGCAAGAGCAAGGAAGCCAAGGAGGTGAACTTTGCGCTTGACAACATCAAGGCTCAAATCGCCAAGCATTACCAACGCCTTTCCGACCGTGAGGCGTTCGTTACAGCTGAGATGGTGAGAAATGCCTACCAAGGCATAGGCACAGAGTACGAGACCTTGCTCAGAGCCTTTGACAAGGAGAACGCAGCCTTTGCCAAGCGTGTAGGCAAGGACAGAGCCAAGAACACCTACCGCAAGTATCTGACGGTAAGAAAGTATGTTGCCGAGTTCATCAAGTATCAGTACAAGCGCAGCGATATGTCCATGAATGAGCTTACAGAGGAGTTCATTCGTGACTATTGTCTGTACTTGAAGAATGTTGTAGGACTTGCGCAGTCCTCTATTTGGATTTACTCCATACCACTGAAACATATCGTAACGGCAGCTCACTACAACGGCAAGATACCAAGAAATCCGTTTGCCATGTACCACGTTGACCCAGATCACAAGGAACGTGAGTTCTTGACCTTGGACGAGCTTACCGCCATGACAGAGATGAAGTTGGAAGACCCGAATATGGCATTTGCGAGAGACCTCTTTCTCTTTGGTTGTTGGACAGGTATCTCTTTCATCGACATCAAGAACTTGACGGAAGATAACATCAGCATGATAAACGGTGCTCCTTGGATTGTGTCCAAGCGTCAGAAGACTGGTGTACCTTTTCAAATCAAGTTGATGGATATTCCCATGCAGATTATTGAGAGATACAAGTCTTTCAGAAAAGGAAGCCACGTATTCAATATCGGCAATCTTAGCAACATCAACAAGCGCATCAAGAAAGTTGCTGCAATGTGTGGCATCAAGAAGCGGGTTTCATTTCACGTGTCTCGCCACTCTTGGGCTGTTTTAGCCTTGGAATATGGTATGCCGATAGAGAGCGTGAGCAAGATTCTTGGCCATACAAACATCACCACGACGCAGATATACGCCAAGGTGACAAGCAACAAACTTGACCATGACATAGCAGTCTTTGAAAGTCGAATCAAGGGGCACTTGCCTGTTATGGGAGGAATGGTATGAAAAGGACTGTAATCACCGTGGACGGAAATGGAATACTTTCCATTCCGTCCAACTTGGAGAACTTGTGGATGAGTGAGGGAGAATTGGTCAATATGCTTCATGTTACCGCCCCAAAACTCAACTCTGTGATACAAGTCATATATAAAGAAGGCATGTTGTCTATGTCGGAAGTCCAACAAAGACAAGAAACTTCCAAGGGTATTTGGCAAACATTGTATGGATTCCCTATGGTTGTTGCCATTTGCTTCCGTCTCACCTCTAATGGGGCTATGCAACTTCGTAATGCCATCTTCAAGAGGCTGTACGGAGCAAAAGAGAAAGCAGCCATTGTCCTACAACTCTACGGAGGGACAAATGCCATTAGCTGAGATTGGTTGTATCTTTGACGCTTCTATTATTCACTGTCGTATTGACTTGCCTACGTACTGATTCACTGTCGTATCAAGCATTTCTGTGAAGAACGAAGAACTGCTGATGTCAAACGTTTTACAGTTTTATCGTATGACATATAAAACGTATGACATGCAGGAATACATTTTTGTTCATCCCGAGGAAAGGTTTGCAAGGAAGCCTCTCTTCGGGATTTTTCGTTTTATCTTATCCCGAAAGGCTACATCAAGCACATTGATTTCCAATCTTTTAACATTGTCGGTGCAAACTTCTCCATTCTGCGCAAGTTTGTGTTTTGCGTTTTGATTTTCCGCCCTTACCTTTGCAACTTTAATTTATCAACTCACAAAGGTTAGATTATGAGCAAGACAAACGACAACAATCAGCTTGTAGGCGTGGCAAATGCAAAGCCACAGGCTGCACCTCCGACAAACGAGGTGTTCATCCGTGTTGGCACAACCTTGTACAAGGTGGTTGACCAACCTACCATCAATGGAGGAAAGGTAAGAAAGCGCATCCCATGGAACATGGAGACCTTGCGTCAGGACTACGGCAAGGAGTTCATCAAGTACGTTCACAAGTATGACGGCTTCTGTACTGTTCCCGAACATGTGAACCACCGCACGGTGATAGACGGTTTCCTCAACCTATACGAGCCGATAGGACATAAGCCGATGCAAGGGGGATTCCCAAATATCAAGAAGTTGGTTAGTCACATCTTCGGTGAGCAATATGAGCTTGGCATGGACTACCTGCAACTTCTTTATCTCAGACCAGTGCAGAAGCTGCCTATTCTATTGCTTGTATCAGAGGAAAGAAACACAGGCAAGACCACGTTCTTGAACTTTCTGAAGGCATTGTTCCAGGACAACGTGACATTCAACACCAACGAGGACTTCCGCAGTCAGTTCAACTCCGATTGGGCTGGCAAACTGCTCATAGTCGTGGACGAGGTATTGCTCAGCCGCAGGGAGGATTCCGAGCGGTTGAAGAACCTCAGCACCACACTCTCGTACAAGGTGGAAGCCAAGGGCAAGGACAGGAACGAGATTTCCTTCTTTGCCAAGTTCGTGCTGTGCTCCAACAACGAATCACTCCCTGTCATCATTGACGAGGGCGAGACCCGATATTGGGTGAGGAAGATTTTATCGTTGCAATCTGACGATACCGACTTCTTGGAGAAACTGAAGGCGGAGATACCCGCTTTTCTGTTCCATCTGCAAGGCAGAACGCTGTCCACAGAGCGGAAGAGCCGTATGTGGTTCGCCCCCGAACAGATAGCGACCGATGCTCTGAGGAGAATCATACGCTGCAACCGCAACCGACTTGAGGTGGAAATGTCGGAGCTGTTCCTTGAGGTCATGGAGAACACCCAAACCGACAGTTTGCAATTCTGCCTCAATGATGCAATCGCCTTGTTGCAATGCAACCACGTGAAAGCGGAGAAGCACCTTGTGCGAAAGATAGTGCAGGACTGTTGGAAGCTGCAACCTTCAGAGAACGCCCTCACCTACACCTCATACGAGTACAACTACAACAGCAGCGGTCACTACTCGCCAACAAAACGTGTGGGCAGGTTCTACACTGTAACGAGGGACAAGCTAAATAGCATATAATTTTGTTGAATTGTTGAATATGACGAAAGAAGTGTTGGATATCAAGTATTTAAGGCTCAACATTTTCTCAACAAATCTCTCAACAAAAGAAAGAGACTGTTGAAAAGAGAAAACATGACCGCTAATGCCTGTCTTTCTCTTTTGCCCAGTGATTTTGTTGAAAAGAACCATTTGTTGAGAGTTTGTTGAGAAGATAAGCCTTTGGTTATCATACCAATACATACTATTTTCAACAATTCATCAGAAATACATACACCACTTAATCCACAGTAAGACATGAATATTCAAGAAGCAAAGCAAATCAAGATTGCAGATTATCTGCTAAGTTTGGGACACCACCCTGTCAAACAGCAGGGTGCAAACCTTTGGTACAAGTCACCGCTGAGAAACGAGAGCGAGCCATCTTTCAAGGTGAACACCACGATGAACAGTTGGTTCGATTTCGGAATGGGCAAGGGCGGCAACATCATCACCCTTGCGTCATACCTTTACGCATCAGACAACCTGCCTTATCTTTTGGACAAGATGGAGAAGCAAACTCCCCATGTTCGTCCGACCGACTTTTCTTTTACTCAGCAAGCTACCGAGCCGAGTTTTGAGCGATTGGAAGTGAGGGAACTTAACCATCCTGCACTCCTGCGCTATCTGAGCGAGCGAAAGATTAATCTGCACATTGCCCAAAAGGAATGTGCGGAACTCCACTTCTCGCATAACTATAAAAACTACTTTGCCATCGGCTTCAAGAACAAGTCGGGTGGCTATGAGGTGCGTAACCGATTCTTCAAGGGGTGCATGTCACCCAAGGATATCACCCATATCCGACATCAAGGCGAGCCGAGATACACCTGCTACGTGTTCGAGGGTATGATGGACTACCTCTCCTTTCTCTCGCTGCGCTTGTGGAAGTTTCCGTCTTGTCCATCATTGGAAGCGCAGGACTATGTGGTACTCAACTCCACAAGCAATGTGGACAAGGCTGTTGACGCACTCTACGGCTACGAGCGCATCAGTTGTCTGCTCGACAACGATGATGCAGGGCGGAAGGCAACGCTTGCCATCGAGAACGCCCTCGGCTACCGTGTGAGGGATGCATCTCACTTGTACTGTGAGTACAAAGACTTGAACGACTATCTGTGCGGAGTTAAATCCAAACAGTCTGTACACCAAGTACAGCCTGTTAAGCAAACCGTTCCACCTCGAAAGAGAGGCGCAGCCTTGGGCATATAGGCGGTTCCTGCTCCAATGGCTATTCTGAACGGAAAAGCCATAGCTCAATAGGGCGTTTTCTTGACGCAGTGGCACACCACCGCTAAAAACACCCATTTGAGCAAAGGGGCATCCCCTTTTGAAACCCCGTGAGCCATGCGCAGGGCGCAATGCGGCAAGCGGAATTGTACAACTCAAAAACAAGTTTATTATGGGACATTTCAGTTTGGATTTCAAGAAGGCAAAGGGCAGCTCTGACGCAAGGGAGTCAGACCACATAGAGCGCAAGGTGATACCCGACAACGCCGACCCAACAAGAACTCACCTCAACCGTGAGCTTGTCAAGATGCCGAGCGGTGTGTATGGTCGTGACGAAGCCATCGCCCACCGCATCAAGACGGCAGGCATCAAGCGCAAGATAACCAATGACCAGGTGAGGGTGATTAGAACCGTGCTGTCTGGAACGCACGAGGACATGATGAACATCGCAGCCAATGGTCAGCTTGACGATTGGTGCAACGACAGCTTGAAGTGGTTGCAGGACACATTCGGCAAGGAGAATGTCGTTTCGGTGGTTCTCCACATGGACGAGCACACGCCACACCTCCATGCCTCAATCGTTCCGATAGTGACAGGCGAGCGAAGAAAGGCGAGGAGTAAGACTACGGACGAGGGCAAGCGGACATACCGCAAGAAAGCCAATGTCGTGAGGCTGTGTGCCGATGATGTGCTCAACCGAGACAAGATGATTGGCTATCACGACAGTTATGTTGAAGCCATGAACAAGTATGGCTTGATGAGAGGTATCCGTGGATCGGATGCGAGGCATATCACCACGGCACAGTATTACCGCAACATCAAGCGAGAGACGGAGAGACTTCAAAACTGCATGAAACTATTGCAATCCGATGTAGAGGAAGCAGAACAACTTCTACAACAAACCAAGAGTGAAATCAGCACGGAGAAGCTACAGGCTGCTAAGATGGAAGCCAAGACAGCCTTTGTGTCGAAGATTGGTTCTCTTTTAGGTAGTGGAAAATTGAAGGAGGTGGAGCAACACAACCGAAAGTTGTGCGAGCTTGTGACAAACCGAGAGCAATACATTGACGAACTCCATGAGAAAATACAGCGAATGGAGGACAGCCACACCCAACAACTCGGCGAGATGCAACAGAAACACCAAGCAGAGGTCGTAGATTTGAAAAGCAAGCACTCCACGGAGGTAACGATGCTCAACAACATCATCCGCAAAGCCAAGCGTTGGTTCCCGATGTTGGAGGCATACTTGCAAATAGAAAGTTTGTGCAAGAGGATAGGCTTCACGGCTGAACAAATTAGTGTGCTCCTTGCTGGAAAGGCACTCAACTTTAGCGGTTCACTCTATTCCGAGAAGCACAGAAGAAAGTTCAATGTGGAGAATGCAGAAATCAAGGTGTTCTCTGATTCTACCAAACCGAACCAATTGTTTCTGTGTATCAATAGACAGCCTATTGTTGAATGGTTCAAGGAGCAATGGAATATCTCAAAAGATAGAAGAACCTTAAATCCGAAGATAAATAAAGAAGAAAAAATCTAAAGACCTGAGCAACAAAAAGTTGCTCAGGATTTGGATATGTCAGAAAAATCACGCTATCTTTGTAGCGTCAAAATTTAAAAAGATATTTCTAGGCAAACAAAGATATATTGTTAAAAAGGATAAATAATTTTAATTTTTCAACACTTAAAATATTTTTTTGTAAATTTGCAAAAAAATATAGAATCTTGTAGGTTTAAAAATGGTTGCTACAAGTGCAAGAATTGAATGACGAAACCATTTGGAAAGGAAAATGTATATGAAGATAAAACATTTGTTATTTTTTTATTCCTGTGACTTTTTTGGTCGCATGTGAAGGGACTGATTTAATCGAGCCAGACAATGTGTCGAAAGAACAGATTTCCACTCAAATAATTTATAACCCGACAAAATATTCAAAACAAAAAGGTGATGTCTTTGTCAAAAGTAGTTTGCCAACAACAATGGCAAAGCAAATACCTAATGCCTGCGTAACATCAATTATGGAGTATGCAAACAATAAAGTTTTTGGTGGAACAGTAAATGAGGGAGCGTATATTCTATATTATACACAAACATATAATTCAAATCCTTTGATTGATGGTGTTTCTTTGGATTATATCGAGCCTTTTGTAACACATTTCTTTAAAACTCAAACATTTACAAATTATAAGTCTGCAATAGATGCCAAGCATCCCGTCATGACTGATGTAAATAGCCAAATAGAAAGCTCTGCCCATAATGTGTTATGTGTAGGATATAACTCCAATACGGGTGCTGCTATTTATATGGACCCTGAGCTTGCTTGTATGTACTCAGTTAATGCTGGGTATTTTTTACAAGATTATAATATAGTATTAACAGGTATAAAGTAATTAAATAAATATGAAGTTAATTTTTAAATATTTTTTTATTTCTCTATTGTTCCTAAATGGGCAATTAGTTCATGCACAATCATTTAAAATCGACAGCTTAAAAGGTAAAAAATGGGAGTTGCAATTGCCAAAAGGAAAGTCTTATACTTCGAATCTTATATTCAAAGATACGACATACACAACTAGTTTCTCCTTTAATGGACAGACTCATACTATAGAGAAGCCATACTTAATACAGCAGGAAAACGTAGAAACATTTTATGTTATTTTTCCATCAGAAGGAAAGGGTACAAAAACTTTCCCTGTTAAGTTTAAAGTTTTAGAATTTACCGACAAGTTGCTAAAATTGCAAAATACAACAACAAATGTTGTAAATACGTATTTCGCAAAATAAACAACTAGTAGATTGTAAAGTCTAAAAGTTTAGTAAGGCACGTGTGATATTTCATCAATCATCAGTATGTGACGAACGACGTTTTACTCAACTTTTAGACTTTACAGACTACTAGTAAGACCGTGCTTTTTGCAACATATTACTCTGTTTGATATTTTTTGTTTAATAAAATTCTTAGATTCATTATTTTTTTTGTATTTTTGCAGCCGAAAAGAGTTGTTAGGCAGCAAACGTATGCAGATTGCAGAATTTAGAACTGTTGCTAAATCATTACCTCTGTTGAGGTGAAAAACTCATAAATAGTTCATTTTTAGCTATTCGGCTGATTTTAGCGTAATTTTAGCAGAAAAAAATGTTTTTTAATCATGGAGAAATAAACTAATTCGCAAAATATCCGTACCTTTGCAGTATGAAAACATTATTAGACGTTCATACACATACCATAGCATCGGGTCATGCCTTCAGCAGTTTGCAGGAAATGACCATGGCTGCAAAAGAAAAGGGGTTGGAAATACTGGGAATCACAGAGCACGGACCTCATATTCCGGGCACCTGTGATCCCATCTATTTCAGAAACCTGCATTGCGTTCCCCGTCAGCTCTATGGAATCAGGCTGATGCTGGGAGCAGAACTCAACATCCTCAATACCCAAGGCGATATTGACCTCGATGAGGATTACTGGCGCATGCTTGATATCCGAATCGCCGGCATTCATAGCCTTTGCTGGCTGGGAGGAACCAAGGAAGAGAACACGCAGGGTGTCATCAATGCCATGCGCAATCCATTCGTGCAGATAATCTCCCATCCAGGAGATGGAACGGCAGAACTGGATTTCGAGGCCCTGATGCAGGTTTCCAAGGAGACGCATACCTTGCTCGAAATCAACAATCACTCCATGGCTCCCATCCGCCACAAAACAGTAGCAGCTCCCAATAATCTGGAACTGCTGGAACTTGCCAAGAAGTACAAGACCCCAGTCATCTTTGGAAGTGATGCTCACTTCTCTACCATGATTGCCGACTACAGCAACATCATGCCGCTGGTAGAGAAAGCAGAATTCCCAGAAGAACTGATTCTCAACTATCAGCCAGAGAAGTTCATGGCTTATCTCAAGCCTACCCCAGAGAAATAGGAAAAATTCGTTTCACATTTCATTTGCACTACTATGATTATAGAGGAAATTATCAAGTATAACGAGGAATTCGTAGCCAACAAGGGCTACGAGAAATATCTTACGAGCAAATACCCAGACAAGAAGCTTGCCATCCTTTCCTGTATGGATACCCGCCTGACAGAGCTTCTGCCGGCAGCATTGGGATTGAAGAATGGAGATGCCAAGCTCATCAAGAATGCCGGTGGACTGGTTATCAGTCCATTCGACTCAGCCATGCGCAGCCTTCTGGTTGCCATTTACGAACTGGGGGTAGAGGAAATCATGGTTATCGCCCACTCCAACTGCGGTGCCTGCCACATGAACGGCCAGCAGATGAAGGAATTGATGCTCAAGCGCGGCATCCATCAGGATGTCATCGACACCATCGGACTTTGCGGCATCGACCTAGACCATTGGCTGGAGGGCTTCCACGACACCGAGGATTCTGTAAGAAATACGATTAATACCATCCGTACTCACCCTCTTGTACCAAAGGATGTCAATCTGCATGGTTATATCATCGATTCCCAAACGGGTAAGCTTACAGAAGTAAAATAGAACTATATAATAATAATGAGAACATCAGCCGGTGATGAAGAAGAAAATGTATCACCACTGGCTGATGTCTGAAAAAATTTAGAAAGTGAACTGCTCCAGTTTCAAGCCGTTCTTGGTAAGAGCTTCAATCTTTGGAACCAATGTAGTGAAATGCTCAGAAGCCATGTGAGCTTTCAGAACGTCCTCGTTCTCCCATGTCTCGCAGATCATCATCACTCCATTGCGAGTTCCACTGGTGAAATAGTCGTAGGCAATATTGCCATTGTCCTTCAAGGACTTCTCTACCAGCTCCTTACACAAAGCGTTGATTTCCTCAACCTTTACCTCCTCCTTTTTCTCAAAAAATACATTTAATCTAATCATAGTTCCTTATTTTTAATATTGACTTTGTATTCAATTGCTGGTTGCAAAATTACCTATTTTTTATGAATCCCCAACAAACTATGCGTTATATTTTTGTTAAAATTAGATGTTTTTATACTTAAATGAGAAAAAGTCATCAGTTTACTAATTAATCTTTTTATTTGAAAAATAAATGTCCCACGTTTTTAAGCAATCTTTCTGCTTCCCCCTTATCGGTCTGCATCATGATATTCACCGCCAGAATATCGTTGCATTCTCCATCATGCAATTCCTTGGCCAGACACTTGCGCTCATTCTCCACACCATTGATATAGGATGTCTTTTCCGACAATTCTGCTCTCTGCCTGTCGAGTTTCCTACGGTAAATGGCAATCAACAATACGATGAGTGCCAGGATGAGCCATAAGATGCGGATATAGAGCAAACTCTGCTCGTGGTTCATCTTTTCTATCAGCATTTCTTTCTCCAAGGAGCACTTCGCAGATCTTCCTATCGCTGACAGGTGTAGCATTAACCATAGCAACCCCTGTTCTCTGTCTTTGGTACAGATATAAGAAAGACAAATGTAATATCCTCATTTGACAATGTTATAACTATACTTTAAGCAATACGTACAGAAAAAGGAAAAAGCTTTGAAAACAAGATTGTTTTCAAAGCTTTTTCCTTTTTTCTTGCATCATTCAGATAAAAGCCGTATATTACCATGCCTCCAGCTTATCAGCAATCTCAGGCATCTTATCCTTGCTGAATACAGGATTCTTTCCTTCCTTTTTCTGCTGACGATAATCTTGCAGCAGGAAGACGGCTTGGCGGGAAAGCAGAACAATAGCCACCAGATTACAGAGCGTGAGAAGAGCCATCGTGATATCGGCAAAGCTCCATGCGAAATCCAGCGATACCACAGCTCCTACCATCACCATCGCTGCCACAGCAAGGCGATAGATAAATACGCCCAACTTGGAATCCCTGATATATCTCACATTGGTCTCGCCATAATAATAGTTGCCGATGATGCTACTAAAGGCAAAGAGCCAGATCATCACAGCCACAAATGGATTGCCGATACTTCCGATTTCGTGGGTCAAGGCATCCTGCGTCAGCTGGATACCATTGGATGCGGTAACATCTACCCCACTCACAAGGATGATGAAGGCGGTGCAGGAACATACCACCAAGGTATCTGTAAAAACACCCAAAGCCTGAATCAAACCTTGCTTCACCGGATGGCTTACCGTAGCCACAGCTGCTGCATTAGGTGCACTACCCTCACCAGCCTCGTTACTGAACAAACCTCGCTTGATACCCTGTATCACCGTAACACCCAGCACTCCGCCGGCAGCCTGATTGAATCCGAAGGCATTCTCCACAATGGCAAGCAACACTTTAGGCAGACTGGCAATATTCCAAACCACTACTCCTACAGCTACCAGAAGATAGACGACAGCCATCACAGGAACCACGGTAGAAGAGAACTTAGCCACTCGCTGGATACCACCGAAGATGATGAGAAGGGTAAGCGCAGTAAGCACAATTCCCATGGTAGCTGGTTCGATACCAAACGCTTTCTGCCAAGCCAGACAGATGGTATTGCTCTGAACAGAATTATAGGCAAAGCCAAAGGTGATGATCATCAGGACGGCAAAGAGAATACCCATCCATCCCTTTCCCAATCCATACTTCATATAATAGGCAGGTCCACCAAAGAAGGATGTCTTGCCCTTACGCTTATAAAGTTGGGCAAGAGTTGATTCAATGAAAGCCGATGCTGAACCCAGTAAAGCCAGCACCCACATCCAGAACACGGCTCCCGGTCCACCGATGCTGATTGCAGTAGCTACGCCTGCAAGATTACCCGTACCGATACGGCTGGCCAATGCCACCACGAAAGCCTGGAAGGAAGAGATATGTTTCATCTCGCCATCCACCTTTACCTCCATCGACAGCTCATCATGGCCTATCTCCTCCGGTTGAATCTTGTCCGGATTCAACAGCAGCCTGACCATCTCCTTGATGAGTCGAAACTGTACAAACCTAGTACGCCAAGTGAAAAACAGGGCACAGCATATCAACACGGTGATGATGATATACGACCAGAGAAAATCGCTAACCTGAACTAAAAAGTTTTGTAATGTATCTACCATTTGTCTATTAAAAACTGAATATTATTTCTTTTCGGTTGCAAAATTACGCAATTTCTTTCAAAAATCAGCAATTTATTCAAAGAAAACAGAATTTAAAGGATACCATGTTGTCCGCAGGTGGTTCAAGAACGGGCTGAAGGCCCAAAAGCTCTTAGCCCAGGGCAACACCCTGGATACACTAGCAATCTGCAATGCGCCCTGCAAGGGCAAAAGCTTTATATCATATTTTTACTCCTGGCAAGCATTCATAAATACTTCGGGATTAGTTTATACGAGTTCCCGAAGCTTACACTCCAGTATTACAGCAGACTCTCTATTAACCATTAAATCATATAATTCCTGGTCTATTTCTGCATAAGCAAAAACATCACGTAAAGACTTTAAGCTAGAATAAAACTTCCTAAACTCCCCAACCAACTCACTTGAAAGAACAATATGATTATCTTTTATGATACCTCGCTGGCAGAGATTTAAAATAGCCAAGAGCAAAAGGGCGCTTATGCGGGGCGTAAAAGCTCCGCATAAGCGCCCTTTTCATCTTTTCAAAAGCACCCAGATAATAGTCTATATCTTTATTCATTATTAAATAAGATGAGTAACCTTAATTTTCTTCCAATGTTTGCCTATGCCGAGGGTCATAGCCTGGGCATCCTTGGTTATCAGTTCACCCTTCTGCAAGCCAGCAATAGCTTGCTTCAGTTCTTGCAGAGCCATGCCACTCACACCAAACAAATCCTTCAACACTCCATCATTCTGTTGCTGTTGCTTCATAATGAGTGGATATTGGGCGTTGGCATAGAAATCAAAAGAGGCTTTCTTAAACGAATCCATATTCTGTGTAGCAAGGATGATGCTCATACCCTTGTTTCTACCCACAGCTATCAAGTTCTGTAAAGGCTTGTTTTCGAAACCAAGCATATAGTGAGCCTCATCAATGATGGTGAAATGGCGTAGTTCCACCCTATCCTCATTCTTAGCCTGTGGAGGCAGTTGCTCATAGATATTGTTCAACTTCGATGTCACGAAATATACGATAGCCTTTGCCATGATACCTTCCTTGTCAAATTTTCCTAAGTTGATAATATAACAACCTTTCACCAAATCTACCTTGTCTTCCTCTGCAAAAATATTATTCAGAATCAACTGGTTTAAGACTGATTTTACACTATCCATATCACCCTGTTTCTTCTCGGGCATCAACATCGTATAATGATCAAAAACTTCCTGAAAGGTGATTGGTTTCTGGTTCTTCGCCTTGTAGGCATTGATAATAGCTTCGCTCAGTCTGTTATCCATCAAAGCACCAATCTTAGCGGAAGATATAGCACAGATGGCATTTGCCAAGGTCGTGGAATACAGGTGGATTTCATTGACAGGTCTGCCAGTAAAGTCCTTGAATGGAGTAAACGGCAAAGGTTTCTCCATCGGATTCAAGATGGCAGAGGAATCGGTCTCAAACTTCGACAGCCAATCGGCATGGGCTGGATCAGAGAACTCCCCCTTATAATCGAACAAGAGGAAGTTGACAGGATAGTAGGTATCAGCCGATGCCATTCTGATTTGATTGATGAGGACAGCTAATAAATTTGACTTACCCGAACCAGTAGTTCCTGCTATCAATATCTGTGTATTTGAAATAGCAGTACTGTTGATGTCTAAAGCCGCATCCATTCCATCCTCATACTGACCGATATAAAGATTCAACTCAGGAATATCCATCAACGACTTTCCACCTCTCAACGGAGAGAAGTGCAGCCATTCATCAATACCTCCTTCTTCCATCAAGATACTCTTACCCCTCATCATTTCGCTAAAAAGCACCTTGCTCAGAAAAGTAGAATTCTGCCAGTCGGCATCAATATCACTATAACGCATCTTGATAAGAGCCACAAAGACCTCCTTTATATTCGACTTGGTAAAGAAAGACCCACCCAATGGCTGCATACCTGCAGAGGTTTGCAATTTCTCTACCTTTGACTTACTTCTTGGTGTCTTATCGCTCAATCCAACAAGAAGACAGATTCGCATAACCGTAGTAAAGTTCAATACTACAGGGCGAACCATATCTGAGTAATCCGAAAGGTTCAGTTTCTGCTCGATAGCATATTTCACTTCTTCAAGCAAATCATGAGTTCCTTCCAGAATTCTCATTCCCTCAAGTTTTATATCTTGTACATTCATTTCTACTAGAATTCGTAAGTTTGTAATCCAAAGTAATCATCACTGACAGTAGTACACTGCCTTTCCTGGTCTCTATGCAAAGTATAAGTTCTTGCCACATAAGCCACGATCTTCTTGAAATCAGTCTCTGTTGTTATTTCCGTATCAGTACTTAACAGGATGGTTTGATGAGCCAAATCCGGGAAATAACGGTTGATGATAACTTCACGACTCTCCTTGTCAAGAACACCCATTACAGTATCTATCATTACAGGAGGGTCGTAATCACCCAGTTCATACAGGACTTTCAGTAACACCTGCATCACAGTTTGCTTGGCACCAGCATTCAGCTGACTCAGATAAATTTCATTACCATTCTTGTGGAATATCTTGAACGAGATTTCCTCCGAATCATCTGCCGATAGCTCTACCCTACCGATGTAACCAGCATAAATCACCAAGTTGATGTTCAACTGCTCCTTCATCATACGCTCGATACTTGCCTTCTTCGACTTGAGTAACTTACAGGAAAGCGACTTGAAGAAACCAGGCAGTTTGCATAACATATCATACTGAGGATCTGGAACTTGTGGCATATCATAATCGTAAGTAGAAATCTTCCTCTCCATTTCCTTGATAGCATTCTTCTGTTCCACGATTTTTGCCTTCAATTCCTCTATCTTCCTGTCATTTTTTTCATAGAGTTCGATGATGCTGTAATCGTGACCAGTCAAGGCGCGTTTATATTCTTCCAATTGTTCCTGTTTCTTTGGAATATCCGCCAACTCTAAGTTTAAGCTTTCACGTCTCTCATCCAACGAAAGATAAGGATTGGAATATGATTGCTGAACCAGGTTTCTCAACACATTGACATCAGCATCACTCAGAAAACCATATTTATCATTATAATCATCGCTGTTGTCTTGCTCACGTTTGATTTCTTCAATAATCTCGGCAATAGAAACCTCGCCTACCTGCGGGTATTTCTCCTTAAGCAATCGTATTACATCTTGGGTAACCTTTTCTATCTGTTGGTCATTGAGGATATTACCCCTTGCAGAAGCCACCACCTCCTTCTCGCTCAGAATAAGTTCCACCTCGGTACTGATGCTGTTGGCTACCTTTGGCATAATTACTTTCCACTCTAAATCTTTGGAGATAGCCTCAGCATCCTGTCTATAGTCCTTTTCCTTCTGATAGAAGCTGTTGATGCTCTCCTCTATCTGATGCATTTTGTCACGAATCACATCATCCGAGTTCCGTCCCTCCTTCAGTTGCTCATACTGCTGCTTATGATCATTAGCATAGTTCAAAGCTTCGTTGTAGGCATCATTAAGACTTGCCACATCCCTTTCCATCTCCACCTTCTGTTTGGTCAGTTTCAAGTATTCGGCACGCAGGTTTTCGTTCTCCAAGCGTTCCGCCTTCTTCTCATCGAGATAAGCCGAGGCTGCATTTTGCAACTGAGTGTATTTATTGAAACCCATCACCGAATTGATGTTCTTCATGATGAGCTTGTTGATTTGTTCTTCCTTCACGAGGTCGGAAGTCTTCATAGCATCAAAGAGGAAATAGTTGCTCAATTCAGCAGGCAGATTGGCAGAGATAATCTTGTTGACTATCGCTTCATTGTTGCTACGTTGGATAGCTGTGGAACCAGAACCGTAAGGATAACTGTTACCATTCATATTGAGCACGTTGCTCTCCTGTATCTTGCCATCCACAAACCGATAGGCACGACACAACCGATAAGGCGTTTCTTGCCCCAAAACCATCCCAGAGAAAGTAATCTCCAGCATGATGGTCTTGCCTTCTATACCGCTCTCGTTCTTTACCCCCGAATTGAAGATTTCCTCAAACTGTCGCTTGTTGGATATCTTCAATCCATAGAGTGCAGAATAGATGGCATCGAAGAGCGTAGTTTTACCACAACCGTTGGCACCACCTATCAAGATGATGGGACGGTCGCTCGTTACCTCTAAGTTTAAGTCCAACTTTCTGTAGGTCTTATAATTCTCTATGTAGATACGCTTCAGTTTCATTACTTCTTAATTTCTTTGAGAGCCTTCTTGAGTATTTTCGTCACCTTCTTTTCCTCAAGACTTGACTCATTTTGGTTATTACGCTCTTCATGGAAAGGCTTGAGGATATAATCCTTGAGCCATTCCGCATCTATACCCTCCGATTGGCATGCACTCTCTATGAGTTGCATGTCTTCCTGCCTGATTCCATAGTTCAGGAATGTTCTGTCCAAGCTTTTCTTCATACCTTATTATATATGATTACCTTATTATATTATAGGGTTTCCAGATGTAATGCCGACCACCCATCTATATTGTCAGTGTTCTCGATAACGCCTCCAGGATAATACCAGTTGCTCGTGCCCTCGTCTTTGATGAGCACGCCACCCACAATCTTCTTGCCTGTAGATTGATAACTGGAGATGTAATCCAAGAGGGCATTGTTCTTTTCTGGCGCATCCGCATCGCTTCCCTTGGTTTTGGTGTCGAAGAGGCAGATGGTACCCGACTTCAATCTGACGATGAAATCCACATAGAAACAACGTTTTCTACTACCCGAATCCGTATAAGGCACGGCGAAATGCTGCTTTCCCTCGTCTCCATTCTTGTACCACCACTCCACATATTCCATCTTGTCATCCAACCAACGTGCAAACTCTTGCTCGGGTCTCGATGCCGTAATCTGCTCAAAATAAGGATACAAGGCATGGTTGAAGATTTCGCCTTCCGTGGTTCTCACCATTGCCGCATTATAGAGACGAGTTTCCGGTACTTGCCATACAGACTGCTGATATTCCATCGTCACCTCTTTGGCATTTCTCTTCAGCGTAGCCTCGTAGGTAACCAATGCCTTGCGTATCAATTCCTCGAAGCGCGGACGGTTCTGATGATAGAGCACCACCTTAGGCACATCCATCGAAAAGACTTGCAGGTATTCCTCCAAGGCACTCTCGATGGCTCCTTGCAAGACTGGCGTACTGTCAAATTTGGAGAACCCACCCACATTCTTACGGCAAAAAAGCGTAAAGAGGTTCTGCAATTCTGATGCATTCAGAGCCAGCCTTGCCTTGTCTGTTATCTCCACGATGCCCGAATCACCCGTCAATGGGGTGTCCTTCGGGATAGCCACCAAGATTCTTGATACATCGGTCTGCACGCCATGTCGCTTGGCATTGTAGCGATTCAACTTGATTTTGGCATCCATGTCTGCCTCCTTTTTTTTCGCCTCGTCAGCATCCTCAGTCTCACCATCATCCTCAAAGAAATCTTCTACAGAGAAGAGCAACAATGGGTTTTGTTCCCATTCCCGTTCCATGGTCTTATAGAAGATGCTGCGGAACTGGGAGCCCAAGCGGTTTCTTGTTGCCCCATGCTTATCCGTATAATAGGAACGGAGCGTGATGTTCGGCAAGTCTTTCTTGCGATTGGCGTAGAGGGTGCTGATATAGTTCATGTCATCTCCCACAATATTAATCATGTCTGCCGAAAGGTCGGTATAAACATAACCGTAGTTCAGAATGTCGTTCTTATAAAAATGCTGCTCTGGCATTCGGAGTATTCGTCCCACGGTCTGAGTGGTAAAAGTCATGCTCTGCAATTCTCTGAATATCAGAAGGACAGAGGCACGAGGACAATCCCATCCCAAGGCTATGGCCTGCTTGAACAGCAAGACCTCGGTAATATCATCAGGATGAGTGATATTCTGAAGATTGGGCGATTTATCCTTTGATAGCCATACAGCCAACCTGCCATTTGCCACGCTGATGTCGCAAACCTGTTCTAAGTAGGCTTGCATTTCCTCGGCGATAGTCTTGTCCTTCGACGACATAGATTCGCTGCTATCGTTAGGCAACTGAATGAGCAACAGCGGATTGATGCCATATTCCTTGTAAGCCTCAGCCAACTCTTTTCGCTTATCAAGTGCTTTCTTCAAGAGTCGCTGGTTAACCGTCAGTTCCGACTGTTCCTTACTGCTCTTTACATTCGGATTCAGTTCTATGCCCTTCTTAATCATCTCTTCATTGATTACATCTTGGCGTTTCACAAGAACTGCATGATAGCTTTGGGTGACTGGCGTTGCTGATACACGAAGTTCTATGTGTGGCTGGATAGCTTGCAATACCATCTCGCTTTTCTTGGCATTACGTCCTGCAAACATGTGTTCCTCGTCTATGATAACCACCACTGGAAGATGCTGCTCTATCTTGGTCTTTCGTATCAGTTCGTAGAGCGTGCGGTTCTGCTCATTGTCACGTATCATCACGGCATTATCCTTATTGATGCTCTCCCAATTTAAAAAGAGCACATCGCCAGGATGCAGACCATCTACATGATCACACTCATCAAACATAACAGGACGCAACGATCTTCGTTCACTAAAGAAATTGCGCATGGAGCGATAACTCTGCTGATGCAACTTGTTAGGAGCAATCCAAACCCATGCTACACGAGAATATCGGCACTGCCCATTCATAGGTAGGTCACGAGTCAGCTCATCCAGCAAGGTACTCACCATCACCGTTTTTCCTGCTCCTGTAGGAGCCTTGAATATCAACTTTTGGCGGTCTTCAGAATCATTGAGCATGTCAATCATCTTCTGTTTCAGTTCACGCACCGCCTTTTTCTGGTAATCTCGTAGTTCTATCATTTTCGTTACCTCCTTAGCCTATTATATCATTAGTAACATTATCTTCTTTCTCCTTCGACACATAATCATAGTCATCACTGAGAGCTTCTTTCACAACCTCCTCATTATGCATGGCGAGTGCCTCGTTTTGCTGAAACTCTTTCATCATAGCATCACTATACTTTCGCTTTGGCAGAATATCCGTTCTACCTTCTAAAGCTTGCAAGAAAGCATCTGGCATGGCACACAGTTCTATAACAGGCATGACTTTATGGAATTCATCCTCATAAGCGTATGCGCCATCACTATAAACATAAACCTTCAAAGGATTCTGCTTGGTCGCAACCTCAGCTATCATTGGAATGATAATACTGACTACACGCTCGTCGAGGACAACAAGCATCTGTCCAGCCTCATCCTTAAAATAACGCAATACGTTCTTCTTAAATTTCTTGCCTCCAAATGTTTCTTGCTCTTTATAGATATTGTTCTTGATGCAGAGGAGGTCAACGAGAGAAGCCATCAATGCTCGACGACTTTTGAAGTTGCTTTGGTCACGAGGCACAAACTCCGTTTTATAATAACGAAGATTATTGTGAGTCAAGCCAGGGACTTCTTCACCCTTCTGGTTCGTATAACCATTAATGACTCGTTTGTTTCTCTCGTAGGTTACTTTTTCGCAGATGTTATTCTCGTTGTTGGTCACTAAGATACATTTGCGATGACCGCCGTCTTCTGAGTTCAATTGCATCGTTGCATGGAGAGTGGTGCCTGAGCCAGCGAAGAAGTCGAGGATGGTGGATTCCTTAGGTCGCAAAGACAACAAAAAAGTGATTAACTTTATTGGCTTTGAAAAATCGAAAACAACTTCACCTTCAAACATATCCTTCAGTAAAGCGCTACCTTGTTTGGTGGTAGCAATATTCCTCAAAACAGAAGGAGGATTAATTGTATCTCTTTCTTTTCTACAATATAACTTTCCATTATCTCTGAAATAGAATTCTATAACCTTCTGTCCTTTCGAATCGAAGGTTTCATTTCCAGCGAAAAAGGAATCCATCTGATTTTTTTGTGTCCAACATGCTGCCAACACAACATCTTCCTTCAATTTTTTATTTTCACAAATAAAGCGTCCACTAATTAGTTTAGTTTTCTCTGAACCACCCCATTCTCCTGAAAGTTCAAAACCATCAGGAGCTTCAAATTTTGTTCCGGCTTTAAAATGATAATTAAATTCAGCATTCTTTGCTGACTTCTTTTTTAAAGCTCTATCATCTATTACACCTTCTCCTCCACTGAAATTAGGAATAATACTTTTATTCAGTGCATAAACAAGTACGTATTCATGAGCTCTAGTAAAATGTCCTGCAGAAGTTCCCGCTCCTAAATCCCAGACCATATTAACCAAACAGTTATTTTCGCCATAAATATCATCACATAGTAACTTTAAAGCAGCCTGTTGATTATCATCAATAGAAATAAAAATCACTCCCTTTTCAGAAAGTAACTTCTTAGCAATTTTCAATCGACGATTCATAAAAGACAACCATTTAGAATGGCGATAGCCATCTTCTTTATCTACAAAAGAGTCATTGTAGATAAAGTCTTTATTACCTGTGTTATAAGGAGGATCGATATAAATTACATCAATCTTCCCTGCATAAGCATAAGTAAGAGCAGCAAGAGCATTGAGGTTATCACCTTCTATCAACACATGATTAGGCGAACCTTCTGGCGCAGAATCCAAACGCTTGGTGGCATCCTCAACAAAAACAGGAAGTTTGGCTTGCATTTCATCCCATGCTTCCTCAGAACTCTCCTCCCACACGAGTCCATAACGTTGCTTATCGTTGATAGCAGCCAACAAGTCGTGCTTCAAATCTTTATCAATCTGAAGCTCATTTATCTGCTGGCGCAAAGCTTGCAAATCTATTTTCTTTGCCATATCGGTGTCTCCTAGCCCTATAAATATGCTCCACCGATTCCCTAAGCAGAGAAGATTGTTTGTGTTTGTAATGGCTATAATAAAAAGAAAGGCATAGGAATCATATTACTTCTATATAACCCTTGATTATAGAGGCTCTGGAAAAATGCCTTAGACACCAAGGAGAAGCAATAGACCCTACGCCAAACTTGTATATATAGATAGCATAGGGAGCACCCTCTTCTTATTTAAGAAAAGGGCACACCTATGCCTCGCGTATATACACGATGCGTAGACGCCTACCACAATCTTCCTCTGAGTGTCTATTTGAATTTTCCAGATTCCTATAATTCAGAAGAAAACGTCAGTACACGTCTTTCTTATTAAAATAGGCCAAGCCATGGACTTTTACCTAGCCAGCGACTCATCGCCAGCCATCCACAGCAAGACAACTGCAAAAGTACGAAAAAGAATTGGCTTCACAAAATTTTGGGTCTTTTTTCTTGCATATCTCATTTACTTTTCTTATCTTTGCCACCAAATTAATAACAATAACATTAAAAAGGAGGTTATTATGCAAGCAACAAAGAACAATACAAAGGAGGAAACCATCAGAAAGTTTAAACAACTCCTAAAACATAAAGAGGAGATGCTCGAAAGAGCAAAACAATATGATGGCATTGACATTTATGCTAAAACAGAAATCCACTATTAGATGAAATCAAAGCTGATTTCGAAAAGTCTGCAAATGACTTAAAAGAGAAATAGTTTCTTGCAAATCCCAACAAAAATGGTTATAAAGCAGCATATATTCAAGGCTTTTGCCCTTACAGGGCGCAGAGGGGCAACGCCTTAATACCCAGGGTGTTGCCCTGGGCTAGGAGCTTTTGGGCCTTCAGCCCGTGCTTGAACCACATGCAAAAGTTCAATGATTTACTTCTTAACCAGGCATCTTATACTCATGTCTAAGCCTCCAGATAGTTCATCATATCCTCCAATGTATCGAAGTTCTTGACATTCTCCTTTTTTACTTCGAGGATGGCCTTGTCTAATTCTGATTGTGACCTTTTCTTTTGTAACGTTGTATTCATAACACGATTAAACAATTAAGTTTGCTGCATTTATTCTTTTCTCTTCACCCAAACCTTGTGGCTACCGCTGCCCATCGAACCTATCGGCGAGGTTCGGTCGGCGGTAATTTCCTTCAGCTCCAGGGAGGCGGCGGTGCGGCTCAGGTTGTTGATGTAGGCATAATCAGAGAGGGTGATGAGACCATTGGCTTCTATCACCTCCAGGGCACGGGCGATGCGTTCTTCCTTGGAATAGAGCTGCTTGCGAATCACCTTTACGCCACCCATATCTCGTTCCAGGTCGCGATCGGTTTCACGCTTCACCTCCTTGATAAACTCAGGAGATACCTTGAAGTTGATGTCCTTCACGCCCACCTTGCGATACGTCATCTTATCCTCTTCACTCTGCATTTCCGTAGGCTTATCGTCCTCGAAACCGAGGGAGAGGGAGAAGGTGCCGATGCCTTCCAGATTCACATTGTAGCCCATGGAGAGCATTTCTACCAGCATATCAGCCACATCTAGCAATACTGCCTCCGTGGTACTTTCCGAAATACCTCGATGGTAGCCCTGCATTCTCTTGATGAATTCTTTTCTGGATAGTGTCCGGTTGGTCACTATCTTGGGATAAACTCTGCGCTTGCCTGTGTTATGAACATCGGGCATCTCTTGCAACTTGTACTTTGTCATGACGATTCCTTTCTTATAAAGATTGTTATCACTCCTTATTGCAACAGCCACTATACCTAAGTGATTTCCTATTCACCATTCAGCATAATGGTTCCCGTCTCTAAGGATAATTGTTACTAACCCTAAGGATAATTGTTACTACTCCTAATAGAAATCTCCGTTCAATAGTATTGAACCTACATTCAAAAGTATTGAACGGACATTCAAAAGTTCTGAACACACATTCAAAAGTAATGAACGAAACTTTCTACTAGGCAAAGATACAACTTTATCCTATATTAAACAAGACTTTTCCTAAGATTAACACAAAATTAATACTGGAAGGAGGGAGAAAGGAGATAAGAGAAGGAAGAAAGAAGATAAAAGGAGGAGAGAAAAGAAATAAGGAGAGAAAAGAAATAAAAGGTATAAGGAAATGAGATAAGGGGCATAAATGAAGAAAAGATGTTTTTAATTTGGTGGTTTCACCATTTATTCGTATCTTTGCCAACAAAGAGAATATCACTTAAAAGAAAGGCGAGCAATTATGGCAAGAAAACTATATCCGATAGGAATACAAACTTTCGAACGAATCCGAGTAGAGGATAAGTTCTACATTGACAAGACGGAATATGTATATCGTATGGCACATACTGATGGTACTTATTTCTTCCTGAGCCGTCCACGCCGTTTCGGAAAGTCGCTGTTGCTAACTACCATGCAGAGCTATTTTGAAGGAAAGAAGGATCTTTTCAAAGGACTCGCCATCGAAAAGCTAGAAAAGGATTGGATAAGCTATCCGGTGCTGCATTTCGATATGAGCATGGGCAAACACATGGAGATAGCCCAGCTGGAAAGATATTTCGACCAGCAACTTGCAGAACAAGAGCAGAAATGGGGCATTACGAATCCGGCTGTTGATGCCAACGTCCGCCTCATCTCACTTATCCAGACTGCCTATAGGGAAACGGGCAAGCAAGTGGTAATACTGATTGACGAATATGATGCCCCTTTGCTTGATGTGGTACACGAGGATGAAAAACTGGAAGAACTGCGCAACGCCATGCGCAATTTCTACAGTCCGCTAAAAGGATGCGAGAAATTGCTCCGCTTCGTATTCCTAACAGGCATCACCAAATTCTCTCAGCTCAGCATCTTCAGCGAATTGAACAACATCACCAATATCAGTATGGACGAGCCGTATGCCGGCATTTGCGGAATTACGGAAGATGAACTGGTGAACGGAATGCGGGATGACATAGAGGCACTTGCAGAAAAATTAAACCTGTCGTATGAGCAGACGTTAGCTAAGTTAAAGGATAATTATGACGGCTATCATTTCACATGGCCTTCTCCTGACGTTTATAATCCGTTCAGCTTATTAACCTGCTTTGCCAAGCAGAAGATTGATTCCTACTGGTTTGGTTCCGGCACTCCTACTTATCTGATTAATATGATGCGCAATTTCAACTTTCTGCCAGCGAACCTGGGCGAGAGTATGGAAGCCGGAAAGGATGACTTTGATGCTGCCACGGAAACCATGACCACCATCATGCCGCTGCTCTATCAGAGTGGTTACATCACCATCAAGGATTACGATGAAGAAACGGAACTCTATACCCTAGCCATTCCTAACAAGGAAATAAGAGTTGGATTGTACAGAAGTTTGTTGCCTCATTATCTGACCTCAAAGACGGCGATGTGCAATACCACCATCGCCAAGATGTCGGTGCTTATTAAACATGGAAAGATAGATGAAGCCTTACAGTTATTGAAATCGTTTTGGGAGACGGTGCCTTATTGCGACAACACCCATTACGAAGGTCATTACCAGCAAACGATGTATATCATCTTTGCCTTGCTCACGAATTTCAGGATTATAGTGGAACAACATACATCAAAGGGTAGAATTGATATAACCATGGAGACGGATGATGCTATCTATGTGATGGAGCTGAAGTTTGGAAAGACTGCCCAGGAGGCTCTTGAGCAGATAGAAAGCAAGCATTATGTCAATACCTTTGCCATGAGCGGCAAAGAAATCATCAAAGTAGGCATGAGCTTCAATATCAAAGAAGACAACACCATCGTGTTCGATTGGAAATCATAACAAGTTTAGATGATAAAAAGAAAAAGCGTGCAAGCAACACCATCGTCTGCACGCTTTTTCATTTATCTTTTTTCCTTTTATCTTATTCTTCATTTATCCTACAGCCACGCTCCGAATCTTGCGCTTGGCAATGGGGCGGCGAAGTAATAGTTCTGGTCGTTATTCTTATCCAGGAAATTCACCTGCTTCATGCCGAAGAATGGCAGACCTTGTGGGAAGAGGCGGGCAAAATCGGTTACACCTCCAGAAAGAGCAGGACTGCCTGCCTGATATTCGAAATTCCAACTCTTGTCGAATGCCAATGGAGCACCCTGGGCTACATCATCTATCTCGCAATTGATATTCATCTTCTCGCTCTGTTTAAAGTTTTTGAAGAGTGGATTGAGCTGACCTGCCACGCTACTCTTGATGTCGGTATCAAACCAGATGCCGAGCTCTGCACCCTTCGCCATCTGCGCTACGCCTGTCTCTGTAGATGCAAAGTAGTAGTTTGGCGTAAGACGACTGTGCTCCATATCAGCACCATCCTTCTTTGGCTGCTTCAGTCCGAAACGGGAATCGTAGATGAGGTTGTTCACGAAGATTGGCTTCGCTGCCTTCTCTACCCAGACAGAACCACCCTTCTTGTTCTTGGAACGGCGCCAGCCACAGTTGACGATGGTGTTGTTATAGATGGTCATCTCAGAGAGAGGGATTACCTCGCTATTGCCGGCATTCGAAAGCTTGAAGGCGTTGGTGCAGGCGTTGTAGATGATGTTGTTGGCTACATCGAGCTTGCAACCCGCCTTCACGTTGATGGCCTCACCGCCATCGGCTGCATTTCCGCTATCGGCAAAGATATTGTTGATAATCACGCCGTTACCACCGGTAAAATAAGTCTGGTCGTTGTAGTTGTCATGGAAGAAACTGTTTGCCATCACAAACTTGCCGTTTACATTACAGAAGTGGAAGGCTGGCACGCCACCATCGATGGTAGTCTTGAAAAGCTTGTTCTGGAAAGAAGCTGAACTCTCGGTAGGAGTAGCACCAGCATAGGCTACATCCACGTGGTTGAGCACCACCTCCTCTGAATTATATCCGCAGATGATGCCGCCCCAATCGGCAGGCTTCCTGGTATCAGAAGTAAAGACTACTGGCTTCTCGGCAGTTCCCAAACAATAGAGATTGCCCAATACCACGATTTCTACCGGCACCTGAACCTCTGACTTGCAGGTAACGGTTACGCCCGGCTCAATGTAGAGCGATGCTCCTACTGGAATCTCAACGCTCTCGCTCAGGGTAGTATCCTTGCTCCAAACCACAGAACCTGCTGGATATTCTGCCACCTTCGTTGTAATGACATCCTTAGAACCCTGGTTCTGGTTGCCATCACTTCCATTACCGCCATTATTCACGTAATCGTATGGATTGATATTATCGTTCTCGCAAGATGTGGAGAACATTGCAGCTGCTGCCATCAACAGCAAGCTATATTTTACTTTGAACTTTAACATTTGAACTTTGAACTTTATGATTAGTAATCAAGGCGTTAGCCTTAATTTAATATTTAACATTATAATTTGTATCTTACTCCCAGCAGGAAGGTTCTGCCATACTGATAAGTTCCCACGATGGTCTTATCGCTCTTCTGACCCTCATACTCCAGGTTGCTCTTGTTCACGGTCTTCAAGTATCTCTCGCGCTTGGCATCGAGCAGATTGTTTGCCTTGAAGAAGATGGAGATGCCGTTCTTGAATTGCTTCTCGGCACTCAGGTCGAGACCGAACATCGCCTTGTCCCACTGGTCGGCATCCTTGAAGGGAGAAACTAGGGCGAGCTTGTTGCCCGTGAAGGAAGAGGCAAGCTGCGCATTCCAGCCATTCTCCGTATCCTTATATAATAAGGAGATGTTAGCGGTATGAGGAGCCTGGTTAACCAGCGGACGGGTCTGGGTTACGCCCGTCTTATACTCGGCACTACCCTCCTGGTACTCACGCTTCGAGGTGGTGATTTCAGAATGGGTGTAAGTATAATTCGCCTTCACTCCGAAGTGGCGGATGTACTTGATGAGGTCGATTTCGAATCCCATGTTCTTGGCATTACCCAGGTTATCCGGCATGTAGTAAGCATCAGTTCCGGATCCTATCTTGCCATCCGATGTTACGAACACCTGCTCTATAGGGTCTTTCAGATACTTATAGAATACGCCGGCAAGAATCTGTTCGGTCTTGCTTGGGAACCACTCCCAGCGCAGGTCGATGTTGTCGATGCGGGCACGCTTCAGGTTTGGGTTACCCTTTTCCTGATACTCCTCGCCCTGAATCTGATAAGGCACTATCTCGTAGAAGCCCGGACGGTTGATGGAGCGATAGTAAGAGAGACGCACGTTCATCTTATTGGTTGGTGTCCACTTGATGGATGCCGATGGCAGATAATCCCAGTAGCTCTGCTCGCCCACCTGTCCCATGTTGCGGAAGTGCTGGAGCATGGTGTAAATCTGGTTGGTGTGCTCGGCACGGAAACCGGCATTCAGTTCGCCCACCTCGCTCTTCAGGGTTACCATGGCGTAGGCTCCGCCGATGTGCTCCTTGGAATCGTAGTTGAGCTGGGAAGCCTGAGAATAAGGAGTCTTGCAAACCCAATCGATGTTGGCATACTGGTCTATTCCATTGCCATCCAATCGCTGCGAGATGTCGGCAGGATTGAAGATGTAAGAATAATATCTATTGCTGCGTTCCTTTCTGCGATACTGCGCACCCGTCTTCCAGAGAGCCTCCACAGAGTTGGCGAAATGGGTATCGTAAGAGAGGTTGAGGTAGCCCGCCCAGTCGGTATCCTTGTTGTGCTGGAATCGGCGCTCGGCACTTTTAGGCAGGGTCTTGGTGATGTTCTTGTCGCCTTCCCAAATGGAACCCGAAACGGCATCGCCGCCATTCTCGGCAGTTCTGCTTATGGTGTTGGTCAGGGTAACGTAAGTTCTATCCGGATCTTCCTCCTTAGCCTGCGAGAATACGCCCGACCAATCTACGGTAAAATCCTTGGCAAGATGATGCGTACCCTTCAGATGGGTGGCGAAGATGCTCTGGGTGGTTGAGAGAGAGCGCACCTCATCATCCTGGGTGTAGCTGTCGGCTCCGATGTATTCGGTGTTGACGCTATTGTTGTATCTGGTGCCCTTGGAATTGGTGCGCACATACATGTTGTACCATTCCAGCTTGTGGCCAGGCAGGGTTAAGTCGAACTTGGCATGAGCGCCCGCAGTAAGGTCGTGGATGCTATAGTAGCGATGCTGCAGATTGGAAATGTACATGGCCTGCTCGCCCGAAGCCATCTTTACGGAATTGTAGGTGCGCTCGGTGCCACGGAAAACATTCTGCACGCTTCCGGCAAGCATCACGCCCAGGCGGTCGTTCCAGAAGCGGTTGCCGATGCTCAGACCTCCTATGAAGTTAGGAGCAGGAAGAGAATGACTCTTCAACTGAACAGGACCGTTCTTGAAATCGCTCATCTGCGCCTTATAGTCTTTTCCGAAAGCCTCGTAAGGAGATTTCTTTGTATAATCAGAGCGGTTGCTGGTAAGATAATCTCTGCCATCCTTCCAGAAATAATCACTTGCTCCGATGGCAGCATTCGCCTGAATCTGGAAGCGGGATGGGGCATCCTTCATCACCATATCCACTACGCCGCCAGCTGCATCGCCTTCCATATCGGCAGTCAGAGACTTGGAAACCACAAGGCGGTCCATCAGATCTGAAGGGAAGATATTCAATGGGATGTAACGGTTTTTATCATCCGGACTAGGAATCTTCACGCCGTTCACCAGGGTGTAGTTGTAGCGCTTGTCCATGCCTCGGAGGATGGCGTAGGAAGCCTCGCCCGATGCATCACGCTCCATGGTTACACCCGATACACGCTGCAGAACGCTCGCCACGTTGACATCAGGCGAAAGCTGGATGCTCTGCTGGCTCATCACGTTGAGCACGTTGCCGGCATTCTTCACGGTTTCTATGGCGCTGCGGTCGCTGCGGTATTCACGATGACCGGTAACCACCACTTCGCCCAACTGCTTCAGGTCTTCATCCATGGCGATGGTCAACTGTCCTTCCTTTCCCTCTTTTCCATCCTTGGAGAAGTCTTTAGCCACATCCACTACCATCTCCCTGGTCTTGTAAGACATGTAGGAAACGATGATGGTAAACTTGCCTTTATCTGGCAATTCATGCAGGGTGAAAGTACCATCAAGTCCGGTGGTGGTACTCACGTTGGGCAGCTCCTTTACTCGGATTACGGTTCCGATGAGGGGCTCGCCCGTTTTGTTATCCTTGACTACACCATCCAGCGTGTGGGCGTGGATGGCGGTAGTTGCAGCGGCAAGAAGCGCCGCACTCAGCAAAATTCTTTTCATCTATATCACTATTGATTCTTCATTCATTACTTTTCGTTTTTCAGTCTTCACTTACTTTTGCTTTTCACTTACTTTTTGCTCTTCACTTACTTTTTGTAACCGTGTGGATGATTTTTCCATCCTTGTCAATCATCGACATTCTGAGCTGCTTCTTATCTGCTGTAAAAACAGAGAAGCCATCGGCAGGACTGCAGAACACGGTGCCATCGATAGGCTTCACAGGACGAGCCAGAGATGAAGAGGAATTGACTACGTAGTCGATGTTATCGCCCTTCTTCTGGATGTGCTGGAAGTTGTGGATGTGACCGCAGGCATAAATCGCCACATTATTATATTTATGGAGGACAGGAAGGAGGCGCTTCTGCATGTCGAGGCGCTCATTCTCTTTCTTCGTGGTGTAGGCGTAGATAGGATGATGGCCTACCACGATGACCCAATCTTCCTTGGCATTCTTCAGGGTTTCGTCGAGCCAGGAGAGCTGAGCCTCAGCATCCTGCTTGCAGGCATCAGGATAGATTTCCGGATTCTTGCGATAGGAATCGATGAGGGGTGTGGTGTCGAGGAAGATGACACGGATGGTGGTTCCCTTGTGGTCGAACACCTTGGTGTAATATTTGGCTGGCATCATCCAGCGGCGGCTCACCTTGCCGTAGTCCATAAAAGCCTGGGTATTACCACGATACTCATGGTTGCCGCAAACCGGGAACCAATTGAGCATCAGGTCGGGATGAGAATAAACATATTCATAATTGGTAAGCCACAGAGGGTCCTGGGTAGAAGCCACGCCATTGAAATGGTGGATGTCGCCCACGGCAAGTACGCATTCCGGATCTACCGTACCCGCCATCTCGCCCATCAGTTCGGCGATAGGCTTCTGGTCGTAGTAGCCGTTGCGACCCATATCATTGGTCATGTAGAGGGTGATTTCGCCCTTCAGTTTCTGCCATTCGGCAGCATTCGCCTTCCAGTTAGGATTCTGCGGAATAGCGGTTGCTGCACTCTGAGAACAGGTGGTTAATGCTGTGTTTTGAGCCTGAGCAGTCAAGCCTCCGCCCAACAATAAAGCCGAAGCCAAAACTACAGTAGCTACTCTACCTTTCATCATAGCAAAGCCATTCATGCTGCTATGCTTACCCGATACTTTCTTTTCCATTTTTCTTTATCTGACTATAATACATTATTAAATATTGATGATACCTTTCCCCTTTCGGGGTGGAATCTGTTAAATTTCGGGTGCAAAGGTAGGGGTATTATGTGTCAATGAGGTTACAAGGATTTGAATTAGCAGATAAAAGATACTACAATCTTATTACGGGAGTTTCCCCCGATGCTTTTAGGGAAAATCATACGCTGGTTTATGGTTTTCCCTTTGCTTTTTTCAGCTATTCTCTCTATCTTTGCACCAGAAATAAATAAATGCAGTAATAACCCTTTAAAGAGAAGATCGTTATGAAAAGAATGATTATGACATTGGTTGCAGCATGGATGATGATTGCATCTATGAATGCTCAGAGACTGACAGATATTCAGGCTGAAGCCCGTTTTATCACAGATAAGATGGTGGTGGAACTGGGATTGAGCAGCGTTCAGCGCAACAGCATCCTGAACATCAATCTCAATTATCTCAATGGCATCCAAAGCTATCGCGACATCGATGCCTACGGCTGGCATTACCGCAACAAGCAGCTCAAGCGCATGATGACCGCCAGACAATGGAAGAGATTCAAGGACTCTTACTATTTCTATCGCCCTATCGGCTGGCAGAATCATGTGTATGTTCACCATATTTACACCAAGTATCCAAAGCATAACTGGGGTCACGACAAGCGCCGCCCTCGCCCAGAGTGCAGCTACGGAAGACCAGGATGGCCAGGCGGAACCCATGTAACCTATGGATCTGGAAAGCCGGACAAGCATCACAAGTATCACAAGCATCACAAGCACGACAAGAAGTGGAAGCACGACAAGAAGAAGTGGAAGCACGATAGAGATTGGGATGATGATGACGATGATGACGATGATGATGATTGAGACTGAGATTAAGACAAACATTCGATGATAAAACAAAAAAATCCAAGCTAGAGAGTTCATTCTCCTGCTTGGATTTTCTTTTTATCTCAACTATCCTATATTCTCCAGAATGTCTTCCACAATCTGCTCATCGAGCAGGCGATTATCCGAAAGCAACTGCTGCACATCATATCTATCGTAGAGACCCTTTCTGATGCCGCCCACCATCACCTTCATTTCTGAAGTGCCATAGTAAGAGGCGATGCGCTCGCCGAAACCGCCATCCTTCGAGCCATCCTCCAGGGTTACCACCAACTGATGGTTTGCTTTCAGGCTATCCAGCACTTCGGCATCCACCTCATTCAGATAACGGGGATTGATGAGCGTTGCATCGATACCCTTATCAGCCAACAAGCGGACTACATTCTCGCCCTTCTGATAGAACGAACCGGCGGCGATGATTGCTACCTTCTCGCCCTGGTGCATCACCTTGTACTTTGCCTCGTAGCCATACTCAGCATCAACGGCTTCTGACGTATGAACCACGCCATTGCTTGGCACGCGGATGGCGATAGGTTTCTTATCCTGCAGAATGCTCCAGCGGAGCATGGCGAAATACTCCTCGCAGGTGGTTGGAGCCAGATAGATGAGCCCCGGAATGCTGCAGAGCATCGGAACATCGAAAAGGCAGATGTGGGTAATGTCGTTCATCGAGTTCACTCCGCCTCCTACCACGTTGATTACGGCTGGGTTGGAATTGATGCAGAGGTCTTGCGCAATCTGGTCGTAGGTACGTTGGATGAAGGTGCTGTAAACGGTCCATACCGGATGCAATCCGCCCTTCGCCATTCCCGAAATCATGGCCACCGCCTGCTCTTCGGCGATTCCCATATCAATGTGCTGCTTGCCAGCCAACTTTCGCTTATCGGCAGTAAAACCACCTGCGGTAGGAGTACCGGCGGTTACGGCGATGAGGGTCTTATCCTGCTTCATCTCGCTGAGCATCCAGTCAGAGAATAAAGTGCCGTAATCCTCTGTTGGATCAACCTCCGGAATGGTTCCATCGGCATTCTTTCTTGGTCGGCTGCCATCTTCCAGGTTGAAAGGCATTCCCCAATGCCAAGCCTCCTTGTTGGCTACAGCTGGCGCAAATCCATGACCTTTTTCTGTGTGAATGTGAACCACGGTAGGCTTATCCGTATCCTTCACGCTCTCGAAAACCTGGATGAGTTTTTCTATGTCGTTACCCTCTTCCAGATACTTGTATTCAAAGCCCCACGCCTTGAACCAGTTGTGCTCGCAGGTGCCGTTGCTCTGGCGCAGGGCACGCAGGTTCTTGTAGATTCCGCCATGATTTTCGGCGATAGACATTTCGTTGTCGTTCACCACGATGATGATGCCCGTGCCGAGTTCCGAAGCCTCATCCAGTCCCTCGAAAGCCTCGCCGCCCGAAAGGGAGCCGTCGCCGATAATGGCGATGATGTTCTCATCGGTACCCTTGACGTCGCGCGCCTTCTGCAAACCGGTGGCAAGACTCACGGAAGTAGAAGTATGTCCCACCTCAAAGTTATCATACTCCGGACATTCGGCAGGAGAAGAATAGCCCGAAATGGCATTCATGTCATCCACATCGCCGAGGAATCCCGCAGCTCGTCCGGTGAGCACCTTATGCGGATAGCATTGGTGGCTTACGTCAAACACGAGCTTATCCTTTGGCGCATTAAAAACGTAGTGAAGCGCCACGGTAGCCTCCACGAATCCCAGGTTCGGTCCCACATGACCGCCATGCTTGCTTACACGGTTCAGCACAGCCTGTCTGGTTTCATCAGCCACCACCTGCAGCTCCTTCAAATCCAGCTTCTTCAAGTCGGCTGGCGACTTTATCTTCTCAATATACATTTTCTTATATTTATAATTATGATTTCCGGGTGCAAAGATACAAAGAATCCAGAAAACATGCATTACCCAAACTACAGAAAATATGAATGATTTTCCGGAAAACTCATCTGGGAAATCAGCCTGTTGCCTTATCCCTATCCTTCAGAATTACAGCCATGTTATCCAGCGCCCAGTCTATCAGATGATCCATAATAGGAATAAGGGTTTCAGTACGGGGTGTGAGAGAATACTCCACTCTTGGCGGAACCTCGGCATAAGCCTTGCGGGTAACGTAGCCATCAGCCTCCAACGACTTTAACGTGCTGGTAAGCATTTTCTGCGAAATATCCGGAATCAGCTTACGCAGGGCATTAAACCGGAGGGGGCCATCCTGATGATATTTCAGGGTGTAGATTACCAGTAGCGACCACTTGTCGCAAACGCGCGCCAGGACGTTACGGATGGGACAGTCCTGCACTACCATTTCTTTTATCATTCTTCCCATAATCTATCTTCTTTATATTCTACTATAATATTCTGCAATAATCTATAATATTCTGCAAAACTCTGCAATATTCTGCAATAGGCTACAAAAGTAACTAATATCCGGAAAGATACCAAACATACCAAGTTAATCTAAGTTAACGCTTCATTTTTCTTTCTCCCATTCCCACGCAATAGTTACCTCCTGGTAACCATCTTACCCCCAAGTGCCTTCTTGCAGGAACCAGTTTTTTTCAGTATCTTTGCAACGCAATTCAGAAATAAAAGCTGAAAGCAGAAGTATTCACAAATTCACAATAAGAAATAACATAAAGTGAAATAAAGAAAGAAAAATATAAATATTAAAAAATAACAGACAAGATGAAAGAAACAAACCTTATTGCAAAGGCTGCAAACTTTACGGCCACAGATTTTGGTAAGATGAGTGAAATCAAGGACTACACTTTAGAGTTGGGGCCTGAGATTAAGATTCCAGGAAAGGTATTCGGAGGTCAGAGCGTAAACGCTACTGGTGGCGAGTTCTCATTCCAGAACTTTGCTCCTGGCACAGAGACTGGTTTCCTCCATACTCACAAGAACCACGAGGAACTGTATTTCTTCCTCAGCGGCAAGGGCGAGTTCCAGGTAGATGGCAAGGTATTCCCTATTCAGGAGGGAAGCGTGGTGAGAGTAGCACCAGACGGCAAGCGCTCTGTTCGCAACAATGGTACAGAACCACTCGTGATGCTCTGCGTGCAGTATAAGGGCGAAACCTTTACAGCCGAAGATGCAACCGACGGCGTGATTCTGAATGATAAGGTGGAGTGGTAGAAACTACTCTACCACCTCCATGATTTCAGGATGCTCAAGCTTTTCCTGTTTCTTGAGCTTCTTCACTACTTCGGAATAGCTGTGGCGAATCAGGGCCTGGATGAAATCATCTTCCAGCGTGCCATAAAGGTTTACCTGATTCCAGTATTTCTTATTCCAATGCCATGCGCCTTCTATTTCGGGATGCACTTCCCGGAGTTCGAGGGCGTAATCGGCATTACATTTCATCGTAACCCATTCGGGGCGCTCCAGGTCAACACAGGCAAAGATCTTGCCCAAAATGCGAAACACCAAGGTCTGCTCATCAAAAGGAAAATCCTCGGTTACGAGGGGAAGCGAGAGGCAATACTCTCTAACAGATTCTATATTCATTATTTCTTCACACTAAATTAATTCTACATTTCTTCTCATTATATTTTAATTCTACTTGCAGAGATCCAGCTTATCCTATAAAAACTTGCTGAAATCCAGCTTATCCTATAAAACTTGCTGAGACCCTGCTTGTCCTATAAATAGTGCAAAGATAACGAATTATGATGAAACAGCAAGCCTTATTCCATAAAAAAATAAATCTTATCCGAAAAAATTCCGTTATATTAAAATCCTTCTCTTTCCTTATCCGTAATTTTGCAACATCATCCGCAAGATTCCTGCTCAGTAACATTCGCAAGAACTTTGTGGCATATTGCATTAAAATAAAAAAGAAGATTATGAAACATGAATTGATCATGAGCGGCTTGCTCGTCCTGGGAAATCCGATGATGGCAAACGCTCAACAGACAAAGACCACTACAGCAGAGAGTATTTCTACAGCAAAGAATATTTCTACTGATAGCATCCAGGCGATGAGGGAAAAACTTCGCCAGGACAGCATCCAATGGGAGAAACAGCTCGCAGTCGTAACCATTAAAGGAACCCGCTCGCAATTCCGCCAGAAGAACGGAGGAATCGTGGCTCGCATCTCGGGAACTTCGCTCGAGAAGGAGCCAACAGCTACAGAAGTGCTTGCCAAACTTCCCGGAATGTTCAAAAACAAGGATGGGAAACCGCAGGCATTTATCGGCGGCGCACCCGAAATCTACATCAACGAGAGAAAGGTGCAGGATTACAGCGTGGTAGAAAACCTGCCCGTTACACAGATAAAAGAGGTGAAGGTGATTCATCATCCCGGAGCCGAATACGGCAACAACGTGGGCTGCGTGCTGCTCATCACCACCAAGAAGAACCTGCAAGGACTCGCCATCGTAGAGAACTCCGGCATCCTCTTCGACTCCTTCGTGAGCAACAACCACGACCTTGACCTTACCTACACCCACGGCAAGATGACGTATTACGGCAAACTGGGCTACGCCAACTGGCAGGGCAAATGGAAAGAACAGGACATCACCACGAATTACGCAAGCGGCAGTAATGTAGGAAGTAATATAGGCATCAATTCTGGCAGCCAGGCAAGCAACAAAACAGGCAGCAACGCTGGCGATAACGCCATCAGCTATATTTCCTCCTCCACCCTCGACTGCAAGCACAGCTACAACGACCACTTCTACTGGAGTGCCGGAGCCGATCTTGCCCTGACAGAAAAGCAAACCATCGGAGTGAAATACGATGGCTACAACATCCATCAGCCGATGCCTTTCAAGATGACGAGCTATGCGATGACAACCCATGCAACAACAGGCTCCCACGTAGATGACAACGTAACGGGCAACAACAAGTTTCTCTATTACGACTGGCAGCACCACGTGAACGCCTTTTATCAGGGAAATTACGGGGAAAAATGGAAGTTGAACTTCTTCGGCGACTTCGTGAAGCTGCACACGGAGCAGGCCCAATTCGTGGATGAGATTTCAGAGAGAGGAGCAGCCTCTACCCAGCAGGAAACAAGAAACAAGTTCACACTCCTCCCCCAAAGCGATGGAACCATCTGGGGAGCAAAGGCCCGCGCCAACTACACTATCAACGACAAGCAAACCTGGATGATGGGCGCCGAGTACAACTACGTGAAGAGCGAATCGCGAACCGATTACACTCCTGCCGATAAGGGAACCTCCACCCACAGCATCACCAAGGAAAATCATGCTGCCGTCTTCGCCGAGTATTCACTCGACTTCAAGCCCTTCTCCCTCAGAGTAGGATTGAGATACGAGCACGTGGACAGCCGCTTGGATTATCTGAAAACAGCCTCCACCGAGCCGCTCCATCGCAAATACAACAATCTCTACCCTTCCCTCCTGCTCACTCATCAGTCAGGCAGATTCTCCCAGTCCCTGAGCTACCGCTCTTCCGAAACCCGCCCATCCTTCCAGGAGCTGAACACGGGCACGGTTTACGCAAACCGCTACATGAGACAGGTAGGAAACAGCCAGCTGGAGCCATCCAAGCGCCACGAGTTCCAATACCAGGCAAGCTACGGCGACCTCTTCCTCCAGGCAAGCTACACCTACGTAAAAGATTACATCACCAGCATCATCAAACCCGATTCAGATGACCCGCAAACGGGCTACATCACCTGGACCAACATCGACCATTGCTGGAACTGGGGCAGCTTCCTCGGCTACCGCCACCGCTGGGGCTTCTACGAGCCGCAGCTACAGGCAGGCATCCAGCAGGGCTTCATCAAGGCCATTAGCATGGGCAAGGAGAAAAGCTTCCACGACCCCTACTACATCTTCAACCTCAACAACGGCTTCCATCTGCCCAAGGGCTGGTACCTGAACCTCTCGTTCTCCTACCGAAGCAGCGGCACCTACGATTTCCTCACCATCAACAGCGTGCACAACTTCGACTTCCAGCTCTACAAAAGCTTCCTGAAAGACCGCCTCTCGCTAAGCCTGAACGTGAGCGACATCTTTAACACCATAAGCCGAAAGACCGATGGCACCTACGGCAACGTGCGGTTCCAGCAGCAGAAGTGGGAAGACACACGAAGCGTGCAGCTCCGCCTCACCTATCGCTTCAACCAGGCCAAGAAGCAATACCGTGGCGAGAACTCCGCCCAGGAAGCCGTGGGAAGAATGGGAGGAAAATAGAGCAGAGGCTTTTTTTTCGAAAAAGGGTTATAAATTTAGAGATAAACTTGCATATTTACTTAGAAAATCGTACATTTGCAACGAATTTCTTGCTTAATTGCAATTTCGCAGCATAAAAACAAATTAAAATAAAGCTAATGGTTGACTGTCAGATAATAAAAGATGGAAAGGTAGAAGGAGAGGTAAGGCAAAACGGCCTTACCTTCATCGACAACCATGGGATGGAACGGAGCAACCACATCGAATCGGATGCATTGGAAGTTTCGCTCAAGGAGTGGCATTACCAGAAGTTTGGCATTATGAACCAACACTATCTTGGCAAGGCGAACAACTCCAAGTTTATCGCACAGCACGAGGTCAGACCTGCCCTGCTCTTTTCCATGCCAACCCTTGGCGGCAGCATGAAAGAAGTGTACGGCAATCGTGGTGCAAAAAAGGAAATGATGTGGAAAACAGGCGAGGCAAGCCTCTGTTTTCTAAGCGGCGAAGGTGGTGCCAACACTCACCTGAACCAGGGCACCCAATTCGAAATCTTCAACGTGGTCATCCCGCAGCAATTCATAGAAGAGCTTATTGAGCACGATGCGGAGGCTTTTGAGCAGCTCTCTCCTCTAACCAATCCTACCTTCGACACCCAGACCATCATCAAGTACAACCAGCCCGCCATAGCAGAAGTCATCAAGGCGGCACGAGACATCCAGCGTTCCCGCCTGTTAGGCAACCAAGCCTCCAAATACCTGGAATCGAAGATTATCGACTGCCTCTCGGGATTTCTCCTGCCCGCCAGTCTCTTGCCAAGCACCCAAACCTTCAGCCTCAGCATCCGTGACAAGATACACGATGCCCGAAGCATCATCCTCACCCACTATCAGGAAATGCCTTCGCTTCATGAGCTGGCGGCAATGGTGGGCACCAACGAATGCACCCTGAAGAAAGCCTTCAAGCAGGAGTTTGGCACCACGGTATTCCAGTATCTCTTCGATTTCCGCATGGATTTAGCGGTTCATTATCTCCTCGACACAAGTCTGCCGATTGCCGACATCGGAATCAAGCTGGGCTACGATTACCAGAGTCATTTCTGCACGGCATTCAAGAGAAAACACGGGGTAAGTCCGATGGAATTCAGGTTAAGACGTGGAGTTATTGCAAGAACCTGATGATGGCTTGCAATAACTCCATCTCCATTATCCAATTATATTATTGATAATAACATCTATCACTTCATCAAAATGATTCTTCTTGACAAAACGGTTATTTCTTTTCATCACATCGCTCACATTAAACATATTAACCAAATGGGTAATAAAGAACGATTGCTTTCCTAATGGCTTATTCAACCATTCATCCCGAATTTTAATTGTATACTCCGGAAAATGGTTTTTCGTAGAAATCAAAACCGCATAAAACATTCCATCCTCATCCTCCTGCAACTCATTTCTAGAAATAACAAGAGCAGGATGAGGAAGAATAGAACCGTCAGGCATTATAAACGGAACCTCAACAATTTCTCTTTGCTCAACAGAACTTACAACCATTTTTCTATTGTTTTTTGAACTTTAGGTGAACGATAAGGCTTATATTTCTGATAATCTATCTGAGATAAATCTGCATGGTCTGTATCATCCCAATCGGTCGTCGCAGAAAGCGTAGCAGCCAGTTCCGCATCAGATTTTCCAGCACAATGAATTCTACGATGTTTTCTCTGATGTGTCAACATATCCAGACACAACACCAAGGTTACTTTGTCATCAGACGAAGCAACAGCATCCATCACCTGATGGCGCAAAGCATCAAGCTGATGAGCAGAAGAAGTACTAACAGCTACCGGTTCTTCAACCTTATCACCAGAACCTTCTTCAAATGGGTTTATATAAGGTTTTACATCCATAATCTTAATCGTTTAATTTCTAGATGCAAAGATACATTTTTCTCTTTAAAGTACAAAGATTATTATAACTTTTTTATTGTAATTGCCTCATTTATTCCTAAAATGCCGAATCGGCATCGGCGACGACATCCATAATTCAAATGCCGCCGCCCTGGAAGTTTCTCTTGCATTTATCTCTTTCTTCATAACATTCTTTGTTATAACAGATCAGAAACACATTATTTCAAATCATACTTTATCCTCATTTCCTTTTGCTCCGTCTCAGGAAGGCTCTTCATAAAAGCCTTCCAACCGGGGCAGAAGCGAGTGTGCCAATGCCAGAAACGGGAAACAAGCGAACGAGGATTCGCCTCATACTTACGGCGCATACAACAATCTGCGCAAGGAATATTCTTTTTCTTCATGATTTCTACTCTATCGGAATCCAAATCTCTGTCAGCAATTCCTCCGGAGCCGTTGTCTCTGGGTCGTTCAGATAACGCTCAAACATCTGACAATGTTCCAATACCCCGCTTCCCAATTTCACCTTCTCGCCAGATGCAGGAAGGAGTTCGCCATAAACCTTGGCATTTACTTCAACCAGATTCTCATACGGTCCCTGATAACGATAAACCAGGAAGCGACCACCATAAATCGTAATGATGTTCACATCATCCTCAGGCTGAAGCTGCTCTACGACAGGAGCTGCGATACAAACATCCGTGCGGCAGGCTTCAGCAGGAGTTGCTGCCGGATTGTCGTGATAGATGTTGATGTATTCTGCATCTGGACAATCATAATCAAGATGATGCTTCTGGCAATAAGCACCCAACTTGTTCCAAGCCTCCATATAATTGACAGACTTATAATCACCCAAAAGGCGAACACTAATCGCCTTTACATCCTTTCTACTCTGAATTCTTTCTGTAATTTCCATTTCCTTATTATTTTTAATGTAATCTTAATATTTCATATAATGAGATTGCAAAGATAGGCTATTTTTCTCATGGAGATTTTAACATAAAGGAATAAAATGCAAGTTTTACCCTACAGGGCGGGCTGCTTATAAAGCTTTCAGCCCAGTCGTGAACCACAAGCTATAATCTGTGACTTTAAAACATTTCTTTTCTTTTTTGTAACTTTTTCAAGAAAATATTTGGTAGTTACATCATTTTATTGTAGATTTGCAGCAGATTTTTAAAAGAAGGAGTAATTATGAAGAAGGAAAAGAATGAAAACCTGATGAAAACGGATGGGAAGCCGATGAAGCAAGGACTTCTATCCCGAATATTCCATCTCTATTATGATGGCTTTAGGACGATGACCCTGGGCAAGACGCTCTGGACCATCATCCTCATCAAGCTTGCCATCATCTTCCTGGTGCTCAAGCTCTTTTTCTTTCCGGATTTTATCAATACGAATTCCAAGAACGGAGACAAGGCTGGCTTCGTTTCCAAGGAAATTCTGAGCAGATAAGACTCTGAATCCCTGCAACCTTCACATCGAAAGAAATAAAATACAAAAACATTATATAATAACAATTCTAAAACCATTCAACTATGATGACAAATCTTTTGTTAGACATTACATCAGCCACCATCGACTGGTCGAGGGCGCAATTCGCACTCACGGCCATCTACCATTGGCTGTTCGTTCCGCTCACCCTGGGACTGGCAGTAATCATGGGCATTGCCGAAACATGTTACTACCGCACCAACAAGCCGTTCTGGAAGCACGTAACCCGTTTCTGGCAAAAACTCTTTGGCGTGAACTTCGCCATGGGTGTTGCCACGGGAATCATCCTGGAGTTTGAATTCGGAACCAACTGGAGCAACTACTCCTGGTTTGTGGGCGACGTATTCGGCGCTCCCTTAGCCATCGAAGGCATCCTGGCATTCTTCATGGAGAGCACCTTCGTGGCGGTGATGTTCTTCGGCTGGGATAAGGTGAGCCGGGGCTTCCACCTTGCCTCCACCTGGCTCACGGGACTTGGAGCCACCATTTCTGCCTGGTGGATTCTCGTAGCCAACGCCTGGATGCAATATCCGGTGGGGCAGGAATTCAATCCCGACACCATGCGCTTCGAGATGACTTCGTTTATGGATGTGGCACTCTCGCCATTCGCCATCAACAAGTTCACCCATACCGTTACTTCCTCCTGGATCATAGGCGCCACCTTCGTGGTAGCCGTAAGTTGCTGGTATCTACTGAAAAAGAGAGAAACCCAGCTGGCGAAGGCGAGCATCAAGATGGGTGCCGGAGTAGGACTCATCGCCACCCTGCTGGCTGCGATGACCGGCGACAATTCCGCCTATCGGGTGGCACAAGTGCAGCCGATGAAACTGGCTGCGATGGAAGCATTATATAATGGTGGAAACGGCGAAAGCCTCACGGCGATAGCAGCCGTTCACCCTTTCCAGCAGCCCGATTATGAGAACGAACAGGAGCCAGCCATGCGCATCGCCATCCCTAACATGCTCTCGTTCTTAGCCACCCGCACAGCCGATGGCTACGTGCCAGGCGTGAACGATATCCTCAAGGGTTACACCCACGAGGATGGCACCCGGGAACCATCCGTGCAGGAAAAGATAGCCCGGGGCAAGAAGGCGATTGTTGCCCTGAAAACCTATCGCGAAACCAAGGCGCAAGACCAGCTTCCTATCCTCAGGGAGAACATGAAATACTTCGGATATGGTTACATCAAGGACGCCAAGGAACTGGTACCGAGCATCCCTATCTGCTTCTACGCCTTCCGTCTGATGGTGGGAGTAGGATGCCTGCTCATCCTCTTCTTCGCCCTCAGCCTATTCTTGGTCTATAAGAAGGAAATCGCCCAATACCGATGGTTCCTCATTTCCGCCATCATCATGATTCCGCTGGCTTACATTGCCTCAGAATCGGGCTGGATAGTAGCAGAAATCGGTCGCCAGCCTTGGACCATCCAAGACCTGCTGCCAGTAAGCGCCGCCATCTCTGACATCGAGGCAGGCAGCGTGGCCACCACCTTCTTCATCTTCCTGGCCCTCTTCACCACTATGCTTGCCGTAGAAATCAGCATCCTGGCGAAGCAGATCAAGAAAGGACCGGAATATGAATAATCTCTCTGATAATCAATGTATTTTCAGAAAGATTTCGAAAAGAATCATAGGATAGTTTTTCAGTAAACAACAAAACCCGAAAGTATTATGACATACGAATTTTTGCAATCATACTGGTGGTTCCTCGTATCATTATTAGGAGCCCTGCTGGTGTTTCTCATGTTTGTACAGGGAGCCAACACCTTGATTTTCTGTTTGGGGAAAACAGAAGAAGAGCGTCGCCTCATCATCAACTCCACGGGGCGAAAATGGGAGTTCACCTTCACCACGCTCGTCACCTTCGGCGGAGCCTTCTTCGCCTCGTTCCCGTTGTTCTACAGCACCAGTTTCGGCGGAGCCTACTGGCTGTGGATGATCATCCTGTTCTCGTTTGTGATTCAAGCCGTGAGCTATGAATTCCAGAACAAGATAGGTAATTTTTTGGGACCGAAGACCTTTCAGATCTGCCTCATCATCAACGGCATCGTGGGTCCGCTGCTCCTTGGCGGAGCCGTAGCCACCTTCTTCAACGGCAGCAATTTCCTGATAGACAAGGGCAATATTACCAACAGTCTGCAACCCGTCATCAGCCGATGGTCAAACGCCAGTCATGGTCTTGATGCCCTACTCGACCCATGGAATGTGGTGCTGGGACTTGCCGTACTGATGTTAGCCCGCATCCTGGGCATGCTCTACATCAAGAACAACATCGATCACCAGCAGATTCAGGAGCGCTGCACCCGCCAGTTGCCATGGAATGCCCTGCTCTTCCTATTGTTCTTCCTGCCGTTCCTCATCAGATTAATGATAAAGGACGGCTTCAGCACGGCAGCAGGAGCAGGAATGAGCGCAGTATCTTCAGGCAGTATTACGCTGGAGAGCATGAAGTATCTTCACAATCTTCTGGAGATGCCAATCTTGCTTGTAATATTATTAATAGGTGTAGTGCTCGTTCTCTTCGGCATTTACAAGTCATCGAGAAGCGTGCAGTATAGAAAGGGAATCTGGTTTACGGGCATCGGAACCGTGCTCACCGTGCTGGTTCTGCTGCTGATAGCCGGCTGGAACAATACCGCCTACTATCCGTCGAACATCGACCTTCAGAGTTCGCTCACCCTCGCCAACAGCTGCAGCAGCGAGTTCACGCTCCGCACCATGGCAATCGTTTCCCTCCTCATCCCGTTCGTCCTCGCCTACATCGTCTTCGCCTGGCGCGCCATCGACCGCAAGCGCATCACGCAGGAAGAAATAGAGCAGGGAGAAGCGTATTAAAAAAGGCAGGAAAAGCGTATTAAATATGCTCCACACGCCCTGATCAGGGCGTGTGGAGAAGACGTCCCATCAAACAAAAATCTGTAACCAATCTTTTGTCTTTCTAAATAAAAGCAGTATCTTTGCAGACATGAAACAGAAAATCATAGATAAAATCAACCGATTGGCAAGCCAGAAAGAGCCTTTTCTCTTTGTCATCAACTACCAGGCAGATGAGGCCTTCATCCGCAAGCTATCAGATATAAATCCCGAAGAATGCCTCTTCGATTTTGAAGGAAGAGGAAACCTTTCTCATGCCTGGAAAGAGACTTGGAAGGAAGAGACTTCGGAGACCACCTGGCAGATAGAGCCCCCACTTTACGAGGATTACGAGCGAAGCTTCAACATCGTGAAGAGCAACATTATGGCGGGCAACAGCTATCTTACGAATCTCACCAACCGGGTTCCCGTGAGCTGCAATCTTTCATTAGAAGAAATTTTCCATCGTGCAAAAGGGAAGTATAAACTGCTGCTCAGAAGAAAGAGAACTCAAGCAGAAGATAAAGCTCATCTGAAAGAAGAAGCACAGAATAAAGCTCATCTGAAAGAAGAGAACATAGAAGAGAATCTCACCCCCTTCGTCTGCTTTTCGCCCGAAACCTTCGTCAGAATCAAGGGCGGAAGAATCTACTCCTATCCCATGAAGGGAACCCTGGATGCATCCCTCCCCAATGCCGAAAAGCTGCTGATGGAAGACCGGAAAGAGGCGGCAGAACACGCCACCATCGTAGATCTGATAAGAAACGACCTGAGCCGGGTGGCAGAAGATGTAAGGGTAGATAAATACCGTTACATCGACGTGCTGCACACCAACAAGGGCGACATCCTGCAAACCAGTTCAGAAATCAGCGGTCGCCTGCCCGAAGATTACCCGCACCATCTGGGCGAAATCCTCGATGCCCAGCTCCCAGCCGGTTCCATCACGGGTGCCCCGAAAGATAAAACCATGCAGATTATCCAAGAGGCAGAAGGCTACGACCGCGGCTTCTACACGGGCATCATGGGAATCTACAACCAGGGCGAACTCAACTCTGCCGTCATAATAAGATTCATAGAAGAAGAAACTTCGCCGGTTGATTTTGAAGCCGACGGAGAAAAGAATTTCAAGGCAAACGAAGGAAAGAAGCCGAAGGAAAGCCGAAAATTGTATTTCAAGGCAGGCGGCGGCATCACTTCGAAGAGCGATTGCCGGAGGGAATACGAGGAAGTGATTCAGAAAATCTACCTTCCGATTTAAATCCACCTTTCATCTTAGAAAAAATAAAAGAGATTATGAAACAGCAATTTATAGAAACAATAAAGATCAAGAACGGCAAGGCTTTGGCCCTGCCCTATCATCAGGCAAGAATGGAGAGAACCATCCGCAGGTTCTTTCCAACCCTCGCATCTGAAGAAATAAAACTCTCATCCCTCATTTCCCCAAAAGAGGAAATGAACCTTTACAAGGCACGAGTGGTTTATGGCATCCAGGGCGTGGAAGCCATCGAGTATGCCCCCTACAAGATGAAGGAGATTCATTCCCTCAAGGTGGTAGAGGATAATAATATCGACTACACCTATAAGAGCACAGACCGAAGTGCGCTCAACGCCCTGGTAGCCCAGAAGGACGATTGCGATGAAATCATCATTGTAAAGAACGGGCTCATTACCGATACCTCCTTCACCAATCTCGCCCTTTTTGATGGCAACAGATGGCTCACCCCCAAGCATCCCCTGCTCCAGGGAACCAAGCGTGCCCAGCTCCTGGAAGCCGGCATCATCCAGGAAGCCGACCTCACACTAGAAGACCTCAGAAAGGCGGAAAAAGTGAGTCTCTTCAACGCCATGATAGATTTCGGAGAGCGTGAAGTAACCAAGATTTTCCTACCGGATCAAACTGATTAAACCCACAATTATAAAAAAAGAAATCCTACAGCTCTATCACCTCCAAATCATCCGGAACGAAGATTCTACCCTTGAAGTTCTCGGCAGCTTCACGGGTATAATTTTCCTTACGATTAGCCAGCGTCTTCTCCTCCGTATGATACAGAATAAGATTCTTCACTCCCAGTTCTGCCGCCAGTTTTCCGGCATCAAGCGCCGTACTGTGGCACTTCTCATAAGGCTTGAACGTATCGCGGTCGGCATAGAGGCAGAACGCCTCGCACATCATCCAGTCAGCCCCCACTATGTAGCGTCGGTTCTGCTCGTTATAAGGTTCATCGCCCAGGCATGCCAAGACCAAAGGCTTACCCGATTCATCAGAAGAAGGCAACTCAGCTCGGAATCCGAATTGTTTCTCCTTAGTAGACTGAATATCAAAGCATTCCAGTTTCATATCCCCCACCTCGAAACAATCCCCATCTTCCAGCTGATGGAACACCACCCTTTCAGCCACCTTAGCCAGTTGCTTTTTGGCAAGAATCATGTTGATGATGGTCTTGATCACCTTCATCACCTTATCGTTTCCATACACATGCAGCAATCCCTCATATCCCTTACATTGTGCCACCATTCGGATTACCCAGATTACGCCCAGTACGTGGTCGGTATGCGCATGGGTAACGAAGAGGTGATGAATATCAGAAATCTGAACATTCACTTTCTTCAGCTGCGCCAGTATTCCGTTTCCTCCGCCCGCATCCACCAGCATCAGGGTGCTGGGAGTCTGGAGCACAAAACAGGTATTATAAATCTGGGAAACCGTAGCATTTCCCGTACCGAGCATCGTAATTTGATTCGTAATCTTATCCATTATCTTATTCGTTATCTATTTGATTCACGCCCGCAAAACTACTCATTTTCTGATAAACCACCAAGAAAAAGCCCCGAAAACTTTGCTTATTCCAAATAATAATCTTAACTTTGCGGCATAAAAGTATAAAGTATCAGCGATTATGGCAGAAATAAACAATAGAATATTACCAGTAGGCATCCAGTCATTTGAAGAAATCAGAGAGAAAGGATACCTTTATGTTGACAAGACAGATACTATCTGGCAACTTGCCAACAGGGGAAAAAAGTATAATTACCTGAGCCGCCCACGCCGCTTTGGCAAATCCGTTCTCGTAGATACACTCCAGGCATATTTCGAGGGAAGAAAAGAACTCTTCGAGGGATTGAAAATCATGGATTTGGAGACGAGATGGCTCCAGCATCCCGTCATCCGACTCGACATGAGCCGTGCAGGATCCACAGCCTACGAGCTCAATGCCTACCTTAACCAAGCCTTCAAAGAATATGAACAGAAGTATGGCATAGAAGCCACACCATCCGACTCATTATCCAATCGTTTTGACGCCATTATCCAGTCAGCCTTCAAGCAGACCGGACAGCAGGTGGCCATCCTTGTGGATGAATACGATTCGCCCCTGCAGCATTCCTGGAAAACGCCTCATCACGAAGAATGCACCACAATCTACCGGAACGTCTTCGCCATCTTGAAGGCAGATGACAAATATGAGCAGTTTGTGTTCATCACGGGCATTACCAAGTTTACCCAGATATCCCTCTTCTCCGTGCTCAACAACCTGAGCAACATCAGTTTTGAGCCAGAGTACGCAGCCATTTGCGGCATTACAAAAGAAGAGCTTCAGAACAACTTCAAACCCGAAATAGAAAAGCTGGCGGATTACGAAGATTGGACTTTTGAAGAAGCAGTAGCCCAACTCCAGGCCTATTATGACGGTTATCATTTCAGCCGGAAGAACATGGTGGATGTATTCAATCCGTTCAGTCTCATCAACGCCCTGTCAGATTCCGATTTGAAGAACTATTGGGCATCATCAGGCGCCACCTCCCTGCTGCCAAAATTTGTGAACGACATGGAAATCAAGCTGGGCGATTTTAACCCATGCACCATGCTTAGACAGACAATAGAAACCTCGGATGTTACGGGTGGAGGTGCCGAGCTGTTCCTCTATCAGTCGGGCTATCTTACCATCAAGGACTACCAGATGGGCATTTACATTCTCGGATTCCCGAATTATGAGGTACAGCAGGCGTTATACGAGATGGTATTACCAGCCCTCACATTAAGGAAAAACGGAGACATTCAATCTACCCAATCCAGCCTGATGTTAGCTTTGCAATTAGGAAATCTTTCTGATGCCAGAAAATATCTGAAGGCGCTGATTGCCGATGTGCCTTACAGCAACAAGAAGTTAGCCTCGATGGATATGGAGGAGCGTTACCGCCTGATTCTGAGCACGATTTTCAACGCCATCGGTTGCCGCGTGGAAGTAGAAAAGATGATTTCTACGGGCAGAATCGACATGGTGGTAGAGGTAACCCGCTACATCTATGTTATGGAGTTAAAACTTTCCAACAACGGCGGCATTTCAGCAGCCGAAGCTCAGATTAAGGCGAAACAATACGCCGAACCATTCCAGGCCGACAAGCGCAAAGTGATAGCCCTGGCCGTGGAACTGGACGAACAGGGCAAGGGACTGATAGATTGGAAGGAAGTGGAATAAAAGAAAGTGGAATAAAAGACATACAGAAAGAAAGGGCAAAAGCATCATACCATATATTGACAAGGTAATGCTTTTGCCCTTTTATCTTTAACGGATAATGTATTTCAAAACGCCGATAGTAGCAATCTTGGCTTCATTATCTTCTGGAATTTCTATGGTATGGAAGCCATCTTTGTTGAGTGGCTGCAGTTCTATCTTTGAATGAACTTCCACCCCTTCTTCATTCACGATTTTCTCGCTATGAAACTTTTTGATGGTATATTTTCCGCCATATTCCTCGTAATATTCATTTACCTGCGAGAGTACGATTTCTCCCTCCCTCGAACCTCCATGATAACGTTCAAACACGCATAAATCTCCATCCTTAATTTTCGGCAGCATCGAGTTGCCCTTGGCATGAACCACGAACATTTCCCTATTTGGAGTGAATGGTAATGAGGATACATCCACCCATCCTTCCGTCTCCGGTTTCTCATATTCATCGAAGTAACCACAGGCAGCCTGGATGGAATACAGAGGGAGAAAACGGGTGAAGCGGTCGGAAGGAGAGATGCTATGAAGAATTGCTGTATTCAAGCTGTCCCCATCCATAAGCACATCAAACATATCCTGCATCAATTTCCAACCATCTGTACTACCAGGCTGATAGGCATATTCCTCATTATCATTATAATACCATGTACCATTAGCAGCTATTACAATACCGCCAACATAATTTATTTTGCCTTCAGCCAACGTGTTCAACATAGAAAGACGCTTCTGCAAAGCCTCAGCCTTATTTTTCGTGTCTTTAGATGCAGCCGTCTGACCTCCTTTGGTGTCAAAGATGCCGATAGTACCATCCTTCTTTTTGAAAATCCAGTCGGGATAGAAAAGTGCTTCTTCGTTGCGTTCTTCGCTGAAATAACAAATGGCAAGCCAGTCCTTACCGCTATCTCCATTCTTAAACCACCATTCTATACCATCCAGGCTCTCAAGATACTTATAAAAGCTCTCTTCCGTTTTTCTACCAGTATAGTCTTGCCCCAAGAAGAAAGGATGCAACAGGCATTTCTGCTCCGTCAACTCATCATGTTCTTCTGTATAAGAATACATCTTCTTCAAGACAAAAGGAACACTCTGCCGTTTTCGGTTTTCCTCTCTGCGCTTACGTAATTGTTCTTCGAGCAAAGGATGGTATGCCTTAAGCGTTTCTGTGATAAGACGTCTGAATATACTTGAAGCTGAACCGTTTAATGCATCATGCAAGAAAATACGATACCATTTATCTTCGTCTTCATTCTTCAGAGCATAATACTTGAACCACAAGCGTAAGGCACTTTTCAAAGTTGGTACAGAACGCACGATGTTTCCTACCTTGCAATCATTATCTGATTGCGAACGCAGGATTTCCACCAAAGTGAAAGTAAAGAGTTTCTGCACATCACTCCTACTCCACTCACGCTCTACCCCTTTAGCCTCCTTGAGGTTGATTCCAATATTTTCGTAATCATAGAATTGAGCATCTGAAACAATCTCATGCGCCAAATTTCCCTTCAAGTTGAGTCCTTTAGTTTCTAGTTTTCTTTTTACAACATCATCAAACACATCCTCATCAGTAATGCCGAAATAGCGATTGAATGTATCAAACAAACATTGTTGGAATTCACCCGATTTACCCAAATCTCCATAATCTACACGCGACAGCATATCTGTCTTCAGATTCGGGTCGATTATGTAATCTTCCCCCTTTTTGTTGTAAGAGATAAGCGTTTTTGGCTTGTTGCCCATTCCGCCATAATCAGCCTCTGTTACAGCTTTGCGCGAGAAGTTGGTATAAAGATAACCATTACGGAAAACCTTAGACACTTCTTCGTGCATGATTGGAACACGGAGAATTCTACCGATGGTCTGAGTACTGAAAATTTCAGATTTAATATCACGAAACATGACCAGAACCTGAGCACGGGGACAATCCCAACCTGTACCGGCTGCAGTTTTAAACAGAAGGTATTCGTATTCGCTATCATTCCGTTCCAGCCCCTCAGGCTTAGCCTTACCAGTAAACCAGGATGCAATTCTGTTTGCCTTTACCCCCTGCGAGATAAGATATTCTTTCGTAATCTCTTCCTTGGTAGGCTGCCCCTGTTCTATCAAGGTTTCATCATCATTTGGCAACTGGATGATAACTAGCGGATTCACATTTTTGCCGAAGGCCTCAATCTCCGCTTTAAGTTCCCTGCGCTTTTCGATAGCAAGTTTCAGCAGGACATGATCTTCATCTTCGCCTTGATATTTATCCAAATCCTCTTTCGTCTGGGTAACGATGCTCTCCTTGATCAGCCCTTGTGCTACCACATCTTCATGTTTTATTACCACATTCGAGTCATAATCTGCAGCTTTTGCCATCACTTCAGGAGGCGGAGTAGCAGAGACATGAATGCAGATTTTCGGGTCGAGTTTGCTAATCACGTCACGATTAGCTGCTTCGGTTACATTCAGATGGCACTCGTCGATTATAAATACTATTTCCACGCCGTTGGCATGGGTATTCTCTACAAAATCCTCGAAGTATACTCTACTCTCATGTCGCTCATCTGGATTTTCCGGTCGTCTGTATATACGGTTTCCGGCTTTCTCGCTCACCAGTTTTTGCCAGTTGATGAAAAGCACATCGTTTTTCTGCAGAGCCCCAAGGCTAAAATCTTCTATCGTCAACAATCGACCATGCTTACTCGTAGGGAAGTAGACATCAAACTTATGCTTGCTCTGCATGGCGAGGTCGTCGGAGAATGTAATCCATACATAAGTCACCTCTCTATCCCAATCTGGCTGTTCAGCCATCTCGCAAATCATCTTCTGAGTCATATAAGTCTTACCGCTTCCTGTAGGAGCTTTCAGAACAACAGGAATCTGGCGATCTCTATGTCCCCATAATCGCTTTATATTAGCCACCAGTTTATCAACGGCTTCTATCTGAAAAGGTATCTGTTCCATACTTTCTTAAGCATTTAAAGATTTGTAAATATCGAGGATAGGCTGAGGAATGCTCTTCAGATTTATCCCAGAAAGATATTCGAAATAGGATTCAAATGATCCTACGTCGCCCCAACTGAAAATATAAACATTCTTCACGCCCTGAAGCTGCTCTACTTCATGAACAAATTCGTTGAAGTACTTCGGGCGATAATCTTCTTTGAAATAGATTGCCGTCCATACATTATGATTTTTGTCCTTGAATATCTGATAGCTATCAGTTTTCTTCTTTTCGTAAAGCGTATTCTCTGCCAAAGCCAGCAGACATCCCGCTTTTTGGGCTAGGATTGTTTTATCATGGTCCGTTGCCTGATTAGCCGTACTTGTTCCTACGAAAGAAGTGCGATAGTACTTGAGAGAATTGCCAAGAGGTGGACAAGTTTTCTTTTTCGAAATCTCTCCTTGCAGCATAAGCACCCCATCTTTAACATGCACGTTAAAAGAATGATACAACTTTTCATTTTCCTGCTTTATTTCGTCTATCCTTGCAAGATAATCAGGAACTTTCTTTAATGATGCAGGAGTCAGTTCTTCCTCAAATAATACTTTCGAAATCTTTTTATCAGTCACATATCCGCCAATAGCATTTTCGATACGTTTTCTTGTTATCTGTGTAATAGTTTCGAATCCTGCATTAAAAACGCCCTTACAATTGTTCTTAGCTATCTTCTTGCCTTTTTTGATTTCATAAGTCTTTTCTGGCGCTTGAACTAAGATTACTTGACCTGTATAGCCTCCATCCAAAAATGCATGCCCAGTAGACCCGCTACCAGCAAAAAAATCCAGAACAACAAGATTTTTATTATTACCTTTAGCTATTTTCAACAAATACTGTATAAATGCTATCGGCTTCTTTCCACCATCAAAAGGAACGCCACCTTCTGTTCCAACAAGATTGAACTCCTGTTCAAAATCCAAGAAATTAGGATATGGAATTTCTTTTGTGTCATTTCTCTGTAAAGGTGCTCCCTGGAAGTAAAATCCGTTTGCGTGAGAACTATCGCTTCTAGAAAGGAAATATCTACCATCCCTTCCATCATCACCCATATTAGGAACCTTATAAATTACCTCAAAATCATTATTTCTTTCTTCGAGGTAGCTCATGTGAAATCTTCCGGAACTATTACCCGTTTTTATGGAACCACGAATATTTATTTTCTTAAGGTGTTCAAAACTTGGTTCACATTCTACAATCTGATATTCTCCAGGATGAAAGACTTTCACTTCCTTACCTCCCATCATAATTCTTTCCGGATTATCTATCAACTCCTCAATTTCATAAATATAATCTTTAGGATCAGAATTATCAACAATACGTTTACTGATATTAAACTTGTCTGACTTTCTATACATCAAAAGCAATTCAGTAGTTTCGTGCATAGGTTTATCCCCCTTAAGAATTCTATTCTCATGACGCACTTTTATTGTAATAGTGGTAATATAATTAGAATAACCAAAAACACTATCACAGAGCAACTTCAAATTTGCATATTCTTCTTCATTTATGCTGATATAGATAACTCCATCTTCTTTTAATAAAGAGCATGCGAGTTTCATTCGTTTGTCCATAAACGACAACCAAGAACTATGGCGTAACGGATGATTCTTTGGCAGCTGGGTACCATCAGGATATTTATCAAGAAATCTCTTATCCTTATACGTAAACCCATCACTACCCGTATTATAAGGAGGATCAATATAAATCACATCCACCTTACCTTGATGCGTATAATTAAGGCAAGTAAGAGCGTGATAATTATCACCTTCTATGAGTATATGAGTAGGTTTTCCATCATCTGTCGTGATGGAAAGTTCTGGTACTTCCTCAAGAATCGGAATAGCATTTTCTCCCCCAGCTTCAAAAGCTTCAGGCACATCTATCCAATGAAGTCCAAAACGGTTATCTTGCTTCAGCTGAGCATTAAGATAAGCCACTTCACCTTCCAATTCTTTAATTTTCCAATGTAGTTCATCAATATTGTCTGCCATATTCTGATAGTTATTAATAGCTGCATCCAACTATCATCAGGCTACTCACCAAGAGACACAAAAGAAGGGTGTGAACAATTCTTAAGGTCTTCCGTGGCAAGCGTAGGAAATATCTGAACCACCGTCAAATATAAGAATGCTCACACCCTATATCGGGCATGAACATTGACTCTACATATTTGACGAGAGGCTCACCTATGCTTACCACAGATGAAGCCAACCATTATTGGTGCGGTCGTATATTCAGAAAGAAAGTTTCCTACGCTTTTTCCGGAAGACCACAATAATAGTCAATGCTTTGTTTTTACTAAAATGTCTGGAAACGGCTTCTGCCGAATCCATGCGCAAAGGTACAAAGAAACTGGCAAAAGACAAAATGAAATGGGATTTATTTTCATTTTTATACTCAAATATAATAAATATCTCACTTTTTTATATCCATTTCTTATTTTCTTACAATAATATTTTGTCAACTCAGGTATTTATTGTACCTTTGTATCAGTAAAGCATCGTTTACCCTTGCTAAATTAAAACAATAACAATGAAGCAACAGAAATTCATTTTTTGTAGATATAGCTTCCAGGAAGATCCTGATACTATACCTGATAAGAGAGTAGCTATAGAAGAGATCAGAAAGCGTTTTACTGGTCTTTTCCATGCCGGAGAGAAGTTAACTATGTACATGAAGAAAGGTAAAGCTGATGTCAGCTTGCGAAATGATACCTTTGCCGTGCGCAAAGATATTATCGTGTTTAGACTCAACGATGACAAAGATCTGAAAAGAACCTTGCCAACAGGTACCACAACCAATGCCGTAGATGACTATGAAGAAACGACAGAAACATCATATCCTTTTTGCCATATCATCTTCTTCAATCAGCCAGGAATGCAGTATGTGGCCATAGAGAAGAAAGCGGGTGCATTCTATGGAAAAATGGACAAGATTACCAAGATTCTGAAGCAGAACATCGATCGCATGATAAAGACATTTGGCTATACTGTCAACTTTGAGGAGATCTATATGCAAGCAATGGCATGGGATGTGGTAAAAAGAAAATGCAGAGAGAACAATGACTATGTAACCCAGGTTTGCCTGACTGCCAAGCGTGACAAAGATAAAACCAACTATTCTGATTACACCCGCAACAGCAATATCAATGGTTTTATTGAAGAAGGAATGGAGAACGAAGCCAAAGAGGTGTTTGCCGGATACAAATATGGCAAAGAGGCAAGCGAGCAGAGCGTTAAAAACATTATCGATAAAATGTTCTATATCAACAAGTTTATAGAGAACAACGAGTGTGAGATAAAGGTGAAGTTGAGCAAAAGCGGCATCATCTGCCTCAACGAAGAAGTTGTGCCTATGTACTTCCTCCCAGAGAAAGCTATAGAGAATTTCCAGATAGGTTCTTCCATAAGTGCAACCGAAGATGTTTCAACTCTGGAGGAATGGCTTAAGAACAGTATAAATGACATTAAGAAAACTGAAGATGCAACAACGCCTCCCCAAAAACTCACAAGACCTCGTCAGTAGGTCTTTCAAGAATCATATCATCCTAAAAGTGATAGACAAGAGCTGCAAACAATATGAGAGCCGCATGAATACCATGCGGTTCTCTACAACCGAAATTTTCGTTGAGGTAATTTCTATGATAGACGACATTAGGGAAGAATCCATCGATTATGACTTCGGCAACGCTTTCGACAATCTTTTCTGTCGCCTGCGTGAATACGACTCTAGCGAAAATAATGACGATGCAAAAATGGCCACAAGTGTCAGTATAACATGGGTAGCCTACCTGCTTTTCCTATGTTATGACAAAAAAGACTACTACGACCATTGGGCACATCGTCTGACAGGGAGCCTTAGATCACATGATATTAATTATCGTCAGATCCTCGAAGATATTAATTCAAAACTTCCTGAACATCAGCACGAAGAAATCAAAGCCTATATACTGGGCTATATAGATAACCCCGACAAATGGTTGTCGCAACTGATTGAAGAAACCATTAAGTATGAGGGTATGAACAGAAAACTCATCCAAGACTTGGAACCACTTTTCTATACGGACGAAGACCAACTGGCTCATATCATCGCCTATATAAAAGAGGTAAAAGCCACCAGTTCTGATCCTGCAATAGCCAGGATTACTGCAAAATACATTCGTGAAAAAAAGATTTCCAACTATGATAAATCTTTCAAAAGTTCTCTGTGGAAGATTCTGAATGAACATGAATTGTATAAGACCAAGAAAGACAATTGGAACAAGGCAATAAACAATGCGATGAACCAATAATCTTTCTTTTTGATTGTTGTAGCCGAATATATTCCACATATTTCCGCAAAATTCTCCCGATTTTCCGCACAAATTCCTCGTTTTTCCGCTCATTTTCCTCGATAAGATAGAAAATCTGAGCGGAAAAACGATTTTTTCTTCTATAAAAACTGAAAAACACAAATTCGTCAGAGTTCATCCCCCTATTTTCCTCGATTCTTTCCTTTTTCATTCCTTTTCATTCCTTTTCATTCCTCAGTCTGACGAAAGAAGACTTTTTCGGCCATGAGCATTTCCTTTTTGCCTATCTTTGCATCGTCATTTGAAAACAAAATGACTACCCGCAAAGTGAGTTGCAAATCACAAAGTGGGGAATGATGGTACTAGAAAAAATGACAGGGAAACCTCTTCGAATGTCATTGTACCAGAGAGGCTTATTTAATACGCTTAATAAAAATGAATGCAGTATTAAATGCCAATATGAACGAAAGTTCTAATAAGTTAGTAAAAGGCTTCTACCCCAACACAGAGTTGGGCATCGACCTCAAGTTGATAACCCGCAAGCCAGGACGCCTGGGCATCGGCGAGTATCTGGATGGAGCCATCACGCACGACGGCGAAGACCACTTCACATTCGTGCAGAACGACTCCGAGAAGAAGAAGGATAAGGTGGTACAGAGAAATCCGCACGTGTATGAAGGTACATACATCAACGTGAACCGCAAAAAAGACGGAACACTCTACCCTACCTTCAACCGTCCGCAGTTCACGGAGAAATTCACCTTCCAGGACTTCTGCCTTCAGGCTGCCAAGGAGCTCTGGGTTATCAGCGGCCAGGAGAAAGGGCAGCCTATAAATATGAAATAGGAAATCTCTCAAATCTCAGTCTCAGTTAGGAAAAATGTCACAATCCAACCCTCTACCCGCTTTTTAAGCGTTTATAACTTATTGATATTTAATTAGTTATATATATAATATAAAGGAGCGGATACCACATTTAAAACAACTGAGAGACTGAGACTGAGATTTTCGACAAGCCAACGACAAGTAATATTTTAATTTAATTCTCTAGAAAGCAATGAGTTATAACATTTTCAGCAGCACCGCTCCAGCGATGCCCAAACCCAGCAAAGGCACGGAATTCGTGAAATTCGCCATCTCGCAGGCATCAAAAGATATGCGAGAAGTGCTCATTCCGATGGCAATTCCGGCTTTGGCAGCCCATCTCACGGACGTAAGATTTATGTATTCCGACAACAAATTCTATGAAATGTGTGGTCAGATGGGGCATTTGATAGGCCCTTCGGGTATCGGAAAGGCGCAGTTAGGTCATCTTGTAGAGGCCATCATGCGCACTTTTCGCAAGCATGATGAGACTGAGTTCAAGAAACTGGTGGATTGGCAGCGACAGATGAAAACCAAGGGTGCCAACAAGGAAAAGCCCGAACGCCCTGACGTGAGTTTCTGGTTTCCACCTGCCGATGTTACCAATCCCGCCTTCATACAGAATGCCATGGCATGCGAGAAACTGGGCGAGAGAACACAATACCTCAACCTGCCCGAGGTGGAGATGGCGGATAGAATCTGCGGCGGCCACAAGCAGGTGAGCCAGATGGTGAGAAACATCTACGACTGCCAGAGAGCAGGTGCCTTGCGCGCCACGGCTGATGGCGTAACGGGCAATCCCGTGCTCCGGGTAAACCTTACCTTTACTTCTACTCCGGAAGCAGCCCGACAGTTCTATAAGAAAGACATCACCAATGGTTTCTTCGGGCGCATCCCTTTTGCCTACAAGGCTCGTGGCGAGCGTAGCGGCAGGATTCCACGACAGGGTTCGTATGATGAGGATTTCCTGAAAAAGCTAGACAGCTATCTGCTGCGCCTGGACAACTGCAAGGGTACCTTCGTGGTGAAACAGCTCAACAAGGTGGCCGACCAGCTGGCAGAAGAAATGGCAAGGCTTGCCGACCTTGCCGACGACGATACCCTTTGGGAGCTTTCCCACCGCAGCATTTTCTCGGCATGGAAGAAGGGGGCTGTGCTCTGGATTCTGAACGACCAGACGTGGACGCGCTCTATCGGCGAGTTCGTAGTATGGTTCTGCTATTACGACCTGTGGTCGAAGGTGAAGGTGTTTGGCGACATGTTCAAGGGATACGATGCCCAGGAAGAAGAGGTGCAGAGAAGTGGTCCTAAGAACATGCTCGACAGCCTAGAGCATTCCTTCAACGAGCAGCAGCTGGAAGCGCTCCGCCTGAGCCTTGGAAAGAGCAAGGAGGGCACCAAGCACCAAATCGACGTATGGAAGAACCGCAAGTTCATCACATATTGCAACCAGACGGGTCTCTACACCAAGACGCAGGAGTATCTTACGGGAATGCCATCGGGAAAGGATAAGGGATAAATTTTAAAAAAGATTTTATGGAGAAATATGAGATTCAAAAGCTCCGCGACCTTCCGATAGAGAAGGTCGCAAAAAAGATGGGGATAAAGGTGGAGCACCACAAGGCGCTCTGCCCCTTTCATGACGACCACCACGCCAGCCTCTCGTTCAACACGAGAAAGAACAATTGCCGCTGCTATGTTTGCATGGGGGATTCCGTGGGCACCATCGACCTGGTGATGAAATATCTGGGAAAGGATTTCCTCTCGGCTTGCCGATGGCTCGCTGAGGAACATCAGGTTCAACTGGTGGAGGATAGGAAGAGAGAAGCTTCTTCCTCATCTTCTTCCCCCGGAGACTCTTCATCCGGTGGTTCTTCCCCGGAAGATAATTCGGGTGGTTCTTCTTCGGAAAAATCCTCCTTCTTTGATGCGAGCAGGTATGCGAGATTCTTCGAGCATCCCTGGCTCAACCTGGCGGCTAGGAGATTCCTTTTTGAGGAAAGAAGGATTGATGAGAGAGTGGCTGCATGGTGCAGATTGACTTCCTGGACGGATAAGAAGGGCGTGAACTGGCTGCAGATTCCATACTTCAGCACGGAGGGGAAGCTGATTGGGATTCAGAACAGGAACCTGGATTACAAGAAAGGGGAATCAACTCCCCGATTCCGCTTTCCCTATGGTGCAAAATGCTCCATCTACAATCTGCCTATCGTGAAGGGGATGGCGCCGGGCGAACAGCTCTTCATCACCGAGGGATGCAGCGACTGCTGGGCAATGCTATCTGCCGGGCACAAGGCGATTGCCATTCCTTCTGCCACGCTATTGAAGCCGGAAGATAAGAAATGGCTGGCGGAAATCGGCTCGCAGCTCAAGATAGAATGGCACATGTTTCCCGACAGGGATGCGCCGGGCGAAAGCCTCTTCCTGCAACTCAAGGAGATTCTGCCCTCGCTGGTACACCACCAACTGCCCCCAGGATGCAAGGATTTCAGCGAGTATTATCTGAAAGAGAAAACCGAGTTTATCAATTTTTAAAACAAGATGAATATGGAAGAATTTATCATTCGTACGTACACCAAGAAGGAACTTGCCCTGATGTACTTTCCCGAGAGTTATCCACGCACAGCCGTCAACCATCTGATGGCTTGGATTCATCTCTGCACCCCGCTATGGAATGAACTCCTGGATATGGGGTACCGCAAGACCAGCAAGGCCTTCTCGCCCAAACAGGTGAAGGCCATCGTGGAGTATCTGGGGGAACCGGGATAATGTTTAATGTTTAGAGTAAAATGTGCCGCCATCGCACGGCATCAGCCACCATCGCACAACTGATGGTGGCTGTTTTTGTATCTTTGCATCGTGATTCAGAAAGCGCTAAAAATCACTTTCCTAGTTGGAGAAAAATATTTCTCCAGTTGGAAAAATGAAAAAAGGCATCTGGGGGAAAGCCCGGATTGCTAGTATTAACATTTAAAAATCGTATTGCTTATGAAACAGAACATGAAAGCATTCATCAAGTATCTCATCGTGGCCGTGTGCTCTGCCATCGTCACCTTCCTCACCAGCTCGTGTACCGCGGGTCTCGTGATCGGGAAGAACCAGCGGCAGCAGCAGGAGAACAATATCTCGACAAGGGCCGACTCTAGCCACTTCGTGCCTACTATCACCATACGATAGTCAGCTTAGAGTTAGAGTTAAAAGTTTAGAGTTAAAAGTTTACAGAGTATTAACAATTTAAATTTTAAGTAATTATGTCTATCAATTTGAAAGCAAAGGAAACCCTCATCCAGGTGGGTGAGTTGAAAGGTAAGTATCGTTTCGTGCTCAGTACCGAGCTTTACAGCAAGCTCCCTGAGAGCAAGGTTATCAAGGAGGCTGCTCTGAGAAGTGGCGTGAGCCGCGGCGTGATGCAGGCATGCTGGGATGCTGCCGGCGAGGTAATCAAGGCGTGGTCAACCGAAGGCCACTCCGTAGCTATCCCAGGTCTGGGAACCATGCGATTCGGCGTGCGCGCCAAGAGTGTGGCTACCGTGGGTGAGGTGGCAGGCAGCCTCATCACCGCCCGCCGAGTTATCTTCACCCCGAACGTGGATATCAAGGATGAGCTGCAGAGAACTCCTATACAGATTACCTGCATCGACCGCAACGGCAAGGTGGTGAAGAACGTTACCTCGGGCGATAGCGGTGACGTGGAAGACCCAGACAAGGACCCAAACGGCGGCGGCACTAACCCTGGCGGCACCGGAAGCGGCGATAACCCTGGCGGCGGTTCACAGCCTGGAAATACCGAGGGAGGTAATACCCAAGGCGGTAATACAGAGGGCGGCAAGACCGATACCGGCGATACCGGCTCTGAAGGCGGTGGAGATTTTGTAGATATGTAACCGTACATCTTAGGATTACAAATCTCATTTTCCCATTCCACTCTCTATTTTCTGTTAAGTCTTTATACGCAGAATCCCCAATCCCAAGGCTCCATTGCGAGCCCCGGATTGGGGATTTTTATCCTTAATAAGGAAACAGCAGCGGCAGGACGAAGGTCATGACCACGCCGATGATGATCTGCAACGGCAAACCTACCTTTACATAATCCATAAACGTGTAGCCACCCGCCTTCATCACCAGCGCATTAGGCGGAGTGGAGAACGGAGAGGCGAAGCACATGCTGGCTCCCAGGGTCACCGCAAAGAGGAAGGAGTATGGACTCACCCCCACCTGCTGGGCTGCCACCAGGGCAATAGGCGCCATGAGAACCGCCGTGGCAGTATTGCTGATAAACATCGTCATGAGCGAAGTGGTGAAGTAGATGCCCGCCAGCAGAGCCGTTGGTCCCATCGCTCCCAGACTATCCACCAACCCCTGAGATACCAATGCCGAAGCACCCGTCTTCTCCAGCGCCGTTGACATCGGCATCATGGCAGCTATCAGCACGATGCTCTCCCAGTTGATGGTCTTATAGGCAGCCTCCACGTTGCGGAAACATCCGGCAAAGACCGTGAGCAGTCCGGCGATGATGACCGCCGTAACCGGAGCCACCGGGATGAAATCGAACACCATCATGGCTATCATCAGCAGCATGATGGCTGCAGCCACAGGCGCCTTGTAATCCAGCAGAACCTTGTCGGCAGCCTTCTCCGGCTGATCCAGCACCACCCAGTTGGTAGTATCGGCAGTAAGATGCGTCAGGTTGGTCCATTCGCCCTGCACCAGCAGCATGTCGCCCACGTGCAGCTTGGTGGCTATCAGATTATCCGTGATGTATTCGTTGCCGCCTCTGCCACCCTCAGAAGAAGATGAGCCTCCGCCTCGCTTCACACCCAGCACGTTGATGCCGAATCGCTTGCGCAGGTTGGCATCGCCAATGCGCAAACCAGCAAAGTTGGAGGTAGGCATCACAACGATTTCCGTCAGTCCCAGGTCGTAGAAATCAATCTTCACGTCCTTCATCCTCCTCAGTCCGTAATCCTGGGCAAAGCGCTGCATCTTCTGCTCGTCACCTATTATATATAGTATGTCGTGCTCCTGAATGGTACTGCTGCTCTTCGCCATGTTCTGGTTTACGTCCTGCACCAGTCCGAGTCTCGATTTCTTCTCGTTTCTAATCTCGATGATACTCACTCCGTATTTCTTCTGGATGCTGAGTTCCTTCAGGGTCTTTCCCACGATGTTCATCGGCTCGCCGTTTTCATCCTTGGCGGCAGAAGTCCGGTTGCTTGGCACGATGTAGCGATGCAGATTGTCGAGCAGGCGGTATTCATCCACCAGGTCGTCGAGCGACTTGGTTTTCTTCTTCTTTCCGCTCTGTTTCCTGCTGAGGAAGATTTTGCTGAGCGGCATGAGCACGATGATGCCGATGGCGATGACGATGATGCCCACGGGGAAGAAGGAGAAGAAGGCGAGCGGCTTGAATCCCGCCTCGGTAAGCACCTCGTCGATAACCAGGTTGGGCGGTGTACCGATGAGTGTGAGCATTCCGCCCAGGCTTCCGGCGAAGGCGAGCGGCATGAGGAAGCGCGACGACTGCATGCCCGAACCTGCTGCCAGGCTCATGATGATAGGCATCATGAGGGCCACCGTTCCGGTATTGCTCACGAAGGCTCCGATAAAGGAGGTTACGAGCATCACCAGCAGGAAGGTGATGGTTTCGTTGCCGCGCGAGAGTGCCATCAGTTTATTGCCCGTCAGCTTGGCGAGACCAGTCTGCATGATGGCTCCACCCACCACGAAAAGGCCGATCATCATGACGACGATGGGCGAAGAGAAACCAGCCAGAGCTTCGGCTGGCGTAAGAATTCCGAAAACCAGGAGTGCTGCCAAGGCTGTGAGCGCCACGATGTCGGCTCTCACCTTGCCCCAAATAAACATGGCAACCGTAATGATTAAGATAATAAGCGTTATTGTCATGCTATAAAAACTTTGAATTTTAAAAATATGATGCAAAGATACTTACTTTATTTCGCTTTTTTTACCTCTACAATGCTAATTTTTCTAAAAATATGGCAGATTATTGGTGAAAAACTGCACTTTATTCATCAGTTTTCAGTACCTTTGCCCTCAAATCAATCAATCAAATAAAAAGAAGACTTAATAATTCATTAGAAATGGAACAGAACAATGTTAAACCAGCTGATGGTAAGCTGGGTATTATGGTTGTAGGTTGTGGTGCAGTATCTACTACATTCATGACAGGTGTGCTGATGGCCCGCAAGGGACTTACCAAGCCAGTAGGCTCAATGACCCAGTACGACAAGATTCGTGTGGGCAAGGGCGCAGACAAGAAGTATCTGCACTACAAGGACATCGTTCCTCTTGCCAACCTCAACGACATCGTATTCGGCACCTGGGATGTCTATCCTCAGAATGCCTATCAGGCTGCCATGTATGCCGAGGTTTTGAAGGAGAAGGACATCAACCCTGTGCGTGAGGAGCTGGAGCAGATTGTTCCAATGAAGGCTGCATTCGACAAGAACTACGCCAAGCGTCTGGACGGCGACAACGTGAAGGACTGCAAGACCCGCTGGGAGATGGTAGAGGCGCTGCGCCAGGACATCCGCGACTTCAAGGAGAAGAACGGCTGCTCTCGCATCGTTGTTGCATGGGCTGCATCTACAGAAATCTACGTACCGGTGGATATGGAGATTCACGGCACATTGGCAGCTCTCGAGGCTGCGATGAAGGCTGACGACCGCCAGCACATCGCTCCATCCATGTGCTACGCCTACGCTGCCCTTACCGAGGGGGCTCCTTTCATCATGGGTGCGCCTAACACTACGGTTGACATTCCTGCCATGTGGGAACTCGCAGAGAAGACCCAGATGCCTATCGCAGGCAAGGACTTCAAGACCGGTCAGACCCTCGTGAAGAGTGGTTTCGCTCCTATCATCGGCACCCGCTGCCTGGGCTTGAACGGATGGTTCTCTACCAATATCCTGGGCAACCGCGACGGTCTCGTTCTCGATGAGCCAGCCAACTTCCACACCAAGGAGGTGAGCAAGCTCTCTACCCTGGAGACTATCCTGAAGCCAGAGGAGCAGCCAGACCTCTATGGTCACGGCAACGACGAGGATACCCAGTATTATCATAAGGTACGCATCAACTATTATCCACCTCGCAACGACAACAAGGAGGGCTGGGACAACATCGACATCTTCGGATGGATGGGTTACCCAATGCAGATCAAGATCAACTTCCTGTGCCGCGACTCCATCCTTGCCGCTCCATTGCTGCTCGACCTCTGTCTGCTGAGCGACCTTGCTGCCCGTGCCGGCCGTTACGGCACCCAGCGCTTCCTGAGCTTCTTCCTCAAGGCGCCAATGCACGACTACACCAAGGGCGAAGAGGCTGTGAACAACCTCTACCAGCAATATACCATGCTGAAGAACGCCATCCGTGAGATGGGCGGTTATGAGGCTGATGAGGAAATCGACTAAGATTTTTCCGATAAAGGACTGAAGTGGATGATTTCACCCACACGCCCTGAAAGGGCAGAAGCTCCTAGCCCAGGGCAACACCCTGGGTACAAACAGCAACCATCAAGGCGCCCTGTAAGGGCAAAAGCTTCATTACCAATACTTTAAAGCTTTTGCCCTTACAGGGCGTATGTTTATAACACCGAACAACCCAGGGCGTTGCCCTGGGCTAGGAACTTCTGCCCTTTCAGGGCGTGTGGAGCTTACTTGCAAGGGATGGAGCATACTTTCTGAGCATATGGAGCTTACTTGCAAATATTGACAAACATCTAATAAATATCAGAAGAATGACAAAGAAAGGTAAACATACAGTATTATTCATCTGCCTGGGCAACATCTGCCGCTCGCCTGCAGGAGAGGGCATCATGAAGAGCCTGGTAGAAAAAGCAGGGTTGCAGAATGAGTTTGAAATCGATTCTGCAGGAATAGGCAACTGGCACGTAGGTCAGCTGCCCGACAGCCGCATGAGAAAATGCGGAGCCGAGCATGGCTACAATTTCAACAGCCATGCCCGCCAGTTCCAGAAGTCAGATTTCGGGAGATTCGAAACCATCGTAGTAATGGACAATGAGAACTACCGCGCCATCACCTCCATGGCTTCCAGCCAGGCTGACAAAGACAAGGTGGTGCGCATGGCAGATTTCCTGACCCACCATCGTGAATACACCACCGTGCCCGATCCATACTATGGCGACTACAGCGACTTCGAGCTCGTTATCACGCTCCTGGAAGATGCCTGCCAGGGATTGCTGAACAGCCTCGTAGAAGAATAAGAATTATACAGTAATCTCGCCCGAACCATAGCAGCGATGATGATGCTCATCATACACCACGCAGAACTGGCCGGGAGCCACGCCGTGGATCGCCTCTTCTGAATGTATCATCCAGCGGCCATCTTCGAGTTTTTCGATAGTGGCTGGATGATACTCCGGTGTATGGCGAATCTTGAACGTTACCTTCTGCATCGCCACCTCGCGGGTGAGGAAATGGAAATCCTGAAGCGGGAAATCCTTCTTGTACGCCGTCTGAGGATCGTAGCCGTGACTCACGTAGAGAATGTTCTTCTCCACATCCTTCTTGATTACGAACCAAGGTCCGCCGCCGAAGCCCAGTCCCTTGCGCTGGCCGATGGTATGGAACCACAAGCCCTTGTGGGTGCCGATTCGCTTGCCCGTCTCCATCTCTATCACGTCGCCCGGGTTCTCGCCCAGGTATCGGCGGATGTAATCGTTATAATTAATCTGCCCCAGGAAGCAAATTCCTTGACTATCCTTGCGCTTGGCATTAATGAGATGTTCCTCTTCGGCTATCTCACGAATTTCATTCTTGATGTGATGACCGATAGGGAAAATCGCTTTTCGTAATTGCCAACTCTCTATCTGAGCCAGAAAATCGGTCTGGTCCTTTACGGGGTCAGGACTCGTGACGAGCCATTTATCGCCGTTTTCATCCGTTTCGGTCTGCGCATAATGACCTGTGGCGATGAGGTCGTAGTTGTGGCCCATCTTCTCATCGAAGGCACCGAACTTGATGAGTCGGTTGCACATCACATCAGGGTTCGGGGTGAATCCCGCCTTCACCTTATCCATGGTGTAGCGAGTCACCTCGTTCCAGTATTCCTGATGGCAGTCAATTACCTGCAGCTTGCATCCATACCTGTGAGCCACGGCGGTAGCCATCTCCAGGTCCTCCTCAGAAGAGCAGTCCCATTCCTCCTTTTCTTCCGGTCCTATCTTGATATAGAAGCAGTCAGGGTGCAGGCCCAGTCGGGCAAACTCCCACACCACTACCGAACTATCCACGCCGCCCGAAAGCAGCACCGCCACTCGCTTGTCCTTTACCTCGGCAAGGAAGAGCTCGTCTCTGGTCTCCAGTTCCTTCTCTCTCGGAGTATCCGTTATCATCTTCTTATTATTATCCATTGTCTATTCGCTATTATTCACTTGTGAAGGCAAAGTTACAACAAATTCTGCGAAAATCCGCCATCTTATGCCGAAAAATCTCATATTTCGCCTAAATGTTTTCTCTTGCACTACATTCTCCCCATTATCCGCTCCCTCTTCTATCGAAATTTCCAATAGCAGAAATCGACTCATTCCAACACCAATCCTTTTTTGCTTTCGATTTTATCCATACCTTTGCAATCGAAATTCAGCGAAATGCGGTTATAGTAAAAATCAATAACATAGTTTAATATAAGAACATGGATATCTTAAAAAATCTGTTTTATGGCTTCCCTGATCTGTGGGGAGGCGGAGTAGCCCACTCCGTGCTGATCTTGGCGTTGGTCATCACCTTGGGTTTGAGTTTAGGAAAGTTGAGAGTAAAGGGAGTTTCCCTGGGATTGGCATGGATTCTTTTCATCGGCCTCATCTTCGGTCACTTCTCTCTCAATCTCGATGAGCATCTGCTCCACTTCCTCAAGGAGTTTGGACTGATTCTCTTCGTCTATTCCATCGGTCTGGAGGTAGGACCAGGTTTCTTCGCTTCGTTCAAGAACGGCGGCAAGAGCCTCAACCTGCTCAGCATCATCGTGGTAGCGTTGAGTATCGTAACCACCCTCGCCATCTTCTCGTTCTCGGGAACATCCATCACTTCTATGGCTGGTATTCTCTCGGGTGCCGTTACCAACACCCCGGGACTCGGTGCTGCCCAGCAGGCATTCAGCGACCTGCGCCACATCGACGCCCCTTCTATCGCAGCCGGCTACGCCATCGCCTACCCTATGGGTGTGCTCGGCGTTATCCTCTCCTTTATTATATTAAGGTATGCGCTGCGCATCAACAAGAGCGAAGAGGAAGCTGAAGCCAAGCGCGGTATGGGACACCTGGAGGCGATGACCCTGAACACCTTCTCGGTAAAGGTGACCAACCAGATGGTATTCGGCGACACCATCAAGCAGATGAGAGAAATTCTGAAGCGCGACTTCATGGTTTCAAAGATTATCCGCAAAGATAGCGACAAGCACGATGAGGTGGTAAACGGACAGACCCGAATCAACGAGGGCGACATCCTGCAGATTGTAGCCAACCCTACCGTAGAAGAGCCAGTCATCGCCCTGCTCGGCGAGAAGGTTCAGGTGAGCGAGGAGAAATTCGGCGAGGACTTGATTACCCGCCGCATCCGCATCACCAAGCCAAGCATCAACGGAAAGAGCATCAGTCAGCTTCAGATCCGTTCAAGCCTCGGCGCCAACATTACCCGAGTAAACCGCAACGGTGTGGATCTGATTGCTACCCCACATCTGAAACTGCAGCTGGGTGACCGTGTTACCGTGGTAGGTACAGAGCTTGCCATCGCCCATACCGAGAAAGTATTGGGTAACCAGATGAAGCGCCTCAACTACCCTAACCTGATTCCTATCTTCCTGGGCATCATGCTGGGTTGTATCGTGGCAAACATTCCATTCTTCATCCCAGGCATCAACGAGAACCTGCGTCTCGGATTGACCGGCGGCCCTCTGGTAGTTGCTATCCTGATAGGTTATTTCGGTCCGAAGTACAACCTCGTGACCTACAACACCATCTCAGCCAACCTGATGCTCCGTGAAATAGGCATCTGCATCTTCCTGGCTTGCGTGGGACTGGGCACCGGCGAACAGTTTATCCAGACCGTGGCATCAGAAAGCGGAATGACCTGGATTCTCTATGGCATCGCCATCACCATGATTCCAATCATCGTGGGCGGCATCATCGGAAGATACGTGTTCCACATCAACTATTATACATTGCTCGGAGTGCTGGCAGGCGCCAACACCAATCCATCTGCCCTGGCTTACGTACGTGAGCAGACATCAGCAGATGCACCATCTGTAGGCTATGCGAATGTTTATCCTTTCGCCATGTTCCTCAGAATCGTAACCATTCAGATCATCATTTTCGTATTCGGATAAATATATGACAGAAAAAAACATGAAAATCTGCGATTGCGCAGACAACAGCAAGAACACCTGCAAGGAAATCGCAGAAACTGAACTCAGAAGGAAACTCGACTTATTATTACGTACAGGCAGCATTCTCATGGAGAGTGCTGCCGACACCTCGCGCATTATGCGTACGATGAAGCGTGCAGCAGCGTTCCTCGGTCTCGACGAACGCTACATGCACCTTTACATCAACTGGAATGTGCTGATGGTGAACTACAGCGACGAGGAGCATTCCTTCTCCAAATTCCAGCGTTGCGAAAAGCACGGCATCAACCTTACCTCCATTTCGCAGGTAAGCAAGCTCACCTGGCAAGCCATCAAGGAAAACTATTCGCTCGAACAGTATGAGCAGGCACTCAACGATATCAAGTCCACTCCACGCAGCTTCACCCCATGGCAGGTGGCTATAGGCGGCGGATTTGCCTGCGGCGGATTCTGCATCCAGTTCGGTTGCGACTGGCCAGCATTCTTCTTCTGTTCCCTGGCAGCCATCCTGGGCTTCCGCCTGAGAATGTTCCTGCCTACCAAGGGCTGCAACAACTATGTAGCCATCGGTATTTCGGCATTCGTGGCAACGCTGATTGCGTGGCTCACCTCCTTCCTTTCGCTCAATCCAGCCATCGCAGCCGCCCTTCCGGGCTTCATGCATTCGGCTACCCCTTGGCACCCATTGATGGCGTGCGCCCTCTTCATCGTGCCGGGAGTTCCGCTGATCAACTTCGTGAGCGACATGCTCGACGGCTACATCGAGGTGGGAATGGTTCGTGCCCTGAACACCCTGCTGATGCTCTTTGCCATGGCATTCGGTATTGCCTTTGCCATCCAGGTGTGCCACATCGACAACTTCGTGAAGGATCTCACCATGACTCCTCACCACGAATACTGGGAGTTCGCCATCGCGGCAGCCGTATCAGCCATGGGCTTCTCTACCATCTTCAGCATACCTAGACGCCTGTTGCCAGCTGTGGCTGTGGGCGGTATCATCGCCGTTTGCTTCCGCAACTTCGTCAACCTGGGTCCATCCAATGGCAACATCGGTCTCGACATGGGCTTGAGCATCGGTTCGCTTGCCGGTTCTGCGCTCATCAGCGTCATCGTAATCAAGGCACGCCACTGGTTCCACACCCCTCACCAATGCATCACCATTCCTAGTGTCATCCCAATGGTACCTGGAGTCTTGATGTATCGTGCCCTGTTTGCCTTCATCGACATGCACGGCGTGGTAGGCGAGGTAACCGTGGGAATGAACAACCTGATCAAGGCTTCGCTCGCCATCATCTGCATCGCCCTGGGTGTAGCCATTCCTAATGTATTCTTCCGCCGCTTCATCGCCGACAACCGCAAGCGCAAGCTGCTCAACATGCTGGTGGAGAGAAAGAAGAAGAATGGCGAATTCGTGGATCTGCACGAAGTGGAAATCAAGTAAGAATCAGTGTTAATCTGCGTAATCTGTGGGACATTGAACCCCACGGATTACAGGATTTATCTGATTATTTTGCCCGAAAGCAGGGCTAATTAAAATAAAAGTTTTATCTTTGCACGCGTAATTATAAGACTAGTGAAAAAAGGAAAATGGAAATACGACAACTCAAATATTTTCTGAAGGTAGCCGAGACGCTCAATTTCTCAGAGGCATCGCGCAAGCTCTACATCACGCAGAGTACCCTCTCGCAGCAGATTTCGCATCTGGAGCAGGAAATAGGCTTGCCGCTCTTCGAACGTAACTCGCACGAGGTTTATCTCACCGAGGCAGGAAAGGAGCTTCTTCCCTATGCCCAGAATGCCGTAAACTGCACCATGGCATGCGTTGACCACATGAACGACCTGAAGGAGATGCTCACCGGCGAACTGAACATCGGCGTCACCTACTCCTTCAGCAACATCATGGCAGAAACGCTCATCGCCTTCCTCCATGCTTATCCTCACGTGAAGCTGAACATCCAGTACCGTTCGATGCAGGAGCTGATGGATGGCTTGAAGAAGCGTGAACTCGACCTTGTGCTTGCCTTCAAGCCAATCAAGACAGACAAGGCGATTGACAGCCGTGCCATCTTCAGCAACCGTCTGGCGGCAATCGTGAACGAGAACCATCCCCTGGCACGACTTTCATCCATCAAACTCTCAGAGCTGGAACGCTACGACCTCATCCTTCCATGCAAGGGGCTGCAGGCCCGCAACGCCTTCGATTACCTGATAGAGGGCAAGGATCTCGACTTCAAGATCATGGTAGAGGTGAACAATGTGAACATCATCTTCGACCTCTTGCATCGCAGCAACCTGGTAACGGTGCTTTCTGAATCCACCACCATCCTGGAGAATGGCATGAGAGCGATTCCGATAGATGCTGCCGACAACGAGATGGATGGCTGCATCCACATCCTGAAGGATGCGTACATGAAGAACTCGGCGCAGGAGTTCATCCGCATGCTGAGCCAGAGCACCAGCATCCTCGCCAATTTTGCGCTGAAGGATATTCTGAGATAGAATCGGGAAAGGACAGAAAGCTTTTGCCCTTTCAGGGCGACAGGCTTGCGTCCATAATTACCCAGGGCGGTGCCCTGGGCTAAGAGCTTCTGCCCTTTCAGGGCGTACCGAGCTAAAAAAACAAAGGCGTGCTGAGCACAAGAATAAAATGAAATAAAGGGAAGATTGTAATTCAATCTAAAAAGGCTGTCTCCGACTTGATTGCGGAGGCAGCCTTCATTTTTTTTATTTCTAATAAAAGTTCTTGCTCTTTAAAATTGAGAATGCATTATTTTTTTGTTTAAGAGAATGCATTATTTCTTTCGGGCGATAATGATGGTTACACCAGCCAGGATAGCAAGGATGCCGATGGCAAGCTGGAAGGAGAAACTCTCGCCGAAGATACAGACGCCGATGATAACTGCCGTTACAGGCTCCAACGCTCCCATGATGGCAGCAGGAGTACTGCCGATGAGATTGATGGAAATCGTCATGAAGAAGAGCGACAGTACCGTTGGCAACAACGCCAGCTGGGCAGCATAGAGCCAATGCATAGGAGTCTGCAGCATCTGAATCTTCTCGCCTGCAATAAACGAATAGATGAACATCGTGATGAGTCCGAACAACAGGATGTAAAAGGTGAACTTGATGTTCGACATTCCCGGATTCTTCCATTGGTTCACGGAGATGATGTAGAGCGCATAGAGCAGGGAAGAACACATCACCAGCGCAAAACCAGCCGTGCTCAACTTATCGTTTCCATCGCCCTGATAAAGCAAGCCCACACCCGATACAGCCAGGAGGATAGCCAGGGTGGTGGACCACGTCACCTTCTCATGGAAGAATACCGTCATCAGAATCGCCGTCATAATCGGATAGACGAAGAGGATGGTACTGGCAATACCTGCCGCCATGTAGTGGAAACTCACATAGAGCGTGGCAGAAGAAAGAGAGAACATGCAACCCAGCGTAGCGAGTCGGATCAAGTGTCCCCACTTTACCTTGAAACTCTCCTTGCGGAACAGCATCACCACGGCAAACATCGCCACAGCCAGGAGATAGCGGTAGATGAGTACCGAACTGGAATTGAATCCATCCCCATAAAGTTCCAACGTACCCAAAGGATTGGTACCATAACACACAGCGGCTATAACACCCGCCGCAAAGCCCTTAACTTTATTACTGCTTGTCATTGAACTAAAAATGCTTTTTTATTTTACTAAGTTTTTTCTTATACCTTATTATATAATATCATTTCTTTCGAGAATCTATTCTGAGAATCAATATCGAGAATCTATTCTGAGAAATTATTTCGAGAATCTATTCTGAGAATTTATTTCGAGCTGCAAAAGTACGGCATTTTTTCGAGATAAACTAACAAAATCGTATAAATCTCTTGCCATCTTTGAGAAAATCAGCCCGATTTTTGCTCTTTATCAAAATAAATCGTATCTTTGCAAAGATTATGTAGCAAAGCAGAAATCAATATGATACTAAACAATAAACATTTGTAACTATGGAACAAATTAAAAACGATCAGCTCACCGTTGAAATTTCAGCGCACGGAGCAGAACTCAAGAGCATCAAGGATGCTGATGGTAACGAATATCTCTGGGATGGCGACAAGGAATTCTGGGGCGGCCAGTCTCCTCTCCTTTTCCCTATCGTTGGCGGATTGTGGAAGGGCGTTTACCGCATCGGCGACAAGGAATACACCCTGCCACGTCACGGCTTCGGTAAGCTCGTAGATTTCAAGCTCGTTGGCAAGACCGGCGATCGCCTTACCTTCGCCCTCATCGACAACGAGGAGACCTTCGAGAACTATCCTTACCACTTCAACCTCGCCGTTTCCTATCGCCTTGCCGGCAACGAACTCCACGTTATCTGGCACGTTGAGAATACCGACGACAAGGTAATCTACTTCCAGATTGGCGGTCACCCTGCATTCAAGGTACCAGGCTGCAAGAAGGGAGAGAAGCTGAAGGCTTTCCTCAAGCTCGACAACGAGGCCCCTACCCGTCTCTTCGCTACCATCGGAGGCTGCATCGACCCTAACGCCCGCGAGACTGTTCAGACCGACAACGGTATCCTGGAGGTAACAGACGAGTCTTTCGCTGACGATGCCTACATCTTTGACAAGAGCCAGGTGAAGCAGATTTCCCTGCTCAACGAGAAGGGCGAGCCACACGTAACCGTAGAGTTCAAGACTCCAGCCGTAGGTGTCTGGAATCCGGGCAACCACGCTCCATTCGTCTGCATCGAACCTTGGTTCGGTACCTGCGACTGGGCTGAATACACCGGCGAGTTCAAGGATAAGTACATGATGAACAGCCTGCAGCCAGGTGCCAGCTTCATGAGTGAATACATCATCAGAATCGAAAAATAATGGAAGAAAAAGATAATTTGCAGCTCCCCGAGAACGCATTCCGCGAACTCAAGGACGGGGAGGAATACAAGCCGCTGATGTCGCCAGACAAGGTTTATCCTGAGGTAAACGGATGGTCGGTGACCTGGGGTATCGTGATGGCGGTCATCTTCTCTGCCGCCGCAGCCTATCTGGGCTTGAAGGTGGGTCAGGTGTTCGAGGCAGCCATTCCAATCGCCATCATCGCCGTGGGTGTAAGTACCGCCACCAAGCGAAGCAAGGCGCTGGGCGAGAACGTCATCATCCAGAGCATCGGAGCCTGCTCGGGTGCCGTAGTGGCAGGAGCCATCTTCACCCTGCCAGCCATCTATATCCTACAGGCTAAATATCCGGAGATGACGACTTCGTTTATGAAGATTTTCATGGCTTCTGCCCTGGGAGGCGTGTTGGGAATCCTGTTCCTCATACCTTTCCGCAAGTACTTCGTAAGCGACATGCACGGAAAATATCCGTTCCCTGAAGCTACAGCCACCACGCAGGTGCTGGTGAGCGGAGCCAAGGGTGGCGACCAGGCTAAGCCCCTGCTCATCGCCGGACTGGTGGGTGGTCTTTACGACTTCATCGTAGCCAGTCTGGGATGGTGGAACGAGAACTTCACCTCTCGTGTGGTAAGTCTGGGATGCGACCTTGCCGACAAGGCGAAGCTCGTGTTCAAGGTGAACACAGGTGCAGCCGTATTGGGATTGGGTTACATCATCGGATTGAAATACGCATTCTTCACCTGCCTGGGTTCGCTCGTGGTATGGTGGCTGATTGTGCCAGGCATGAGCGTCATCTTCCACGACAGCGTGCTCAGCGCCTGGGATCCTAGCATCGTGAAGACCGTGGGTGCGATGAGTCCGGAGGAAATCTTCCGTGCCTATGCCCGCAGCATCGGTATCGGCGGTATCGCCATGGCAGGAATCATCGGCATCATCAAGAGCTGGGGCATCATCAAGAGCGCCGTAGGACTTGCCGCCAAGGAGCTGAAGGGCAAGAGCGATGTGGATGAGAACGTGAAGCGTACCCAGCGCGACATTTCTTTCAAGATTATCGCCATCGGTTCACTCGTCACCATCCTCATCACCTTCCTCTTCTTCTGGTTTGGTGTGATGGATGGCAACCTGCTCTTCGCCGTTATCGCCATCCTGCTCGTGGCAGCCATCGCCTTCCTCTTTACTACCGTGGCAGCCAATGCCATCGCCATCGTGGGTTCCAACCCTGTATCAGGAATGACCCTGATGACGCTCATCTTCGCCTCTGTGGTGATGGTGGCTGTAGGTTTGAGAGGCCCAGGCGGAATGCTTGCAGCCCTGATTATGGGCGGTGTGGTTTGCACCGCACTCTCTGTGGCAGGTTCGTTCATCACCGATTTGAAGATTGGTTACTGGCTGGGCACTACGCCTAAGAAGCAGGAGGGATGGAAATTCCTCGGCACCCTGGTGAGTGCGGCTACCGTGGGCGGCGTGATGATGCTGCTCAACGAGACCTACGGTTTTGCTTCCGGATCTCTGGCTGCACCTCAGGCGAATGCGATGGCTGCGGTCATCGACCCGCTGATGAATGGTGTGGGTGCACCTTGGATTCTCTACGGCATCGGAGCCGTGATTGCCATCGTGCTCACTTACTTCAAGATTCCAGCCCTGGCTTTTGCCCTGGGTATGTTTATTCCGCTGGAACTGAACGTTCCGCTGCTGGTAGGTGGCGCCATCAACTGGTATGTTACTTCACGCAGCAAGGATGCTAAGGTGAATGCGGAGCGTGGCGAGAAGGGTACGCTCATCGCCAGCGGTTTCATCGCCGGTGGAGCCTTGATGGGTGTAGTCAGCGCCCTGCTGAAGTTTGGCGGCATAGAGGCCAGCATCGCAGAAAGCTGGTGGGTGAACCCAATGTCTGAGGTTTGCTCGCTCATCGCCTACATCTGCCTGATAGGTTTCTTTATCAGAGCCACCAAGAAATAATCTGATTAAAAAGAATAAAAACAAAAAGAGGGTGTGTCAAAAGTCCAAGACACACCCTCTTTTTCTTTTTTATCCCATTTCAGCAAATTCGGCAGGTTTCATGCCAAACTGCTTCTGGAAACATTTTGTGAAATAGCTAGGACTGCTGAAGCCCACCATGTAGCTTACTTCGCTGATGCGATAGTGCTTCTCACGCAGCAGGCGAGCTGCCTTCTTGAGCCTGATTACCTGAATCATCTCGTTAGGCGTAACATCAGCCAAACCGCGGATCTTGTTAAACAGCGAGCTTCGGCTCATTCCCAACTGGGCAGCCAGGAACGCCACGTTCATCTCCGGATTCGAGAGATTCTCCTCTATCACCTTCTCCATCTGCACCAGGAAATCATTATCAATCTTGGTTGGCGCAATCTCCTGGATAGGTTCCAGCGGCGTATGCGAGAACTTGCTCTTCAGCAGCCTGCGCATCTCTATCAGATGATTCACACTCGCCTCCAGATACTTCATCGAGAATGGCTTTTCGATAAAGATGTCGGCTCCGCAGTTCATACCTTCTGCCTTGCTGGCATCATCGGTCTTTGCCGTGAGCATGATGAATGGCAGATGACTGGTCTTCGGATTCGTTCTTACATTACGGCAGAACTCAGGACCATCCATTTCCGGCATCATCCAGTCGCTCACTATCAGCGTTACATCACTTTTGTTCAGAATGCGCAGCGCCTGCTTGCCGTCTTCTGCCGTCAGCACCCGATACGACTTGGCGAAATGTGCCTGCACGAAGTTTCTCATATCCTCGTCATCATCCACAATCAGCATCGTAGGACGATAACCCTTCTGGGCATCTTCCGCATTCTCTGCGGTTGATGCATCATCAGGATTTCCGTCTGCTTCCATCATCGTTTCATCCTCCTCTGAGATAGGATTCTTAGTCTCATCGCTCTCCTTTTCTACCACGGCATCTTCCTGGTTGACGGGCAGGGTGACGATAAAGGTGGCGCCCTTTCCTTCTTCCGATTTCACCTCAACCATTCCGTGATGAGCCTCCACCAGATTCTTCACGATGTTGAGTCCGATACCAGTTCCCGGCTTATTGTCGTGAGCCTGATAAAAAGCTGCAAAGATTTTATCCTGCTCATCAGGACTGATTCCCATACCATTATCCTCTACCGAAATGATGAAATGCTCGCCGTCTTCGGCAAGTCGGCACGAGAGATGCACGTAATCATGGGTGTACTTGGTGGCGTTGGTCATCAGATTGCTGATTACCTTGGTAATCGCCTCGCTATCGATGATTGCCGAAAAATCGTCGGCAGGATAATCCACCTCCAATCGGGCTCCCTTCTGCTGCAAAGTAGGCTCGAATCGTTCTGCCACCGCATGCATCAGCTTGGAAATATTCTGCAATCGGAAATGAACCTGCAGTCCCTTCTGCTGCACCTTGTTGAAATCGAGCAACTGATTGACAAGCGTCAGGAGTCGCTGGGCGTTTCTGTCTATCACGTTCAGGGTCTGGTTCATTGCTTCGCCATCCTTCACACTCTCGCTGATTTTCAGCCATTGCTCCTTCAGATTCTCCAGCGGTCCGATAATCAGCGTAACCGGAGTACGGATTTCGTGGGCAATCATGGTGAAGAACTGCAGTCTTGCATCGCGCATCTCCTGCTCCTGCTTCTCCTCCAGACGGTCGAGTTCCTCCTGATGGCGGCGCTTCTCTCTCTTCACCCTCGACTGGGTGTAGAGCCAGATGAGCCAGCCGATAACCAGCAGATACAGAATCTTGGCAGGCAACGACCACCAGAAAGGCGGATGCACCACAATCTTGAGCTTGGCTTCATTCTGCGACCACACGCCGTCGTTATTAGCAGCCTTCACTCGGAACGTATAGGTTCCGGCAGGAAGATTGGTGTAGGTGGCACGATGCTCGCTCGTGGTAACCCAGTCCTTGTCGAATCCCTCGAGCATGTAGGAATAGAGATTCTTCTCCGGAGAAACATAACTCAAAGCCGCAAACGAGAGATTGATCATATTCTCATCATACGAGAGATCCAGCTGCTCGATGTGGTTCAGCGACTCCGGCAATTTCTCGGAACCCACTTCCACGTGCTTGTTGAAAAGCTCGAGAGAGGTGATTGCCACCGGTGGTACCACGTGATTGATCTTTACCTGGTAAGGATAGAAGGTATTGAATCCCTGCGTAGTACCCAGATACACCTTGCCGTCTGAAGCCAGCAGGCTGGCATTCGGCATAAACTGGTCGCAGGTGAGTCCGTCATAACGGTTGAATAATAGCGTAGGTTCTCCGGGAATCCACTTGATGAGACCCTTGTCAGAAGAGATCCACATCTCATCCTGATTGATGATGATGGATGCAAAATCCTGACTAGGCGCATCGATGGCGATGCGGCGGAAGGAATCTGAGGATGGCTGATACTCGCACAATCCCATATTCGTAGCCACGAAAAGTCTTCCCTTGGCATCCTCCTGCACACAGTTTACCTGATTGCTGCAGATAGAGGTGGTATCCTTCGCATCATTCAGATACTGCTTCCAGGTCTTGTTGCGTCGGTAGCACCAGAGTCCATTTCCCTGAGTAGCAAACCAGATGTTGCCCTTCTTATCTTCCTTGATGTCGATGGTAAGGCTGTTGAATGATTTCATTTTCTTGAAAATCTGCTTCTGCTCATCCAGCATACAGGCTCCGCTCATAGAAGTAGCCCAGAGCTGACGTTTGCTGTCTCTGAACAGGCAATAGCAACTGTTCAAGTTTTCGTCGGCGGCAGAAAAAGGCTTCAGCGCCCCGGAAGACAAGCTCATTCTGAAGATTCCGTTGCCATAAGTTCCTATCCAGAGATCATCCCCTTCTGCCAGCAATCCGTGCACATTATACCGTGCCACAGCCTGCTTGCCCGGGAAATCAACAAAGCTATCCGTTGCCGGATCAAAGCAATCTACTCCCGCATCATCGGTAGCTACCCAGATACGATGTCTGGCATCCTCGGCAAATCTTCCTACCACGTTACCTTTCTGTCCGCCGGTACCGGCAGAATGCATCTCGAATCGGTTTCTCATGGCAGGAGAAGGAATATAGCTTACTCCCCCATAGAAAGTTCCTATCCAGATGCCGCCCTCCTTATCCGAAGTGATGCTATACACGAATCGCTCGGCAGAACTGCGGCTCGGATTATCCACTTCCGAAACCATTCTCCAGCTGCGTTTCTGGATATCGTACTCCACCAATCCATCATCGCTACCGATCAGCACGTTGATATTCCTGTCGTTATAGAGCTTGTGGATGTGATGCACGGAATTGCTTACGGAGGCATTGATCAGCTGAGTGGTAGTACCATCGGTATCCACCTGGAACAATCCATCGTTCCAGGTTCCCACCAGAATGCTTCCATCCGAATTGGCGAGCATGGCTATTCCACCGAGCCGGGATGCATCTCCCTTTAAAGGAACCATCTCAAAGCTGTCATTCGCCTTATTGAGTCGGACGAGTGATGAAGGAAGATGATTGCAGAGTGCCCATACCTGGTTGTTGACATCCACCAGGGTAGCCACCACTTCTCCCTTGCATCCCTTGATCTGATAATGACGGCATTCGTGGGTTGTAAGGTTGTATCTGAAGAGTCCCTGTCCTAGAGTAGAAACCCACACATTTCGATTTCCATCAATAGAAAAATAAGAGATGATGGAAGTAATCTGATCGCTCAGCCTCTGAAACTGCTCCGTTTCAATATTAAAGAGGAAGGCACCCTTGGAAGTACCCACCAGCAGCCCTTCATCGCAGGCTTCCAGCGCACTCACATACTGGTCGAACTGCATCTGCGGGTTATAGAAATTCTGCACCTGATAGCCATCATACCGACAGAGGCCGTTATCGGTACCAAACCAGATGAATCCATTCTTATCCTGCACGATGCTTCTCACGGCATTGCTCGGCAATCCCGTGTTCATCGTGATGGTACGCACCAGAGGCTCCCTCACTATGTTTCTGCTCCAGGAAGAAGCAGGCGCCATCGCCATCAGGAAGACGGCTGCTAAGATTGTTATGATCTTTTTCATTGTTCTTGTCTTTTCGATTGATGGTGCAAATTTACAAAATTAAATTCAAAAGAAAGAGTTCTTAGAAAAGAAAATGACAAGAGATTAACCTATCATCATTATTTGCTGTTTACCAGATTCCATTTCGGCGGATTCACGCCCAGCAGATTCTTCACGAAGAAGTCGTAGCGCTTGTGCTCGCCATAGAGTTCGCCCATGGTATGATGGGCTCCAGGAATCACCACGAGTTCAAAATCCTTGTTGGCTTTCTGCAGGGCATTCACCACCTGATAGGTGCTCGATGGATCTACGTTGTCGTCTATCTCGCCTACCACCAGCATCAGAGGGCGCTCCAGTTTATGGGCATTCTCCACGTTGCTGCACTCCACGTAGCTGGAATCAACAGGCCAGCTCATCCATTGCTCGTTCCACCAGATCTTATCCATCCGGTTGTCGTGACAGCCGCAGGCACTATAGGCAGCCTTGTAGAAATCGCCATGCAGCAATACGGCGGTGGTACTCTCCTGTCCGCCTGCCGAACAACCATAGATAGCTACATTATCCGCATCCATATAAGGATACTTCTTGGCGGCAGCCTTGATCCAGAGCTCACGGTCTGGAAATCCGGCATCCTTCAGATTCTTGTAGCAAACCTCCTCAAACTTCTTGCCGCGATAGGAAGTTCCCATCGCATCAAGCTGAACTACGATGAAACCGAGTTCGGCAAGCGAAGTGGTGTACCAGTTGTACGGCATGAAACTCTTCGGAGTATAGGCATCGCCCGGACCCGCATAGATGTATTCGATAACCGGATATTTCTTGTTCGGATCGAAATTGGTAGGGCGCTGGATGATGCCCCACATGTCCGTCTTGCCATCTCTTCCCTTTGCCACAAACACTTCCGGAGCCACCCATCCATGCTTCTTCAGCGTAGCGATATCAGCCGTTTCCAGAGTCTTGACGAGCTTACCTGTCTGCGCATCCCGGAGCACGGTAACAGGAGCGGCATCCACTTTCGAATAGGTATCCAGGAGATAACGGTAATCATAGGTGTACTGGGCACTATGATTTCCCTCTTCAGGAGTGAGCGCCACCATATTCCTGCCGTCCATACCTATTTTATAATAATGTATCAGATATGGATCCTCATTCTTGTTCACGCCACTAGCCGAGAAATAGATTTCTCCCTTCTCTTCATCAACACGCTGGATGCCGCGAACAAACCATTCGCCCTTGGTAATCTGTCGGATTACCTTCGACTTCTGCACATCGTAGAGATAGAGATGATTCCAGTTGTCGCGCTCGCTCATCCAGAGCAGCTGCTTGCCATCCTTGATAAACTGGCGCCACAGACGACCATAGTTCACGAAGGTATTGGCACGCTCTTCTACCACGGTACGCAGTTTGCCGGTTTCAGCATTCATCGCCAGCATCTGATAGAGATGATGACCACGCTGGTTGTACTCCATCGTCACCTCCTTGCCGTCTGGTGTCCATTGCATCCATTCCAGTTCATACTGGTTTTCTATCTGATGCCTGTCAGCCTCCACCTTCTTTCCGGTAGCCACATCGATGATAACCGGATAGTGCTGTGGCAGGGCATCGCCCGGCTTGGCATACTCCTGCTTGTGGAGAATAGGCTGCAGCTGGTCGGCAGGCGAAGATTCCACATAGTAAGCATAGCGCTTCTCTACCGGCACTCGCTTGCATACGAAGATGTGCTTACCGTCTGGGCTCCATTGGATGCGGTTGCTGTAATAGCATCCGATGGTACCATCCTGCGTAAGGATTCGTTTGGCCTCGGTATAAGGTTTTCCTGCCTCATGAACCACCACGTTGTAACCTTCGATGTAGGCTTCCATCTTACCGTCTGGCGAAAGTACCGGATAAGCCTCCTTCTCCTCATCCACCTCCATCCAGTGGCGCTCGTGGCGTCTGCCAAACTGAGGCTTGTAGGCAGGGCGAGACTTGATGCCCAGCGCCTTCTCCATCGCTTCCTGCGAATCATAAGTCTTCATCTCATCCTTGTCGGCATCATAGGAAACAAACTTCTTGCCCTGAGGAGTAGAAATCTGATAATGCAATACATGGGTGGAATCGCACCAAGCCGATGATCGTGCCCAATGGAACACGGAATCGGCAGAGAACTGATGACGTAGCGCATAGGCTCTGTTGTAATCTTCTAATGTGCCCTGTGCTGAAGCTGTAGCTGCCGGCATCGCCAGAACTGCGCTCAACAGCGAAAGGCCTAAAATCTGATTCTTCATTCTATTTAAAATTTTACTTGTTGACTTCTTTAGTATCTTTTTTCTCCAGTTAGGAAAAAATTATTTTCCAGTATAGAAATCTGTGATGCGTCGGATAGCACGCTGGCAAACCGGACAGAAATCATCCACTTCGTTGATTCTCATACGGCAAACCTGCGCCGGACGGTAACATCCCTTGCTCTGGTTTCCCGCACCCTCAAAGACACCAATCTTGAAGACGGCTTCATTGAGTTTCTTCTGCTCCTTCTCGTTTCTGACATTCTTATGATCCGGAAGTTTGGCAAGCGGCGTAGGAATCTTCACACCCTTCGGCATCATATCCGCCCACTTGCTCTGGAAATCCTTCAGCGTGGTGAGGTTCGGCTCCCAAGGCTCAGTATCGCTAGGATACATCGGGTCGTACTCATCGGTACTGTACTCATCGCCCAAACCCGCATAGCCATGACCGAACTCATGCACCAGCACCTTCTTGAACGTAGGATGATCAGAAGTAGAAAGCGTTACCTGGTTGTAGATGCCGCCACCACCATACGTAGGAGAATTCACCAATACGATGATCTGCTCGAAAGGCACATTGCTCAAGGCATCATAGATGCGATGAATCTTGCTCGTGGTGAGATAACGGTTCGAATAGAAAGTATCGTAATGAGAGCAAGCCATCGTGTTCTTCCATTTCCCGTCGTGCGGAATACTAGGACCCTCATCGAGCGATGGAGCCGCAACTGCCACTACGTTGAATCTCGACTTGAGCGAAGCGAATGGTTCGCGCTCGAAGATGGCATCGGCAGCCCGCTGCGCATCCTGATAGAACTTATCCATCTGGTCCTGGCGATAACCCTCGGCGATGATGGCGAGGTCCACACAGTCGGCAGCCTCTCCGCTCTTCACGATGTAGCGGTAAGGGATGCCATTCTCGCCCAATGGTCGTATGAGGATATCCTGGAGATTGATGGTATGGCGCAGTTCTGCGGTCACCTTCTGATGCGTATCGCTCAGGGTGATACTTACATCCACCGGCTTCTTCGGGAAAGGCACGAGGAAACTGCTCTCGAATGATTTCTGCAGATGCTTCGCCTCCTGTGTGAGCTGCCACTCCTGGAAGAGTGTAGAGAAGGTGTTTACATAGAGCACCTTGTTGGTGCCATGTTCATACACGGTTACCTGTCCGTTTCCGTTCAGGAATTTCTCATCCAGTCTTGTCTTTCTTCCCGCCCAGGTAGGGTTGCTGTAAGCTTGTTCGAAATAGATAGCCTGGTTCACGCTATCGCCCGCCACTATATAATCCAGTCGCAGCGTCTTATCTTCGAAGTTGTCTTTGAACTTCTGTGCCTGCATCGGCATCGCCATCATCAAGGCGAGCGATGCAATCCATAATCCTTTATTCTTCATATTATATTTTTACAAAATTCCATTACAAAAAGAGATGCGCCATTACGTAAGCCTTTACAAATGTGTCATCAACCATTCTGCCAAAACCTTGCAGTAATGATTATGATCTTCTACGAAAGGCATGTGGCGGCTTCCCACAAAGAGTTCCCATTTACTGTTAGGCAAAGCATCATGCATGGCCTTGGCGATGGCAGGAGTACAAAGATCTTCACTACCACTAATTACCAAGGTAGGGATGTCGATGCTCTTCATCTTCTCCAAATACTCAAAATCCTTCAAGTCGCCAGTAGCATTTAGCTCATTAGGTCCCCAACCATAAATATACGACAAGGTACCAGCCTTTTTCTCTCTTCTCAGGCATTCAGGCGAGTCGGCAGTAACAGGTGCAGCACAATGTTGCTCCATATAGTGAGCAATTGCACTTTTGTATGCCTTACTGTCAAAATCCCCCGTAGCCTCAGCCTTGGCTATGGCTTTTTGCTCTTTTTCCGGTAAGTATTTTACCAAGCGATGTTGCTCCTTTACCCACATCGAAGCCGATGGATTGGTACTGGAGAGAATGAGTGAGCGAATCCCATCGGGATGACGTTCATAGACGTACGCCAAAGCCAACATACCTCCCCACGACTGTCCCAAGAGATGTATTTGGTCAAGATGTAAGTATTTACGGAGCGCATCTAGCTCATCCACCCACGTCTCAGTCTTCCAAAGTTCCGGATGACCTTCTACATACGATTTTCCACAGCCCAACTGGTCGTACATAATGACCTGATGGCCAGTCTCGGCAATTTGATCCAGCACCTCGAAATAGTTGTGGGTACTGCCTGGTCCACCATGCAGCAAGATGATAGGTGCCTTACCTTCCTGGCGTTCGCCCACAATTCGATAATAAACCTGATGTCCTCGGAAAGGCATGTATCCCTCCTCTACTTTCTGCTTTTGCCTGGTGAATGCAAAGTTCTTGGCACGCAACAAGTCTGTATAATCGCAAGTATAAATGTTTTGCTTCTTGTGCTTGCTTATCTGTAATTGAGTAGCAGGGAAATACTGTGCCAACAGATGATACATATCAGGATCCATCGCCTGCAATTCCTCACGGGTGTTAATCCAGTTATGCTTGCCGTCAGCACGTTGTACCTCTGCATTTACATTAAACCAGTCTTGTACAGCCTCGGCAAAATATTCCATCCCATTGTCCAATCGATAAGTATTGGCATAAATGCCACGAGCTTTCGCCTTGGCAAGAAGCGAGTCTAGCTTTTCATTGATGGTAGGATCCACCTGATAGATACCTATCAAATGAATGGAATGTGCAAACTCATGGATGAGGATATCCTCGGCATGATACTTATCTATTTGGTAAGCAAGGATGTTCTCTTCCGCACAGGTTGTGACAGGTACTTCCATCGTACCTTCCATTCCTCGAGCCCGCACATCCATATTCACCGTAGTGTCATTGATCATGAAATGATGTTCTGGGATGTCGGTCTCGCCCTCATATCTAGCCATAATAGCCACACGAGTTCCATGCTTTTTCATCGCTTCCAACACCTCTGGTTTTAACATACTCGTCATAGCATAGAGTGTATGATGCGCAGCCACTATACATGAGTCTGGCACTCGCCATGACGTTACGATCGGAATGCCATTCACATCCACGTATTTCTTATAAAATTTATCTAAATGCATAGATTTGGGTGGTGCCGTTATCTTGCATTCCGGGATGCGTAGCTCTGCATCCCCCGCATACTCTTTGAGTTGTTGTGCCTGCATCGGCATCGCCATCATCAAGGCGAGAGATGTCGATAATAAAGTCTTATTCTTCATTTCGATTGTCATTTTATGTTATTTATATTTCGCCACAAAAGTACTGATAATCTAGCTAAAACGGTCGCAATATCGTCTAAAATGATACAAATATCGTATTTTCCCAAAGAACATCTTAAAGATTCGTCAAAAATCACATCAGAATGATAGATTTGTGCAAAAAAACTTGGGAGATATTATAAAAAGTCGTATCTTTGCCAAAAGAATCTATAAAAAGAACAGATTATGAGATTATCAGAAGAACGATATATCAGCTTACTTACCGACTTTGGTTTCAAACGTATCTTTGGAACAAAGCCAAATAAAGACTTGCTCATCAACTTTCTAAATTCACTTTTTGATGGAGAGCAAGTCATTAAGGATGTCCGCTACCTCAATAGCGAGCACGTTGGTGATGTTTTCGCTGAGCGCAAAGCTATCTTTGACGTGTATTGTGAAAATGAGAAAGGAGAAAAGTTCATTGTTGAGATGCAGAACGCTTTTCAGAAATATTTCAAAGACCGTTCTCTCTTCTACTCTACATTTCCTATCAGAGAGCAAGCACCAAAAGGACAGGATTGGAATTTCAAGCTAGCCCATGTTTACACGGTAGCGTTGCTCAATTTTGATTTTAAGGAAGAAGCTTTCGACCAAAAAGAAATCAACCACGATGTTGGCCTGCTAGACAAAAAGACATTCAAGGTCTTTAACGACAAGCTTTCTTTCAAGTATATTGAGATTGCAAAGTTCAACAAAAGCGAGACAGAGCTAGAAACGCTGTATGACAAATGGCTCTATGTACTCAAGAATTTACCCAAGCTTGACAAACGACCGAAAGCTTTAAAAGAAAGAATTTTCACGAAGTTGTTTGAAGAAGCAGAAATCGCAAAATTCAGTCAACAAGAGCTACGAGAATATGAAGACAGCCTCAAGGCTTACCGAGATATAAAAAATTCGATCGATACAGCGAAGGAAGAAGGCAGAGAAGAAGGTATTGCCAAAGAAAAGTTGGCCACCGCAAAGCGTCTTCTCGGCATGGGGCTCACACAAGAGCAAGTTGCCCAAGGAGCAGGACTTTCAATAGAAGATATAGAGAGACTTATTTAAACAACAATAATACAGAAAACCATCCGATAGCATTAGTTATATCGGATGGTTTTCTGTATTATTATCAAACCTCATAATTAAAAGCATAAAAGATGCCTATTCCGCATTTTTTGCCTTCTTATGAAGCTTGAACGCCAACGAGAACATCACGTAACGAGGGATGGTATTATACCAAGTTTCGGTTCTGCCCTGAGCATTGACGGTATAAACCTTGTTGGTCAACTGGTGCAACAAGTCGTAAGCTTGAAGCTTGGCTGTAACATTTCCCTTGCAGAAGGTACGGGTCAACATGGCGTTCCATACCAAATCGTCGGTGTTCATCTCGTTACTGTTATAACCTTTTCGGGTAAACATAGTGAGGTCTGTCTGAATACCCACTTTCATCCAAGGGATGGTATATTGCAGTTCCGCGCCATATTGGAAATCACAGGCTTTGATGTCTTCAAAAATTTCCAGGTTACTACAACTGTACTTTCCCTCATACTTTCCCTTCACCTTCCATAGGAAATCCTTGAGCTGATAGGTCAGGCTTGCGCCTACTGATGGACTCCAGGTATTCACCTTACTCAGTTCTGCTCCCTTGTTATCGTAGTCGATGTCGAAATCCACGCTGCGCACATAACCCAGTTTTGCATCTGCCGAGAAACGGAAGCGATGCTGCTTGTCTATGGAACGTGAAAAGCCTGCAGCCAATTTGGCATCCCAGTTGCCGTTCACGTTGTCATTCCTATAGGTAAAAGCACCCGTCTTTGTATTATAAGAGGTGCGCGTACCCCATGAGTTCCTCACCAAATTAGCCTCCATAGCCACCCATCTGCTCAAGTCGGTAGAATCAGAACTCCAACTCATATAAGCTCCCAGATGATGGCGAATCAGCATCTTAAGGTCTGGATTATTGATACGAACAGCCAGCGGATTGGTATCATCGCCGTATGGCATCAGATCGGCAAAGTCAGGCTGTTTCATACTGAGACTATAATCTATCTGCTTAGAATTCTTGCCCCAGTTCGTATAAAAAAGCTGGGGCTGAAAAAGAAACTTTCTTCTCTTCGCCACCGTGTCCATATCCAGTCTCATATAGTGATACTGTTCTTGTTGCCACTCTAGAGGTAAGACAATTAGCAAGAATCCCTCATCACCTTGTCTGATTAACTGGAGTTCACTTTTGCAACTTTTTTTCCACAAATCTGAACTATAGGTATTGTCAGCATCCTGCGCCTTCATCCATTGGTCGGTAGTAGAAGGCAATATGCCTAACTCATCAAATCCCCCCTCATCCAAACGATCCAGACGATAGTTGGAATGATGGCGATTCTCATATTTCTGCATGAATGATAGGGGGATATTGATAACCCAACCATGAGATAAACTCAATTCATACCTCACTCCAAAACTATAATCATAGGAATGCTTGTGCTGGTCGCTATAGAGATTACGGACATCATCAACACCTTCAACTGCATAATTCATCTTATTGAGCGAATAGGTATCATTTGGCTTATTATGAGAAACGTCTATGCTTGAAGTAAAACTAATAGCATCACCCCACGAAAAGCGTTTTTTAAGGTCAAGCCTCGTACCCGCATAAAGATAATCAGCCTTAACGAGACCTTGGTTCAAACTTTCATTAATCAGTTGGTCACGATAAGTAGAAGTTTCAGTCGAAGATAGGGTCTTGGCATGGTCATAGCTCACATAGGAATTAGTATAGAGTGCAAACTTATCTGTAGAATGCTGGAATTCATCTTCCAGTCGCCAGCTGAAGTATTTATTCTTTTCCTTGGTAAACCCTTGTTTTGAGATATTGCCATCCTTGGCAAATACCTCCCCCTGACTTTCACTCTCTATCTTCTCTTCATTCCATTTTACTGTTGTTTGAAAATCGTTGTCGATGGTTTTCTCCTTATTACCGGAACGGACAGAAAGTCCTACCTCACGATTGGTCTTCACACCTTCCGAGAAACGAGAAGGAAGCCAATCGCCATTTTTCCTTGGAGTACCATCCTCATTCAGATTGTTGGTATTGGCATAGAGCATCGCATCATACTTTTCTCCCATCAAGAGTCCGAAAGTACGTGCCGACCAACGGTCTTGGGTTCCACCACCAGCTTCCACGGTAGCTAATGCATTCTGTATATATTCACGTTTCAGGCTCAGATCCATCACATAGTCCCTGCCCTCACCTTTACTTATCTGCTCAGCCAAAGTGCGCTTCTTGTTAAACACCTTGATATCCTTCACCGTATAATAAGGCAGGTTTTCGAGCATCACCTGATTGTTGCCCTTGAAGAGTTTCTTGCCATTCAAGGTAAGAAAATCCACTTTCTTTCCATTCACGAAAATCTCTCCACCTTCCTTGAGTTCTACACCTGGCAACTGCTTGATGAGGGCATCCAGCATGGAACCTTCAGGCATGGCAAAGGCTGTCGCATCATATACAATCGTATCGCCACGATGCACCACCTGAATCTTGGTGGCTTTAACAACCACCTCATCCAGCTGCGCCTCGTAGTTCTGATTATCTCTCTTCATCAATATCTTAGGCAAGGCATTATTATATTTTCTGCCCTTAGGCTCAAAAGTATAGTTGATGGATGTATCGAAATAACCTGGATAAGTTGCTTTGAGGATATAATCCCGGCGAACCTTCTCCACAGGGAACTTAAAGAAGCTATCTTTATTATAAACTTCTGCCGACAAGGTATCTACAATAGTAGAATCCTTCAACATCAGAAATACCTTTGCACCTAATGGCATACGAGTAAAAGAGTCGTAAGTTCCACCATACAAGGCATAAAGCTTCTTGACTTTTTTTACCTCCCGGTTGGCTGTCTTTTCCTGTGCCAGCACAGAAAAACAAGAAAGCAACAACAAGAGGCTTATCATAAGTTGTTTCATAAACGGAAATATTAAGTTGTTCTTACTTCACTCTTACCTCATAAGGGAAACGGCGGGAAGATGGATCGAGCGAATGGTTCGCAGGAGCTCCCATCACCACGAGATAGAGCGCCTTGAGAGGCTGGGACTTTGGAGCCACAAGCGAAATCTTTCCGTTCATCGCTTCGCCCATCTGACTGTAGATGCATTCATCGGTATCGGCAGTTACTCCCACCAAACCATAACGATAGCCGATGGTTCGTGCCATCTTATCCTTAGATGCCTTGAACACCTTACCCTCGGCATCGAGTGCTCTGAAATCTACAGTAACCTTCTTGCCTGCCTTCGGGATTTCCAACTTGATGGCATTGAAACCATAGTTCTCAGGAACCGAAGCTGTATCCGGACGGAGATAACCATTCTTCTGCTTCAGCATCCTGGTATCGTAGGTGCAGGCATAAGGTCGGGTCTCCTTACGGGCATAATCGAAATCGAAGTTCACGAGATGGCGGTAGCAGTCGAACATCTCATCATTAAACTGCTTCTGACTCATCTTATACTTCCGCTTGTAGGTAACAACCGGGTCCTCTCCTACTTTTCCTTCCCGATAGAGCTGGGCGATGCTTTCCAATCCGTGCTTCTCTGCCCACCATTCTATCACGTATGGCGAATGATAGATGTTGTCCAGATGCAGATAACCCTTATGGGTAAGCTGTCTGAAGGCATCGAAATGAAACTTCTCGTCCGTTAGCCAGTCGGGATTCACTCTCCAGAGCATCCATTGGGATGTCATCTCGAAGAAACCGCTGCCGCCCCATGCCTCGCCAGCACGGTCGGCCATAATCTGGAGTTGGAAACTGTGTCCCAACTCGTGCGCCAGACAATTGAGTTTTTGATCCTGAATACGGTTAGGCGTTACCCAAAGCGCCCCGATAAAGTCATCATAAGTTCCGCCGTAAGCGGTTCCTTCCAGCGAATAGTTCACCATCACCATCATCTTATACTTATCGCAGATGCTGCCCGGCAAAGAGAACTTCAGGGTGTCGCGGAAGAAGCGATAGAACTTTTCTACCTGAGTCTGCAGATTGCCCAGGTCGAAATTCATCGGCTTACCTTCGAGCGAAGGAGGATTCTGCGGATTGTCTCCGAATGGCTTTTCCCAGAAATACACGATATTCTGGGTCTGTGCACTATGTCGCCAGCACCATCTCTCATCATCCTTGTTGAAATCATAGGGTTTCAGGGAATCCGGTACGAAGATGAGTTTCTGTGGTGCAGAAACAGGATTTACGGGTCTGGTGGCAGGAGCCTCAGATGGATCCTGCTGCGCCAGGGCTACAGTAGCCCAAGGCAAGGTTGCCGCTGTGAGTATCAGCGATAAGAAGATTCGTTTCATTTCGGTTATGATTTTTGCGTTATGTATTTTGCGTTACATTTATATTTCGGCACAAAAGTACTGATAATCTTGCAAAAACGCTCGCAATATCGTCTAAATTGATATAAATATCGTATTCCTGCATCATTTTGATGTATAATATGATGAGATAAGATTATTGCTTGGTTTTCTTAAGCGGGTGCAAAGGTACTACTTTTTTGAATCCACCAAATTTTAGGGGGTAAAATTGCAGAAAATATTTAAGGTGGATAACAAATCTCCTTTCACAGAATATGGATTATGCTGAAAATAAGAGAGTTAAGTGTGAAAGGAAAAATCTCTTCATTTTGAGATGATAATTGACGGCTAAACTTAAATGTGGCGATGTGTCTTGCTCCGATTGTGAATAGTGGGTGTTTTGATAGTGAATAGTGGGTGTTTTTGTTATGAATGTTGGGATGAAGCATAGTAACCAGAAGGATGAGGGATAGATATTGGCAGGCGAAAAGGAACGATTTATAGACTGGATGACTAAGCTCGTCTATATGGATGACTCGGGTCATCTATATGGCTCACTCCCGTCATCTATATGGATGACCCGGGTCATCCGATACAAAGAAGCCTTTTCTATTCCTTTTGTGATAGTTGCTTTCTCCTTTAGACTAAGTTGCCTTCTCCTTATATTAATAGTCTTTTCTGCTGATTATTATTGTTGTTTCAGCTCAAGGTAAAAGGTGCGGTGGTAAGCGCAGTTGGTTCTTTTGCCGTTTCCCCTGATTGCCGTAGTACTATTGAGGTACAGAATTCTCCTTTCACACTTAAGTGACTGATTAAAAGCACACTATGATGATTGTGAAAGGAGAATGAGATTAGTATTTCATTTTGATGGTACAATCTCTGATGGTTGCATCTTGAAAGCTACTGCTATCTTCTGCATCACGCCCTCGTTCAAGAGATTGAAGGTTTGGAGCGCATAACTATATCAGTTCCAGAGAATTTCACACGATAAGGCCATTGCTCATCATTGGTCTCATCATCATCCCAGGCATTGC